>Ga0302046_10005065_pt1 | contig 11647 bp, 9 predicted proteins | sample RVTome_11_FD_200261 | JGI IMG/M metagenome (GOLD analysis project Ga0302046, IMG submission 200261) | Soil microbial communities from uranium-contaminated site in the Upper Colorado River Basin, Wyoming, United States - RVT147D111 (version 2) ... | reverse complement strand
AAATCCGCGCTACACTCTGTGGGCATCGGGGAACTCCTCTGTGCCGGGATAACTATTTGATCGCACAGATATTTTCCCAGATTCAGAGCCCCGATGCACCCATAGTTTGAGATATCCGGGCTAGCCCTGCCCGGGCGCGCCGATCGCCACCGGGCGCACCGGCGAGCCGGAGCCGCCCTTCGAGCGCAGCGGCAGGATCATCGTGCACGAGGTCCAGACCTTGTCCTGCGCCAGCGCGGCGAGGTTGGCGTTCTGGATCTGGTGGATGCCCGACTGCGTCAGGTTGTGGTGGTGGATCGCGAAGGGCAGCCCCTTGGGCGTGCCCTTGGCGGGCGGGGCCTTGCCCTGCAGCATGCCCTTGGCCACCGGATCGGTGAACGGGTTGTCGAGGGCCACGAGCACGGCGCGCTTTTCCTGCAGATACTTGGCGCCGTCGTAAGCGAGCCCCGGCCCCATCGCATAGTAGGACTTGTCGGTGTCCGGGTCCTTCCAGCGCTCCGACCAGCCGGTGTAGATGTAGACCACGTCGCCCGGCAGGATGCCGCGCCAGCCCAGGCCCTGGGCCTCGATCATGCCCTCGATGTCGGCCGCGGTGATGGCCACGCCATCCTTCAGCGCGCTGCCCTTGCCGAGATGGGCCTTGGCGTCGAGCAGCACCGCCGTGGTGACGATGGGCGGCACCTTCTCGATGCCGAGCTTCAGCAGCGGCGAGTCGGGCTTGGGCTTCACGTCCTTCTGGGTATAGCCGCTGTAGTACTTGGCCTTGTCGGAGGGCGGCTGGCCCTTCTTGTCCCACGCCTGGTCGAGATAGGCGAAGTGGCCGAGCGCGTCCATCTGCGTGCCCTGGGCCCCCGGCTCCCCGGTGACCACCTTCTCGCCGTTGAAGGCATGCTTGGAGAAGGGCAATACGCTCGTCGGGTTGAACTGGTATTTGAGCGGCGCGCCGAAGGGCGAGAGCGGCATCGTGTTCGAGCGCAGGTGGCTCACCTCGTAGGCCTTCGACTTCGGATTGGCGAGGTGGTAGCCGCAGCGCATCCAGGTGCCCGGGCCGATGGCGTTGGCCATGCCGCGCTCGTCGCCCTGGGGCCAGGGCGGGGCCGGCACCATCGCCTTGGAGCGGTCGACCACCTCCTTCTGGCCGGCCATCTGGGCATTCGCCGCGCCCGCAATCGCAAGGGCGAGCCCGGCCGCGACGCCGGCCGCGGCCATTCGCATGTGCCTGGTCATGTCGTGCGTTCCTCCCGTCATGTGTTCACAGAAGGGCCCCGATCCGGTCTCCCGCCGCGTTGGCCCCGGGGAAACCCTATCGCGCGCGCAAGCCGGTCGGCAAACGAATGTTCACTTATATCGGATCGCATTTGGGCCGGATCGAAAATTGAACCGGCCTAATCACGACCTGCTCTAGCCGGGCGGGAGAATTGGGACAGATGAGACACTTGAGACACTTGGGACAGATGAGACACCTGAATGAGACAGGTGAGACACCCGAAATGAGACACTTGAGACAGCTGAACGGCGGCCGAACTTCGGGCGAACCCCCAACGGCGAAACTCATCGCGCGGCGAAGCTACTCCGCCGCCTGAGCGCCCTCGCCCGCCGGCACGCCCCCGATCTCCGCGAAGGCGTTGTCGAGGGCGTCGCCCTCGGGGTCGGCGAGCGCCGCGGCGCGCGCCTTGGCGATGTCGGCGGCGGAAACCCCGTCGCCGGCGATCGCGGGCTCGATCAGCCGCTCGGTGATGCGTGCGAAATTGGTGGTGCCGCGCTTGTGGGTGTCGCCGTAGCCCTTGATCAGCCGCGCGCATTCGATCACCTCGCGCGCCAGCGTCTTGTCGCTCGCCGCGGCGCGGCGGATGAGCTCGAGCCAGAGCTCGATGGCCTTCTGCTCCTCGCCGTAGCGGTAGCCGAGGCGCCGGAAGCGCCGCGCACCCGCCATCATCCGCAGGCGTGCGAAGCCGAAGATCGTGTCGGAGCGCACGTGCATGCCGAAGTGGAGCTTCCGCGCCCTATCGGGATTGCGGTCGGCCCAGCGCGAGAGCGGCCCGCCGATGAAGCGCGGCAGCACCTGCGCGAATTCCTCCGGCCCCGGCTTCAGGAACTCGGTCACGCGCACCAACTGGTCGGGCGTGGCGCCGACCTCGCCGCGCACGCGTTGGAAGCGCGAGGCGCGCGTCTTGAACTGGGCGACCCGGATCACGTCCTCGTAGGCCATGCGCAGACCCAGATGCCGCGCGGTCTCCAGCACGACGCCGTCGTCGGCGCCCTTGGCCTCGCGCACGCCGTCGAGGCGGTCGAGGTAGAGCGCCGCGTATTTCTCGTCCTGGAAGTCGAGGCAGCGTCCGGCGGCCTCCATGACGATCGGCTGAAGCGATTTCTTGTAGTCGCGCTCGATGCGCGTCCGCAGCGCCTTGGCGGCGCCCTCGAGCTTCGGCGGCTTCGGCTTGGCGGCGGCGGCTTGCGCCTTGGGCCTGGCCTCGACGACCTTGCCCTCCGCGTAGGCGCGGCCGGCGGCGAAACCGGCGAGGTTCGACTTGACCGCCTTGCCGGCGTCCTTGATGCCCTGCTCGAAGACCTCCGGGGCGATCGGCAGGATGCCGGCGCCGGCGATGGCGCCGAGGATGACCGAGTTGATGATGCTGCCGGCGTCCTGGGCGGCGCGGTCCATGTCGAAGAGGATCGGGCGCTTGGCGATGTTCCTGGCCGCCTCGAGCACCTTCGCGCCGTCGTAGCGGCCGTCGCCCATGTCCATCTTCTCGGCCAGCGAGTAGACGCGGTGCGTGGAGGCGATCAGCGTGGTGCGGTCGGGATTGACGAAGCCCCGCTCGATCACCCGGCCGGTCTCGAGCAGCTCGGTCGCGATCATCAGGTCGATGTCGCCGGGTGCGGGATAGAGGTCGAGGACCGGCGTCTTGTCCTGGAGCTTGGCGTAAGGCGTCGGCACGATCTCGATGTAGTAGGTGGTGGCGCCCGTGCGCTGCGCCACGCCGGGGATCGAGGTCGCCTGCACCGGCAGGTCCAGGCTGCGCGCGGCCTCGACGATCCAGCTCGTCAGCACGCCGCCGCCCTCGCCGCCCATCGCGGCGATCATGATCTTGACCGGCACCTCCGCGTCGGAGGCCGCGGCCTTGCGCGCCGCCATCGGATCAGGCCGCCTTCTGGGCGTCGGCCGGCTCGGCCGCCTCGGCGCCGTGCACGCCGTTGAGGCGCACCGCCTCGGGGGTCATGAGCCGCGCGATCACCTGCCGGCGCAGGCCGGTGAGCCAGAGCTCGAGCCTGGAGGGGTTGGAGACGATATCGGCCTTGTAGAAGGAGGGGCACAGGATCGCCGCGTGCGCCACCTCGCCGCAGAGCCCGCAGCCGACGCAGCCCTGGTTGACATGCGCCTTTGGGTCGGTGCGCAGCATGTCGGTCGAGGGCTTGATGGTGAGCGAGGGGCAGCCCGAGAGGCGGATGCACGAGTGGTCGCCGGTGCAGACGTCGTCGTCGATGCCGAAGCGCGGACGCACGTCGCGCCGGCCGGCCTTGAGGCGCTCGGCGCGCTCGGCCTTCACGCGGCGCTGCTTGGCGAGCATGCATTCGCTCTCGGCGATGATGACCTTCAAGCCCGCCTGCGCCGTGGTCATCGCCTCCTTCAGCGTCTTCACCATCTTGGCGACGTCGTAGGTGCGGACCTTCCGCTGCCACTTGACGCCCAAGGTGCGAAGGGTCCGCTCGATCGACAGCTTCGACTCCTCGAAGTTGCCCTTGTTGGGGCTCGAGGGCAGGAACTGCCAGCCGGTCGCCGAGGTATAGCCGTTCTTCATCACGATCAGGACGCTGTCGTCCTTGTTGAAGACCGAGCTCGCGACGCCGGTGGTCATGCCGTTGTGCCAGAAGCCGCCGTCGCCCATCACCGAGATCACCCGCTTGCCGAAGCTGGGGGCGATGCCGGTGGAGCTGGCGAGGCCGAGCCCGTAGCCGAGCACGGTGTTGCCGAGGTTGAAGGGCGCCAGCGCCGAGAAGGTGTGGCAGCCGATGTCGCAGGAGATATGCGTCGGCCCCAGCTCGCGCTCCATCAGCTTGATGGCGCTGAAGACCGGGCGTTCCGGGCAGCCGGTGCAGAAGGTCGGCGGGCGCGGCGGCACCGGGTTGCCGAGATGCGCCACGGCCTTGCCCTTGATGGTGAACATCTCCTCGGGCACGGCGCCGGCGCGGGCGGTGTCGGCGCCCTCGGGGGCGACCAGCTCGACCCATTTGGCGACGCCCGTCTGCACCACCTCGGCCGTGTACTGCCCCGCCATCGGCAGCACGTTCTTGCCATGGATTACCGCTTGGATATCGGCCTTTCGCAGCGCCGCGTTGATGTGCTCCTCGATGTATTCTGGATGGCCTTCCTCGACCACGAGGACGTGCTTCTTGCCGGCGCAGAATGCCGCGAGCTGCTCGTCGACCAGCGGGTAGGTGACGTTGAGCACGTGGACCGGCACCCGCGACTTGCCGTAGAGGTCGGCGAGGCCGACCCGGTCGAGCGCGCGGATGACGGTGTTGTAGAGCCCGCCCTGGGTGATGATGCCGACGTCTTCCATGTCGCCGTCGAAGGTCTCGTTGAGGCCCTGCTCGACGATGAAGCGCCTGGCCGCCGGCATGCGGTGCTCGAACTTGTTTTTCTCCTGCGCGTAGGTGTTGGGCGGCAGCGCGATGCGCATGAGGTCGTAGTCGGGCTTCTGCAGCTTGTTGCGCCGCGAGATCTTGGGCATCTTGTTGTCGCGCGCGGTGAAGCGGCCCTGCACGTGGCAGGCCAGGATGCGCAGCATCACCATCACGGGCGCGTTCGAGGCTTCCGACAGCTCGAAGGCCTTCTCCACCGTGTCGACCATGGTGGTGAGGTTGGGGCGCGGGTCCATCAGCCAGATCGACGATTTCATGGCGAAGGCGTGGCTGCGCTCCTGGATGATCGAGGCGCCCTCGCCGTAGTCCTCGCCGATCACCGCGACGGCGCCGCCGATGACGCCGACCGAGCCGAGGTTGGAGAGCGCGTCGGAGGCGACGTTGGTGCCGACCACCGATTTCCAGGTGACGAGGCCGCGGATCGGGTAGTTGATCGAGGCGCCGAGCATGGCGGCCGCCCCGGCCTCGTTGGCGCATATTTCCAAATGCACGCCGTACTCGTCCATGATCTCCTTGGCCTCGGAGAGCACGTCGACGAGGTGGCTGACCGGCGAGCCCTGGTAGCCGCCGACGTAGGAGACGCCGGCCTGCAGCGCCGCCTTGGTGACGGCGAGGATGCCCTCGCCTTCGAAGGTGTCGCCGTCGCCGAGCTTCAGCGATTGGACTTCCTTGGCGAACGATCGTTCCATGGCTGCGCCCCTCCCACCGGGCGGTCGGCGAAAATACGCCTGCTGACAAGGAAATAGGTCGGCCGAACGGTAACGGCAAACGCGCGCTCAGGCAATCGCGAGGGCGCCCGGGGCCGGGCGCCATGCAGCGGGTGCATGGCGGAAGGCCAGCCGATCCGGCCGAATCATGGAAAACGGAGGCACGACGGGCGTTGTCGCGGCGTTAGCGCGGCCGGCGCGGGGTCATCGGGGTGAAGTCCTCGAGCCGGCGGTGGTCCTGGCCGGCGAGCGGCTCGGGATAGCATTCCACCGAGCCCAGGGTGCGGTAGCAGTAGGCCGGCTTCTCCTCGGCGCGGCGGCCGGGGACGACCCAGTCGCGGGCCAGCACCCGGCGCTCGTTGGGCCAGGGCCCGCGGGTTCTCGAAGATCTCCATGATACAGTCGGACCCGAGAAGCCGACACAGCCCACCGTGGTCAAATCTGCGCATCACTGTTCGCAAGAGGTTCGCAAGAATAGGCCAGGGTTCGGAAATGGTTCATCTTGCAATTGCACCATTCATCTAATTTACTACCAGTTGATTTAGCGGCGGCAACAACATTGCCGGGCAACACACCCGGGCTCAAGGAGGCATCCAGCCGCGGTGCAGCGAAAAGCTGAGGCGATATTGAGCCGGTCGTGAAGGAGCAGCGTCATTCACGCCACAGGACAGAGTGCCATGCCGATTTGCCCGCGATTCCGGACCGTCGCTCGGATCGCCCCGATCGCGGTCCTCGGGTTTGTCCTTGGGGGCTGCGCCCTCATCACCTTCGGCCCGACGGTTTCGGTTGGACATCTCACCGACAACCCGATCGACCAAGCCATACTGACTTACCAGGAGCCGATCTATGCAAAAGAGGCGCGAGCGAGGCTCCTGAGGCGCCTGCCGCCCGGCACGCCGGCCAGCGAGGGCCAACGATATCTCGAAAGCATCGGCGCCAAATGTCATTTCGCGCCAGCGAGCAAGGGGGCAGTGACTTGCCACTACTCGCAATATGTCATTGCTGGATTTCGCAGCGGGCTGATCGTCGAAAGTGAGCAGAGGCGACAGTACGACTTCACAATCCTGCTTCAGCCGGGTCACGGACCGTTGCGTGATCTCTCAGTCTGCGAAACCACTCGAATCTTCAATCTCTCCGGTTCAAACCAGAAGGGCGCAGAAGAGCTGAACGGTCTGCATACAACGTGTACTCGCTAGATAAGGCGCGAAAGGAACAAACTATGAACCATCGGTATCGCATCGAGCTACGCCAACGTGATGTAACAGGGCTCAACGCCCGGCACTATTTCTGGGTCAAGAAGCGAGTATTGCCTGACGGGACAACAGAATACCTGGAGGAGATGCACGGTTTTCCCACGGACCGAAGGACCGGAAAGCCGTTGTCGTCGTCCATTGGCGGCGATCCGCTGAAGTTCCATCACCGGAACCGCCAATCACATCACTACAAGAAAAGCATAAGCCTGCCGTACGTCGTCGCGTTCGAAGGCGACAAGGAGGACGTCGACTGGCGCTGGAATGCCGGCGTCGAGATGGGCAATTTTATGAACAAAACAAGAACTGAATACACGCCGCTGCGCGACAACAGCAATGCCATGGCGACGACGCTCGGCGCGGCGATGGGCCTGCGGCCGCACAAGGTCCTCGACAAGCGCGTCGGCGGCGAGGCGGTCCAGCCGCTGGCGCCCGGCCTCGGCAACGACCTAGATCGGGTCGCATTCGGGCCGGATCGAAAATTGATCCGGCCCAAATGCGTGAATCCGATCTAACCAATTGATAATAGAGCAGATTCACGTGATTAGGTCGAATCAGGAAGTGATTCGACCTAATCACGACCTGCTCTAGGGCTGCTGCATTCGAATTCGCCCTGGGGAGACCAGCGCCTGCTGAACAGGGATGTCGGCGGCTGGGGCCGGCTCGACCCGATCGACGGCGAGGAGCAGAGGCTCGATCCCTTCGCCGATCCCTTCCGGGACGATATTCCCCTTTAGGGTCGGCTCGACGCGCCTACCGCGGCCGGCGCGGGGTCATCGGGGTGAAGTCCTCGACCCGGCGGTGGTCCTGGCCGGCGACCGGCTCGGGGTAGCATTCCACCGAGCCCAGCGTGCGGTAGCAGTAGGCCGGCTTCTCCTCGGCGCGGCGGCCGGGGACGACCCAGTCGCGGGCCAGCACCCGGCGCTCGTTGGGCCAGGGCCGCGGGTTCTCGAAGATCTCCATGACCCAGTCGGTCTTGCAGGCGCTGAGCGCCGCGCTGGCGGCGATAGCGATCAGCAGCGATCTCGGCAGGCCCATGGAATGTCCCGGATTTGACGAAAGCTTTCACAATCTTCCGGGGACTATGGCGAGGCAGTGGCTAAGGAGAGGTTAAGCGGCGGGGCTGGAGGCCTTGAAAAGGAAGGAAAACCACAGAGACACAGAGGCACAGAGAAGGAGACTCGGTCCCACCACTTTCTCTGTGCCTCTGTGTCTCTGTGGTTCACTTAATCGGGCGCTTCGGACGGGTTTGAAACCCGCCCCTACAAATAGGGTGCGGAGCCGCCCTCAGCCGTTCACGTCGACGACGCAGCGGCCGCGGACCTGGCCCTTGAGGATCGCCTCGCCCTTGGCGGGGAGGTCGGCGAAGGGGATCACTTGCGTCATCGCGTCGAGCTTGTCCATCGGCATGTCCGCGGCGAGGCGGGCCCAGGCCTCCTGGCGCAGGTCCGCGGGGCAGAAGTTCGAGTCGATGCCGAGCAGGTTCACCCCGCGCAGGATGAGCGGCAGGACCGTGGTCGCCAGCTCGTTGCCGCCGGCATTGCCGCAGACGGCGACGCTGCCATGGGTCTCGATCGAGGCGAAGGCGCGGGCCAGGGTGACCCCGCCGACGGTGTCGATCGCCGCCGCCCAGCGCGCCTTCTCCAGCGGCCGGCTGGAGGGCTCGGAGAGCTCCGCGCGGTCGACGATCGACGTGGCGCCGAGCGATTTCAGGTAATCGTGGGTCTCGGCCCGGCCGGTCGAGGCGGCGACCCGGTAGCCGAGCTTGGCGAGCAGCGCCACGGCGACGCTGCCCAGGCCGCCGGCGGCGCCGGTCACCAGGACCTCGCCGCCATCCGTTGTGATGCCGTGGCGCTCGAGCGCGATCACCGCGAGCATCGCCGTGAAGCCCGCGGTGCCGAGCGCCATGGCGCGCTTCGCGTCGATGCCGGCGGGCAGCTTGACCGGCATGGCGGCCGGAACGCGCTCTTTCTGGGTGTAGCCGCCCCAGTGGCGCTCGCCGAGCGCCCAGCCGGTGACGACCACCTCGTCGCCCGCTTTCCAGTCGGGCGACGTCGAGGCCTCGACGGTGCCCGAGAGGTCGATGCCGGGGATATGCGGGTAGTCGCGGACGAGGCGCGCGAGCCCTTTCAGGATCAGCCCGTCCTTGTAGTTTAGGTCGGAATAGGCGACCCGGATGGTGACCTCGCCCTCGGGCAGGTCGCCGTCCTGAAGCTCCTTCCAGGCCTGCGTGACCTTGCCGTCGGCCTCCTCCAGCATCAGCGCCTTGAAGCTCATCGCGACCGCCTCCCCCCAATTTTCAGGCTTCATTTTCAGATTTCATCGACCATAACCCGACCTGGACCGCCAGGGCCGGCGGCGCAGCTTAGCAAGGCCGCCGCATGCATCATAGATGGCCCCGGGGCGGCCCGGATTCGGCCCGATTGTCCGTCTTTACGGAAACGAAGCCTTCAGGCGCGATCATGATCGTGCGAAGGTTGGCGGCCATTCCGGAGCAGGACGGACCCAGGCTAGAACCATGAACACGCCCCCCGACACCGGCGCGCCTTCGAGCCTGCCGCCGGCATCGCCCGAGCCCGTCGAACGCCCCGCCTACGACGGCAAGGCGGGCGAGGTCGCCTGGCTGGCGCTGCGCAACGCCGGGCTGACGCTGATCACCCTCGGCATCTACCGCTTCTGGGCGAAGACCCGGATGCGCCAGTATTTCTGGGGCCATGTCAGCCTCCACGGCGAGCGCATCGAGTATACCGGACGCGGCATGGAGCTCTTCCTGGGCTTCCTGATCGTGCTCGGCTTCGGCCTGGTGACGCTGCTGCCCTACCAGTTCCTGCTGAACTACGTGCTGACCCGCAACCCGCCGCTCTACGTCGTGTTGGTGCTGGTATTCTACCTGGCGCTGATGGTGCTCTACTGGGCGGCCGTGTTCTTCGCCCGGCGCTACCGCTTCTCGCGCAGCCAGTGGCGCGGCATCCGCGGCGCGCAGACGGGCTCGGCCTGGGCGTTCGCCTTCCTCGGCCTCGGCTGCACGCTGCTCAACGTCATCACCATCGGCATCACCGTGCCGGTGACCTCGATCTGGGTGAACCGCTACCTGATGACCCGGACCACCTTCGGGCCGTACGCCTTCAAGTTCGAGGGCCGTGCCGGACGCCTCTACGGTCCCTGGATGATCACCTGGGGGGTCAGCTTCGCCGCCTTCCTGGCCGTCGTCGGCGCGGCGGTGGCGATCGCGGTCGCGCTCAGGAGCAGCGGCGGCGAGGCCGACATGGCGATGATGTCGCGCATGCAGACGATCTTCCCTTTCCTCTACGGGGCCTGGATCGTGGTCATGCTGATCATGTACGCCTGGTACCGCGTGGTGCAGTTCCGCCGCTTCGCCGAATGGACGCGCTACGAGACCCTGGGTTTCGCCTCGGCGCTGCCGGCGGGCCGGGTGGTCGGCATGATCGCGCTCTACCTGCTGGCGGTGGTGGTCGTGCTCGCCATCCTGGTCGGCATCGCGGCCGCGGCCGGCTTCTCGATGCTGCATCTCGCCATAGATCCGCGCGCCACCACGATCGCCATCGCAGCGGTCATGGTGGTCTACCTGCCGGTGGCGAGCGTCGCGCGCTACCTGATCGTGATCCACGGGCTGGCCGGGCCGCTCTGCCGCAGCTTCGAGATCCGCGGGCGCCTCGACTACGACGCACTGAAGCAGAGCGCGCAGGCCGTTCCCAAGCGCGGCGAGGGGCTGGCCGAGATGCTCGATGTCGGCGGCATCTGAGCCGGCGCCGGATTTCCGCGCGCGCTTCGCCGACGGCCGGACCGCCAGGCTCCGCGAGGTCGAGCTCGAGTTCGCGCGCGACGCGCTGGAAATCCGCCGGGCCGGCGAGACGCTGGAGCGCTGGCCCTATGGGGAAATCGAGCTGGTCGAGGAGCGCATCGGCGGGGCGCCGATGCGTCTCCGCCGCGGCGCGGCGGCGGCGCGGCTCACCATCGCGCATGGCGGGCTGATCCGGGCCCTCATAGAGCGCGCGCCGCAGCTCTCCGGCCGTCTCCGCCACACGCTGACGCCGGCGCGCCTTGGCAAGTGGGCCGCCGGGGTCGGGGCGACCGCGCTCGCCGTCTACCTGCTGATCGCCGAGATGCCGGCGATCGCCGCCCGCGTGGTGCCGCTCAAATGGGAGGAGGCGCTGGGCGAGGCGGTGATGAAGCAGGTCACCTTCATCTTCGCGCGGAAATCGAAGACCTGCGCGCGGGCGCAAGGCAGCGCCGCGCTCGACCGGCTGCGCGGGCGGCTCACCGCGGGGCTGAAGACACGCTACCGCTTCAAGCTGCGCGTGCTCGACCACGCGATGGTCAACGCCTTCGCCGCGCCGGGCGGCTACGTGGTCATCATGCGCGGGCTGATCGACAAGGCCGAGGGGCCGAACGAGGTCGCCGGCGTGCTGGCGCACGAGATGGGCCATGTCGTCGAGCGGCACTCGACCGAGTCGCTGTTCCGGGCCATCGGCTTCGACCTGATCGTCGCCACGCTGGTCGGCAACACGACCTCGATGGGCAGCGCGCTGGCCGAGCTCGGCAGCGGCCTCGCCTCGCTCTCCTACAGCCGCGCCGCCGAGCGCGAGGCCGACAAGGTCGGCGTCGCGCTGCTGAACCGCGCCGACATCGGCGGCGAGGGGCTGGCGGCGTTCTTCGCCCGCATCGAGGCGGGACGAAAGAAAGAAGCGGCGAAGGACGAGGCGAAAGCGAAGGACAAAGACGATAAAGCCGGCAAGTCGCGCGGCGGCGGCATCTGGGGCTATCTCTCGACCCACCCGCCCTCGGCCGAGCGGGCGCGGCGCATCAAGGCCGCCGCGACCGGCCGCGGCCCGGCGATGAGCGCAAGCGACTGGGCCGCGCTGAAGGCGATCTGCGGGTAACGAGGCCCAAAAAAGAACCCCCTTGCATGTTCTTCACGTTGCGAATCGGTGAAGATGTACGCTGGCCCTGTGCGAGCGGCCGCTCGCACAGGGCCGGATCGGCGGGGCCGTGTGCCCCTTGGTTTGGAACCGCGGGTGAGCTTGG
>Ga0302046_10005064_pt1 | contig 11648 bp, 6 predicted proteins | sample RVTome_11_FD_200261 | JGI IMG/M metagenome (GOLD analysis project Ga0302046, IMG submission 200261) | Soil microbial communities from uranium-contaminated site in the Upper Colorado River Basin, Wyoming, United States - RVT147D111 (version 2) ... | reverse complement strand
GATAACCGAAAAACAGCACCGTCACACCCTCGAGGGCCCACGACATGGGTTGGCGATAGTAGCCCGTGTACATCTCCCATCCCCAGTAACCGGTATCCTTGAAGAGGGCCAGCGTGTACCGTTTCTTCGAAAACGGCCATAGAAGTGGTAGTCCCACCGTACTCCCGAAGTCGGCGAAGTAGTGGGTCACCAGCGCAACGAACGCGAACGGCGCGTAGTGCGGTGAGATGAGATAAACAATGCCGGTGACCAGGAACGCAAAGAAGAACGTGTGCGTGATGGTGCAGTGGAACTCCGGCTTGGCCCACCCGGCCTTGACCACCAGGGAATCGACGTTCGGCAGAAAATGCATGCCGACGCAGAACACCGCCATCTCGGGGCTCCAGTCGTAGGACGCGATGGCGAGTGCGAGTGGAAGATGGCCTAACTGCATTGTTCACGTCTCCGGGTGGTCGCGGGATGCGACGGTCGGTGTCGGTTTTTTGCGTGTACCGTTGTTGAGGACAGAGGCACGGGGGCACCGAGGCATGCCGTACTGAGTAATACGACGCGAAGAGTGAAGGGCATGTCCGCCCCTGTCCGCCTTTGCCCGCCGCTGTCTGCCCTTGTTTGGCTATTCATCATTGGTTTTCGGTGGCTTGCGCATTTTCTTCTTTTCCGACTGCTGCCGCTTCGCTTCCAACCGTTGCTCTTTCACCGCCCGTGGCACTTTGCTACGCTTGCGTGGTTTGGGCACGCGAAGCGCGTCCGCCACGAGCTTCTGTAGCCGTTCCACGGCCGCGTCACGGTTCTGCGTTTGGCTCCGGCGTTCGCCGGATGCCACCGCCAGGACGCCGGAGGAATCGATCCGATTCCGCAACTTGTCGTAGAGTCGCTCCCGCTGCGCATCGGTGAGACTCGGGCTCCCGGCAACGTCCCACAGCACCTCGATGCGCGTGGACGTCTTGTTGACGTGCTGCCCACCCGGGCCGGACGCCCGGCTCGTGCGGAACCGGAACTCGGCGTCGGGAACGGCGAATCGCATGGCTAGACAAAATACCATTGCCGAGCGTGGAAGGAACCCACGGGCTAGCGTGTGGGAGCAGCTCGTGCCACCTTCGAGCGCCGCTCAACCATGACCATGACGACGAATCGCAGATCAGCACATCCCCCCCCCCAACATGCCGACCTCGCGGTGGTCATGTCGGGAGGCGGCGCGCGAGCGGCTTATCAGGTTGGCGTCCTCGCTTCCATCGCCGAGCGCCGGCCGGATATCGTCTTTCCGATCCTGACCGGTGTTTCTGCGGGAGCGATCAACACCATCACGCTGGCCGCGCACCCGGGAAACCTGCACGCAAAGGTGACGGCTCTTCGTGAGGAGTGGTCACGGCTCACCGCGCCTCAGGTCTATCGAGTTAGGCTGTCTGGGCTCACGGGCGCGGCCTTCAAGTGGATCGGTCAGCGGATTACCGGACGGCAGGCTGGTCCGACTGTCGTGCGCGGTGTCATGGATATGGAGCCGCTTCGGGCTTACTTGAGCGAGCGCGTCAACCTCGCGGGTATCGATGCCAACGTTCGTGCGGGCCGACTGCGTGCCGTCGGGCTCAGCGCCACGTGTTATACGACCGGGGACACCGTCACGTTTGTCCATGGCTCACCGGACGTTCCCATGTGGGCGCGGGCGCAGCGGCGCTCGATGCGTGTCTCGCTCAATTGGGACCACGTGCTCGCCTCGGCATCCATCCCGATTCTGTTCCCGGCCATCGAGGTGGGCCGGCGGGTGTATTACGGGGACGGCAGTGTTCGGCAGGCGGCACCGTTGGCTCCGGCCATTCATTTCGGCGGACGGCGCCTCCTGGCCATCGGTATGCGGCCCCGGGAGGAGCGTCGCGCCGTGCGCTTGGAGCGGGAGTACCCGTCCGCCGCGCAGGTAATGGGCATGCTGTTCCACTCGATTTTCCTCGACTCGCTGGACGCGGACGAAGAACGACTCGAGCGCGTGAATGCTCTGCTCCGAGGCTGCGCACCCGAGCAGCGCAAGCCGACCGGGTTGAGCCCGCTCAAGCTCCTAGTGATTCGCCCCTCCGTCGATCTCGGAGCCATGGCGCGCCCCCATTTCCACCGGCTGCCGTCCACGATGCGGCGGATCGTGCAGGGGATCGGCGGTGAGCGGGAGGGGTCGTCGGACTTTGTGAGCTATTTGCTGTTCGATCCGGCGTATACGCTTCCGCTGATGGAACTGGGGTATGACGATGCCAACGATCAGTGGGGCGTCATCGAGCGGTTTCTGGATGAGCCCGTGGAGAGGGGTGGGTTGTGATGCGGCGGGTCGGGTCGGCAGGTTGGTACCGTCGTTGGTGCCGCAGCGATCGCGGAAAGCAGCGTGTTTGGAAGGCGGCCGAAAGGCTTGGAGAACTTGGTTGATTTTCGACCCGAGTGCCATGGTCGGGTCAACTGATTGCCACAGAGGACACAGAGTTTTTACTTCGTGGGTGCGCACACCTCCGATTCACGAGCACATCAAAGCATCGTAGGTTCCTCCACCATCCTATCGGACTGTCTATCACATAAGCAGTCCTCTGTGTCCTCATAGCTGTTCCTCGGTGTCCTCTGTGGCAAGCAGTTAGAAACTCCGGCATGACACGATGACTGCCGAAAGATGAAGAACCCCAGAGGCGCCCACCCAAAAAGCCGTTCCTCTGCGTGCTCCGCGTCTCCTGTCTAAAAGCTCCGGATCTGTCACGTGAGCTACGAAGCCAGCCGCCGCAAGACGTACGGCAGAATCCCACCGTGCCGGTAATAGGTGAGTTCGACGGGCGTATCGAGCCGCACGTGCACGCCGAACTCGATCGGCTTCCCGCTTTTGGGCGTCGCCACGACCATCACCGTTCCCCCGGGCGTGAGCCCGGACGCAATGCCCGTGATGGTGAACCGTTCGGTTCCGTCCAATCCGACGGTCTCGGCATCGTCCTCGCCGGCAAATTGCAGCGGTAGCACCCCCATGCCAATTAGATTGCTGCGGTGGATGCGCTCGTAGCTGCGGGCGATAACGGCACCAACGCCCAACAGCCGGGTGCCCTTGGCGGCCCAGTCGCGTGAGCTGCCCGTACCGTATTCGCGGCCTGCCAGCACGATGAGCGGTGTACCCTCGTGCTGGTAGCGCATCGCCGCGTCGTAGATGCTCATGACTTCGCCCGACGGGAAGTGCATCGTCCAGTTACCTTCGCGGCCCGCTACGAGGTGATTCCTGATCCGGATATTGCCGAACGTACCGCGCATCATCACCTCATGATGTCCCCGCCGCGATCCGAACGTGTTGAAACCCACCGGCCGCACCCCCCGTTCGATCAGCCACCGTCCCGCCGGGCCGTCCTTGGGAATGGCCCCGGCCGGCGAGATGTGGTCGGTTGTCACGGTGTCGCCAAGGGAGACCAGGACGTGGGCGTTCTCGATATTCGCCAGGGCGCCAGGCTCCTGCGGCAAATCAATAAAGAACGGCGGCTCGGCGATGTAGGTGGACTCGGCTACCCAGCCAAAGCGGCCTCCTTCCGCTTCAGGAACCTCGAGTCTCTTCCACGCATCGGTTCCCTCGAAGACCGTAGCGTACTCCCGCTCGAACATCTCCGGCTTGAGCGACCTCGTCACGGCGGTTTTGATCTCATCGGGCGAGGGCCAGATGTCCGCCAGGTAGACCGGGTTGCCTTCGGCGTCCTTGCCGAGCGGCTCGGTAGTGAGATCGATGTCGATATGGCCGGCAATAGCATAAGCTACGACCAGCATGGGCGACGCCAAGTAGTTGGCGCGGACATGTGGATGAATGCGCGCCTCGAAGTTGCGGTTGCCGGATAAGACCGCGGCGGTGACCAGTCCGTGCTCGGTGATCGCGCGCGCGATGGGTTCACCCAAGGGGCCGCTGTTGCCGATGCAGGTAGTGCAGCCGTATCCCACGATGTAGAAGCCCAACGCCTCCAGGTCATCGAGCAGCTGCGATTCCTTGAGGTATTCGGTGACGACCTTCGAGCCGGGGGCCATGCTGGTCTTGACCCACGGCCGCCGTTGGAGTCCCCTGGCGCGGGCGTTACGCGCCAACAGTCCCGCGCCGATCATTACCGAGGGGTTGGACGTGTTGGTGCAACTCGTAATTGCCGCGATCACCACCGAGCCGTCGGTGAGGGTAAAGCGGTCCCCCTCGTATTCGCACTCCACGCACACCGTGTTTGCGACGGCGGTGGCCGTGGCCGGACTCTGACCGCCCTCGCCAGCCCACCGCGCGCTATCGCCTTCGGGCACCGCGCGCCTGGCGCCGGACGGCACCAGGTTGGGAAGGACCTGCCGGAATGAGGCCTTGATGTCCGTGAGCGGTACACGGTCTTGCGGCCGGCGGGGACCAGCAAGGGATGGGACCACCGTACTCAGATCCAGCTCGACCACCGCGGAGTAGGTGGGATCCGGCGTGTCCGCCGTGTGAAAGAGCCCCTGTTCCTTGCAATAGCGCTCGACCCGTTCGATCACCGTTTTGGGCCGGTTGGTGCGTTCCAGATAGATCAACGTCTCACGATCAACCGGAAAGAAACCCATCGTGGCCCCATACTCTGGCGACATGTTCGCGATGGTGGCTCGGTCCGCCAGACCCAGCGAGGGCAGGCCGGGACCAAAAAACTCGACGAAACGTCCTACGACGCCGTGCTTGCGGAGAATCTGCGTGATTGTGAGCACGAGATCCGTCGCAGTCGCCCCCTCGGGGAGCTGGCCCGTGAGCTTCATCCCAACGACCTCGGGCAACTGCATGAAGTACGGCTGCCCAAGCATTACCGCTTCCGCCTCGATGCCGCCCACGCCCCACCCCACCACGCCCAGTCCGTTGATCATCGTGGTGTGCGAGTCTGTCCCGACCAGCGTGTCCGGGTACGCCATCGTGATGCCGTCGATGTCTCCGGTCAGCACGACGTCGGCGAGGTACTCGAGATTGACCTGATGGACGATGCCCGTACCGGGAGGGACGACCGAATAGTTATCGAATGCCTGCTGCGCCCATTTGAGAAGCTGATACCGCTCGGAGTTGCGCTCCATCTCTTTGTCGACGTTCAGTTCGAACGCCTGTGCGGTCCCGAAGAAGTCGACCTGGACGGAATGGTCGATCACGAGGTCGGTGCGCACGAGAGGATTGATCTTGTTGGGGTCGCCTCCCAAGCGAACCATCGCATCCCGCATGGCGGCCAGATCCACCACCGCCGGGACTCCCGTGAAGTCCTGCAGCACGACGCGGCCCGGCATGAACGGCACCTCGCGACTCAAATCGGGCTCCGGCTTCCAGCCCCCGACGTGTGCCACCTCTTCATCGCCGACGATACCCTTGCCGTGAAATCGCACGACGTTCTCCAGGAGGACGCGAATCGAAAAGGGAAGCGCGTCCAGGTGCGTCACGCCGGCGCGGTCGAGGGCGTCCAGTCGGAAGATGGTGAAATCGCCGTCGGGGAGAGAGAGCGTGCTTCGCGCGTTGAATGGGTTACTCATCGTATGATGCTCCGCTGCGATTGGGGTGCTGCTCTTGGTCGAGTGGGCGAAGGACCGTAAGGTAAGCAAACTGCCAGACGGAGGCACAAGAGGGAGAGGCACAGAGGGCCCGGCGACCAAAGTTTGACGGGCGCGAATGAGATCGTGAAATGCGGGATGGCAACCCGGGTCAGTTCAGGATATCTTGCGGCAGCCGCGACACCGACGTGTGCGAACGCCGCCCATGAATCAATCCTCCCGCACCCTCGATCCAACTTGGCGACCTCTCGCCAGGAGGCAGACCAAACCGTGCCCGAATCCTCCGGTATGACGACGGTTTCGCTCGACGAGTTGTGCATCAACACAGTACGAACGCTCTCCATGGACGCCGTGCAGGCGGCCAATTCGGGGCATCCCGGAACGCCGATGTCGCTGGCCCCACTGGCGTACGTCCTGTGGACTCGGCACCTGCGTCACAATCCTCGCAATCCGGAGTGGCCCGATCGCGACCGCTGCGTCCTCTCGTGCGGTCACGCGTCGATGCTCATCTACAGCGTCCTCCACCTCACGGGCTACGATCTGTCCCTCGACGACATCCGCAAATTCCGGCAGCTCGGGAGCAAGACGCCGGGGCACCCCGAGCACGGTCACACCCCGGGCGTTGAGACCACGACCGGTCCCCTGGGGCAGGGATTTGCCAATGCGGTGGGGATGGCCCTCGCCGAAGCGCATCTGTCGGCGCGCTTCAACCGGGCGGACCATCAGGTACTCGATCACTGGACCTACTTCATTGCGTCCGACGGTGACCTGATGGAGGGGATTTCCCATGAGGCGGCGTCGCTCGCCGGGCATCTGGGCCTGGGCAAGCTGATCGGCTTCTATGATGACAACCGCATCACCATCGATGGCGAAACGGATCTCGCGTACTCGGACGATGCGGAAGCCAGGTTCCTCTCTTATGGCTGGCACGTCCAGCGGGTCGAGGATGGTAACGACCTGGAGGCGCTCGATCGGGCCATCGAGGAGGCCAAGCGCGTCACGGATCGTCCGTCTCTGGTGATTCTCCGGACGCACATCGCGTACGGCAGCCCCAATAAGCAAGACACGGCGGAGGCCCACGGCGCCGCGTTGGGAGAGGACGAGGTGGCGCTCACCAAGAAGGCCTATGACTGGCCCACGTTGGAGCCGTTCCACGTTCCCGACGAAGCCCTGGCGGAATGGCGGACCTGCGTGGAGCGCGGTGCCCAACTGGAGCGGCAGTGGCAGGAGCGCCGGGAGGCGTATGGCGAGGCCCACCCGGACGACCTCGAGGAGTACGAACGCCGCCTGCGGCGCGAGCTACCAACTCATTGGGATGAGTCGCTCGCCACCTTGGCCGGCGAGGGTGCGGTCGCGACCCGTGGCGCCTCCGGCAAAGTCCTGAACGCGCTGGCGTCTCGCCTGCCGGAGCTCATCGGCGGCTCCGCCGATCTTTCAGGATCGGTCAAGACGCTGCTCGAGAATGAGCCCGCGTTTCGCGCTGGCGACTACGCTGGACGCAACCTGTTCTTTGGCGTCCGCGAACATGCCATGGGCGGCATCGCCAACGGGATGGCTCTGCACGGTGGTGTCCGCCCCTACTGCGGGACCTTCCTCATCTTCTCCGACTACATGCGCCCGTCCATCCGGCTGGCCGCTATGATGCGCCAGCCGGTCATCTACCTGTTCAGCCATGACTCGATCGGTCTGGGCGAAGACGGACCCACGCACCAGCCCGTCGAGACGCTGTCCGCGCTCCGGGCCATTCCGGGGCTCACGGTGTTGCGGCCGGCGGACGGCGCCGAAACAGTAGAAGTCTGGCGCTGGGCGCTCGCCCATCCGACCGGGCCGGTGGCCATCATCCTGAGCCGGCAGGGTCTGCCCAGTCTCGAATACCGCGTCCGGGCCGAAGATATCGCGCGCGGCGCTTATGTCATCGCCGAGGGTGGGCAGGGGGATCCGCGAGCGCTGATCCTCTCTAGTGGCTCGGAGACCTCGATCGCGCTTGAGGCGCATCGGCAGCTTGCGCAGAGCGGCATCGACACGCGCGTGATCAACATGGTCTCACACGAGATCTTCGCGTCCCAGCCGGCCGAGTACCGGGACGCGATGCTTCCGCCTCATATTCGCGACCGGGTGGCGGTCGAGGCCGGGCATCGCATGTCATGGGATCGGTGGCTCGGTCTGGACGGGGTGATGGTCGGCATGGATACCTTCGGAGCCTCCGCCCCCTCCAAGGATCTCTACGCGCATTTCGGTATCACGGCCAAGGCCGTCGCTGCTCGGGTCCGCGAACTGATCGGCCGGTAGGGGAGCATGCGCGGGTTTGCCGTCCCGCACGTCCTCTTGGGGGATGCGCAGGCAGTGGTCAGCGACGCCGTCGATCGCCTGGACCAAGAACGCGTCGTTGCCAGAATCTGGGACGGTGATCCGGAGGTGTGGGGGGGACGACCGGATACGCCGGAACTCTCCGATCGGCTGGGTTGGCTCACCTGCATCGACCCGATGCTGTCGCAAGTCGGTTCGCTCGAGGCGTTTGCCGCCGGTGTTGACGCCCAACGCTTGGTCCTGTTGGGCATGGGCGGATCGAGTCTCGCCCCCGAAGTCATGCGCGCCGTCCTGGCCGGCTCGTCGGATCACCCCGAGTTCATCATGTTGGACAGCACTGCGCCCGCTGCGGTGCGGGCCGTGCAAAACGGTGCCGCAGATTCCCTCTATATCGTCTCGAGTAAGTCGGGGACGACGCTGGAGACGCTCACGCTGTTTCGACACTTCTGGCAGGTGAGCGGCGAACGGGGGTCCCAATTCGTTGCCATCACGGATCCGGGCAGTCCGCTCGAGACGCTCGCCACAGACCGGGGGTTCAGGGCCACGTTTACCGGTGACCCGACCGTCGGTGGACGATTTTCGGCGCTTTCTCCTTTCGGGATCGTGCCGGCCGCACTCATGGGGATCGACGTGCCGGACTTCCTGGAGCGTGCCGCCTCTATGGCGGCCGCCTGCCGCGACGACCGTCCCGGCAAGAACCCGGCCCTCGTGCTGGGCGCAACGATGGGCTCGCTGGCGCTACGCGGCTGCAATAAGCTGACGCTGCTGTTGCCCCCGGAGTGGGAGGTGTTCGGCCTGTGGCTCGAGCAGCTGATTGCCGAGAGTACGGGCAAGGATGGCCGCGGCATCGTGCCGGTGGTACAGAACGATCTGGATGAGCCGGACGGATACGGTCGCGATCGGCTCATCGTAGGTGTCTCCGCCGGAGGCAGGCGGGATGAGGGGCGGGAACGCTATCTCGAGGGGCGTTCGGTCCGCGGCCATCCGGTCATCCGCCTGGACGTGGCCGACGCGCGGGATCTGGGTGCCGAGTTCTTCAGATGGGAGTTCGCCACGGCGGTGGCGGCGGCGGTGATGCGCGTCAATCCGTTCGATCAGCCCAACGTCGCCGAGAGCAAACGGGCGACGGCGCAGGTGCTCGAGGCCGGCACGTGGACGGATCCCGCGCATGCGGATGACGAGGAGATCGATGCGTTCCTCGACGGGCTTGCGCCGGGCGACTATGTGGCGCTGCTCGCGTATGCGGCGCCGTGGCCTGAACTGGATGACAAGCTCCGTCTGCTGGCCACCGCCATCCGCCGGCGATTCCTTGTGGCGGTCACCGTGGGATACGGTCCCCGTTATCTCCACTCGACGGGACAGCTGCACAAGGGTGGGCCGCCCACCGGTCATTTCATCCAGTTCGTCGAATCCTCACCGGACGTGAGAGTCGCCGAGGAGGACGTCACGTTCGACCGCGTACTGCGTGCGCAGGCCGCCGGCGATTGGCAAGCGCTCGCTCAGCGGGGGCGGCCCATCATCCGAGTTGCGGACCCCGCCGCGTTGCGACGCCGCCTGGAGCCGGCCTAGGCTCGACGTTTCGCGTGTCAGCTGATCGATCGGCCCGCCCCGCGGAGCCACGCGCCAATCCCGTCCGCACGGTCACCGCGGCCGCCCTCATTGTGGTCGTGGCCGCGGTCTGCGTGCGCCTGGGATTTTGGCAGCTGTCCCGTCATGCCGAACGACGCGATCGCAACGCGCGCATAGAGGCGCGGAGCGCGGGAGCAGTGGTCGACCTCGATCGGTCAACGGCGCACGACAGCATGGCGTATCGGCGTGCGACTGCCGCAGGCACGTTCGATTGGGCGCGACAGGTCATCGAGTATGGTCGGTCGTTGGATGGTGTGCCAGGTGTCGTCATCGTGACACCGCTGCGAATGGCATCGGGGCAAGCCGTTCTGGTTGAACGGGGCTGGGTCCCTTCGCCAGACGCTCGGCGCGTGGACCTTGCCGCGTACGGGGAGCCCGACTCCGCGATTGTGCACGGATTGCTGATCCCGTCGGAGAGTGCGCGCCCGCTGGCCAGCGAGGGGTGGCCCATGGAAACCCGGGCAATCGATCCCGTCGCGATGGCGTCCCGTTTCCCGTATCCCCTGGTGCCCCTGGTCTTGAGGCGCACTGCAGCGGTGGACATTGCATCGATGCGCCCGTTCCCGCCGCCCGAGCGGACGCTGGGGCCGCATCTCTCTTATGCGGTGCAATGGTTCTTGTTCGCGACCATCGCGGTAGGGGGTGGTGTCTCGGTGTACGTCAGATCGCGTCGATCCTATTGACATCCCGTCCCACGGGGATCACTGTCGGACCATCTAGGCAGCTGAAAATGACGGGTACCTGGGTTCGAGCATACGCGCTGGTCTACGCGATACCTCGCGCCGTAGCGATGCCACGGGCGCGAACATGGTAACACAATGAACTGGTTGAAGTTACTGCGGCCCAGAGGTATCAGCGCATGTCAGTGCATAGGGTCGATCCAACCACACGATTTTCACTCTTAGGCAAGCTGCTAGAGGGAGTTGCCCATGTTGAGCCGCCGGAGCTTTCTCCACTCCATCGTCGGTGCTACAGCCTCTTTGCCGGTCATGCGGGATGATGGTCTTCGGCGCGTCTTTGACGCGTCGACGGGGGTGTGGGGTCGCTCACCCGAGGAGATTGCGCGGGATGAGGATTACTGGCGCGAGATTCAGCAGGCCTTCACGGTCGATCGTTCGTTGATCAATCTGAACAACGGGGGGGTGTCTCCGGCTCCACGGATTGTGCAAGAGGCGATGAAGCGGGATCTCGACTTCAGCAACGAAGCCCCTGTTTACACGATGTGGGACATCCTGGAGCCGCACATCGAGGGAGTGCGTCGAGGACTCGCGGCGGACTTCGGCTGCGATCCCGAAGAGATGGCCATCACGCGCAACGCGAGCGAATCCCTCGAGATCTGTCAGCTGGGCATCGATCTCGAACGTGGGGATGAGGTGCTGACGACCGATCAAGACTACGGTCGCATGCTCACGACCTGGGACCAGCGCGTGCGCCGCGAAGGCATCGTCGTCAAGCAGGTGTCATTCCCCAATCCACCGCCCAGCCATCACCACCTGGTCGACATGTTCGCGAATGCGATGACGGATCGCACGCGCGTGCTCCATTTCTGTCACATCACCAATCTCGCCGGGTTGATTTTCCCGGTGCGGGAGATCTGTCGTGTGGCACGGCAGCGCGGTATCCACACGATCGTAGACGGCGCGCACGCCTACGCGCAGTTCCCGTTTACGCTCGCAGATCTCGAGTGTGATTATTACGGGACATCGCTCCACAAGTGGCTGCTGGCGCCGCATGGCACGGGCTTCCTCTATGTTCGGCGCGAGCGCATTCCCGGTCTGTGGCCGCTGATGGCGGCTCCGACCACGATGGATGACAACATTCGGAAATTCGAGGAAATCGGAACGCACCCCGCAGCCAACCACAACGCCATTGCTGAGGCGCTGACATTCCATCAGGGAATCGGCGCGGAGAACAAGGCCGCGCGGCTTCGGTACTTGCGCAACAGGTGGATGGAGTATTTCGATGGAATGCCGGGCGTCAAGATCCATACGAGCTTCGACCCGGCGATGTCATGCGGTTTGGCGAACATGGGCATCGAGGGGATCGAGCCCGACAAGATCGTGAGCCACCTCTGGCAGAAACGCCGCATCATCGTGACGCCCATCGGCCACAAGGATTGCACGGGCCTGCGCATCACGCCCAACGTGTACACGACGTTGGAGGAGGTCGACGTGTTTATCGAGGAGTTCGAGAAGGTCGTC
>Ga0302046_10005063_pt1 | contig 11648 bp, 11 predicted proteins | sample RVTome_11_FD_200261 | JGI IMG/M metagenome (GOLD analysis project Ga0302046, IMG submission 200261) | Soil microbial communities from uranium-contaminated site in the Upper Colorado River Basin, Wyoming, United States - RVT147D111 (version 2) ... | reverse complement strand
CGGGTGAAGAAGGGCCCGGCGGTCGTGGCGCTCCCGACGGACACGCAGATCCTGATCACCCGGGAGTTCGACGCGCCCAAGCGCCTGGTCTACGAGGCCTGGACCACGCCCGAGCTTGTCGAGCGCTGGTAGCACGCCAAGCGAGGGGAGGTCACGGTGGCCGACATCGACCTGCGGGTCGGCGGGACGTGGCGCTGGGCGATGAGGACGGAACGCGGCCTCGAGGTCGCGTTCCACGGTGAGTACCGGGAGCTGATCCCCGACGAGCGCATCGTGTTCACCGAGGTCTTCGAGGGCATGCCCGGGGAGGGCGTGCTGACCACGTTGACGCTCACCGAAGAGAACGGGCGCACGACCCTCACCCTCCTGGTAGAGGCAGGGAGCCGGGAGGTCCGCGACGTGGTCATGAGCTTGGGAATGGAAGCCGGCGTTCAGGACGCGTGGGACCTGCTCGAGCAGGTGGCGATCTCGCTCATGTGACACACGCGTGCTCCGGTGGGGTCATCGGGACGTCGTCCGACGAGGTCATCGGGACGTCGTTCCCGGTGGCCCCGCGTGCGGGGGAGGTTCATCCGTCCCGTGGCGCACGCGTCCCATCCTGACATTCCTAGGGTGGGGCGAGAGCCGTAGCATCGTGCATGAGCCCGACCATCTTCGTGGCCGGAGGCCTGAGGTTCCTCTTCTTCTCGCGAGAGGAAGCACGGATCCACGTTCATGTGCACGCGGACTCGGGGACGGCGAAGATCTGGCTCGAGCCCGCCATCCGGCTGGCATGGAACGACGGGCTCGGGCTCGAGGAGCTCGATACCGCGCTACGCCTCGTGGAGGAACGACAGGATGAAATCTTCGATGTCTGGTGGAGACAGTTCGGGCGTTGAGCTCGGCGACGTGACGCTCTACCACTTCGTGTTGCACGTCGATGGGCGCCGGCTGCGCCTCAGCTACTACGACTTCCCGTGCTTCCGCGAGGCGACCACGGCCGAGCTGGCGGCGGTCCGGCGTCCGTCGCCCGACCGCCTGCGCTGGCCCCTGCTGGACGTTGACCTCAGCCTCGACAGCATCGAGCACCCCGGGCGTTATCCGCTCGTGAGCGGGTGCCCGGACCGGGAGTCGGGCTTCGGATGAGGCGGCCCTATCTCGGCAGGTGCTCCTTCGGGAACTTTGCGACCACCGTGTAGATCGGGTCGACGATGTTGGCGACCGTGCTTTCGGCGAGCTGCCCGACGAGCATGTAGGCGTCCCACGTTCCGAAGCCGTACTCGTCCACGAGCCACTCGACGAGCTCGACGTGCGCCAACCGGAACGCGTCGATCAGCGGGCGTGCGCTCCCCGCCACCATGATGTGTGTATCGTCCTCGAGGCGCGGCCAGTCGATGGTGCGGCCCTTGATGAGGTCGATGCGGAACGTGACGTCCATGGACGTCTCGAGGCCGGTGCCGTTGACCTCGCCCTCACCCTGCCGGGCATGTCCGTCGCCGAAGTAGAAGTAGGCGCCCTCGTTGAAGACCGGGAGGTAGACCGTGGTCCCCTCGCGCACCTCGGGCGCGTCCATGTTGCCGCCGAAGTTGCCGGGCCACAGGCCCGTGAAAGCCTCGCCACCGGCGGGCGCCACGGCGACGCGCCCGAGCATGGGCCGCAGCTCGATGGTGATCTCGCCCATCTCCGAGTCGGGCAGCTCCACCGTACCGGTCATGTCCTCCAGGTCGAGCCGCCACTCGTAGCGCCGCGCGGGGATCGGGTCGTTGAGCAGTCGGAGGCGCGAGTCCGTGGCCAACCCGCCGAAGTCGGAGTAGAGCTGCGCGCCGGCCAGGTGGTGGTTGGGTCGCACGCGTAGGACCTCGACGACCAGGATGTCCTGCGTGGTCGCGCCCTCGACCCAGAACGGTCCCACCTCGCCCGGAAACGCGCCGCCTCCCTCGTCGTAGTACGGCCCGTGCATCGTGCGCGACACCAGCACCGTGCCTGGCCGGATGGTGGCGACGGGCTCCCTCACGGCGAAGGTCGGATGGCCGACGGTCGGCTCGAAGCGCAAGGTGTCCTGTGCGGCGAGTGGCGCCGGCCCGGGAAGCCAGGCCGGGCCGGTGGGCGCGAAAGCCAGCGCGGCGATCGCGAGCCCCGGCACGGCGAGCGTCGGAAGCGGCAGTGCGCGTGTTCTCATGGCGGCGAACTCCGGTGGCGGGGGTGAAGCCTGCAATGTGCGGCGCCGAGCACGCGGGTGCGAGCCCCGGCGGACGCTTTCCCCGTTCGAGCGGCGTACTCCGAGTCGTGTCCAGGGGAGACGCTTGCCGGGTATGCGCGACGATGATAGTATAGGGTCACACAATATAGTGTTACGCATTAGATGGACACGCCCCCTAGAATCGCGCCACCGGCGCCGGTGCTCCGTTGAAGCGCTCCGTCGACGACCTGCTCCCGCTAACGCACGTGGTGTATCACCTGCTGCTGTCGCTCTCGCAGGCGACGCGGCACGGGTACGGCATCATCAAGGACGTATCCGAGCGCACCGGCGGGCGGCTCGAGCTCGAGGCGGGAACGCTTTACGCAGCCATCAAGCGCCTTCGGGACGACGGCCTGATCACGGAGACCGAGGGGCCGCGGGACGCGGATGCCCGGCGGCGCTACTACGACCTGACACCGCTGGGACGAAGGGTCCTGAGAGCCGAGTCCGAGCGGCTCGAGGAGCTCGTCGACCTGGCACGACGGGCGCGCGTGCTGCCGGGGTCGGAGGGTCGCGCGTAAGATGCCGGCCCGCGCATACCGCAGGCTGCTCGCGATACTGCCGGAGAACTTCCGCCGGGAGTACGGGGACGAGATGAGCCGAGTGGTCGAGGAGCACTGGAGCGTGGTCCGCGGGCGCGTCGGCCGGTGGGGGGCGGTCCGGTTCTGGTCACGCCAGGCGCTCGCGGTCGCTCGTGTGGCCGTGGGAGCGCGACTCGCTAGGACTCGACGCGAGGCCCGGTTCCGTCGCGATGCCGGGATCCATGATGCCTGGGTCAGGCGCGGGCTGGACCTCGCGGGCGTTGCGCATGAACGATACGAGGAGGGAGGAGGAGGCATGGACGGCTTCGGGCACGACGTTCGGCACGCGCTGCGCGGGATCTGGAAGCACCCCGGCTTCGCCGTTGTCACGGCGATCACCCTCGGCCTGGGGATCGGGTCCTCGACGGCCATCTTCAGCGCGGTACACGCCGTGCTCTTTCGGGACCTCCCCTACATGGACCCGGACCGGGTCCTGGTGGTCTTCCACACCAACCGCGAGAACGGCGAGCGCGGCGCCGGGCTCTCACCGGCGAATGCTCGCGACCTGGTCGAGCGCTCCACGCGGTTGTCCGCGGTGGCCGTGGCCGAGCCCTGGGGCGCGGATGTGATCGTCGACGGGCGGGCCGAGAGCATGCGCGCGTGGGCGGTCTCGGAGGGGTTCTTCGACGCGGTCGCGGTCGAGCCCGTGCTCGGGCGGCTGTTCGCGCCGGACGAGTACGTGGCAGGTGTGGATCCGGTCATCGTGCTCGGCCACCGGTCCTGGAGCACGCGGTTCGGAGGCGATCCCGGAGTGGTGGGCGGCACCATCACCCTCGACGACCGCGCGGTGAGCGTCGTGGGGGTGCTCCCTCCGGACTTCAAGCTCCCCGACGAGGCCGAGTTCTGGGTCCCCCGCCCGCCGCGGTCGGAGGACGTGTACGCGCGCACGGCGGACTACATGATGGGCGTCGCGCGGCTGGCTCCGGGCGCGACCCTGGAGCAGGCGCGCGGGGAGGTCGACCAAGTGGCGGCGACGCTGGCCGAGACGTACCCCGATACCAATACCACCCTGGGCTTCGACCTCGTACCACTCCGCGAGCACCTCTTCGGCGACGTGCGCACGCCTCTATTGGTGCTGATGGGCGCCGTGGCCTTCGTGCTGCTCATCGCGTGCGCGAACGTGGCCGGCCTGATGCTGGCCAGGGGCGCGCAGCGCCACCGCGAGTACGCGCTGCGCAGCGCGCTCGGCGCGAGCACCGGCCGGCTCGTGCGTCAGATCACGATCGAGAGCCTGCTCCTGGCGGGGATCGGCTGCACGCTCGGCATCGGGCTCACCTACCTGGGCGTCGGGCTCATGCGGGGGCTCGGGCCGGATCACCTGCCGCGCATCGACGAGCTGAGCGTCGACGCGGTCGTTCTCCTGTTCGCGGTCGGCGTCACCGGCCTGAGCGCCGTCCTGTCGGGCGTCTCGCCGTCCATACGACTCTCGCGGCCCGACGTGAAGGAGGCACTCGGGGACGGCGCGCGCGGCTCCACCTCCGGTCGGGGCGGCCTGGCGCTGCGCAATCGGCTCGTCGTGGCCGAGATCGCGGCGGCCATGGTGCTCCTCGTCGGAGCGGGATTGCTCTCGAGGAGCTTCATGGCGCTGCTCGACGAGGAGCTCGGGTTCGATCCCACGAACCGACTCGTGGTGCAGGCCTTCGCGTACGACTATCCGACCGCCGGCGAGCGGGACGGCTTCATTCGACAGGTCGTCGAGCGGATGGAGGCGATCCCCGGCGTCCGCCGCGTGGCGCTGACCTCCAGCGTGCCCGCCGCGACGGAACGTACGATCTCGGCCATCGACATCGACCTGCCCTATACGATCGAGGACCGGGCTCCGCCCCCTGTCGGCCAGGAGCCCGTCGCGGCCATCTCCCAAGTCTCCGCAGGCTACTTCGACGCGCTCGAGATCGACGTGGTCGAAGGCCGGGAGTTCGAGCCGTCGGACGGCCCGGAGGCGCCGCTCGTGATCGCCGTGAACGAGGCGCTCGTCCGGCGCCAGTTCGGGGACCGCTCGCCGTTGGGTGAGCGGCTCGTCATCGGTTACCAGCCGGTGCCGCGTGAGATCGTCGGCGTGGTCGCCGACGTGCGGCCTGGCGGCCACGAGTCCGATCCCAGGCCGGAGGTCTACTTCCCGCTGGCGCAGTTCCCGACCGGATCGGTCACCTTCGTGCTGGAGGTCGAGGCGGACGCCGCGGCGCTCACGGCCGCGGCCGTGGAGGCCATCTGGCAGGTGAATCCCGCGCAGTCGGTCTGGGGCGCCGATACGCTCGACGAGCTGCTCTCCGACTGGCTCAAGGAGCGGCGCTTCAACCTGCTTCTCATGGCCTCGTTCGCCGTGGTGGCGCTCATGCTCGCGGGCATCGGCATCTACGGGCTCGTGAGCTTCAGCGTCGAGCAGCGCATAGGCGAGATCGGGATCCGCCGGGCGCTCGGCGGCCGGAGCGGCAGCATCGTGGGAATGGTGTTCCGGCAGGGCGCTCGCCTGGCGGGCACGGGCATCGCGCTCGGCGTCCTCGGTGCGCTGCTGCTCACGCGCTTCATCCAAGGCATGCTCTTCGGCGTCGAGCCGGCCGACCCGGCGACGATCGGCCTGCTGGCCGCGACCGTCCTGCTGGTCGCGGGGGTGTCCGCGCTCCTACCGGCGATCCGGGCGGTGCGCGTCGATCCCGCGGAGGCGTTGAGGAACGAGTGAGCTCCGCCCCGGGGGCGAGCGCTTCGCCAGCCGCCCGAGCGGCTCCCCGCCCGGGGGGGCCCGGCCCTCAGCCCCGGGGCGAGCCCTCCAGCAGGCCCTCGAGCGGCTCCTCGCGGGCGCCGTTCTCGTCGCATACGGAGAACGTCGACTCGCCCGTCCCGTATAGCGCTACCCCCGCGTACTCGCCGGCCTTGTTCAGGATGAAGAAGCGGACGTCGAAGTTGGGTAGCCCGCGCTCGTTCAGGAGCCGGGACTCGATGGTGTTGTCCCGGATGCGCGCGAGCGTGGCCATGCCGGCGTCCTTGGGCGACATGCCCTGACGCATGAACTCGACTGTGAGGAACGAAGCGCAGTTGATGAGGTTGGCCTCGCCGCGCCCGGTGGAGCCCACCGCGCCCACGTCGTTGTCCACGTACTGGCCGGCCCCGAGGATCGGCGAGTCACCTGCCCGGCCGGGGATCTTCCACGACAGGCCGCTGGTGGTCGTCACACCGCAGATGTCGCCGTTCTGCGAGACCGCCTCCAGGCTCGTCGTTCCCCAGAAGGAGTGCTCCTCGATGAGCCCGTCGTCGACCATGGACAGGCCGGCGGCGAGCGACGCCTGGTAGAACAGCCGGAGCCGCTCCTCGTGCTCGGGATCTCGCCGCAGCGCGGCCAGGCCACCCGGGCCAGACCCCGTCCCGGTCCTGCCGCTCCCGGTCCTGCCGCCCCCGGTCCTGCCGCTCCCGCCGCCGAGCCGGCCGATGCGGTCCGGATCGGTCTCGCCACCAGGGCGGCCGATGCCCTGGATACGCTCCTCGGGGTCGAGCCAGTGTCCCGGATCGATGCGGCGCCGCCACTCGAGCCACAGCGCGCGCGACTCCTCGGTGTTCAGGTCGTCCTCGATCTCGAAGCCCAGCGCCCGGGCGAACTCCCGCGCGCCCTCGCCCACGACGAGGTGGTGGTCCGTGAGCTCGGCGACCGCCTTCGCGACGAGCGAGGGCGTGCGCACGCCCTCGATGGCCGCCACGCCACCCGCCCACCTGCGAGGCCCGTGCATGAGGCAGGAGTCGAGCTGCACGACGCCGTCCGCGTTGGGCAGACCTCCGTAGCCGATGCCCCGCTCCGCCGGGTCGAGCTCCGGGATGTTGACACCCGCCACGATGGCGTCGAGCACGTCCTCGCCTTCGGTGATGCCGCGGAACGCCCGCTCGATGGCGCTTTCCGGCCCACCGTTCCGGTAGCGGATGCTGCTGACGTCGGACACGCACAGCGGACGGGCTCGCCGCGCGTGGAACGCCGCCGCGTCCCGCGGAGCGGGGCCGGATGCGGGTGCGCCGGCCAGGGCGGCCGGCGTGGCTGCCGCGGCGACACCCGCGGCCGTGCTCTTCACGAAGTCTCGTCGGTCCATGGTGCTGCTCGGGCTCGAGGTTCCAAGGGACACGTGCAGCATAGCACGCGGGCGCCCGCCTCGCGACGGGCCTCGGGGAGCCGGGATGCAGCGCGCATCTTCCACGACGCCGATGAACGGAATCGTGCCGGAGAAGGGTTCGGGGATGGCGAGGAGGAAGGGCTCGCGATCGTGACGGCGGGTGCCGCGTCGTCCCCGTTGGGGCTAAGATGGAGGGGCGCGCCGGCTCGACGCGAAGCGCGCCAAGCTCGGCGGCTGTTGCGCGTAAGGCGGTACATGGGCTCCACGCAATCCTCCCTGATGCGACTCCTGCTCGCCGGAGCGGCCCTTGCCCCGGTCGCCGCGGCTCCAGAGCCCGCGGGTGCGCAGGGCGTGACGGGCGCCGTGCTCGACTCCGCGACGGCCGCGCCGCTCCCGGGAGTGCTCGTGGAGGCGCTGGACGCGGACGGCACGCGGGTGGGCGCCACGCTCAGCGATGCGGCTGGCCGCTTCACGATCCGCCTGAACGCGCCCGGCCGGTACCGGGCCAGAGCGGAGCGGATCGGGCTCCGGACCGCCACGACGGAATGGATCGAGGTCGCCGGCAGCGAGCTTCGCGCGACGCGCATCGCCATGAGCGGGCGCGCGGTGCGGATCGAGGGCTTCGTCGTGGACTCGCGCGTCCGGGAGTGCAGGTTGGACGGCGGTCAGGCGGTGCGCATCCAGAGCCTGTGGGACGAGATCCGGAAGGCGCTGGAGATCAGCCTCGTCGTTCAACGAGAGCGGCTGATCGCCTTCCGGATCGAAAGCATTCGCAGGGAGTGGTCCGCGGATCTCGGCTCGATCTCGGCCGATACCACGGTGGTGGGCGTTGGCCGATCCGAGCACCCGTACGTATCCGCCGGCGCCGAGTTGCTGTTGGGCGGCGGCTTCGTACAGGGGGAGCCCGGACAGCGTCGCTTCTACGGCCCCGACGCGAACGTGCTGCTCTCCGACGAGTTCCTGTTCGCGCACTGCTTCTCCCTCGCGGACACGGACGATGGTGCCGGAGTCGTCGACACGGACGATCGTGCCGGAGTCGTCGGCTTGACCTTCGAGCCGCTGCCCTCGAGGGAAGTCCCGGACATCGCGGGTACGCTGTGGGTGGACACGGCCACTGCGGAGTTGGAGCACCTCGAGTACCGGTACGTCGGGCTTCAGTGGCTCCCGCCGCACGAGGGGGGTGGGCGCGTCACGTTTAGCCACCTTCCCTCCGGCGCCTGGATCGTCTCCGATTGGTACATTCGCATGCCCCGCGTCGGCTTGGTCAGGGGGCCGGAGTCACCGATCGAGGTTTCCGTGATCGCCGGCTACGTCGACGTCGGCGGGCGCGTCCACCCGCTCACCACCCCGGAAGGTCTCCCACGCGGCGATCGAGCTCGGACGCCCGGGAGTCCCCGCTAGCGGTCGAGCCAGCGCGCGCATTTCGAGCCAGCGCGCGGAGAAGATCCGCCCTGGACGTGAGACGCGGGGGCGAGGCTCACCTCCTCAGGGGGGGCGCCGCCTCCGGCGGCCTCCTGTGGCGCGTGCCCTGCTCGTACGCGTACGCGATCCGGATGAGGGTCGGCTCCGACCACGCGTCGCCGTAGATCTGGAGCCCTGCGGGCAGCGTGTCGTCCCAGACGAACCCCATCGGCACCGTGATTGCCGGGAAGCCGGTCGGCGGAGACAGGATCGGCGAGTTGTTGCCGTGCGGTGAGTCGAGGTCGCCCACGAGGCGCGGCGGGTTGTTCCACGTCGGGTAGACGAGCGCGACCACGTCGTGCTCGGCCATGGCGGCGCGGACGGCGGCGCGCAGACGCTCCTCGTTCGCCCGCGCGCGAACGCAGCCCTCGTTGGTCTCCGGCGTTCCCTCGAACTCGAGGTAGCCGCGGACGCGGGGCATCACGGTGACGTGCACGCGGCCGCTCTCCTCGATCTCGGCGAGCGTCCTCACCGGCGGATTCGGCAGCGATGCCAGGTAGTTCTCGATGTCGTACCGGAAGCGCGAGCAGCCGAGGCCCCGACGCAGGCTGTCGAGGTGCGGGATCGTGAACTCGTCCACGACGGTTGCGCCCAACGCGCGCAGATCGTCCAGCGCCTCGGCGAAGCGCATCAGGATCTCGGGATCGGCCGTCTCGGTGAAGGCAAGCTGGCCGGCCACGCCAATGCGCACGTCCCGCAGGTCGTCGACGAGGAGCTCCAGGTACGATTCGGGGCGGCGCGCGTCCGCCTCGGCGGTCACGGGGTCGGCCGGATCGGTTCCGGCGATCACGTCGAAAACGCGCACGGCGTCCTCGACGGTGCGCGTCATCGGACCGCCGACGTCGCGATTCGCGAACAGCGGCATGATGCCGTCGCGGCTGGTGAGCCCTTGGGTGGAGCGGATGCCCACGAGCGCGTTATGGCTGGACGGCCCACGGATCGAGTTCCCGGTGTCCGTTCCGAGCCCGACCAGCCCGAGGTTGGCGGCCACGGCCGCTGCGGTCCCCCCGGACGAGCCGGCCGTGACGCGGTTGAGCTGATAGGGGTTGAACGTCCACCCCGGGATCATCGAGCCGACCGTCTCCATGGCCGTGAAGGCGAACTCGGCGAGGTTGGACTTGGCGAGCACGATGGCGCCGGCCTCCCGGATACGGCGCACCTGGAACGCGTCGTCCGCGGGAATCGACCCCTCGAGCGACGCCGACCCCCCGGTGGTCGGCATGTCGTGCGTGTCGTAGTTGTCCTTGACGATGAACGGGATCCCGTGCAGCGGCCCGCTCAGCCCTCCCGTCGCGCTCAGCGCGTCGTCGAGCGAGTCGGCGCGGGCGCGCGCGCGCGGGTTCACCATGATGATCGCGTTGAACGCGGGCCCGCGCTTGTCGTACGCGTCGATGCGGTCCAGGTACGCCTCGACGAGCTGCCGGGCGGTGAGCGTGCCCGCGAGCATCGCCTCGTGGGCCTCCGCGATGGTGAGCTCGATCAGCTCGACGCCGCCGACCGTCTGGGCGGTCGCGTGGGCGGCCGGCGCCAACGCGGCCAGCGCCAACGCGGCCAGCACGCCCAGCAGGGTGAGTGGTTTCATGGCCGGCAAGGTATGCCGCGGGGGTGCTCACCGCGACCTGGGAGGGCCTCCCCGCTAGCACTCCGCCAGCGCCTTGGCCCTCGCCCAGATCCGGTCGAACATCTCCTCGGTGAGCGTGCCCGTGAAGGTGTTCTGCTGACTGGGGTGATAGGAGGCGAGAAGGGTCAGCCCGTCCCCTAGCGTGGCTTCGTTTCCGTGCCCGAAGCGGGGCCGCGGGCGCGGCACCGGCAGACCGCGATCCTCGAGGATGCGGATGATCTGTGCGTGCGCGATCTGGCCGAGGGCCACCACGACGCGCACGCGCGGCAGCAGGTCCAGCTCGGCCTCGAGCCAGGCTCGACAGGCAAGGCGCTCGGCGGGCGTCGGCTTGTTGGCCGGGGGCGCGCACCGTACCGCGGCGGTGATGAGGACGCCGTCGAGCCGCAGCCCGTCGTCGCGTGAGCTGGCATCGGGCTGGTTCGCGAGGCCCGCGCGGTGGAGCGCCGCGTACAGCCATTCCCCCGACCGATCGCCCGTGAACATGCGTCCGGTGCGGTTGGCGCCGTGCGCCGCGGGCGCGAGGCCCACCACGAGGATGCGTCCCGCCGGGTCGCCGAAGGCCGGCACCGGCCGCCCCCAGTAGGTCTCATGGCGGAAAGCTGCGCGCTTCTCCGTGGCCACCCGCTCGCGCCATGCGACCAGGCGCGGGCAGCGCCGGCAGCGCGTGATGCGACGCTGGAGGGCCGCGAAGTCGGCCGGGCCGTCTGTCGCGGCCGCCGCCTCGGCCGCGCCGGTCTCGACCGGCGCCTTCCGTCCCGGGGGATCTAGGGTGATGGTTCCAGGCCGTTGGCCGTGTCGATGGCAGCGGACAAGGCCCGCACGAGCTCCTCGACCGAGGCGCAGCGCGTGACCGCCGCACGCGCGCGGACCTCCGCGGATCCCGTGGGCCAGCAAATCGCGTGCACCTCGAAGCCGCCGGACGGGCCCGCCTCCACGACGATCCCGCGCTCGAAGCCGTCGGTGAACCACTCGAGGCGGCGAGAGGTCGTGTCCTTGGTGAGGTCGAGCCCGTTCGCGAGCGCGAACACCGTCAGCTTGGGGTCGACGGCATCGAACGGCCCGCCGCCTGTGGGGTGCATGCGATCGCTCATCCAGTACCTCCGTCCCTGTCCCGCTCCACCCACCCGAGCCGCCCCACCGCCCGGAAGTATTAGACGCGGACGCAGCGCGCCAGGTTTCCGCGCGCGGCCGCTCACCGGCCTTCCGGAGGACCCGCGGGCATGATCATGATGTGCGCGCGACAGTCTCCGGGAAACATGAGCCACGGCCCGCGATCTGCTCCTCCACGGGGGCGAGCGGAGCCGCGGCCGGCGGCTGCGTCAGGGCGACCGCGGCGAGCGCGATCGGCGTCGGCCGAAGAGGGGTCATGTCGTGTTCCTGGGCTCGCCAACTCGTAACGGCGCGCCGCGTCATGGCGGAGCGGGACCGTGAGCCGGAATGTAAGCCGCGCACCGAGCCCCCGCGACCGACGCCGTCCGCGCCCCCGCTCCAGAACGATCCGGGCATGACCGAGGCCGAGGCGAAGCGCGGGCGAACGAGCCACGCGCGAGCCGCACGGACGCCCGTCACGCTCCTCGCGGCCGCGGCGTCCCGGATCAGCCGGGGCGCGACGCGTCGCGCGCGAGCTTGCCGCGATCGACCTTGCCCAGGTGCGTGCGCGGCAGCCTGGGGACGAACAC
>Ga0302046_10005061_pt1 | contig 11651 bp, 9 predicted proteins | sample RVTome_11_FD_200261 | JGI IMG/M metagenome (GOLD analysis project Ga0302046, IMG submission 200261) | Soil microbial communities from uranium-contaminated site in the Upper Colorado River Basin, Wyoming, United States - RVT147D111 (version 2) ... | reverse complement strand
CTGGTCGGCCAGATCCTCGGGAACACGGCGGACGCGACGCGGGGGCGGCAGATGCCGAACCATTGGTGCGACCGGTCCATCCGCCTGGTGTCGGTCTCCTCCCCGGTGGCGACGCAGCTCCCCCATGCCGTCGGGGCGGCCTACGCGGCGAAGGTGCGCGGGGAGCGGGTCGCCGTCCTCACCACCTTCGGCGACGGGGGGACCTCCACGGGAGATTTCCACGCGTCGATGAACTTCGCCGGGGTCTTCCGGCTGCCGGTGGTTTTTTTCTGCGAAAACAACCGGTACGCCATCTCCCATCCCGTGGAGCGGCAGACGGCCGCCCGGACGCTGGCGGAGAAGGCCTCGGCGTACGGTCTTCCCGGTGTCCGCGTCGACGGAAACGACGTGCTGGCAGTCCGCAAGGTGGTGGGGGACGCGATGGACCGCGCGCGGGCCGATGAGGGGGGCACGCTGATCGAGGCGCTCACGTATCGCATCGGGCCGCACTCGACCTCCGACGACCCGACCGTCTACCGTTCCGAAGAGGAGGTGGCGGCGTGGCGAGGGAAGGACCCGATCCGGCGGTTCGCCGCGTTCCTCAAGGGGCGGGGCCTGCTCGAGGATCCGGCCTCGGTGGAGGCGGGCGCGAAGGAGAACGTACGCCGGGCGGTCGAGGCGGCGGAGGGCGCGCCTCCCGTGCCGCCGTCCAGCCTGTTCGAGGATGTCTACGCGGACATTCCATGGCACCTTGCCGAGCAGCGCGACTCCCTGCTGCCCGGGAAGGGGTGACTCGATGGGCGAGGTGACGCTGATCAAGGCGATCAACGACGCGCTTGCGACCGAGATGGCGAGGGACGCGTCAGTGTGCGTCCTCGGGGAGGACGTCGGTCGCGACGGCGGAGTCTTCCGGGCGACGGAAGGATTGCTCCACCGGTTCGGGGCGGAGCGGGTGATCGACACGCCGCTGAACGAGGCCGGAATCGTCGGGATGGCGATCGGGATGGCGATGAACGGTCTGCGTCCGGTCGCCGAGATCGAGTTCTCGGATTTCATCTACCCGGCGTTCGACCAGATCGTCTCGGAGATGGCCAAGATGCGGTACCGCTCCGCGGGGCAGTTCACGGCGGCGGTCGTGCTGCGCGCCCCCTCGGGCGGGGGGATCAAGGGAGGCCATTACCACTCCCAGAGCCCGGAGGCATATTACATCCATACCCCGGGGCTGGTCGTCGCGATGCCGTCGACGCCGGCCGACGCGAAGGGGCTCCTCTCCTCGGCGATCCGCGGAGAGGACCCGGTGATCTTCCTCGAGCCGAAGGCGCTCTACCGGACCGTGAAGGCGGAGGTGCCGGAAGGGGAGTACCTCGTTCCGCTCGGGGTGGGGCGGATCGTCCGGTCCGGGACCGACGTGACGCTCATCACGTGGGGGGCGATGGTGCCGGTGGCCGAGAAGGCGGCCGCGGTCGCCGCGTCGGAAGGGGTCGACGTCGAGATCATCGACCCGCGCACCCTGTGGCCGCTGGACATCGCGATGATCGAGGCGTCGGTCGGGCGGACGGGGCGGGCCGTCGTCCTCCACGAGGCGCCCCGGACGTGCGGCTTCGGCGCGGAGATCTCCGCGCTAATCCAGGAACGGTGCTTCCTGCACCTTAAGGCGCCCGTCGCGCGCGTGACGGGGTTCGACACCCCGTTCCCCTATGCCCTGGAAAAGACGTACCTGCCGGACCCGGAGAGAACGCTCCGGGCGATCCGCGCGTCGATGGATTTCTGAGAAATCGCCGTTGTATGATAGCCGTTCGCTACGCCGTCAATGCGTCGAGGCAGCGCCTGATGCGTCGATGCGTTCACGAGATCACGCGTTGAGGGAGGGGCAATGGAGAAGAAAGGGATGAACCGGCGCCAGTTTCTCAAGCTGACCGGGACCGTTCCCCTGGTCGCCGCCGCGGGCACCTTTGGGGGATGGCTCGCCTTCCCCAAGGGGTTGTGGGCCGCCACCCCGGCGATCAAGGGGCCGATCAAGATCGGCTACCAGGCGATCCTGTCCGGGACGCTCGCCGGGTACGGGGAGTTCCACAAGATGGGAGCGGTCATGGCCATCGAGGAGATCAACGCAAAGGGGGGGATCGCCGGGCAGAAGGTCGAGATGGAGTTCCGCGACTCGACCACGAAGGCGGACGAGGCGATCAAGAACGCCCGCTACTTCGTCGACAGCTGGGGCGCCGATTATCTGGCCGGCATCGACTCCTCGGGGCAGGCGCTGGCGCTGGCCCCGGTCATGGCCCAGCTCGACCGGCCCCTGATGGTCACGCACGCGGCCACCGAGAAGCTGACCGAGGAGTTCGTCTTCAAGAAGGGGGTCAAGCAGATCTTCCGGAACTGCATGCCTACCTACAACGACGGGCACGCGGCGGCCTTCATCGCGAAGGATTTTCCCGCCGTGAAGTGGTCCACCGTCAGCCCGAAGTACGAATACGGCTTCACCTGCTGGAAGATGTTCCAGGACTCCCTCAAAGGGCTGAAGCCGTCCGCACAGTTCGTCGCCGAGTCGTTCGCCCCCTTCGGCACCACGGATTTCCGGTCCCACATCAACACGATCATGGACGCCAGGCCCGACGGGCTCTACTCCACCGAGTGGGCGGGGGAGCTCATCTCCTTCGTGCGGCAGGGGAAGGAAGCCGGCCTCTTCGACAAGGTCAAGTACGTCATGTTCCCGGTCGGGGCGGCGATGGACGTCCTCGAGGGGCTCGGCAAGGACATGCCCGACAACATCTGGGTCTCGGCCCGGTACTTCTTCCAGTACCCGAACAGCAAGGAGAACAACGACTGGGTGGCGCGTTTCAACAAGAGATGGAAACATTACCCGGCGTACGTCTCCGAGACGGCCTATTCCGCGATCTACGCGTACAAGGCGGCCGTGGAGAAGGCGGGGTCGAAGGACACCAAGGCGGTCGTCGCGGCGCTGGAGGGAATGGAGATGAACTCACCGGCGGGCAAGCGGGTCTTCCGGAAAGAGGATCATCAGGCGATGTACGACGTCCCCTGGGGGAAGACGAAGTCCGACCCGAAATACCCGTTCAAAGTCATGGGGGACATGAAGGTCCTCCCGGCGAAAGAGTATTTCAACCGGCCGCCGTTCGAAGGGCCGGGGACGACTCCGCCGTTCAAATAATGCAGTCGTACGTTCACGTAATCCTCGCCGGCCTGTCCAGCGGGATGTTCATCTGGCTCGTGGCCAGCGGGCTGACGCTGATCTTCGGCGTCCTCGGGGTGCTGAACTTCGCCCACGGCAGCTTCTACATGCTGGGGGCGTACTGCTCCTTCACCGTCCTCAAGTACCTCGGGGCGGGATACTGGACGGGGCTCCTTCTGGGGCCCCTGGCGGTCTGCGCGGTCGGATTCGTGGTGGAGCGGTTCTTCCTTCGCCACGTCTACCGGATCGCGTTGCCGTACCAGCTTCTGCTCACGTTCGCGTTCGTCCTGATCTTCGACAACCTCGTGAAGATCGTCTGGGGAGGAGGGGCGCTCTCGCCCCCCTCCCTTTCCTTCCTCGGCGGGTCGATCCCGATCCTGGGGAGGAACTTCCCGGTCTATAACCTGTTCATCATCGCCGTAGGACCCGTGGTGGCGCTCCTCCTGTGGGCCCTGCTGGAGAAGACGTGGTACGGGCGGATCATCCGGGCGTCCTCCTCGGACCGCGAAATGGCGGCCAGCCTGGGGGTCCGGGTTCCGGCCCTCTTCACCGGCGTCTTCGTTTTCGGCACCTGGCTCGGCGCTCTGGGGGGAGGGCTTGCGGTCCCCTATGTGGGGCTGCTGACCCCCGGCATGGGGGAAACGATCATCATCGAGGCGTTCATCGTCGCCGTGATCGGGGGGCTTGGCAGCCTGAAAGGCGCGTTCGTCGGGGCCCTGGTGATCGGCGTCCTCTCCGCCTTCGGAACCCGGTTCTTTCCCGCCTTCGACATGGCCCTCACCTTCATCCTGATGGGGGGAGTCCTGATGTGGCGGCCGCAGGGACTCTTCGGCGCGACCCGGTGAGCTGCCGATGAAGGCGCAAAACCGGAACGCGGGCGCGGCGGCGGTCGTTCTCCTGGCCCTTTGCGCGGTGCCGTTCCTTTCCGGAAAGTTCGCGATCTACCTGACGATGCGGATTATGCTCCTGGGGATCTTCGCAGTCGGGTATAACCTCCTCCTGGGGCAGACGGGGCTCCTCTCCTTCGGGCACGGCGCGTTCTACGCCGCCGGCGCTTACGGACTGGGGCTTTTCGGCGCCCACGTTTCCACCCACCCCCTTCTCGGGGTGGCGGTGGGGGTCGCCACGGCGGTCTTCCTCGCGCTCCTGGTCGGCTACCTCTGCGTCCGCCACACGGAGATCTACTTCGCGATGCTGACCCTGGCGTGCGGGATGATGGCCTTCTCCTTCTTCTGGAACGCCCGGGAGATCACCGGCGGCGACGACGGGCTGATCGGAATCCTGCGGGCTCCCGTCTCCCTCTTCGGCGGGATCCGGATCCCCATCGGAAAGGACGGGCAATTCTATTTCTTCGTGCTCTTCTTCTTCGCCCTGAGCGTGTGGGCCGCCCACCGGATCCGGCAATCCCCCTTCGGGCTGGCCCTCGCGGGGATCCGGGAGAACGCCCGGCGCAGCGAATTCGCCGGCGTCCCGGTGCGGCGCTACCGCCTGGCCGTCTTCGCCCTGAGCGGGGCGTTCGCGGGCCTTGCCGGCTCGCTGGAGGCGCTCCTGGAGAGCAATGCGCGACCCTTCATGGCCCACTGGACCCATTCCGCGGAGCCGGTCCTCGTCAGCCTGCTGGGCGGGCTGTCGTCCCTCGCGGGTCCCCTGGTCGGCAGCGCGATCTACATCGCGATGCGCGAGATCATCCAGCGGTTCACCGAGAACTGGATGCTGGGGTTCGGGATCGTCCTCCTGGTGATCATCATGGGATTCCGCGGCGGCGTCACGGGGACCCTGTCGGCCCTGTTCCGGAAGGCCGCCGCCCCGGGGGAGGGATGACGCAGGATGCCTGAGCCCCTGCTCGCGACACAGAAGTTGTCGAACCACTTCGGGATGGTCTGCACCGCTCGGGATCTCGACCTGCGGTTCGAGCCGGGCGTGCTCACTTCCATCATCGGGCCGAACGGAGCGGGGAAGTCCACGCTGATCAACCTCCTCACGGGACACCTCCCGGTGCAGACCGGGAAGATCCGCTTCCGGGGACGGGACATCACCCGCCTCCCCATCCACAAGCGCGTCCGCATGGGGATCTGCCGGTCGTTCCAGGTCGTCAACGTCTTCCCGGAGCTCACCGTCGCGCAGAACGTGATGATCCCGGTGCTGGCGCGGACGGGCAGGGGGTGGAACCCGGTCCGGAGCCTCACGCGGGAGACTGCGGTCCTGCGGGAGACGGAGGCGATCCTCGCGATGGTCGCCCTGCTTCCGGAACGCGACACGCCCGCGACCGCGCTGTCCCACGGAGACCTGCGCCTCCTGGAGGTCGGCGTGGCGCTCGCCGCCGCCCCGACGCTGCTCTTTCTCGACGAGCCCACCGCGGGGATGAATCCCGTGGAGCGGGCCCGACTCCTCGAAAACATCCGCGGCCTCGCGCGCGGGGGGCGCACCACCTTCGTGGTGGTGGAGCACGACATGGACGTGGTGTTCTCCCTCTCCGAGCGGATCATCGTCCTCCACCGCGGGGAGATCCTCTGCGACGGCACGCCCGGGCAGGTCCGGACCGACCCGAAGGTGCGCGAAGTGTACCTGGGCGAGGACGTGTCCGATCTCTTCCGGTACGAGGAGGAGTGAGGCCATGATCCTCGAAGCGTGGAACGTCGACACGTTCTACGGGACGAGCCACATCCTCCAGGAGGTTTCCCTCTCCGTGGGGGAGGGGGAGGTGGTCGCCCTGCTGGGGAGGAATGGCGTCGGGAAGACCACCACCCTCCGTTCGATCATGGGGCTTTCCCCGCCGAAGCGTGGATCGATCCTGCTGCGCGGGAGGGAGATCGCCGGCATCCCCCCGTACGAGGTCGCCCGCCTCGGGGTGGCGTACGTCCCCGACGATCTCCGGATCTTTCCCGATCTCACCGCGGAGGAGAACCTGGAGATCGCCCGGAGGCTCTCGCGGCGGCAGGGGCAATGGAACCGGGAGCGGGTGTACGAGCTGTTCCCGAAGCTCGCGGACCTCGCCTCCGCGAAGGGGATCAACCTGTCGGGAGGGGAGAAGAAGATGCTGGGGATCGGCCGGGCGCTGATGGCGAACCCGTCCGTGATCCTGCTGGACGAGCCGTCCGAGGGGCTCGCGCCGCTGGTGGTGGCGAACCTGGTGGAAGTGCTCGGCCGGATCCATGGACAGGGAGTGACGATCCTGCTCGCCGACCAGAACCTGAAATTCTGCCGGAAGGTGTGCGGCCGCGGGTACATCCTCGAGAAGGGCACGGTCCGGTTCGGCGGGGGGATGGAAGAGATCTGGGGGAACGAAGAGGTCATACGGAAATACCTGGTGGTGTGAGGTGCGCAACGTGGGCGCGGACCTGTTCGACCTGACCGGGAAGGCGGCGCTGGTCACCGGCGCATCGAAAGGGCTCGGGCGCGCGATGGCGCTGGGCTTGGCAAAGGCCGGGTGCGACCTGGCGCTGTGCGCCCGTGACGCGGAGGGGCTTCGGGAATCCCGCGCGGCGGCGGAGGGGCTGGGGGTACGGGCGGAGACGTTCGCCTTGGATGTTCTGCGCCGGGAGAGCGTGGCGGACGCGGTCGAAGCGGTCGCCGGCTCGTTCGGCGGGATCGACATCCTGGTGAACAACGCCGGGGTGAACGCCCGCAAGACGACCCTCGACCTGTCGGAGGAGGAGTGGGACCGCGTCCTCGACACGAACCTGAAGGGGTACTTCCTCGTCGCCCAGGCCGTGGCTCCGCACATGATCCGGCGAAAGCGGGGGAAGGTCATCCACATCTCGTCGATCTTCGGCGCCGTGGGGATGAACAACCAGCTCGCCTACGCCTGCAGCAAGGGCGGCATCAACCAGATGACGAAGGTGATGGCGATCGAGTGGGCGCCGCACAACGTCCAGGTGAACGCCATCGGGCCGACGTACTTCGAGACCCCCCTGGTGGCGGCGCTGCGGGACGACCCGGAGCGGTTCCGGTTCATCAACGAGCGTACGCCGATGGGCCGCTGGGGGCAGCCGGAGGAGCTCGAGGGGACGGTAATCTTCCTCGCTTCGAAGGCGTCGGATTTCATCACGGGGCAGACGATCTACGTCGACGGCGGATGGACGATATGGTGACCGCCGGGACGATCGCCGACATTCCTTACCTGCAGGCGCGGTTGCGGGGGGGAAAGACCGCCGTCGTCACCGATGCGGGGGAAGCGTTGTCGTACGCCGCGCTGGACGACCGTTGCCACAGGTTCGCCGCCTTCCTCCGGTCCCGCTCCGTCGCTGCGGGGGAACGCGTCGCCCTCCTCCTCCAGAATGTTCCGGAGTTCGTCATCGCGTATTTCGGGGCGATCGCGGCCGGGTGCGTGGCGGTGCCGGTGAATTACCGGCTATCCCCTCCCGAGATCGCCTACATCCTGTCGGATTGCGCCGCCTCCGTCGTCGTGACGACCTCGGAGCGGTTCGAAAAGTTCGCCGGGCAGGAAGGCGTCCGGGGGGTGGGGACCTGGCTCCTCGTGGACGGCGCAGGGGAAGGTTCCGTCCCGTTCGGCGACGCCCTCTCGCCGGACCCGGTCTCCGGGCCGGCGCCGGCGGCTCCCGGCGACGTGGCCGCGCTCCTGTACACGTCGGGGACCACCGGGTTTCCCAAGGGGGCGATGATCTCCCACCGGAATACCCTGTTCAACGTCGAATCGTGCCGCGCCACGCTCGGGTACGGGGAGGAGGACGTCGGGCTGCTCACCCTGCCGCTGTTCCATGTGACCGGCCTCCACTCCCAGTTGGTGGCCCTCCTGGCGTGCGGCGCGACCGTGGTGCTGCAGAAGGAGTACGACACGGGGCAGGTTCTCGAGCGGATCGCCCGGGACCGTGTCACGGCGCTCTTCTTCGTCCCGGCGATCTACAAGCTGTTCACGCTCCGCGGCGACATCGGCCGCTTCGACCTCTCGTCGGTCAGGATTGCGGCGTACGGCGGCGCCCCGATGGCGCCGGAGACGATCGAGGCGCTCAACCGGGTGATGCCCGCCCGGCTCCACAACTGCTACGGGCTGACGGAGTGCTCGTCGCTGGGGACCGTCCTCCCGTCCGGGTACGCGCTCACCCGGTCCGGGTCGGTCGGGCTCCCTGTCCCGAACACGGAGGCCGAGGTGCGCGGCCCCGACGGCGGGACGCTTCCGCCCGGGGAGCCGGGGGAACTGTACCTCCGGGGGCCGCACATCGTGCAGGGATACTTCGGCGCACCGGAAAAGACGCGGGAAGCGCTCCGGGACGGGTGGCTCAAGACCGGGGACATCGCCCGGATCGACGGGGACGGTTTCGTGTACATCCTGGACCGGGCCAAGGACATGATCAACCGGGGAGGGGAGAAGATCTACAGCCTCGAGGTGGAGAACGTCCTCTCCATGTGCCCGGGGGTCGCGGAGGCGGCGGTGTTCGGCATCCCCCACCCCGTGTTCGGAGAGGTCCCGGCGGCCCGGCTGGTCCCGCTGCCCGGCGCGACGATCGACCCGGAGGAGATCCGGGCGTTCTGCCTTGCCCGCCTCGCGGACTACAAGGTCCCGGTCCATGTCGGGATCGCGGATCGGATCCCGCGGAACCCCGGGGGGAAGATATTGAAGAAGGAATTACGGAGAGAGTGGGAGATCCGCTCGCAGGAGGAAGCCCGATGATGAACGGCGCGCAGTACGTGGAAAGCATGAAAAACCGGAAGCCGAGAATTTTCTACCGCGGGAAACGGCTGGACAGCCCGTACGACCATCCCGCGCTCGCGCCCCACGTCCGTACCGCGGCGGCGACGTACGACCTGGCGGCGGGTGGAGAACACGACGAGGTCATGACGGCGACGTCGAACCTGGACGGGGCGAAGATCTCCCGTTTCACGCATTTGTTCTGGAGCGTGGACGACCTGATCCGGAAGATCGCCATGCTCCGGCTCATCGGGCGGGAGACGGGGACCTGCTTCCAGCGGTGCGTGGGGCTCGACGCGATCAACGCCCTCTGGTCGGTGACGTACGACGTCGACAAGGCGAAGGGCACGGAGTACCACCAGCGGTTCCGGAAGTTCCTCGCCCGGCTGCAGCGGGAGGACCTGATGTCGGCCGGCGCGATGACCGACCCGAAGGGGGACCGGTCCCTCGCCCCCTGGCAGCAGGCCGACCCCGACCTGTACGTCCATATCGTCGACCGGCGGCCCGACGGGATCGTGATCCGGGGCGCCAAGACGCACATCACGGGAGCGGCGAACTCCCACGAGATCTTCGTGATGCCAACGCTCGGGCTTCCGCCGGAGGGGGCCGACTACGCGGTCGCCTGCGCCGTCCCGATCGACGCGCCGGGGCTTTCGCTCGTCTTCGGGCGGCAGAGCAACGACGAGCGGAAGGAGGAGGCCGGTACGATCGACTGCGGCACTGCGTGGGGTGTGGTCGGCGGGGAGAGCACGCTGATCTTCGAGGACGTCTTCGTCCCCGCAGAGCGGGTCTTCATGGACGGGGAAGGGGAGTTCGCGGGATCGCTTGTCGACCGCTTCTCGGCGTGGCACCGGGCGAACTACGGCGGCTGCAAGGGGGGGAACGCCGACGTTCTCCTCGGCGCGACCGCCCTGCTGGCCGAGATCCACGGGACGATCAAGAACAGCATCGTGCGTGACAAGCTCACCGAGATCGTCCACCTCGTGGAGACGAACTTCGCGGGGGCGATCGGCTCCTCCGCGCTGGGGAAACGGCTCCCCGCGGGGAACTGGCTGGTGGATCCGCTCCTGGCGAACACGGTGAAGCAGAACGTGACCCGCTTCGTGTATCAAGTGGGGCGGCTCACGCACGACATCGCGGGGGGGCTCCTGTCGACCCTTCCGTCCGACGCCGATTTCCAGAGCAGCGAGGTGGGCGGCCTGCTGGAGAAATATTTCACAGGGAAGAAAGGTTTCTCCACGGAGGACAAGCGGAAGCTGTGCCGGTACATCGAGGGGATGACGTCGGTGTCGACGCTGGTGGAGGCGCTGCACGGGGCAGGCTCCCCGCAGGCGCAGCGGATCGTGATGCTCCGCCAGGCGGACCTGCCCGAGAAGACCCGGCAGGCGAAGAAGGTGATCGGGATCCGGGACGGCGGCGGCGAATCGAAGGGACGTTGATGAGGGAATTCCGCCCGGACCTCATACTCGAGGCGACCAACGTCGGAATCCTGTGCGCCGATCGGCAGGGTCGGATCCTCTATGCCAACGACGCCGCGGCGGTCCAGCTCGGGGCCCGGAAGCAGGATCTGATCGGACGCGCGATCGACGCGGTGTCCAAGGGGGCCGGCGACGCTTTTCTCGAGATCGTGCGGACCGGAAAACCGCAGGCCGGCGTGAAGATCCGGACCTCCGGCGGCATCGTGATCGCGGACCGGAACCCCGTATTCGACGGGGGGAAGGTGGTCGGCGTCGTCAGCGTATTCAAGGACATCTCGCGCTACGAGGAAACGGCGACGGAACTCCAGGCGTACCGCGAGCTGGCCAAGCGGCTCGACGCGGTCATCCACTCCTCCTACGACGGACTCTACATCACCAACGGCAATGCCGACACCCTCTTCTGCAACAAGGCGTATCTACGGGTTTCCGGTCTCACGGCGAAGGACGTCGAAGGGAAGAACATGAGGGAAATCGTGCGCCATGGGACGATCAACCGGTCGGTGACCCTGGAAGTTCTCGAGAAACGCCGCCGCGTCACGATCATGCAGGAGTTCTCCAACGGACGGACCGCGATCGTCACCGGTAACCCGGTCTTCGACGACGACGGGCGGATCATCCTCGTCGTGAGCAACGTGCGGGACATCACGGAGCTTAACGAACTCCGGGAGCAGGTCCAGGAGACCCGGACGCTGGCGAAGCGGTACCGGGAAGAGCTGAAGAAGGCGAGCCTGGCGGGCATCAACCGCGACACGGTGGTGTTCCGCTCCCCGGCAATGGAGAACTGCATCCTCCTCGCGGCCCGGGCGGGCGATGTGCTCTCCCCGGTGCTTCTCACGGGAGAATCCGGCGTCGGAAAAGGAATGCTCGCCCGATTGATCCACAACCTCGGAAACCGGAAAAAGGGGCCGTTCATCCACGTCAATTGCGGGGCGATCCCGTCGGGGCTGATGGAATCGGAGTTCTTCGGTTACGAAAAGGGGGCGTTCACCGGCGCGTCGGAGGAGGGGAAGCCCGGGCTGTTCGAAATGGCGGATCGGGGGACCCTTTTCCTCGATGAAATCGGGGAGATCCCCCTTCCGCTGCAGGTGAAGCTCCTGAAGGTTCTCGAGGAGAACGAGGTCCGCCGGGTGGGGGGAACCCAGCCGCGGAAACTGGACGTGCGGATCGTCGCGGCGACGAACCGTGACCTGCAGGAGATGACCCGGAACCGCCTCTTCCGGGAGGACCTGTACTTCCGGCTCGACGTGTTTCCCATCCGCATCCCTCCCCTGCGCGAACGCACGGAGGATATCCCCCCGCTGATCGATCGCACCCTCGGGGAATTGAACCGGAGATACAAGAAGGGGAAACGGGTGCG
>Ga0302046_10005060_pt1 | contig 11652 bp, 8 predicted proteins | sample RVTome_11_FD_200261 | JGI IMG/M metagenome (GOLD analysis project Ga0302046, IMG submission 200261) | Soil microbial communities from uranium-contaminated site in the Upper Colorado River Basin, Wyoming, United States - RVT147D111 (version 2) ... | reverse complement strand
CGGCAACGGCGACGGCGCGCTGTTGTTGACCGCGCCCGGGGGCTCGGGCAAGTCCACCGCCGCGGTGGCCAGCCTGCTCCACGGGCTCTGCTTCCTGGGTGAGGACTACGTGCTGGTCGAGCCGGGCGAGCCACCGTGCGTGCACAACCTCTACGGCACCGCCAAGCTGGACGACGCGGCGATGGCGCGGCTGTTCGTAGACGGCATGCCGCCCGGCGCGACCCTGGACCCGGGACCCGACCCGGTGGCCTACGATCATCACAAGACGATCCTCCTGCTGGGCGAGACGCACCGCGCGCAGCTCGCGCGAAGCCTGGACGTGCGGGCGATCCTGGTCCCCTTCCTCTCGCCCTCGAGGGAGACGTCGGTCACGCCGCTGGGTGCCGCCGCTGTGCTCCGGGCGCTGGCCCCCACCACCCTGCTGCAGCTGCCCGGTAGCGGACCCCACAGCCTTGCGATGCTCGCTGCCATCGCCGCCTCCGTACCCGGCCATGCCCTCGCGCTGGGGCGCGACCCGGGCGCCGTCGTCAGCGCCCTGCAGCGCCTCCTGGAAGGCAGCTGATACAGGTGTCCGAGCGACCCCACGTCAGCGTCATCGTGCCTGCGCGCAACGCCGAGCGCTACCTGGCGGAGGCCATCGACAGCGTGCGCGCGCAGACGCTCGCGCCCGACGAGTTGCTGGTCATCGTCGACCCGGCATCGAGTGACCGAACGGTCGCGCTCGCGCGCTCCCTTGGCGTGACCGTGATCGAGCAGCAGGGGACGGGCATCGGTGGCGCCTGGAACCAGGGCATCGCGCACGCACGCGGAGAGTTGCTGGCCTTCCTGTCGGCCGACGATCGTTGGGCCGAGGACAAGCTCGCGACCCAGGTGGAGCTGATGGTCGCGCGACCGGAGCTGCTCTTGACGGTTGCGCGCTTTCGCTATTTCCGGCAGCCCGGCTGCGAGCTTCCCTTCGGCTTCAACCCCGCCCTGCTCGAACGCGACCTGGACGGTCGCATCATGGAGACGCTGGTTGCCCGGCGCCGCGCCTTCGAAGAGATCGGCATGTTCGACGCCGAGATGCGGGTGGCCGAGGACGTGGACTGGTACGCGCGCGCGAGCGACATGGGCGCGCCGATGGCGCTCGTCGAGCGGGTGCTGCTGCACAAGCGCATCCACGACCAGAACCTGTCCACCAGCGCGGCGGGCACGCCGCTGCTGATGCGACTCTTGAAGCGCTCGATCGAGCGCAAGCGTGCCCGAGCCGTCGATCCGGGGGGCCAGGGCGATGGCTGAGCCCGCCATCACCGCCTTGGTGGCCGTGTTCAACGGCGAGGCCTTCGTGGGCGAGGCCCTCCAGTCGATCCGCTCCCAGACCCGTCCCCCGGACCGCATCGTCGTGGTGGACGACGGCTCCACCGACGGCACGGCAGCCGTGGTGCGCGGCGTGCCCGGCGTCCGATACCTGCACCAGGCGAACGGCGGGCAGGCGAGTGCGCTCAACCTCGGGCTCAGGCACGTGGAGGGGGGCTTCCTGTGCTTTCTGGACGCCGACGACCTGTGGCCGCCGGACAAGCTCGACCTCCAGCTCCGCGCTTTCGAGCATGATCCCGCGCTCGACATGGTGTTCGGACAGGCCGAGCAGTTTCGACAGGACGACGGCAGCACGGACGCGCCCCAGCCGGCGCGGGTGCACGGCGCCATGCTGATCCGTACCGCCAGCTTCGCACGCGTGGGTGAGCTCGACACGAGCTACCGGATCGGCACCCTGCTCGACTGGTACGCCCGCGCCCGCGAGCTGGGCCTGCGCGAGCGCGTGCTCGACGAGGTCGTGCTGCGACGTCGCGTCCACGGCGACAACACCGGCGTGATCCACGGCGGCGATCGCAGCGCCTATCTGAAGATCGTCAAGGCCGCCCTCGACCGGCGTCGCAACCGTCAGGACGACTGAGCCATGTGGCAGCCCGGCGAGAGCCACGACCTGCTGCTGCGCGCGAGCCTGCTCGAGGGTGAGGCCTTTCACAGGGCCTTTCAGGGATGGTCCGAGCGGCTGGACGTCGATCGAGTCGACGGTCCCTCCCAGCGCATGTTCCCGCAGCTCTTCGTCAACGCCTCCCGACACGGCGTGAAGAGTCCATTGATGGAGACGCTCAAGCGTCACCAGCTCCAGACCTGGATCCGCAACGAGCGGCTGCTCCGTCACTCGGAAGCAGCCCTCTCGAGTCTGAGCGACGCCGGCATCGACTGGTTGCTGCTGAAGGGCGCGGGCGTGGTGCCGCTCGTCTACGACGACTGGTCCCGAAGGCCCATGAACGATCTGGACGTGCTGGTGCACTCGCGGGACGTGACACGGGCTCGACGCGCCCTTCAGAGAGCGGGCTGGCACTCGGTCTACCCCACGGAGCGCAGAACCGAGGACGTGCTGTGCGTCGTTCACTCCTGCGCCTTTCGGAACGCCGAGGGCCTGGAGCTGGACCTGCACGCGCACGCCCTCATCCAGTGTTGCGACGACCGGTTCGACGCGGAGCTGTGGACCCTGTCGCAGCCCGTCGAGCTGCCCTGGGGCACGGGCCACACGCCTTGCGCCACCGACCACCTGCTGCTCGCGGCCGCCCACGGTCGGGCCAGCGAGCTGTTCAACCGTGTCGTCTCGCTGCAGTGGGCGGCGGACGCCATGCTGATCCTGGCGCGGGGCCCGGTCGACTTCGACCGGCTCCTGCGCCTTGCGCACCAGTGGCGCTTGACGCAACCGCTCGCGCATAGCCTGCGCTACCTGGCTGCGCGTCTCGACGCGCCGATTCCCGCCGCGGTGATCGCCGAGCTCGAGCGGGCGGGGGCCTCGCCGGTCGAACGGCTGGAGGCGATGTGCGATCGCATCAGCAGTCCGAACCTACAGCGCATCGGCACCTTCACGGCCCAATACGTGAGAACACGCGCCGGCCGGAGCGGATCCGGCGTCCTGGATGGGCTCGGCACCTACCTGCGTCACGCCTGGAGCCTCGATTCGTCATGGCAGATCGCGCCAACGCTCGCGCTCAAGGTCGCGAAGAACGCCGTGCGCATCGGTCGCTACTACGCGCCCCGGCCGCGAATGCTGCGACAGGCCGCCCTGCTGCCCGCGCGGCTCGCGCGGACCGGGCGCGGCCCGTCCTCCCCTGGAAACGCGAGCGAGATCGAGCAGCGCATTGCCGCCAGCGTGCCGCGGCTCGAGCGCGTTCTGCTTCAGAACGTCGCGCCCTTCTGGCGGACCCGCGCCCGCGACGACACCTTGGGCGGCTACCACCTGAACCACGACGGGGTAGGCAGGGACCTGGGTCCCGCGCCCAGGCACATCATCGGCCAGACCGGGACGCTCTGGTTCTTCTCGCGGCTATGCGGCTCCCCCTGGGGAACCGACGCGGATGCACAGGCCGCCCGCCACGGCTATGCCTGGCTGCGCGACGCGATGTGGGACGGGGTCCACGGCGGCTTCTTCTGGGAGGTGCACCCGGATGGACGCCCCGTCACGACGCACAAGCATGGCCTGTCGGCATGCTCCGCCATCTACGCGCTCGTGACCTTCGCGTCGGTCTTCGACGATGCCGAGGCGCTCGAGCTGGCCGAGCGCGCCTTCGCGCTTCAGGACGCGCACATGCACGATGGCATCCACGGCGGCTACCACGCCATGCGCCGGCGGGATTGGTCGGATGCCAGCGGCGTGGAGGGCTTCCGGCACGGGGATCCGGATCGCAAGCGCTGCGACCTGCACCTGCACATACTCGAGGCCTGTACGGCCCTGCATCGTGCACGGCCGCGGCCGGAGCTCGGGACGCGCATGGACGAGCTGCTGGAGCGCATCACCCGGGCCGACGCGGCCCAGCCCGAGGGCATGACGCTCTTCGCGGCGGACTGGACGCCGCTGCCGAAGGTCCGCGCCGAGTACGGCTTCGACGTGAAGCGCATCTGGGTGACGGAGGACGCGGCCGGGGCGCTCGACCGCACCGACCCGCGCATGGACGCCCTCCACCGCCATCTGCTCCAGCAGGTGGTTACGTGCGGGTGGGACCGGCGCGACGGTGGGCTTTTCGAAGCCGGCCCGCCCGGTCGGCGCGCAAACGAGCTCTACAAGAGCTGGTGGACCCAGGCCGAGCTGCTGGTGGCGAGCCTCAAGCGGTGGTGCCGGAGCCGGGAGGCACGCGACGGCGCGCTCTACCTCGCGACCCTCGACTGGATCCACGACCACCAGGTCGACTGGGACCACGGGGAGTGGCACGAGATCATCGACCGTCACGGATGCAGCCGGGGCCGAAAGGCCTGGGCCTGGAAGAGCCCACTGCACTCGGCGCGCGCCATGTTCGAATGCCTCGAGCTGGCGGGTCGCATGCGCGCCGGGCTGTGAAGCGGCGGGTCGGATCACACCGCGACATCCGGACCTCCCGCACGGCCCGCGTCGTACGCCGCAAGGGACGGCCGACCTCCATCGTTCTTGATGACGACCTCGTGAGCCAGCTTCGACGGAAGGCGGCGAAGCGCGGACTCGGGTATCAAACGATGCTGAAGTTGATCGTCCGCGAGCACCTGGACGAGTACTAGCGCCCGGCATCGCGACTCTCCAGCGGAGCTGCGGCCGCCCTACGATCCGAGTCTTCGAATCGCGCCGCCAAGTCTCAGGCGGTGCGCTTCACGATCGAAACCACGCGAAGAGGCGGGAATAATAAGGTACAAACCCCCGTCGGGGACGTCCGCCCATCGGCCCGTTCCGCCGAGCGACGTAGAAGCCTGCGGCTCGTGAGCCATCGGTGGGTCAAAGGTTCCGTCGCACGCACCGTCGAACGCCGGGGCGCAGCCACGTATTCCAACCCGTGATATTCCGCTGCGGAATCTCGTAATGCAGAGCGGCAAATGCCAAAAGACAGGTGCGAGGACGCATCAGCATGGAGCAAGACGACCAGGCCACCCACGACGAGATCCCGGCGGTGGTGGTCGACCAATTGTCGAAGACCTATTTGACGGGTCGCATCGAGGTCCACGCGCTCACGCGCGCGTCGCTCACGGTTCAGCGCGGGGAGCTCGTTGCGGTCATGGGTCCAAGCGGATCGGGCAAGTCGACGCTGCTCCACCTCATCGCCGGGCTCGACGTGCCGACCGGCGGCTCAATTCACGTCGGCGGGCATTGCGTCTCCTTGATGCCGGACGACGAAGCGACCGCGTTCCGGCGCCGTCACGTCGGCTTCGTCTACCAAAGCTTCGATCTCCTACCCGACCTGACGATCGAGGAGAACGTGGGCGTGCCGCTGATGCTCGACGGGCGTTCACAGGGGGAGATCGACGGGAGGGTGACAGAGTTGCTGGTCCAGGTCCGCCTGGATCACCGGCGCCGACACTACCCGAGCGAGGTGTCCGGGGGTGAGCAGCAACGAGCAGCGATCGCGCGCGCCCTGATCGCCGCGCCCGCGGTCCTGCTCGCGGACGAGCCGACCGGCAACCTGGACTCGGCGTCGGGGGCGCGGGTCCTCGACGACATCCGACATGCTGTTGCGGGCACCGCACGGGCCGCGATCCTCGTGACGCACGACCCGCACGCGGCTGCCTCTGCCGACCGCGTCGAGCACTTGGTCGACGGGACGTTCCGGCGCAGCTGAGGGTGCGGAGATGCTTGCGCGCGCCCGTCTGTTCCTCCGCCTGAGCCGGGCGAACCTGTGCCGGCATCGCACGCGCTGGGTCCTGACCCTCGTTGGGATCGCGATCGGGGTGGCGTCGTTCACCGGCGTACTTGCGATCAATCGCTCGATCATCAACGCCTTCGAGGACTCGGTCGTCCGGGTGGCGGGTCGGGCACAGCTGCAAGTCAGCAACGGCTCGGCCGGTGTTGAGGCGTCCCTCGTCGATGACATCGAGGCGGTCGAGGGTGTCGAGGTCGCGAGCGGCAACGTCCAATTCGGCGTCATGGTGCCGGCGCTCGGACGCCGCGTGACGATCTTCGGCGTTCTCCTTGGCGCGGACCATCGGTATCGCGAGGCACAGTTCGGGCCCAACGCCCTGAACCTTCCGGACAGCCTCGCGTTCCTCTATGAGGTCGACTCGATCGCCCCTTCTGCGGCGCTGCTCGCCGCCCAGGGGTGGAAAATGGGCACGTCGATCGACGTGGTCGGGCCCAAGGGGCCCCGCACGCTCACGGTGCGTGGCCGGCTCGACGCCGGAAACGCGCTTCGTGTCTTCGGTGGCGACATCGCCGTCATGGACTCCGACGCCGCCCAGCACGCCTTCGGTGAGCTCGACCGGTTCCATTGGGTCGACGTCGTCGTGGATGCTGCCGCGGATATCGACGCCGTCCGGGCTCGACTCACGTCCGCGGTTGCCGGCCGGGGTGTCGTGGAGACGCCCAACGGTCGTGGACGACGCATGGAGACCATGTTGGGAACGCTCCGGTTCCTTCTGACGGTATGCGGCGTGGTCGCAATGGTCGTCGGCATCTTCCTGATCCATCACACCGTGGCCACTGCGATTCGCCAGCGCACTCTTGACCTCGCGAAGCTCAGGGCGCTCGGCGCGTCGCGCCGCATGCTGACAGGACACGTTCTCCTCGAAACCGCCGCCATCGGCCTGGTAGGCACAGGGATCGGCATCGCGCTCGGCATAGGATTCTCGATGGCGAGCGTCGCCCTCTTCGCGGAGCCGGTGTCGGCGTTCTACGCCGCTGTGCCGACCCCGCGGTTTGCGCTCGCACCCGCGGAGCTGCTGGCGGCGCTCGGGCTTGGCGAGGGTACGGTCCTGCTCGCGGCGCTGATCCCCTGCCTGAGCGTCATGCGCCTCCGACCACTCGTGGCCCGACGCCAGGCGCTGGGGATCGAGCGTCCGAGCGCACCCTGGAGCTTCGCTGTCGTCGGGATCGCCACCCTCGCGGCAAGCGTTGCGCTCATCGCGCCGGTCGGCCGACTCGGATTCGCGGGCGCGGTGCTCCTCACGGGCACGTTCGCGGCAATGGTTTTCCTCGGCGCGACCTTGTTGGTGCCGGCGCTCCTCGTCGTGGCGCGGCCGGCGGCACGCGGTGCTCTGCGGGTGGCGTGGGGACTCGTCGGCGAGTGGACCTGGCGACAGGTCCATCGGCGTCAGGTCCACGCGTCGACCACCATCGGGGCCCTCGCGGCAGGTGTGGCCTTCGTCATCGGCTTGACGATGACGCTCGGGAGCTACCGAAGCGCGTTCGTGACCTGGGTCGTGCAGACCTTTGGCGCAGAGGTCTCGATCACCGCCGGCAGCACGTTGAGTCTCTTGTCAGGGCCCACACTCGACCTCACACTGGGCGACGAGCTTGCGCACGTGCCGGGCGTCGCTCGCGTCATGCCTTGGCGGCTCCTCGACGTCGAGTTTCGCGGCCGCCCGATCGTGCTACAGGCGCTGCCCCGCAAGCTGATCGAGGACGCGCACCCGGGTTTGGTGCTAGACCACATGGCTGGCGAGGTGGTGATCAGCGACACGCTGGCTGAGCGTTTCGATCTTGCGCCGGGCGATCGGTTCCAGCTCCCGGCACCGGTCGCGCCGCTCACCGTGACGGTCGGCAGCGTCGAGCCTGACTACTTGCTCGATCTCGGCAACCTGAAGGTTGAGTGGGAGCTCTTCGTCGAGCACTATCGCCCTACGGTCGTGAGCATGTTCGCGGTCGAGGCCGCGGCCGGAACCTCGGGACCCGAGCTGAAGCAGCGGCTTGCTGCAGCGATGGGGGGACGGTACGACGCGACGATCCTCACCGTGGCCGATCTGCGCGCGATGATCGATGGGCTCGTCGAGCAAGCCTTCGCGCTGACCTACTCGCTGGAGCTGCTCGCGCTGCTGGTAACGGTGCTCGCGATGATCAATGCGACGAGCGCAACGATCATCGACCGCACGCACGATCTCACCGTCTGGCGCGCGCTCGGACTCGAGCGCCGTAGGCTCGCGCGCCTGATGGCCAGCGAAGCCGCTGTGCTCGGCGCCCTAGGCGGGGTACTGGGCGTGCTGGCGGGCTGCTTCGTAGGTATCGTGTTGGTCAAGATCGTCGCGGTTGAGGTCATCGGATTCCGCATGGCCATCGCCTGGCCGATCGGCGCGATGCTGTCGGTCGTGGCCTTGACCGCGGGGGCTGCCGCTCTAACGGCCGGCGTCGTCGCACGTCGTAGCCTACCCGCGACGGGTTCCTGACGAGTGCATACGAGCAGGGGCCCCCGACTCAGCAGCGCGGGCTGTCCCTGCCGATCGCCGCTCACGCCACCGCCTTGACGGTTCCGACGATCGGAACGTCAAGGCCAGCCGCCTGCGACCTTCTCGCGGGCCCTGGCCCCCTCGAGAGCCCGGGAGTCACGACGGCGCCCGCCTCCATCGTCCGGCTGCCGCGTTCGTGTTCTAAGGGGATGTGGTCGCCCAGAACGAGCCGTGCATCCGCTGCTGGAGTTGCAACCGGGAGATCGATCCAGAGGACCGGTACTGCCGGCGGTGCGGGCAGGGACAGGGGGCGTGGATCCCTTGGTACTATCGTCCGCTCGCGATGGCGCTCCTCGCCCTCACGGTGCTCGGGCCGTTCGCGCTGCCCTTGGTGTGGCGGACGCCTCATCTCGGGCGCGGCGCCAAGTGGGTGGCGTCGCTCGTGCTCGTGGCGCTCACCGGCTACGTCGGCTGGCGCCTCGCCGTTGCCGTCGGGCAGCTCGGCCACGTGCTCGCCGGGATGTGAGCCGCTCGCGCTGGAGCCGCGCCAGGGCGTCGTGTCCCGCCTATGGGAATAATAAGGTATGAATCCCGTCGGAGACTCTCGTTGGAAGGACCGAAGTCGCACGTTTAGTAAGGTGGTGCTGCCTCGTGGACAATCCGTGGGCCAAACGGTCGGGACCGCCTTCAGTCCGGCCAGCGCCGACCCCGATCGCGCCGTTCGAGGATCGCCACCGAGGCAGCGACGCGCTACTCAACCCGAGGCTCAGCGAAGCCGCTGAACGCATCGTTCACGATCCCCTCCACCAAAGTCACTTCATCGTCGCGGAGCTTCTGGAACTCATTCTCGCGCCGTCGCCGCGGCAGAGTTCCATTGTTCTGCCGGATGAGCATGACGAGGTTCTCCGCCACGCGGTCTGGCATCTCTACCGCGTCCATGATCCGGTGCAGCGCCTCATCGTGCCGCCTGAGGTAGTCGATCTCGCGCGGGAGATCTTCCTCGACCGTGCGTCTGACGCAGGCGAAGAGGAAGTCCGCGGCGCCGGTGCAGTCGAAGTAGCGGTAGAGATCGGCCGTGTCGTTCAGGACCTCGACGTTGCGGTCCGCTGTGGGACGCCAGTCGATGAACGGCATCAACGGGCCGGAATGCGCCTGGAGCGTCGTCCTGTAGTCGTCGATGCGGTCGAGCATGACGGACGAGACCGGGAACACCATGCCTGGCGGCGTGAATTTCCGTTCGGCGAGCACATGGTGGATCAAGCAACGGTGAAGCCGTCCATTACCGTCCTGCAGGGGGTGCACGTAGACAAACCCGAACGCGGTCGCCGCAGCCTGCAGGACCGGATCAAGTTCGCTGTCGGCCATGCGGTCGTTCGCCTCCAGCATGCCGCGCATCAGATCCTGAAGATCGTCGGGACGCGCGCCGATGAGCTCGGGCAACGGATCGCCCGTATGATCCCGCTCTCCGAGAAAGACGCCGTCCGGTCTCAATCCCGCCTGGATGAAGCGCGTGTCCTCGATCAGGACGCGGTGCAGCCGGATGATCTCCGCGAGCATCAGCCTGTTCTTGCCGGCCTGCAGGACGGCGCGGCCCCAGCGCTCAAGGCGGTTGCGCGGCGGACGCTCACCTTCGATCTGGAAACTCGCGCGGCTATCCGCGAGTAGCAGAAAGCTTGCCGCGCGCGCGATCAGGTGAGCGCCGGTATGCCCGACGGTTTCGCGCGCCTTCGTCGCGAGATCGAGTTTCAGGAACTCTTCCAGGGACGGCGTCCGTCGGATGACAGGACAGAAGCGGGAGCTTCCCAAGAGGTTGTCGCGGACGCGATGACGTTTCGAGAGCTGCGGTCGTGACGTGAAGTAGAGTTTCGGGTCGAGAAGATCGATCGTCGCGACGCGCGTCGCGTCTTCTGCCGGCATCCGCCGGCCGGTCATTGTTTCGTAGAGGTACCAAGCACGCCGAAGCGGGGTGCTCTTGTGCGCGCGACGTGCGACCGCTTCAAGGGCTGCCGCGGGCAGCGCATCAAGGATGCGCTTCAGGACGAGCAGGTCCATGGGCTCGTGTCGCAATGCGAACGTGAGGTGATCCACCAGCTGGTCACCCGGCCAGTACCGCTGATCGAAGACCGTCCACGACCCCTCGGGGCGTTGGCTACCCTTCACGTACTTCTTCGCGACGCAGGAGCGATGGCGAACCGGCGCTGAGATGCCGAGCTGCTGGGCGAGCGCCGTCGAGCCGGCCAGGCGCATATCGGCGGGCACGAGCTCTTCCTGGAATGTCGAAAGACCGTGGTTCTCTTGGGTCATTGGTCGAAAATCCTTCACTGGCAGTCGAAAACAACCTAGATCTGAGCCATCGGGTCGAAACGCAGTGTAGAACATGTCCAGGTCGAAATCCAGTGTTCTCGGTCGAAGAACGCCGCCTTCATCCCATCGCGGTCGAAAACCGTCGCAAGAGCCTGATCAAGGCCCGCCGCAGAAGCACTCCAACATACTGATTTTACAGAATTCTATACCGAGAAGTGTCGGCCTGCCTGGGTGGGGCCCGGTGCGGTGGAGTCACCCGAGACGGGGCGCACCCCCCTCTCCAGAACAGCAGGAGTTGAGCATGGGGGAAGCTGCCCGCGCTGCCGAACACCGGCAGCCACGTCGGCATCCGCGCATCTCGATCTCGAAGCTCGGCGAGTACATGAGCGCCTCAGCGACGCGCCGGCGGAGCATCATCCGCGACCAGCGTGAGCCCGCCGAGGTCAAGACGCTCCACTGCATCACCGCCCGCAGGGCGCTGACGTCGTATCTCGCGAGCGCCCCGCCCGATCCGCAGCATCCTTGGCACCAGCGACCTGGGCGGCACTCATCCGGGTGCCAGACGGTCCATGTTGGTCCGCCAGCGCACGGGATTGTATTGAGCGACCGAGATGTCGGCCCCCTCACGATCCGCGCCGCGTGCGTCCGCTGCGACGGGCGTGCAGCGGCGATCGGCGATCTGCCTCGCGAGCCTTGCCGTGGGAGTGCTGCTGGTGCCGTCGCCCGCCCCGGCCGCGGAGCCGATCGTGCCGATCGACCTCCTCCTCTGCCAGCAGGCGATCGGGAAGGAAGCGCTGCGGTTCGTCAAGCGCGTCCACAAGGCGTGGCGGATCTGCCGCGACGCGGACACGCGGGGACAAGGCTGCGACCCGGCTCGTCGCGACGCGGCGATCGCCGACGCGGCGGCGAAGCTCGCGCGTCGGTCCGAGCCGCGCTGCGACGCGGTCACGCTCGAGTCCCTCGGCTTCCCGGAGGCGTGCGACGACCCGGACGGCGCGCCGTTCACGCTTGCCGACCTCGTGGCGTGTCTGCGCGACGGCCACGGCGCGCACGCGGAGGCGATGTTCGCGATCGAGTATCCCGCCGGCGCGCCGTGAGGGGACCGTGCCGCCCGGCCAGCGGCGCGCGTGTCGATCGTCGCCGGGCAACACGGTCCGACCGTCGAGACTTCAGAATCGCGGTGCGGTTCGACCGGATCTCAGGTCCGGG
>Ga0302046_10005058_pt1 | contig 11653 bp, 7 predicted proteins | sample RVTome_11_FD_200261 | JGI IMG/M metagenome (GOLD analysis project Ga0302046, IMG submission 200261) | Soil microbial communities from uranium-contaminated site in the Upper Colorado River Basin, Wyoming, United States - RVT147D111 (version 2) ... | reverse complement strand
CAGGAAGCGATCGAGGCGTTCCAGCGCCAGTTCGTGCGCTACCTGCTGCCGAGCCTGAAGTTCTCGGCCAAGTCGCCCTTTCGCGCCGCGAACCTCGGCGGTCGCTACGAGTGGGGCTCGATCCGCATCGCCGAGAACCACTACTCGCTCGCCCCGGGCGCCGAGGGCTGGAAGACGCTCGTCCTCAAGATCAACGCGCACGTCTCCCTGGAGAGAGGGCCGGAGGGTCCTGTCTTCGGCCGCGCCGAGCGCTACGGATCGGACTCGGTCTACTGCGGCGCGCTGCACGCCGTCCTCGCGCGCGCCCAGGATCCCTTCGCGAGGCTCCTCACGGAGGACTTCGGCTTCGAGGGCGTGGACCGGCTGGCGGAGCTGCGGGACCCGACACGGGTGCCTGAGAACGTGCTCAGCCTGTTCACCGCCGTGGTGAGCGCGCGCGTCCAGGCACGTAGAGCGATGCTCGACGTGCAGGACCATCGACCCGAGAACCCGACGCTCTACCTCATCCTCCCCTGCGTGACCCTGAACCGCGGCGGTCACGACTCCGAGCTGATCATCGGGATCTACACCGCCGATCGCCGAGGTGAGACGCCGCACGACGAGTACTGCGGGCTCTCGGACCGCGCCTCCGACTACCAGCTCTCCGAGAGCGGCGGGCACCTGCACCTGGCGGACCCGCACCTGCACGAGCCGCGGGCCGCCCGCGACCACCGCAAGCTGGTGCTGGAGAGCTGGCGCACGGCCGTGCCGGCGACGCCGAAGGCCGACGGCCAGCTCAGGAGGACCCTGGCCCAGGCGAAGGAAGCGTCGGCGACGCGCGCGATCGCGACGACGGCGCTGAAGACCGCGGTCGCAGCGCTGATGACCGCCGCGCCCGTTCCCGCGGCGATGCTCCTCTTCGGCGAGGGCGTGGTCAGCATCCACCACGCGGCCAGAGCGCACCGACTGTCGAAGGAGGCGCACGGCGACGACGTCGCCCGCGAGATGCTCGCCGAGATCGGCGGCCGCATCGACCGCCTCGATCCGGAGCACGCGCAGCACCTCGTGCGGCTGCTCGGCGAGACCTACGCCGGCTGAACTCCCGCGATCAGCGCGCGCCGAGCACCTGGCCGTAGCGGAAGTAGACCTCGATGCACAGCGTCATCAGCGCCGTCGAGTAGACGCGGCCGCCGGAGTAGCCCCAGGGTCCTACCGGATCCCAGGAGCCCTTCTCGTCGCCCGAGTCGCGCTGGTGCTTGAGCAACGCCTCCTTCATCGCCGCGTTCCACTTCTTCCAGCCGTCGCCTCCGAACTGGAACATGGCGTAGGTGCCGTAGTACCAGTAGTACATGTCGCAGCCGTAGCCGGCCTCGTCCCACTCGGGGAGCTTCGTCTTGAGCAGGTCGGCGTGCTTCGCGAGGATCTTCTCGCCGCCCACGGTCGTGTTCTCGTCCTGCTTCAGGAAGATGCGGCACAACATGCCGACGGCCGTCATCGCTTCCCCCTTCTCGCGCGGCCAGAGCTGGTTGGCGGGCGTGCGCGAGGAGAGCGTGTTCGGCCCGTCGTAGCCGACGCGGCCGGAGTTCGGATCGGTCACCTCGTCGATCCACGACAGTCCGCCCAGCAGAGCCTCGTCGTCGACGGTGAGGCCCGCGTCCTTGGCGGAGGCCAGCGCGAAGATCATCCAGCCGGTGACGGACGTGTCGTTGTCGCCGATCGGAGGCACGTCGTAGCGCCAGGCTCCGTAGGGGTTGCGCGCCTTGTGGATGTAGTTGACCGCGCGTTGCGCCACCTGCTTGATGAGCGGGCTCTTGCCGAAGAAGTAGGCCTCGCAGATCGCCAGGGTCGCGATCGAGTGGTCGTAGATGTAGTCGTGGCTGGTGTCGTCACCGATCAGCCCCGTGTCCTGGTCCTGTTGCTCGCGCAGCCATTTGACACCGCGCGACACGACGTCCTTGTAGATCCCGCGGCTGGTCGTGTTTCCGTCGCCGAGGAAGGCGAGCAGCGCCAGCCCCGTCACGCCGACGTCGTGCGTCGCGTTGCCCGGGTTGCCGCAGGTCGTGTTGCCGATCTTGCCGCACTCGTTGCTGAACCCGTCGCAGTCCCAGGAGCCGTCCTGGCCCTGGTGGTTCTTGAGCCACTCGAGGGCGTCCTTGAGCGCCTGCTCCGTGCCGGAGCCGCCCCCCGCGCCCCGGTTGCGCCCGCCGAACCGGCCGCCGAACTTGCCGCCCGCGCCTCCGCCGAGCCCGATCACGTCGTTGAAGGCGTCCGAGTCGAAGGGGGAGTCCGCCAGGAAGTCCGGGTCGCCCTCGGCCTGCTCGAAGTCCTCCATGTCCTCGGTCTCGGTGACCTCGGCGTCCTTGAGCACCGGCTCCTCGATCGGCTCCTCCTCGATCTCCTCCGGCTCCTCCTCCTCGGGCTCCTCGAAGACCTCCTCCGGGGCCTGCTGGACCTCCGCCTGGAGCTCCGTGCCCTTCTTGCCGCCGATCTTGTCCCACGGGATCGCCTGGAGGATGAAGAAGACGAGCAGGTGCGCCGCCGCCGAGATGGCGAACCAGGGCGCCTTGCTCATCCAGTCGTAGAGGACGTCGTTGAAGCTGTGCTCCTCCTCCCAGGGCTTGGGAAGGGTGCTTTCGATGTGGAGTTCGCTGTAGTCCATGATCGATCCGTGCGGCGTTCGGTGGCGCTGGACTCGCCTGCGGCCCAGTACGACCCAGTACGACCCGGTGCGGGCCGGGGTCACCGAGGCGTCTGTCGGGCAGAGGGTCTGTCCGCAGGCCCCAACGCCCGGCCCGGGGCCGGGTTCACCGCGGCGGAGGAAAGTCCGGGGAGTATAGCGGCCCCCCTCCGGACCGACTACCGCGCCGGATCGCCCGGGGACGAGGCGGTCAGGAGGAACCGCAGCCGCGGCGAGACCCAGGTGAAGGCGCTCCCGAGGAGCGTGTTCCGCTCCGCCCTCAGGATCCGCGTGCTGCGCTCGCGGTCGAAGGTCTCGCGCAGGACCTGCTGGACCCGCGGCTCTTCGTAGGAGGGGATCTCGCCGCCGCGGCGCGCGACGACACGCGGCAGGAGCAGGCTGCGCTCCGACCCCAGGATCACGGACAGGACGGGCCCCACCTCGCCGGTCCGTGCGGTCGCTGCCCACTCCCTGAGCTCCGGAACCGTGATCTCGGAGACCACGTAGGGCGGGTGGAGTCCCTGGGTCTCGGCGCCGATCGCGGAGTACTGCTCGACCAGGCTCGTGAAGTCCTCGCCGGCCAGCGCGCGCTCGCGGGCCTCGTTCAGGTACTCGAGCCCCGCCTGCTCGTCCCCGCCGTAGGCCCGGACCGGCGACTGGATGATCTGGAGCTCGACGACGGCCGGGTCGAGGAACTCGCGGTTCGAGCGGTAGATCGCCCGCAGCTCGCCGGGACGGATGAAGACGTCCCGGATCGGGCGCGAGGAGATGCCCTTCCAGCCCAGGAGCGTCCCGCGCCACACCCTGCGGTAGGTGTCCGCCGCCTGGGCGGCGCTCAGGGTCTGGTAGGTCTGCCCGCCCTCGGCCAGGACGTCCGCCAGGCCGGCGGTCCCCATCTCGCGGCGCTTGTCCTGGAGGTTCAAGCGCACGACGCGGTCGATCTGGGCCGGGTCGAGGCCGAGCTCCCGACCCGCCTGGGGCTCGAGCTCGGTCATCGCCACCTCGCGCAGAGCATCCCGGGCGATCTGTTCGTAGCGCGGCTCCGAGCGCGCGACACCCTGGCGCGTCGCCTCGGCCTGGACGACGCCGTCGAACTCCCGGATGGAGACGACGCGGTCGTTCGCCTGCAGCGCCAGCGCGGCGACGAAGGACCAGCCCTGGTCCGCGTCCTGGGTCCCGGCGGGGACGGGGCCGTCGGACTGCGGGAGGAACGAGAGTGCCAGGGCGATCGGGAGAGATGCGCTCATCGGGTCCGGATCCTATCGGCGCCGATCATCGAAAGCCCCGACTCCCCCTGCAAGAGCGCGTGGATCCAGCGCGCCGCGCGGGCGGGCTCGCGCTCCGCGGCGGGGATCACGAGCAGCGCGCGTCCGGCGCCGAGGGGGCGCAGCTCGAGGTTCCTCCCCGACAGCGCCTCTTCGAGCGGCAGGCGGTCCGCGTACTCGACCAGGTAGGTCTCCTCGCGCCAGGCCAGGCGCCGGATACCCAGGCCGGAGAGGACGGATCGCAGCTCGAACTGCCGCACCAGCGCCTCCGCCTCCTCCGGCACGCGTCCGTAGCGGTCGCGCAGCATCGACAGGACTTCGTCGGCATCCTCCGCTGCGTCGATCCGGTTCAGGCGGCGCAGGAGCTCCAGCCGCTCGTTCGGATCGGCGATCCAGTCGTCCGGCAGGAAGGCGTTCAGGCCGAGCTCGAGCTCGACCGCGCTCGCCTCGAGGTCGGCCGTCACGTCGGCCGGGATGCCGGCCCAGAGCTCCTCGGGGGTGAGCTCCTCACCGATCGACGCTCGCAGGCGCTCGACGGTCTGCGCCAGGAGCCGGCAGTACATGTCGTAGCCGATGGCCGCGATGTGGCCCGACTGCTCGGGGCCGAGGATGTTGCCCGCGCCGCGGATCTCGAGGTCCTTCATCGAGATCTGGAAGCCCGCTCCGAGCTGCGTGAGCTCCTCGATCGCCTTGAGCCGCTGGCGAGCGTCCTCGCGCACCGGCCGGGTGTGGTCGACCAGGAGATAGCAGTAGGCCTTGTGATCGCCGCGCCCGACGCGGCCGCGGAGCTGATGCAGCTCGGACAGGCCGAAGTGGTCGGCCTCGTCGATCAGGATCGTGCCGGCGGTCGGGATGTCGATCCCGTTCTCGACGATCGTCGTGGCCACCAGCACGTCGGCGTCGCCCGCCAGGAAGGTGTTCATCACCTCCTCCAGCTCGCGCCCCGACATCTGCCCGTGACCGACGGCGTAGGTGCACTCGGGGGCGAGCGCCATCAGGTCGCGCGCGCGCTGCTCGATCGAGTGCACCCTGTTGTGCAGGAAGAAGACCTGTCCGCCGCGGTTCTTCTCGCGCAGCAGTGCGCGCCGGATGCGCTCGGTGTCGAGCATTGAGGCGAGCCGCGTCTCGATCTCCTGGCGTCCCTCGGGCGCCTCGGTGAGCGCGGAGATGTCCCTCAGACCCGAGAGCGACATGTGCAGCGTGCGCGGGATCGGCGTGGCCGTCAGCGTCAGGAGGTCGAGCTCGGCGCGCAGGCGCTTGAAGTGCTCCTTGTGCGAGACGCCGAAGCGCTGCTCCTCGTCGACGATCACCAGGCCGAGCTTGGGCAGGGTCACGTCTTTCGAGAGGATCCGGTGCGTCCCGATCAGCACGTCGATCTCGCCGCGCGCGGCGCGTTCGGCGACCTCGCGCTGCTTCTTGGGCGAGACGTGGCGCGACAGCACCTCGACCTCGACCGGGAAGTCCGCCAGGCGCTCGAGGAAGGTCTGGTGGTGCTGCCGGGCCAGGACGGTGGTGGGGACGAGCACCGCCACCTGGCCGCCGCCCGAGACGACGCGGAAGGCCGCGCGCACCGCCAGCTCGGTCTTGCCGAAACCGACGTCGCCGCACAGGAGCCGGTCCATCGGCCGCGGCGAGCCGAGGTCGCGCGCGATCTCGCCGTCCACGTCGGCCTGGTCCTTCGTGTCGGCGTAGGGGAAGGCCGCCAGGAGCTCGCCGACCAGCTCGCGGTCGAAGGCCCACGGCCTGCGCCGGTGCAAGGCCCGCTTCGCCTGGACCTCGAGCAGCTCGCCCGCCAGGTCGACCAGCGCGCGTTCGACCCGTTCCTTGCGCTTCTTGAAGGAGGACGAGCCGATCCGGTCGAGGTCCGGCGCCGCGGAGCCGGAGCCGATGTACTTCTGCACCAGCTCGATGCGCGAGGCGGGGACGAACAAGCTGACCTCGTCGGCGAACAGGAGGTGCAGGTGCTCCTCCTCACCGCCGGCGCGCGTCATCTTCTCGAGTCCGACGAAGCGCGCGACGCCGTGCACCGCGTGGACGACCAGGTCACCGGTCTTGAGCTCGAAGAACGACTCGAGGGCGCGCACGTTGAGCTTGCGCTCGCTCCGCACGCGGCGCTTCACGCCGACGATGCCGACCAACTCGCGGTGGTTGACGACGACCACGTCCGGGCCGCGCAGGCGGAAGCCGCGCGAGAGCGAGCCGGTCTCGACCTGGATGGCCTCGTCGACCAGCTCGCGGACGCGGTGCTCCTCGCCCTCGTTCGCGCACAGCACGACGACGCGGTTGCCGGCGCGGGCCTCGTCGAGCAACGCCCCCGGCGCCGAGCGCATGCCCAGCGCGAGTGCCTGGACGGAGCGCGTGTCGAAGTCGAGCGACTTGCCGGGCAGGCTCTGGAGCCGCAACCTGCGCCAGCTCCCGGTGATGCGACGAAGCTCGAGGAGCCCGCGCGCGTGCGCACTCGACTGGATGCGCAGGCCCTCGGCCTGGTCCTCGATGCGCAGGGGCTCCACGTCGACCAGGGTCGTGGTCGAGGAGAGCATGTGCGCGGCCTGCACGCCCTTGCCGTCCTCGACCCCGCCGACGTCGGAGGCGATGCACAGCGTGAGCTGCGAGTGCGAGCCGGTCGAGCGCTGCGACTCGGGGTCGAAGGTCCGCAGGGACTCCACGACGTCGTCGAACAGCTCGATCCGTAGCGGCTCCGAGGCGGCGAACGAGAACACGTCGAGGATGTCGCCGCGCAGGCTGACCTCCCCCGGCCGTTCCGCCAGCGGCTGGCGCGCGTAGCCGGCGCCGACCAGCCGCTCGACGAGGTCGAGCGCGTCCAGCTCCTGGTTCACCTGCAGGCCGACGAAGTCGTTCGCGAGGTCGCGCGGCGCGGGGATCGGCTGCAGCAGGGAGAGCAGCGACGCCACGATCGTGCGCGGCCGGCGGTCCGGCGGTCCGGCCAGGAGCTGCGCGATCTGGAGTCGCTTGCGCACCGTCTCCGGGTCCGCGTGCATGTGGCCGGCGTCGCCCCGGCGCGACGACGCGAACGATTCCCGCGCCGGGAAGTGCACCACCTCCGCGCCCAGCACCGTCAGGTCGTCGGCGAAGAGCTCGGCTTCGGCCTCGGTCGAGCAGGTGACCAGCCAGGGTCCTTGTGCACGGCGCGTCAGCTCGGCGAGCACCAGGGCTTGCGCGGAGCCCCACAGGCTGCCGACGTGGACCTCTTGGTCGCGCTCGAGCAGCAAGAGGAGGCGCGTGAACGTCTCGCTCGCGCCGAGGACGTCCTGCAGGAGCCCTCCGGCGGTCACGCCTCCTGCTCTCCGTTCTCCTGCACGGAGAGGAGCTGGAGCGCCTCGAAGGCGGCCCAGCGCTCGGCTTCCTTGCGCGTGCGGCCCCAGGCGGAGGGGAAGGCCTGATCGCCGATCCGCGCAGCGACCAGGAACGCCTTGGCGTGCGCGTCGCCGCGCTCCTCGAGCAGGACGTAGGTGGGGGGCGAGCCGGTGAGCACCTGCGCTTGACGTTGCAGCTCCTGCTTGGGGTGCTGCGCCTCCGCCGGATCGTCGCGGCGGGAGAGAGGTCCCGCCAGCGTCTCGTGCACGAAGGCCCGCGCCGCTTCCAGGCCCGCGTCGAGGAACACGGCGCCGAGGTACGCCTCGTACAGGTTCGCCAGCACCGAACGCGGGATGCGCCGGTCGCTCATGCCGTGCCCGAAGATCGCGAGCTCCTCGAGCGCGAGCTCGCGCGCCGCGCCGGCGAGCACGTCGCGCGAGACGATCCAGGCCTTGAGCTCGGTCATCTCGCCCTCGCTGCGCCGCGGCTTCCGGCGGAAGAGTTCCTCGGCGACGACCAGGTCGAGCACGGCGTCGCCCAGGAACTCGAGCCGTTCGTTGTCCTCCGGACGGCCGGTAGACGCGTGCGTGAGGGCCAGCTCGAGCAGCGCCGGGTCGTGGAACGTGTGTGGAAAGCTCGACATGGGAGCGCGGGCGGGCGGACATCCTACCAGCGCCCGGGCATCGTCCCCGGCCGTCAGCGGATGGCCTCGAGCGACGCGCTCGGCAGCCGCGCTTCGCCGCGACGCACGTGGTAGACGTGACAGGTGAGGCAGTCGGCGTCCGCGCTCTCTTCCCCGTGGCACTCGGCGCAGGTCTGCGTGGTCATGGGCAGGAAGCTCGGCACGAACGCGCCCCGGTCGTGCGCGAGGAACGCGGCGACGAAGTCCGCGCGCGCGCCGCGCTCGAGGACGTGGCAGGCGAGACACGCGTTGTCGGAGGGCGAGGCGAAGTGCGCGACGTGGGAGAACCGGTCCAGCCCGCTCCGTCCGAAGCCGCCCTTCGCTCCTTCCCACGACGGCACCGAGCCGGCGCCGATCGTCGTCACCGCATGGCACTTCACGCATCTCCCCGCGGCGTCGGGGGAGGTCAGGGCGTCGAACAGCGATCGACCGCGCCGGCCGATCCCGCCGGAGAGGTCGATCCACGAGCGCAGGAACCCGTCCGCGTGTCCCGCGGGCCGGTAGCGGATGACGAAGTCGAGCTCCGAGAGGAACCAGCCGCCCGTTTCGACCCAGCGCTCGTGGCGCGCGTCGCGGTCGAGGTCGGGCTCGGCGTCCGGAGGCGAGGCGTCCGTGGGCACCTCGGCCCCGGCCGCGCGTCGCGCGAGCTCCCCCTCGAGGTCCGGCAGCCAGGAGTCGAGCGCGCGCTGCACGAGGTCCTCGGGGAGCCGGTGCAGGAGGTCCGGTGCCGGCGGCGCGGGCGCGTCGACACCCACGGGCGGAACGCGTTCGAGGACCGCGGCGTGACCGCGGCGCGCGAGGTTCGCGTAGAGCTCCTTCACCCCCCACGCGAGGCGCACGACCGCCGCGAACGCCTCGTCCTCCACGCCCGACAGGTCGAGCAGGTCGACGCCTTCGAGAGTGTCGAGGTCGTTCTCCAGCTCCTCGTCGGACGAGAGGAGCAGGGCGAGGAAGGGCGTGATCGGCGCCTCGGTGATCCTCGAGTCGGCCGGCCAGCGTCCGATGCCGAAGCCGCGCTCCGCGAGCGACGTCGTGTCGAGCGCGGGGAGCGAGAGCACCGCGAGACCCGCGCCCGTGACCTGCCCCGGTCCGGTGATGTCGGCGTCGTGGCAAGCGGAGCAGGTCTCCGCGTAGGACCTGACCGGCATGTGCCGCCCGGACGGATCGAGGGCGTGGCAAGAGGTGCACGCCTCGGGCGCCCGTCCGTCCCGATCCTCTGGGAAGTGGCGCAGGAGGTGGGAGACGTGGTCCAAGCCCAGGTTCGTCTTCTCCCTCTGCGGATAGGAGACGAACGCCGGGTGGTTCGCGAAGCCGTCGAAGGGCTCCGAGTGGCACACCTGGCATCGTCCGTCGTCGAGCGCCTTCAGGTCGCTCGAGCGGCCGCGGTGCTCGCGGTGGCAGGTGGCGCACTGCGTGTTCTCTCCGCCGCCCGCGAGCGGCCGTGTACCGGCGTCGGCGACGGGGTGCTCCGCGTAGCTCCAGCCGTGCGGACCGGTGGCAGCCGGGATCGCGTGGCAGGCGATGCACAGCTCCGTCTGCCGTGCGTCCAGCGCCGTGACGCCGAGTCCGTGCGAGATCGCCTGCACGGCCCTCCTCGACTGTGCGTGACAGGCGCCGCAATCGGCCGCGAGCGAGGCATGGTTCGAGGAGAGCGGACCGGGCATCGCCACGTCGGCCCTCCACGGCGACAGCATCAGCGCGCCGGTGGCCGCGACCGAGCCGGCGGCGCACAGCGCCGCGACCGAGCGCATCCTCCCGACGGGGATCACGAGCCCGCCTCGCCGTACAGGAACAGGTGCGCCAGCAGACCGTGCAGGTGTACGAAGGCGCCGTGGAAGAGCCCCAGCGCGAGCAGCGTCCAGACCAGCGCGACGTGCACGCGCAGCCAGCGACCCACGCGGCGCTCACGATCGACCCGCCGCCGGGTTCGCCGTTCGTCGCCCTCCGGCGGACCGTCGCGCCGCCGCTCGTCGCGCTCCAGCGCCAGCGAGCGGCCGATGACCAGGCTCGCGCCGACGGCGATGACCAGGGAGAACAGCGCGCTCTCGATCCAGCCGCGCGGCAGGCGCAGGTCGATGTGGACCAGGAAGGCCGCGAGCGCGGCGAGCGAGAGCGCGACCTCACCGCGCATGCGCAGCGCGAGGTCCTCGAGCTCGCGCGGAGGCGACCACCAGCCCGCCGCCATCCAGAGCACCGGCGCCGCCAGGATCCAGCCCGTGAGGAACGTCGGTGCAAAGAGCGTGCGTTGGAGCGCCATCTCCGTGGCGGCGACGGCCAGGACGCAGAGGAGCAGCGCTCCGAGCCCCCGGAAGTGGATCGCCCGCATGGCTCCAGTCGGCGCGGCGCGGCTCGCTGACCCCGCGTTCTAGCGGGCGGGAGCGCCCACGTCGGCGTCCTCTCCGGGGACCAAAGCGTCGATCCGGTCCAGGCCCTTCGCCCCCCCGTTCCGCTGGAGCTTCCCGGCGCACGCGTCGATCGTTTCGACGGGGACGGCCGGGTCCATGCCGGGCTCCAGCGTCCGGTCGCGCAGGCTCTCCAACACCAGGTCGATCTCCATCACGCCTCCCGCCGCCGCCGTGAGTTGTCGGAGGCGCTCGAGGGCACCCTCCGCGCGCGTTCGCATCGCGTCGGCGTAGGCGCCCGGCCCGCTCGCGTCGGCGAGCGCGAGAACGGCGTGCTTCAGCTCGAGCATCTGCCCGATCAGGTAGAGCAGGCGCCGCCCTCCGGTGGTCTCGGTCTCGTTCCTCTTCCCGCCGCCACGCACGAAGTTGTGGCGGATCTCGCCCTGCGACCAGGTCAGGAGCTCGAAGCCCGCGCCGGTCGGGTGTCCGACGCCGACGAGCTCCTCGTCGGCGACGGTGTGACAGGCGAAGCACTGGTCCGCGATCCTGTGCGTCTCGAGCGGGTGGATCATGCCCGCCTCGTCGCAGCGGGCGAGCCGCTCCGCGCGGTGGTCCTCGGACTCCGTCCTCGCAGTGACCTCCGCCTTTCCGAAGTCGTCGTGTAACTCGAGCCAGTCGCGCGCCCCCCCGTGGCAGGACTCGCAGGAGACGCCCGCCACGGCCCTCGCGGCCGACGATTCCAGGGCGGCGACCGTGAAGTGGCAGCTCGTGCAGCGGGCGTCGTTCTTGAGGCGGGTGATGCCGAGATCGCGGGCGATCTTCTGCGCCTTGGCGTTGCGGGTGAGCAGCCGGCTGTTCGCCTCGTGCCGCGACTCGCGCCAGACCTCGAACTCCTCGGTGTGGCACTCGGCGCAGGCCGCCGGCCCGAGGACGCGCTCGGCATCGAGGGATCCGGACCTCCCCGGCCGCTCCGAGGGTGCCGCCAAGAGGGCCGAGGTACCCAGGGCGAGCGCCGCCAGGGCCGGCAGGCGGTGCGCGCGCCGGGGAGTCGGTGCGGTCGGGAGCGGCGTCATGGGGGAGGGAGGCACGGCCTCGGACGGACCCGCCGGGAGATTCGTTCCGTACCCTCGGGAACGGGGCCGGAAGGCCAGGGTCTCGGTCGGTCGCGAGGAACGAATCCCTTGAACCCAGCGAGGGAATCGGGCGCGAGGGAGGAGGAGTGGGGGGCTACAGCTTGATCTGGAGCTCGCTTCGCAACCCGGAGCTGGGTGCCAGGCCGTCACGGCCCGCGAGGAATCCGTCGAGGCGCAGGATAACGTGCCGGCCGACGGCCTGCTGGAATCGGGCGCCGACGGCCGCGGCCTCGCGATCCGTCGAGTCCGTATCCACCCGC
>Ga0302046_10005055_pt1 | contig 11657 bp, 10 predicted proteins | sample RVTome_11_FD_200261 | JGI IMG/M metagenome (GOLD analysis project Ga0302046, IMG submission 200261) | Soil microbial communities from uranium-contaminated site in the Upper Colorado River Basin, Wyoming, United States - RVT147D111 (version 2) ... | reverse complement strand
ATGCCGGCTGCTCCGGGTCGCACAGCGTGCGGAGGTCCTCGCGCAGGTTGTCCAGGTCCGCTTCGCTGGTGCTGAGGTAACGTCCGGCGATGCGTCCCTCGGCATCGACGAGCACGAACAGGGTCGAGTGGATGATCCGGTCGGACCCGTCGTCGCGTTCGGCGGGCGTGGCGGTGCGGGCGACCAGGCCCAGCCCCTCGGTGGCGATCCGGTAAATGGTGTCGTGATCGCCGGTGAGGAAGAACCAACGGTCCGGATCGGCGTCGAATCGATCGGCGTACTCGTCGAGCACGGCCGGCGTGTCGCGGTCGGGATCGAGCGAAAACGAAACGAACCGCGCGGGGGTGTCGGCAAACGCCGCCTGGAGCGCGGTCATGTGGCCGCTCATGATCGGACAGGGACCGGCACAACCGGTGAAGATGAAGTCGGCCACCCAGGGTCGGCCTCGCAAGTCGGCGCGCGAGATCCGCCGGCCGCTGCGGTCCTGCAACGTGAAGTCGGGCATCCTCTCGACCGGCTTCTTGTCGGTGGGCGGCGTCGTCAAGCGACTCCAAGCCCAGGCGACCCCCACGCCGACGAGCACCACCACCAGCACGCCCCAGAGCAAACGATGCTGCGTAGAACTCTCGGTCGTTATGCTCGCTGGTTGATCATCCACGTTGCACCGCCCGCGCCGACGCCCACAAACACACGAATAGGAACAGTATCGTAACCCCCAGCGCGACGCCCATCGAGGGGAACGCGCCGCCGGCCGAGGCCGGTTCGAGCACGCTACGCAGCGCGGACACGCCGTAGGTCAGCGGGTTGGCCAGCATACAGACCCGGAGCCAGCCGGGCGCGGTCTCGACGGGAAACACTCCGCCGGACAGCAGCCACATCGGCATCAAGAGCAGGTTCATGATCGAGTGAAACCCCTGCACCGACGCCCGCCGCCAGGCCAGCGCGAAGCCGAACGCGGTCAGGGCGACGGCCACCAGGGCGAGAATCCCCGCCGCGGCCGCAACCCGTCCGACGGTCAGCGGGATGCCTACGGTCGGGGCCAAGGCGATGAACGCCAATGCCTGCACCACCGCCAGCGTCGCCCCGCCGAGCACCTTGCCGAGCACGATGCTGGTCCGCGCGACCGGGGCGACGAGCACGCCCTGGAGAAAGCCGAGCTGGCGATCCTCGATCACCGAGAAGGTGGAAAAGATGGCGGTGAACAACACGATGAGCACGACGATGCCGGGGAAGAAGTAGGCCAGGTAGCCGCCGTCGGGATCACCCGGCGCCCGGAAGACGCGATCGAACCCCGAGCCGATGAGGAGCCAGAACACCAGCGGCGTGCCCAGCGCGCCGACGACCCGGCCACGGTCGCGGAAGAAGCGGACCAGCTCGCGGCGCCAGAGCGTCGCGACGGCGAGGGGGGCGGAGGTGGCCGTTGCGGCTGGGTTCATGCGGACTCCGTATCGGCGGCGTCATCCCACAATCGTCGTCCGGTGTGGTGGATGAACACGTCTTCGAGGGTCGGCTTGCTGACGGTGACCGACGTGATCTCGCCGGGGAAGGCCTCGACCAATTGGGGCACGAGCTCGTGTCCGCGATCCCGTTCGATGCGAATCAGGCCGTCGACCACGGTGGGGGTGGTTCCGAAGCGCTCGGCGATGCGCCCGGCCAGCGCGTCGGCGTCTTGGGTGGCGATCGTCACGCAGTCGCCGCCGATCTCGTCGCGCAACCGGTCGGGAGCGCCCTCGGCGACGATCCGGCCGGCATTGAGGATGCAGATCCGGTCGCAGCGGTCGGCCTCGTCGGTGATGTGCGTGGTGAGCAGCACGGTGACATTCCGGGCGTCGGCGAGTTCGCCGAGCCGGTCGGCCAGGTCACGTCGCGCACCGGGGTCCAGTCCGGTGCCGGGCTCGTCGAGCAGCAGCAGCTCCGGCTCGTGGAGCAGACCCTTGGCCAGCTCGACCCGCCGAGCGAGACCGCCGGAGAGGGTCTCGACCCGGTCGTCAGCCCGGTCGGTCAGGCTGAAATCCGACAACACCGCGTCGCGACGACGGCGCAGATCGGGACCGCGCAGGCCGTACAGATGACCCTGGTGCAGCAGATTCTCAGCCACGGTGAGCTTGCGATCGAGGCTGGGCGACTGGAACACGACGCCGATGCGTCGCCGGACCGCGGCGGCATCGGCGACCACGTCGAGGTCGAAGATGCGGGCCGATCCACGCGTCGGCTTCAACAGGGTCGCGAGGATACGGAACAAGGTGGTCTTGCCGCCGCCGTTGGGGCCGAGCAAGGCGAACATGCCGCCGGACTCGACGGTCAGGTCGACTCCGGCCAACGCCTCGCGGGAGCCGTAGGCGTGGACCAGGCTACGTACCTCGACCGCGGCGGCGTTCATCAGTGCTCGGCGGATTCTTCGTGGTGTGGTTCCGACGCTTTCGCCTGTTCGATGGTGATCCGCGCGTTGTCGGGATTGATCGCCACATCGGGCATCAGCGCCATCACCGCGATGATCATCAGCATCAACGGAAAACCGACGGTGACGTAGATCGGCTTGACCGCGAAGCGCAGGTGCATGAAGTACAGGGCCACCAGCGACGCCTTGAGGCCCGCGATCCCGAGCGCCACGACGAGACTGACGGTACGCGGAAACGGGATCAGAGACGCACCGACCGTGAGCACGGTCAGAACGATCAGCGCGATGAAAACCTGCGTGTACGTCAGTTCGCTTTTGTGTTCGTGGGCATCGCTCATGATGGTTCCTTTGCGGCCCATGTTCCTAAGCCGGTTAGATTATCACTGGGCCAGATACAACAGCGGAAACAGGAAGATCCAAACCACGTCGACGAAGTGCCAGTAGAGCCCGAGAGTCTCGACCCGGCGGGAGCGCAGTTCGGCCAGCCGGTTCGATTGCAGGGCCAGAACCACCAGCGGAATGACGCCGCCGAAGACGTGCACCCCGTGGGCGCCGGTCAATCCGTAATAGCAACTGAAGAACAAACTGTGCGACGGGCCGTGACCGTGAAGATAGATCTTCGGGTAGTACTCCAAGCCGACCTTGATGCACAGGAAGAGCATGCCCAACCCGGCGGTGATGAACAGCATCTTGCGCAGCGTCGCGGCGTTGCCCTTCTCGCAGGCGACGCAGGCCTGGACCATGGTGAAGCTGCTGACGATCAGGATCAGCGTGTTCAGGGCCCCGATCCACCAGTCCAGGGAATTGGCCCCCAAGGCGAAGACGTCCTTTTCGATCTCGGGTGTGGTGTAGGCTCCGAGCAGTCCGGTGAAGAACATGATCTCGGATGCGAGGAACAGCCACATCCCGAACGTGCCCATGTCGACACCGTAAGGCCGGAACGACGGCGCCTCGGCGTCGTGGGCGTGCGTGTCGGCGGTTGCTGCGTGTGACATAGCGGTCGGCCCTTCTTGATACGTCAACGGTCTTACAGGCTATTGGACAATCTTGTCGATCATCATGGCCGCCAACAGCAGCGGCAGGTAGATGACCGAATACCGAAACAGGTCCCGGGCGGACGCGAGCGAGAGCGTCCTCGCCATCCGTACGCCGAACCCGAGAAACACACCGGAAAGCACGAACGCCGCGGCGAAATAGGTCACGCCGGCCAACCCGGTCAGGGTCGGAGCCAGCGAAACCGGCAGCAGCGCGGCGCTGTAGAGCAGGGTTTGCCCGGCGGCGGCCCGGCCGGTCGGATCGATCACCGTCAGCAGGGGCAGCCCGGCACGCGCGTAATCATCGCGATAGATCCAGGCGATGGCGAGAAAATGGGGCAATTGCCACAGGAACAGGATGGCGAACAGCACCCAGGCCGACTCGCCCAGTCCGTCGCGGGCGGCGGCCCAGCCGATCAGCGGGGGTAACGCGCCGGGCACCGCTCCGACGACCGTCGACAACGGGGTGCGCCGCTTGAGCGGGGTGTAAGCGAACACGTAGCCGGCCAGGGTGACGGCGAGGAGCAGGCTGGTGAGCAAATTGACCGAGACCGCGGCATAGAGCATGCCCGCCACGCCGGTGGCGACGCCGAACCGCAGCACGTCACCGGGAGTCATGCGGCCGGCGGGCAGCGGTCGATTCCGGGTGCGACGCATGCGGGCGTCGGTGTCCCGTTCGTCGAGTTGGTTGAGCGCGTTGGCGGCGGTGGCGACGAGCGCGGTGGCGATCAACACGTGAAGCAGCAAGATCGGCTCGATGGTGCCGACCGCGCCGAGGTAGAAGCCGGCGGCGGTGGTGGCGAGCACGAGCGAAGCGACACGCGGCTTGGCGAGCTGCACGTAGTCGCGGGCGACACCCGCGCGGATCGGCTGGGCCAGACGCGTTGCGGTGGTCGTTTCAGTGGGCAGGCTGCTCATACGGACGCACCCTCCGGACCGGCGGTCGCGCGGGGCGTCAGTACGCGGAACGCGCGCAACATGACGGTCACGCAGGCCGCCAGCAGCAGCGCGCCGACCGCGACGTGACTGGTGGCGAAAACCACATCGACCCAACCGAGCGACGCATCGCCGGCCATGACCATGCGGGTGGCCAGCGCGCCCAAGCCGAGACCGACTTGAATAATGAAGAGGACAAGCACGGCCCCGGCCGGTCGGGTCAGGGCACGGACCGAATCGAATTGTCCGAAGATGCGGACCGCGAGCCAGATGACCGCCGCCATAACGACAAACGCGCCGAACAGGTGACCGTGTAAGGCGTCGCCCATGACGTCGTCGGCGTGTCGCAGCAAGGCGCCGAGAATCATTTGCACATAAATCGCGGCCGTCGCCGCGACGCACACCCAGCGCAGCGACAGACCGTCGATTGACTCTGTAGCCCGCTCGGTGTCATGCCACGAGCGCGACGTGAACAGCACCATGGCCACGGTCAGGGCGAAGAAGGCCTGGGCGAGACAGGCGTGCGGGATGGCGAGGTAGTCGGCCTGCAGGTTCACGCGTATGCCGCCGAGCACACCCTGGCCGATCACGGCGACCAGCGCGACCGCGCCGAGCCACTTGATCCAACGCCGGGCGTCCTTCAACCAGAGCAGCAGCGCGAGCAGGATCGTGAGCAGGCCGACGCCGCTGCCGAGGAGTCGATGACTGTGTTCGTAGAAGATACCGCCCTGCCACTGGTCGGGCGGGAAGGTGAACATGTTGTAGCCGAAGCTGGTGGGCCAATCGGGTACGGCCATGCCGGCTTCGAGGCTGGTCACCAATCCGCCGGCGACGATCAGCAGACCGGTGGCGACGGCGGTCACGATCGCGATGCGATGCGGCCAGGCCGATCCTCTCGGTGAGGGCGCGTAATCGACAGGTTCGAGACGGTCCGAACGTGAGGCTGGATTCATGGGCGCGGCCCACCCTGCTTGGCTCATGGGGTCGCGGCTCCGGCGGCGGGCAGTTCTCGGGTCTGCGGCACCCAGTCCTCATCGGCCCCGGGCACGGAATACTCGTGCGGTCCGCAATGCACTTCGGGCGTGGTCGCGAAGTTCCCGTGGCCGGGCGGCGAGGGCGCGGTCCATTCGAGCGTGGTCGCCTCCCACGGGTTATCGCCGGCCGGATCGCCGAAGGTGCTTTCCTTGGGCTTGGCCCGCAAAATCGGAATGCAGCACGCCAGGGTGAAGATCGTCGCGATGATCTTGGTCAGCGGGCCGAGTTCGAGCGGCTTGTCATCGTAGCTGATGTCGGTCATGCCCCAGAACAACGCCAGCATCGGCACGACGGACACCACGAGGGCGATCTTGAGCAACCCGGGCCTGCGGACCCCGATCAGGCTGGCGAAGAAGTTGATTACGAACGGGATCTGGCCGATGCCCAGCGCGAACGCACTGATGGTCATGAAGACGTTGGTCGGTTGCAGGTGATCGAAGCCCTCGAAGCCGTCCTTGAGGATGGTGGCGATCCGGCGGGGGTGTCCGCCGATGCCGACCACGTGCATGAGGAAGAAGGTGAGGTTCATGAAGACGAAGGTGTAGGCGAAGTGCATCACGCCGAGGGCATGGTTCATCTTCTTGCCGAACATCTTGGGGTACCACATGTAGATGCCGGCGAAGATGCCGAACACGCTGCCGCCGAAGAGCACGTAGTGAATGTGCCCGACGATGAAATAGGTGTCGTGAATGTGGATGTCGACCGGGGTCGAGGCCATGAAGATGCCCGAAAGTCCGCCGATGACGAACATCGACACGAAGGCCAAGGCGTTGAGCATGGGCACGGTCAGACGGATGTTGCCGCCCCACAGGGTACCGAGCCAGTTGAAGATTTTGACCGCCGAGGGGAGGGCGATCATCATCGTCGACGCGGTAAACGCGATGGCGAGGGTGGGGTTCATGCCGGCCTGGAACATGTGATGGGCCCAGACGATGAACCCGAGTCCGGCGATCGAGGCCAACGCGTAGACCATCGGGCGGTAGCCGAAGATCGGCTTGCGGGCGAACACCGAGATGACTTCCGAGGTGATCCCCATCGCGGGGAGGATCATGATGTACACGGCCGGGTGGGAATAGAACCAGAACAGGTGCTGCCACAAGAGGGGTTGTCCACCGCCGGCATTGGGAACATTCTCGAGCATATCCGACACGACCGCGCCGGCCGGGATGAAGAAGCTGGTTTGGAGCGTCTTGTCGAGCAGCAGCATGACCATCGCCGACGCGAGCACCGGCGTGGCGAGCAAGACCAGGACCGCGGTGATGAACAGCGACCAGACGGTCAGCGGCATGCGGAAGAAACTCATGCCCGGGGCCCGCATGTTCACGATGGTGGTGATGTAGTTGAGCGACCCGATGATGGACGAGAACCCGAGGATGATGACGCTGATGATCCAGCAGATTTGCCCGGCCTCCTGTGGCTGGGCGCCCTTGAGCGCACTGAGGGGCGGGTAGGCGGTCCATCCCGCCGCGGCGGCGCCTCCTTCGACGAAAAAGCCGGTGCACATGATCGTCAGCGACGGGACGACCATCCAGTAGGACAGCATGTTGAGCTTGGGAAACGCCATGTCCGGCGCCCCGATCTGCAGCGGGATGAGGTAGTTGCCGAACGCGCCGACGAGGATCGGGATAATCACGAAGAAGATCATGATCGACCCGTGCATGGTGAAGAGCATGGTATAGTCTTCGGGGGTGACGAACCCGCCCTCGCCGAACAGCATCTTGCCGACGACGGGGATCTCCTCCCGTTTCGGCCAGGCGAGCTGCCAGCGCACCGCCATCGCGAGCAGTCCGCCGACGACGAACATCAACAGGCTGGTGAACAGGAACTGGATGCCGATGACCTTGTGGTCGGTCGAGAAGATGTACTTGCGCCAAAAGGGGAGATGATGTTCGTGTGCCGTCATGGTAAACCTATCTTCAACGTACGTCCGTAGTGAGTAGACCGTAGGCCCTAGTACTACAACGCTAACACCTCGGCCACTTGCAGGTGCGTATGTTCGTCAACCATATCCCAATCGCGTGTAGACGCTGGATGGTTCGCTTTCGATGCGAACGTGCTGCCGCGGCGTTGCGTTGCTGCGTTATCGCCAATTGCGCGGCAATGGATTCGGCCTGTCGGCGCGAACAGCGTCCACCGCGAACCCAGATCGGTACCAGGGCCCGCGTGGCCGTCCGCACCTGGCACACCGTCAGCTCCGGATTTTTTTTTCCGATGAGCCAGCCGGAACTCCGCCAGGAACAGATGACTGATGCACGTCAGCATCAGATGACGGATGATCGAGCGATACGTGCGGACCTCGAAGTGGTCCAGGCCCAGCTCCGTCTTGCTGTCCTCGAACAACCGCTCGATCGTCCAGCGGCTGAAGGCCACCATCAACAGAATCTCCAACCGCGTCGACGCGGGGGCGTTGCTCAGGAAAAACTTGACCTCGTCGGGCTTCAGCACGTTCCGGACCACGATCAGATGGTGCGGTCGGGAGGGCAGGCCGTTCTCGTCCTTGATCCAGAAGGGAATCCGCTTCGCTTCCCACACCATCGGTCCTTTGCTGCCGTCCTTGACGTGGAACCGCTCCCAAGGGACCTTGCGCAGGACCGGCGAATGCTTGAAGATCTCGCGTACCTCGGCGGCCGGCGTGTTCCGCACTTTCAAGCGGGGCAGTTTGCGGCGACGCCCCCGGCGCCGGTCCCGGGCATGCTCCCGGTACAGAATCTCCGGCGGCCGCGTCCAGCCCACGAAGCTGGCCGGGATCTCGGCCACGTAGTTCTGCCCCAGACGGTCCAAGCCCCGCAGAAACGGGGGCTTTCCGCCGTATCCTTCGTCGAAGGTCAACCACGAAAAGCGGATCCCGTTGCCCAGGGCACGCTGGACCTGCTCGAGTGCGATCTGCCACTTGGGACGGTACACCACGTCGTCGGGAATACCCGCCGCCCGGCAGCGGGCTCGGTTGCCATGCCACGTCTTTTCGGGCAGGAACAAATCGCCATCCAGCAGGGTGAACAAGTCGCCGGCCACGTAGCCGAGGTGGACACTGACCACGCAGTTGTCCAATTTGCCGCGGCTGCCGCAGTATTGCCGCTGGACGCAAGCGGTCTTGTTGCCCTGCTTGTGAAAGGTCGTCTCGTCGATCACGCCCACGCTGTGCGGATCGGCATGCCGGCGGGCCACCCGACGCTGGATCTGGTCGCGGGCGGCCTGCTCGTCCCACTTGAGCATGCTCAGGAATTCCTGCAAGGTGCGAGGCGGCACGCCCGCCGCGTCGGCGATCGGCTCGACGCTTTTGCGGTCCAGGTCGCCCAACTGACCCGCAACATACGTCTCCAGGTGCGAACGGTTGGTGACCCGCCCCATGCAGCCGTCGAACTCGTGAAGATACGCGGTCAACATCGGTCTGATTCGAAGAATCGTGTCGGCGTCCATGCCCATGGCCTCCTGGGTTCGAGTTCCACTCGAACCTTCCATCGGCCGGCCGCCTGACGTTGCTTGAGCATTTTTAGCGTTGTAGTACTAGGCCATAGCCTGTAGGCGCAGAAAACGAAGTCGACCGCTTCCCTACGGCCTACAGCCTACAGCCTCTTCTTCCCGCGCCTACAGCCTACAGCCTATGGTCTACAGCCTCTTCACTCTATTGCGTCTCGAGCCAGGCTTCGAAGTCCTCGGTGGTTTCATGCACGACGAGCATGCCGCGCATGTCCCAGTGCTGCGCCCCGCACAACTCGGCACAGACGATCTCGAATTGACCGGCTTCGGTCGGCGTGAACGCCAGCGTGCCGTTCATGCCCGGAACCGCGTCCATCTTCACCCGGAAGTTGGGCAGAAAGAAGCTGTGGAGCACGTCCTTGGACTGCAAATGGACCTTGATCGTCTTGCCCTTGGGCACGTGCATCGTGCCCAGCGCGATGATGTCGTCCTTGCCGGCGGGATCGGACGGAACGGTTCCGAACGCATCCTCGCCCTTGGGATTCGACGGGGCGTCGTAGTACTCGGGGGATGTCCTGCCGAACTTGCCGTCGGGACCGGGGTATTTGAAGTTGAAGATGAACTGCTGGGCGAGCACCTGTACGACGACGTCGGCGTCGGCGTCGGTGGGCACATCCACGCGTACGCTGTGCCATACCGAGATGCTCATGCCGATGACGATGATGAGGATCACGGTCGGTATGACGGTCCAGATGACCTCGAGCTTGTGGCTGCCGTGCAGGTAGACGGCGCGTCGCCCGGGTCGGTGGCGGAAGTGAATCAGAAACGCGATCAGGCCCGCCTCGACGAGCACGAAGGTGATGCCGGTGATCCAGGTGCAGATCCAAAACAGCTCGTCGACTCTCTGCCCGTGCTCCGAGACGTTCTTCGGCAAGGGGAACCACTTGGCCCAGCCCCCGGTGGTATAGATGAGGAGTAGCGTGACCGCGGAGAAGGCCGCGGTGCAAACCATGAATGTCGGCCATACGGAGCGCAGCGGTACCGTCGACGGCGATTGACCCTGTGAGGATTCCCTAGGACCCTGTGCGGACTCCAAAGCGCTCTCCTTTGGCTGATGTCGTTAGCGAGCGTTGCTGCGGATACGGTGGTCAGCACCTGGGGATCGAGAACCTAGAGGATCAAGCCTGTCTCGCGAGGGTCGTCGGCTCGGTTCACTGGAATTCGGAAACCCTGATGTCACCAAAGAACCTACCGGGTTGCTCCGAGGCATCACCAACCCGATTGCCGTCGAGCTGCGTTCAACCTGAAGAGCCCCCTGCTGTGCAACATCCTTTCATGAATCGAAGCCGGTGTCCGTAGCGAACATAACCGATCTGCCCGCCGCCGCGCCGATGGCGAACCAAACGCGGGATGATGGCCAAGAAGGGCGGTGCTTGTCAAGGGCCGGTGGTTCGGAATCCAGTCGCTCGGCGAACCCCGACCGCGCCGATTCCCGCCAAGCTAAGCACCACGAGCATCAACGCTCGGTGGGTCAGGGCCGGAACCGGGGCTTGGCCGTCGACCCCAATGCGATATACGGTGCCCATGTTGGTCAACACGTAGAGTTCCCCGGCCTCATCCCGGCCGAGCGCGTTCACGCGATCGCCGATCGGGTTGCCGCCGGCCAACGCGAGATCGGTCATGACCCAGGACCCGCCGTCTTCCTCAAGACCCTTGAGCGGTCCGCCGTTCCACTCCGCGAAGATGTACTTGCCCTGGAGCTGCTCATATCGGCAACCGCGATAGACGTAGCCGCCGATGACGGCCGCGCCGCCGACGTCGTGCGCGTATTCGGCAATCGGATCGATCAGGACTTCGCCGGCACCGAGCGGCGGGACGTTGGTCGCGAACGTGTGGGCCCCTTCGCGTCGTCGCCAACCGTAGTTGCCCTCCTTGACGATCAGGTCGATCTCCTCCCAATCCGCGTCCCCCACGTCGCCGAGAAAGAGCCGGTCGGGGCTGGCCGGGCCGGCAGGACCGTCATCGAAGGACATCCGCCACGGATTGCGCAGACCGTAGGCGTAGATCTCCTCGAGCACGCCGCCGCCGTCCCCGACGAATGGATTGCCGGTGGGTATGCCGTACTGCCCGTTGGCGCTGTTGTTGCCGTCAACGTCGATGCGCAGCACCTTGCCCAGCAGCTTGGTCTTGTCCTGGGCGTTGCCGAGGATCTCAGGCGTTCCGTAACCGGTGTGGCCGGGATCGTCGTCCCCGCAGCAACTGCCGTCGCCCGTGCTGATGTAGAGCAAGCCGTCGTCCGGACCGAAATGGATTGATCCGGCGTTGTGATCCTGTCCCGGCTTGCTGAAGGTGATCAAGACCCGTTCCGGGTCTTCGAGGCCGTCGTTCGGATCGGCCGGGTCGACCTGGAACTCGGACAGGCGAAAGTCCGGCGTCAGTTGCGCGCCCGTGTCGTAAGTGACGTAGAACTTGCCGTTGTTCTTGTAGTCGGGATGAAAGGCGAGCCCGAGCATGCCGATCTCGACCCCGGCACTCATCACGCGATCGGTGATGTCGAGGAATTCATGCGGGGTGGCGAAGCCGGGTCCGATGATCTGGATCCGCCCCGCTTTTTCCGCCACGAACAGTCGTCCCGTACCGTCGCCGGCATGGGTCAGGTCGATCGGCTGGTCGAGGCCCGTTTCGACCACGTCGAGGCGGATCGTGGGAAAGGCGGCCCGTGCCGACCGCATCGCCGCCGGATTGAGACTCAGCGCCGCGAACAACGCGAGCGTCAGGAAGCACCGTCGCATGGCAAGACCCTTCCTGTGGCGTGTAAACACCGACCCGGCAGGCAG
>Ga0302046_10005053_pt1 | contig 11663 bp, 10 predicted proteins | sample RVTome_11_FD_200261 | JGI IMG/M metagenome (GOLD analysis project Ga0302046, IMG submission 200261) | Soil microbial communities from uranium-contaminated site in the Upper Colorado River Basin, Wyoming, United States - RVT147D111 (version 2) ... | reverse complement strand
TGGGCGGGTCCGGCGTGCGCGGCCCCCTGCCCCGCCAGGGCCTCGGCGTCGGGGGCGCCGGCCGGGTCCAGCGAGCGGGTCTCGTCCCACTCGACCTCCCGGTCGGAGCGATCGCGGCGCTTCATGTCGAGGCATTGGTTCATCACGAGTCGGTACAGCCAGGTGTAGAAGCTCGAGCGCCCTTCGAACTTTTTCAGTGAGGTGTACGCCTTCAGGAACCCTTCCTGGACGGCGTCACGGGCTCGCTCCTCGTCCCGGAGCACTCGCAAGGCCAAGGCGTAGGCCCGTCCCTGGTAGCGCTCCACCAGGACCCGGAAGGCGGCGTGGTCGCCCTTGCGGGCGCGGGCCACCACCTCCGGGTCGCTCGGACCGGCCCCCGGTCCCTTGCCTTGCGGGCCGTTGGACGGTGCATCCGGATCGCTTATTCGCGTGTCCCGGGCGCTCAGTGGGCCTCCCTCCAGCTCGCCCCGACGCCCGTCTGGGCCACCAGGGGCACGCGCAGCTCGAAGGCGGTCTCCATGCGCCGGGTGACCAGCTCGCGCAGGCGGTCGAGCTCGGCCTCGGGGGCCTCGAACACCAGCTCGTCGTGGACCTGGAGGATCATCCGGGCGGCGAGATCCGCTGCCCGGAGGTCCGCGTCCACGGCCACCATGGCCTTCTTGATCAGGTCGGCGGCGGTGCCCTGGATGACCGTGTTCACGGCCATGCGCTCGGCGGCCTCGCGCAGCACGCGGTTGCGCGAGGCCAGGTCGGGCAGGAAGCGGCGCCGGCCCAGCAACGTACGCACGCAGCCATCCTTCCGCGCCCGGGCCTTGATCTCGTCCATGAAGCGCAGCACGCCAGGGTAGCGGGCGAAGTAGGCATCGATGAACTCCTGTGCCTCGCCCGTGGCGATGCCGAGCTGGTTGGCGATCCCGAAGGCGCTCGAGCCGTAGATGATGCCGAAGTTGATGGCCTTGGCCCGGGCGCGCTGATCGGCGCCGACCTCGGCCTGGGGGATGCCGAGCACCTCGGCCGCCGTGCGACGGTGGATGTCGTCGCCCGCCAGGAAGGCCTCGATCAGGCCCTCGTCGCCGGAGAAGTGTGCCATCAGGCGCAGCTCCACCTGGGAGTAGTCGGCCGAGAGCAGGCGCATGCCCTCGGCGGGCACGAAGGCCTCGCGGATGCGGATGCCCTCCTCGGTGCGGATCGGGATGTTCTGCACGTTGGGGTTGGTGCACGACAGCCGTCCCGTGGCGGCCCCGGTCTGATGAAAAGTCGGATGGATGCGCCCGGTGCGCGGCGAGACCAACGGCGGCAGGGCGTCCACGTAGGTGCCCTTGAGCTTGGCGAGCCTGCGGAACGCCAGCACCTGGGCCGGCAGCTCGTGCTCGGCCGACAGCCGCTCCAACACGGATTCGTCGGTCGAGTAGCCGGTCTTGGTCTTCTTCACGGGCGAGAGCTTCAGCTTCTCGAACAGGATGACCTGGAGCTGCTTGGGCGAGTTGATCTGGAAGCGCTCGCCGGCGAGCTCGTAGACCTTGGCCTCGATGCGCGTGAGCTCGCGCTCGAGCCAGACCGAGAGCTCGCCGAGCACCTGCTCGTCCACGCGCACGCCGGCGCGCTCCATGCGGGCCAGCACCGCCGTGAGCGGAAGCTCCACCTCGTGGAACAGGGGAGCGAGGCCGTCGCGCTCGAGCCGGGCGGCGAGGATCGGCGTGAGATCGTCGATGGCGCGCGCTTCGCCGCCGGCCCAGGCCGCGAGCTCGGCGGCCGGCACCGCCGCGGGCGCGCGCGCCTTGGCCCCGCGGCCCACCACGTCCTCGAAGGCCGGCTGCTCGTGGCCGAGGTGCTGCTGGGCGAGCATGCCCGTGGTGCGCGCGCCGGCGGGGTCGAGCAGGAAGGCCGCCACCCCGAGGTCGAAGCCTGGCAGCGGCAGCTCGAGGCCGTGCTCGGCGAAGACCCCCTGCACGAGCTTGGCGTCGCCCGCAGCCCAGGGGCGGGCGCCGGCGCCCGTGAGCGCGGGACGCAGCGCCTCCAGGGCGTCGGCCAGCGTGAGGTCGCGCGAGCGGTCGGGGCCGAACGAGAGCTCGCCCGAGCCGGCGTGGGCCAGCGGGACGTAGGCCGAGCCGCCCTCGGGCAGCGAGAGCGCCAGACCCACCGGCTCGCCCTGCATGGCGCCCTGCTCGCAGCCCACGAGCTGGAGCGCCACGCGTTCGGCCTCGGCGAGGCGTCCGGCCAGCGCTGCGAGCGCGGCGCGTCCGGTGACGAGCTCGGTCGGCCCGGCCTCGCGGGCCGCACCCGACGGGCGACCCGCGGCGCCGGCCGGCGCGCCGTCGTCCCCGGCCAGACCCTCCAGCAGGCGTGAGAAGTCCAGGCGGCGGTACAGCTCGCGCAGCTTCGCGCGGTCGGGAGCCGGGGGCGGCAGGTGCGCAGGGTCCAGCGGCAGCGGCGCGTCGTGGCGCAGGGTCGCGAGCTCGAGGGACAGGCGCGCGGCGTCGGCGTGGGTCTCGAGCGCCTCGCGCGCCCGCTTGGCCTTCACCTCGCCTGCATGGGCCAGCAGGTTCTCGAGATCTCCGAACTCCTGGATGAGCTGGGCGGCGCCCTTCTCGCCGATCCCCTTCACGCCGGGGATGTTGTCGCTCGGGTCGCCCACCAGGGCGCGCACGTAGAGCACCTTGCCGGGCGGGACGCCGAATCTTTCTTCGACCTCGGCGGGGCCGTAGCGGCGCTCCTTCATGGTGTCCACCAGCTCGACGTCGGGACCCACGAGCTGCATCAGATCCTTGTCGGTGGAGACGATCAGCACGTGGGCGCCGGCCGGCACGCGCGACACCAGCGTCGCGATCAGGTCGTCGGCCTCGAAGCCGGGCACCTCGAGCGTCGGCAGGCCCCAGGCCTCGAGCAGCGCGCGGAACGCGGGCAGCTGGGCCGAGAGGTCTTCGGGCTGCGCGTCGCGCGTCGCCTTGTAGGCCGGGAACGCCTCGTGACGGAAGGTCTTCCCGCGCGCGTCGAGGGCGATCAGGATCGCGTCGGGCCGCTCCTCGCGCACGAGCTTGTTCAGCATGTTGGCGAAGCCGTAGATGGCGTTGGTGGGCGTGCCGTCCGATGCCCGCAGCGGCGGGATGGCGAAGAAGGCGCGGTACAGGAAGTTCGCGGCATCGACGATGGCGATGCGGACGGGCGATGCGGCGGCTCGTGCGTCTTTCTCGCGGGACACGTCGGATGCCTGGGGCCAGCCTAAAGCGGGGCCCGACGCGCCGCAACCGGCGCGACGCTTCGGGGCGTGGGCTAGGCTCCGGCCTCATGAGCGCAGCGCCGCCGCGCCGCCGGCCGCCGGTCGTACCGAGACCGTTCTTCACGCTGGCGATCGTCTACATCTTCGTCTTCTTCTTCGCGTACGCGTTCGCGCTGGTCACGCCGGCGCTGATCGAAGTGCTGCGCGCGATGCCGCCGGGGCCCGAGCAGCAGGCCGTGGCCGAGCAGGTGGCGCGCGAGGCGGCCGCGGGCCGCATGGGCCTCGCCTTCCTGCTCGCGCTCGGGAGCGTGGTGCTCGGCGTGTGGTCACGCAAGCTCCCCGGCTTCCGCCAGCCGCGCTAGCCGCGCGCCCGGCCCGTCAGAGGTAGAGGCGGGCGGTCTCGACGTACTCGTGGGCGCGACGCCGCTGGCTGGCGATCTCCTCGGCGTCGAGCTCGCGGGCGGGTCGGGCGGGGATGCCGCGCGCGAGCGTGCGCGGCGGAATGCGCGTGCCGGGCGTCACCACGGCGCCGGCCGCCACCAGCGCCTCCTCGCCGATCACCGCGCCGTCGAGCACCGAGGCGCCGATCCCGATCAGCGCGCCGTCGCCCACCGTGCAGCCGTGCACCGTGGCGCGATGGCCGACCGTGACCTCGTCGCCGATCCGCGTCGGGAAGAGCCCGCGCGTCACGTGGACCACGCAGTGGTCCTGGAGGTTGGTGCGCACGCCGATCCGGATCGAGTGGATGTCGCCGCGCACGACGCTCCCGAACCAGACCGAGGAGTCCGCGCCGATCTCCACGTCTCCGATCACCACCGCTCCCGGAGCGATCCACACCCCGGGAGCCAGCACCGGCAGCTTGCCTGCGTACGCGAGGATGAGCGGCTTCAAGCAGGCTCAGCCGATCTCGTCGCTGCCCTCGTAGCGGTACGGCTCGAACAGCTTGGTCTGGATGTAACGCTCCCCGTAGCTCGGGATGATCGCCACGATCGTGCCGAGGTCCTTGCCCGCGCCCTTGGCGTACTTCACGGCGGCGGACACGTTGGCGCCCGAGGAGATGCCGCACAGGATCCCCTCCTCCTGGGCCAGGCGCCGCGCCATCTCGAAGGACTCGTCGTTGGAGACGGTCACGATCTCGTCGATCAGCCCGGTCTCCAGCACCTCGGGCACGAAGCCCGCGCCGATGCCCTGGATCATGTGCTTGCCCGGCGCGCCGCCCGACAGCACCGGGCTGTCCTCGGGCTCCACGGCAACGGCCTTGAACGACGGCTTCTTCGCCTTGATCACCTGGGCAACGCCCGTGATCGTCCCCCCCGTGCCGACGCCGGCCACCAGCGCGTCGATCTGGCCGTCGGTGTCGTTCCACAGCTCCTGGGCCGTGGTGTTGCGGTGCACCTCCGGGTTGGCCGGGTTGCGGAACTGCTGGGGGATGAACGAGTCGTCCATCCCGTCGGCGATCTCGTTGGCTCGCTCGATGGCGCCTTTCATGCCCTTGGCCGGGTCGGTGAGCACGAGCTTCGCGCCGAAGGCGCGCAGCACCACGCGGCGCTCGAGGCTCATGGACTCGGGCATGGTGAGGATGCAGCGGTAGCCCTTCACGGCCGCCACCATGGCGAGCGCGATGCCGGTGTTGCCGCTGGTGGGCTCGACCAGCACCGTCTTGCCGGGCTTGATGGCGCCCTGGCGCTCGGCCGCCTCGATCATGGCGAGGCCGATGCGGTCCTTCACGGAGTTGCCCGGGTTCGCGCTCTCGAGCTTGGCCAGGATGCGGGGCTTCACGCCGGCGGCGACCCGATTGAGCTGGACCAGCGGCGTGCGGCCGATCAGCTCGGTGACGTTCTTGGCGACGTTCATGGGGTCCTCCTTTCGCGCGGGCGCCAGCATACCCCGACCGTGCTTTGCGGTCATGCCGCGGCCAGCTCCTCGAGCAGCACCGTGGCGTAGCTGCCGGGCGGAAGCTGGAAGACGAGGCGCAGGCGGTCGCCTTCGTGCCGGGTGCTGGCCGCCTCGGGCCGAGCGCGCAGCGCGCGCCGGCCGCCCGGCAGGCGGATGCCGCGGGGCGGCGGCGGCATGGCCGCCGGGTCCAGACCGAAGCAAGCCGCAGCGTGGGCCTCGCGCTCCGCCGGCGCTCCGGCGGGCGCGGGATCGCGCTGGCCGGCGCGCGTGCCGAAGATCGGGCCCGTGGCGCTGATCTCGAAGGCCGCGGCCCGGGGCGCCTCGCGCGCGGGATCCTCCACCGGGAACAGGCCGCCGCTCCCGTGGACCACCGCTACGTCGCCGCGCTCCACCGCATCGAGCGGAAGCTGGCGCAGACGCAGCGCCTCGTTGAACACCGCCGCCTGGAGCGCCGAGAGCAGGAAGCGCGCCTCGCGGCGGTCGCGCAGGCGCAGCTCGCCGCGCAGCAGGCGCAGGCCGCGCTCGGCATTGTCCCCCTCGCGACCGAAGCGCTGCGCGCCGAAGCGGTTGGGCATGCCGCGGCGCGCGAGTTCCGCGAGCCGCGCGCCGGCCGCGGCTGCACCGGCCGCGTCCACGCCGTGCAGCGTGACCGTGAAGCGGTTCCCGCGCAGGTGCCCCGTGCGCAGCTTGTGCGGGTGCGCCACGGCCTCGAGCACGCACGCGTCGCCCAGCGCCAGCTCGCGGGCCCGCGCCGGCTCGAGCCCCGGCACCGAGAACCATTGCGTGGTGACGGCGTGGCGGTCCTTGCGCCCGGCGTAGCCCACGTCGCCCGGACGCACGCCCGCGGCGCGGGCCAACTCGCGCGCCAGCGCCTCCGTGGTGCGCCCCCGCTTCTCCACGCGCACGAAGGTGTGGCCGCCGCTGCCCGCAGGCTCGTAGGCGGGGATCTCCTCCACGACGAAGTCCTCGGGCACGAACCGCTCGGGCAACGCGAAGGCGCTCACGCGAGCTGCCCGAGTGCGCTCACGCGGCCAGCCGTCGGGCGCGCTCGATCTCGGCGGCGACGGCCGCGCGCAGCTCGGCGGTCAGCGCGTCGCGCTCCTCGACGCTGCGCGACCTGGTCGGGATCGGCCGGCCCACGGAGACGCCGATCGGACCCCGGCGCAGCACGCGGAAGCCGCGCGGCAGGATCTCGGAGGAGCCGGCGACGCCCACGGGCAGGAGCGGCAGGCCGGTCTTGGCGCCGAACACGGCGGCCCCCTTCTTGAAGGGGCCGAGCTCGCCCGTGCGGCTGCGCGTGCCCTCGGCGAAGAACAGCACCGAGACGTGCGCCAGCCGCTCCGGCCGGGCTTCCTCGATGCGACCCACGTCGGTCCTCGTGTCCGAGCGCGTCACGAACACCGTGCCCGAGGCGCGCAGCGCCTGGCCGAAGATCGGGACGCGCGCCAGCTCGTGCTTGGCCACGAAGCGCAGCGGGTGCGCGCGGAAGGCCACCACCAGCGCCAGCGGGTCCAGGTGGCTCTGGTGGTTGGAGACGATCACGTAGCGGGCGCCGGGCTCGAGTTGCTCGAGCCCCGCCACGCGCACGCGCGCGCCGAAGCCCCACAGCACCACCCGCGCGAAGGCCTGGTAGAAGCCATGGATGGCGGGCGCCGTCGGCCCCGTGAACAGCGCCACCAGGATCCCGGTGCCGGTGACGAGCACCGTGGCCAGGACGGTCACCAGCAGGGCCCACGCGCTGCGCAGGAAGACCGTCATGCCCGCCTTCACCAGAGCCGCAGCTGCGAGACCGGCGCGAAGGAGCGCCGGTGCACGGGCGAGGGCCCGAGCCGGCGCAGGGCGGCCAGATGATCGGCCGTGGCGTAGCCCATGTGGCGCTCGAGGCCATAGCCGGGGTGGCGCCGGCCGAGTTCGCCCATCAGCGCGTCGCGGTGGACCTTGGCCAGGACCGAGGCGGCGGCGATCGAGCCGTCGCGCGCATCGCCGTGCACCAGCGCGGTCTGGGGCGCGGCCAGCGCGGGGATGGTGCGCGCGTCCACCAGCACGTGGTCGGGCTCGACGCCGAGCGCGCGCACCGCACGGCGCATGGCCTCGAGCCCGGCGTGGTAGACGTTCAGCCGCTCGATCTCCTCGGGCCACACCTCGGCCACGGCGAAGGCCAGGGCCTGGCGGCGGATCTCGCGGTCCAGGCGCTCGCGGACGGCGCGCGGGAGCTTCTTCGAGTCGTCGAGGCCGGGCAGCTCCGGCCGCTCGCCGAGGATCACGGCCCCGGCCACGATCGGGCCGGCCAGCGGCCCCATGCCCGCCTCGTCCACGCCGGCCACGAGCCGCGCGCCCGCCCGCGCGAGCCGGGCGCGCAGCGCGAACAGCCGCGCCACGCGGCGGCGCTCGGCGAGCCAGCGGCAGCGGCGGCGCGCCCACCGCTCGGCCAGACGACGCGCGCCCGGGCGCGCGTCGCGGAGCAGCGCCCCGAGCAGCGCCTGGGGCGCCCGGCTCCGGGCCGGATCGCCGAGCTCGCGGATCAGCTCGCCGAGCGGCGTGCGCGAGACGTCCATCACGCGTCCCCGTCGCCCACGCGCCTCCCGCGGATCCCGAGCCGGCGCTCCACCTCGCGCAGGCGCGAGAGCAGCTCGGGCAGGCGGCGCATGGCGGCGACCATGCGGTTGTAGCGGGAGAACTCCTGGGCCGGGAAGCCGCCCACGCGCGCGCCGGGCGGCACGTCGCGGGTGACGCCACCGCGCGCGGCCACGAAGGCACGCTCGCCGATGCGCGGCTGGTTGGTGACGCCCACCTGCGCCATCAGCACCGCTCCGTCGTCCACGCGCGTGCTCCCCGAGAGCCCCGTCTGCGCCACGATCAGGACGTCCTCCCCGATCTCGCAGTTGTGCCCGATCATCACTAGGTTGTCGATCTTCGTGCCGCGGCCGATGCGCGTCTCGCCCAGGGTGGCGCGGTCCACGGTGGCGTTGGCGCCGATCTCCACGTCGTCGCCGACCACCACGCGCCCGACCTGGGGAATCTTCTCGGGCGAGCCGCGCTCGTCCATCGCGTAGCCGAAGCCATCGCCGCCGAGCACCACGCCGGGCTGGAGGATCACGCGGTCGCCCACGCGCGTGCCCTCGCGCAGCACGGCGCCCGCGTGGATGGTGCAGTCGCGGCCCACCTCCACGTCGCGATAGAGCGTGGCACCCGCGTGGATCACCGTGCCCGCGCCCACGCGCGTGCCCTCGCCCACCACCGCGCGCGGGCCCACCGAGGCGCTCGCGTCCACCCGGGCGCCCGGCGCCACCCAGGCCGCGGGATGGATGCCGGGTTCGGGGCGTGGCTCGGGCTCGAGCCAGGCCACGGCGCGCGCGAAGTCGAGGCCCGGGTCGGGCGAGCGGATCGCCGGGCGGCCGCCGGCGTCCATGCCGTGGGGCAGGATCACGGCGCCGGCGCGCGAGGCGCGCAGCGCGTCCTCGTAGCGCGCCGAGCGCGCGAAGCCGAGGTCGCCGGGGCCCGCGTCCTCGAGGCTCGCCGCGCCCGAGACCACGCGATCGCCGTCGCCCTCGACCTCGCGGCCGAGGTGGCGGGCGAGCTCGCGCAGCGGGGTCGGCTTGGCCAACGGCGCTTCGATCCTCTCGTGGCTCAGCGCGCCAGCAGGACGGCGATCGGCGAGGTGCGGATCACCGCCGCCGAGTTGCTGCCCAGGAAGAACTCGGTGATGCGGCTGCGCCCGAAGGCGCCCATCACGATCAGCCCGGCGCCGGCCTCGCGGGCGGCGTCGATGATCTTCACGTCGGGCCGACCGAGGGTCGAGGCGGTCTCGCGCACGGGCACCGAGAGCGCGCCGAGCAGCCGCCGCACCTCGTCGAAGCGCGCGGCCGCGCGGCCCTTGTCCTTCGAGTCCACGAACACGTGCACGGGCTCGGCCAGCCGGTTGGCCAGCTCCACGGTCAGCTTGGCCGCGATGCGCGAGCCCGGCGAGCCGTCGAACGCCAACACCAGCGGACCCGAGAGCTCAGCGCCGGCTGGCACCACCACCGCCGGCTTGCTGGTCTTGCGAATGGCCGCGTCCACCACCGAGCCGATCAGGGCGGTGCGGAACTCGGCGTGCTCGCCGTCGCGGCCCAGCACGACGAGGCCGCACTGCGCGCCACGCTCGACGATCCGGTCGTCGGCGACCCCCATGGCGGTCTCGGACACCACCTCGATGCCCGCGGCACGAGCCTGCTCCGACAGCCTCCGGCACGCGGCGTCGGCGCGGGACTTGAGCCAGCCCTCCAGGCCCTGGACGGGGCGCGGCGGCAGGCCGAGGCCGCCGTCGTTGGCGCGGTAGGCGCGCTCCTCCACGATGGACAGGCCCGCGAGGCGGGCGCGCATGCGCGCCGCCAGTGCGACGGCGAAGCTCTCCGCCGCCGCGGCCGTCGCGCTTCCGTCCGTGCCGACGAGAATCGAGTCGATCATGTTGCTCGCACCCCTGCGCTCACCGCCCCATCCATGCCTACGAGAGGAGCCGCCCCAGCGGCGTCCCCCACACGAAGCGCAACAGCCGCTTCATCCGCCCGAGCTTGCGGCCCGTGTGGGGGTACCAGCTCGGCTCCGCCTTCCCCCCGAACCGGTCCACGAGGATGGCCTGGGCGTGGCAGTAGGAGCGCAGCCCGACTTCCCCGTTGACCTGCCCGATCCCCGAATCCTTGCGGCCACCGAAGGGCGCCTCGGTGACGCCGTAGGTCACCATGCAGTCGTTCACCACCACCGCCCCGGCCTCGATCGCCTTGGCCAGCTCCACGCCCTTGCGCTTGTCGCGCGTCCAGACGTTGGCGTTCAAGCCGTAGCGCGAGTCGTTGGCGCGCAGCAGCGCCTCCTGCTCGTCCCGCACGCGCATGATGGGCAGCACCGGGCCGAAGGTCTCCTCGCGCATGACGTCCATCTCGTGGGTCACGTCCACGAGCACGGTGGGCTCGAAGAACAGGCCCTGCCACGCCGGGTTGCGCCGCCCGCCCGCCAGCACGCGCGCGCCCTTGGTCACGGCGTCCCGGACGTGACGCTCGACGATCTCGAGCTGGCTGGGCGTGATCATGGCGCCCACGTCGAACTCGCCGCCGGCGCCCTGGCGCAGGGCGGCGGTCTTCTCCACCACCTTGCGCGTGAACTCGTCCGCCACCTCCTCCACCACGTACACCCGCTCGGTGGAGATGCAGACCTGGCCCGCGTTGCTGAAGGCGCCGAACACCGCGCCGTTGGCAGCGCGCTCGAGGTCGGCGTCGGAGCACACGATCATCGGGTCCTTGCCGCCGAGCTCCAGGGTGCAGGGCACGAGGTTGCGCCCGCACAGCTCGCCCACCTTGCGGCCCGTGGCGACGCTGCCGGTGAAGGAGATCTTGTCCACGCCCGCGTCGCACAGCGCGCGGCCCGTCTCGCCGTCGCCGAGCAACACCTGGAAGACCCCCTCGGGCAACCCCGCCGCCTCGAACAGCTCCTCGAGCAGCCGGCCCGAGAAGGCCGTCACCTCCGACGGCTTCAGGATCACGGCGTTGCCCGCCATCAGCGCCTGGGCGGTCGGATTGAGCGAGAGCAGGAACGGGAAGTTCCACGGCGTGATGATGCCCACCACGCCCAGCGGCCGGTACGAGATGCGCAGCTTCTTGTTCCGCATCAGATGGACCGGCAACGTGCGGTCGGCCAGGATGCGGCGCGCACGCTTGGCGTAGAAGGTCAGGACGTCGCAGGACCCCATGATCTCCGAGGCGAAGGCCTCGACCGTGGGCTTGCCCGTCTCGGCGACGATCACCTGGACGAACTCGTCCTGGCGCGCGATCAGGTGCTGGACGGCGCGCGCCAGGTAGCGGCCGCGGTCGTCGGAGCCGAGCTCCGCCCAGGCCGGCTGCACCTTGCGCGCGCGCTCCACCGCCGCGCGCACCTCGGCCCCGGTCTGGGCGTCGAACTCGCCGAGCGGCTCGAGCGTGACGGGGTTCTTCAGTCGGTAGCGACGGCGCTCCGGCTCGTCCGACGAGACGGCCTCGACCCAGGCCATCGAGCCCTCCTGAATGCCCGCTTCGAGCCTCGCGCTCCGCAGTCGATCCGGGTCGCGACCGCGACCGCGGCGGCTCCGCGGCGGCCGAGGGGTCCGATCCTACGAGAACCCCGCGGGGCATGTCAATTTGTCAGGTGCGGCCGTACGCGATCCGTGCCTCGGGCGGCGACCGTCGCCCGGCGACCTTCGGTTAGGATGGGCGCATGCAGGCCAGGCTGGCGCTCTTCCGGCGGTTCCCTTCCCTGGCCGGCCGAATTCCCCACCATCCCCTGCTGCCCGTCCCGACGCCGGTCGCGCCCTTCCCGCTGGACGGCGCGGCCGACCTGTGGATCAAGCGCGACGAGCGCTCGACGCCCGTCTACGGCGGGAACAAGCCGCGCAAGCTCGAGTTCCTGATCGGCCACGCGCTGGCCCGCGGCTCGCGCCGGCTCGTCACCAGCGGCGGCCTCGGCACCAACCACGGGCTCGCCACCGCGTTGCTCGGGCGCCAGGCGGGGCTCGCCACCACGCTCCTGCTGGTGGACCAGCCCGTGA
>Ga0302046_10005051_pt1 | contig 11664 bp, 8 predicted proteins | sample RVTome_11_FD_200261 | JGI IMG/M metagenome (GOLD analysis project Ga0302046, IMG submission 200261) | Soil microbial communities from uranium-contaminated site in the Upper Colorado River Basin, Wyoming, United States - RVT147D111 (version 2) ... | reverse complement strand
TACCAGGGGCTGATCACCGAGTACGACGTCGAGACGCGCCAGGAGCGGGCGATCATGGCCTACCCCTACCTGGGGCTCGGCACCGATCCCAAGGACCTGACCTACCGCTTCAACTGGAACGCCCCGATCGCCGTCTCGCCCCACGACCCGGCGGTGGTCTACCACGCCGGCAACGTGGTGCTGCGCTCACGCGACCGCGGCGTGGGCTGGCGGGCCATCAGCCCCGACCTGACCCGCGACGAGGAGGACAAGCAGGGCCCCGGCGGCGGCCCGATCACCAACGAGGCGGCCGGCGCCGAGACCTACAACACGATCTTCTCCTTCGTCGAGTCGCCGCACGCGGCCGGCACCTTCTGGGCCGGCACCGACGACGGCCTCGTGCACTTGAGCCGCGACGGCGGCGCCAACTGGACGAACGTCACCCCGGAAGGGCTCGGCGCCGCCCAGGTCAACGCCATCGAGGTCTCGCCCCACGATCCGGCCAGGGCGTATCTCGCGGTGACTTACTACAAGTTCGGCGACTTCTCGCCCCACGTCTACCGCACGGACGACTACGGCGTCACGTGGACGCGGCGGGTCGACGGAATCGGCGAGGAGGCTTTCGTGCGGGTGGTGCGCGAGGACCCCGTACGCGCCGGCCTGCTCTTCGCCGGCACCGAGGCGGGGCTTTACCTGTCGCTCGACGACGGCGTGCGCTGGCAGCCCTTCCAGCTCAACCTGCCGGTGGTGCCGATCACCGACCTGACGATCCGCGACGGCGACCTCGTCGCCGCGACGCAGGGGCGGTCGTTCTGGATCCTCGACGACCTCTCGCCCCTGCGTCAGCTCGGCGATGCGGTCGCGGCGAGCACCGCGTGGCTGTTCCGGCCGCGGGAGGCCTATCGCGTGTCATGGCCCGGCGGCGGTGACGGGGACGACGAGGAGCCGGCGACGAGGGGGGAAAATCCGCCGGACGGAGCGGTTCTCTATTACTACCTTGCGGAGTCGCTGTTCGCGGAGCCCGGCAAAGAGGAGGGGGAAGGAGAGGACAAGGAAGAGGGGAGAGATGAAGATGAAGATGAAGAAACGGAGGCAGAAGAAGAAGGGGACGAGAACGCAGGGGAGCTCGTCGTCACGCTCGACGTCCTCGATCTTGCGGGCGAGGTGATCCGTTCCTATTCGAGCAAGAAGGAAGAGCGGCCGAAGGACGGACGCGAGCGGCGCGGCGAAAGGCCGGACCCGCCGCTGCCGGCCGCGGCTGGGCTCAACCGTTTCGCCTGGGACCTGCGGCGCGAACGGGTCACCGAGGTGCCGGAGCTGCTGACGATGGGGGGGAGCCGCTACCGGGTAGCGCCTGGGACGTACCGGGTACGGCTGACCGCCGGCTCGGAGCAGATCGAGCGTCCGCTCGAGGTGCGGCCGGACCCCCGTCGTCCGCACACGCCCGAGGCGTTCGCGGCGCAGCAGGAGCTGTCCGCGGCGATCCGCAAGCGCCTCGACGAGGTCCACGCCGCCGTCAACCGTCTCGCCGAGGTCCGCCGCCAGGTCAATGACTTGGTCGAGCGCGCGCGGGACCGGGAGTGGGCCGGCGCCGCCGAGATCGTCACGGCGGGCGAAGCCCTGGCGGAGCGTATCGACGCCTGGGAGGAGAAGCTGGTGCAGCGTCGCCACGAGACGTTCCAGGACGTCATCAACTTCCCGCCGGCGCTCAGCTCGCAATTGCTCTTCCTGCTCGAGAGCGTCGACGCCTCGGATCCGCCGCTGACCGCGGGCGCGCGAGCGCGCTTCACCGACCTCGACGCGGCCTGGCAGGCGCAAGCGGCCGAGATGCGCGCCGTCCTCGACCAGGACCTGCCCGCGTTCAACGCCCTCTTCGACGTCCACCGGGTGCCGGCGGTCATCGTGCCGTAGCGGGTGGCAAGCTCCTCCAACCCGCACGCGGGACTACCGGACGCCCAGGATCAGTTCTGGCGTAAGGGGCAGGCCCCCGTGCCTGCCCGAGGGCCGCGCCAGCGGCCCTCTTCCGGAAATGGGACGCTGACGCGTCCCAGGGCAGGCACGGGGGCCTGCCCCTACGTCCGAATGGGCGGCAACAGGACGGTGAAACGGATTGGTTCCTTGGGAGGTCAAGCGCCAGAAGGCGTCCAAGAAGCGGACGACGAAGGCGCCGTCCTCAGTCCTTCCCGCGAAGTACATTTGGCCTTGCGCTCGAAGCTGAGCCGTCGGATGAGCGGGGAGATGGCCGCGCAGCAGGACGTGGGCCGGATCCTGGTAGGTCAGGCACCGCCTGACGATTCTCCGCGATCGCGAATCGGCAGGGGAAGCCTGCCCTACTGCGAGGAGGCGTTGTATGATCGACGAGGGAGCTACACACCACCGTCTACCCCGGGGCGCGAAGCCTTGTTTTACGGCCTGGACTATCGTTCATGACTCTTCCCTCTGAGGCTGAGCCAGTGTCCGGTTCGCTGAGAGCCGAACTGCGACGGCTGAGCCAGGTAGGCGACCACGCAGCGGTCGAGCTGCGCGCCCAAGCGCTTTCGGGCGCCGAGCTCGCCAGCTCCGACGCCGTCCTCGAGCTGGTGTACAGCCGAATGCGGCGTGGTCACCTTAAGACGGCGAACGAGCTCTGCGACGCTGTCGTCCTGACCGCCGCGTCGCCAGCGCTCGTCCTGGAAGCGCGACTGCGCCAGGCCGTCCTCAAAATCCACCTCACCGGTCAATTCGGCGCTTCTCGCCAAGCCGCCGACGAGATCGAGGAAGCTACTGCTTCAGATCCTCAGTTGCGGAGCCTGAACGCCAAGGCTCGAATGGCGTCGTGCCAGATCGTCGCCATGGAGCGGGTCTACCTTCTACGCAGCGACAGCGAGTTCCATGCCGCCTCCGCCCGCCTTGATGACATCGCCCGGATTTTCGAAGACCTCGGCGAGCTCGACGATGCCGCCATCGCGTGGCTGAGCGTCGGACACTATCGTCAGCTCGGTGCCGCCCCTGATCTCGACGGCGCCCGCTCGGCCCTCTGCCACGCCGTCGAGCGCGCCCGTTCCTGGCAGCTCCCGGAGCGAGAAGGAGAAGCCCTCGCGAATCTCGGCGACCTGCTCTACCGCGATTCGGAGACGAGGTCCGAAGGTCTGAGCTGTTTCGAAAGCGCCCGGAAGATCTTTGCCCACACTGGCCACCGGCACGGTTGCTGGGACGTCGAACGCCTCCTCGCCAATCAAAGGATCCGCTTCGAGAGGATGCTACCGAGGAGCTCCGCCGCTGCATGCATGCCTACGCCGAGCAGGATCACCTGCGTTGGCTCGAGAGCGTCCTCACTTCCCTCGCGACTTGGAACCTGCGCTGCGGCCGTACGCAGGAGGCCCGTCTCTATAGCGAGGAGGCGACGAGAATCAGTCGACGAATGGGATCCATTCTGGCGAAAGTGGCGAGCAGCCTGACCGTGGCGGACTTCTGGGCCCGAAAAGGTGAGTACTCGCGGGCAATCCACGAATACGAGGCCCTGCTCGAGACCGGCCTCCCCGATCTATTCGCCAATCAGATCAAAATGCTCCTCGGCAACGCCTTTCTCACGGCGCGCGACTTGGTCGCGGCAGAGCGCCTTTTCATGCAAGTATGCGACGACGCTTTGAGAATGGACGACCTGACCAGTGCCTCCCTGGCCGCCGTCAATCTCAGCAACACCTACCATAGCGCGGAGAATCTCGACCAGGCTCGCGCTGTCCTCGAAGAGTGGATACCTCGCGACGTGGCCCGCGGCGCGGTCGTCGAAGCGGCCCAGAAATACGTCATGCTCGCCGATATCGAAGTCCACAACCACAGGCGACAGGATCCGAACGGAGCTGTCCCCTGGCCCGAGCCCGAACAGCACTACCGCTCGGCTCTGCACCTGCTCGAGCCCCTCGCGGAGCCCGAGGCACGGGCTCAGGTCGCGCAGACCATCCAGAGCCTCGCCAACTTCCATCTTCTGCGCGGCGAGATCGAGCCCGCCCTCGAGCACATCGAACGGGCCATCGCAAGCTACCGCGATCTCGGTTACGGCATCCAGGCCGCCAACAGCGTCTTCCTGAAAGGACTCATCCACTACGAGCTCGCCGTCCGTCGAGGCGTGGTCGCCAGCTTCGCCCAGGCCGAGGCCGCCCTGAGCGAATCTCTCACGTTCTATCTTCAGGCGGGGATCCACGCCCAGGCCCAACAGGCGCGCTATATCTTCGCTCAGCTCGTCGCCCGTGCCAGCCCGTTCGCGGCGTCAGAAGAGGGTCGACAGAAGATCGTCGGCCTGGCCTGGGACCTCCTCGAAGCCTACGAGGCCGACGACATGAACGCCCGCCTGAGCCTCGTCCTGCGTGACGCCCTGTCGATGCAGGAAGCTCGCCTCAATCTGCGCGCCAACGACGACTTCTACCGGTTCGCGATCGACGCTACCGCGATATTAGCCCGCGACACAGAGCGGTCGCTCCAATGGCTCGAGCGTCAGAAGAGTCGGGTCTTTGTCGAGATCCTGGCGCACACCCCCTTGAACCGCGTCGACTCCGCGCTGGCGGCCCCGTTCCTCGAGAGAGAAGCGACGCTTCAGAGCCGAATCCGTGTCGCCGCCGGCGATCGTGAGGCCGCGGCGCTCACCACAGAGCTCCAGGCCCTCTATGACGCCACGGAGGCCCAAAACGGCGATAACGAATACCTCCACCTGCGTCGCGGCCGGCCACTCTCTCTGTCACAGATCCGCGGCTTGTTGGCCACTGGCCCTCCGACTGCTGATGACGTACCGCGGAGGGTCATACTGGCCGAATTTTTCCTCCGCGAGCACGATGTCTGGATCTTTCTGATCGACCCGCTTCGAAAGACCACGGAACGGTTCGAGGTAGAGATTCCCCGAGCATGCCTGAGCCGCTTCGTGGAGATGGCGTTCGAGGACGACCTCGGCCCACGAACGAGCCTCAATGAATCGACGCCGGCTCATTTGCACCAATTCGACGCCCTTGCGGCGCCGCTCGCGGAGCATACCCGGCCTGGCGACCTGCTCTGTCTCATTCCGTATGGCGAGCTCCATTTCTTGCCGTTTCACGCCCTCCGCGTTGACGGCGAGCCCCTGGTCGCCCGAAATCCCATCGTCTACGCTCCAAGCGCCACCGTCCTCGGTTTCTGCCAGTCCAAACGCAAGCTCGACGCGACTGGAAGGCCGCAGATGGCGACCGCCGCGGTCTTTGGCGATCCGACTGACGACATGCCCCGCAATCGCGACTGTGCCCGCTTGGTGGCTGACCTTTTTGGCACAAGCCCGACGTTGGGAACCGACGTCACGACCGCAGCGTTCGAGAGCGCTATCCGGGGCGCCGACGTCATTCACTTCCAGGGTCATGCGGAATTTGATGCCGCCGAACCACTGAGCTCCTATCTGAGGATGGCCGGAGGCGAGGTCATAACGGCACGGAGGATCTTCGGACTTGCCGGCCTTGACGCTCACCTCGTCAGCCTCGGTGCCTGCAGGACGGGCTTCAACAAGGTTCGCCGCGGTGACGAGTTGCTCGGGCTCGTCCGTGCCTTTCTCTATGCCGGCACGCCCTCTGTTCTCGCCACGCTTTGGCCGGTACAACTCGAATCGACGACCTTCTTTATGGAGCGCTTTTACACTCACTTGCGCAATCCGAAGAAGCCGTCCACCAAGATCGACGCTCTCCGATCGGCCATGCTCGAGACCCGGGCTCACCGACCGGAGTGGGATGCCGTGTACCATTGGGCGCCCTTTCTCCTGATCGGCGACTGGCTCTGATCGAGATCCCGCAATGAATATTCTCCCACTTCTGGACGTTCCATTCGAGCTCGACGTCGAAGCTTACGAAGAGCTCGGCCCGACTTTTACTGTCGAGGATCTCCAAGCGGTTGAGAAGGTCATACGACGAAATCGGTTCATTCTCGAAGGTCTTTGTGGTGAGGTAGTGCAAGATCCGAGCGGGAAGCGCCTCTTCAGCTTCTGGTCGCGTGTCATCTTCGATCCGGATAATGACTTTCGCTTTACCAGAGCTCATCTAAAGATCAAGTTCAACGCTGGCTCGTCGTGCGTACGCCGGCTTTATCCTGAAGAGGTCACGGAAGCCATCGTCGCTTCGGCGTGGCGCAAGGACGGGGGATTCTCCATTGAGGCGGGGCGCAAAGATCCATCGGCGACGTTTGCTTTCGACTACGAGCCCATCATCAGCGGTACTGGCGTCAAGCTCGATGAAGCGTGGTGGAAATTCAAGGAAAAGGTAGGGAAGGGCGGCATCGCGGCCAGATGCCCCCTTTATGTACTCGTCGAGTGCTCGGAAGGCGCTCCGCTCGACGCCAGCATACTCGTAAACGCGGTGATCGAGCGTGAGGACGGGTTGAAGACGTTCCCGCTTGGAGTGAGGCGCAAGCTAAGCGACTTGGTGGGCAAGCTGGACCTCTCCCGACTGGAGAGCAAAGGTGACGACGGCCATGGAGCAGGAGGTTGGGTTCGATCAAAACCGCGAGACAGGCCGGAGCATGACGATGGCTCCTATCGCCCGGATTGGTCTGCGGATCTGCTCCTCCGAGTCGAGACCCTACCGGTCTCAGACGTACCGGCGACTCTGTCACCCGTCGACCTCGAGATCCACGTCACCACCCAGGTCAAGGGCGACGCTCTCGCGCTCGACTACGTGCTTCACTCCCCCAACGGACGCTTCGAGCCCACCTACTTCCGTTTTCCGCGCGGATTCCTCGGTCACCCGGACACCTGGCAGCGGAGGATCTTCAGTACCCTCGAGAAACTCCACGGGGGCCTCGACTTCCGAGACGCCAGGCTCACCGCTACGGAGATCACGAAAGAACTCGCTCTGCTCGGCGAGCACCTTTCCGACAAACTCCTCCCGCCGGAGCTGCTACGGACTTTGCAGGAGGTCCGCGAAGCCGAGACCGTCCTCCTCTTCTCCGACGAGCCCTGGATCCCCTGGGAGATAGTCAAGCCCTACGAAGGCCGCGAAGCCCAGGGAGAGGATGATGGCTTTCTCGGCAGCCGTCAGCTCACTCGCTGGCTCGCCGGAAGACGTCCGCCTGCTCTTATCGACATCGACCGGCTCGCGGTGGTTGAAGCGGGCTCGCCTCCCGACCTCCGCCCCTTGACCAAGGCCACCGACGAGCTACGCTTCCTCCGCGGACTCGCGGCACGTCATAGGATCGACGACCAAAGCGTCCCGGACGCCGACTATCAGGGCGTTCTCGCCTTGCTCACGGAGCACGACCTCGGCCTGATTCATTTCATCGGACACGGCGAGCACGACCCGGAGTTTCCCGAGTCCTCGGGCTTTCACCTCCACGATGGCCGCACCCTGCGTCCGCTGGACCTGAGCCACGAACTCCAGCGGCGTCTGGAGGCGAACCGTCCTCTCGTTTTCATGAACTCTTGTCAGATGGGACGCCAGGGCTGGTCGCTGACGCGTCCCGGCGGCTGGGCGCGGCGTTTCGTCCTCGACGCAGGGTGCGGCGCCTTCGTCGCTCCGCAGTGGACGGTCGGTGACGAAGTCGCCCACACTTTCGCGCTGGCGTTTTACGAGGCGCTCGAGCGGGGCAAGACGTTCGGCGAGGCAACGCTCGCCGCGCGCGGCTCGCTTCCCAAAGGCTCACCCGGTCGGCTCGCCTATGCGGTCTACGCGCATCCTGGTGCCCGGTTGGCCTTCCCGGATCGAAGCGCGGATCGTCCGCCGTCTTCGGAACTTCCGCGAGCTCGACGCAGAGCGTCTTCAGACGCCGGGTACGCCGGCGACCGACGCCCGCGACAGGGTGTCGAGGTTGCCGATTCAGGGTCACGGGATCTCGGGAAAGAGCTCTCCGCGCCAAAACGGCAGATTGTCGACCCGCCTGATGCCGGGCTGGAGGGACCCACGATCGACGCGCCTCGAAACAGCGAAAAAGTACCACGGCAGTGCACGGTCAAAGTTAGTTTCGCAAATCGCAAGGCAGCAGTATGGGTCGTCGTGCATCCAGTCGGGACCGGAACCTATTGGGTTCAACCGCGGGCCAGTCGCGAGGCGAGTGGCATCTGGAACGTAAATGCCGTCTTTGGCCAAGCAGGGGATTCACGGAAGGAGTTTGAGATTTGTGCTTGGGCTTTGGCCGCACCTACTGTCGGTTTCCAAGAAGGGAAAGTGCTCAGGAGATGGCCCGACGCCAAGAGGAGTTCAGGAATCGTTAGAGTTATTCGCGAAAATAACCAGGCCCCATAGGAGGCCTGAGTTCAACAGAAAGGACCACGTATGCTCAAGAGGCTGTTTTCTCGAGGACACGGCGAGACTCTGGAAGTAGCGATCACAAAACCCTCCAGTGGAGCTGTGGTTCCCGAGCGACCGGACATCGCGGGAATCGTCACAGATTCATCTGTCGTGGTGTGGGTGGTTGTTCACCCGTTAAAGGTTGCGGACTACTGGGTCCAGCCTCGTCTGACGGTCGGAAATGATGGTTCTTGGAGGGTGAAGGTTTATATTGGCAGACCTGATAGAGATCATGGCGAGGAGTTTGAAATCATGGCGGTGGCGAATCCTAGGAGAAGGCTCCATGAGGGGGACATTCTCCCATACTGGCCGAAGGCGAAGGCTCGGTCGAATGTTATCGAGGTAACGCGGGAGTGAGCCGAGAGGCGCAGGGGCAAGGACGACGGCTTCATTGGCTGCCGTCAGCTCACTTCGACTCGGCCATCTTGACGGCAATGGCCGTCAAGATGCTCGAATCCACCTCGACTCCGGATTTCCTCGGCCGCCCGCAGGTAGTGACCGAAGGCGAGCGCGATCCAGTCTTGGAACTGCGCCGGGTGCTCCAGGAAGAAGGGGAGCAGGAGGCGCACGGCTTCCTTGGCAGCCGCGACCGATTCGTGCCAACGGCTTCCTGCGTCCGCAGCTCGCCATGACGCTGAGCAACTTCGCCCACCAGGGCGAAGTTGCCGCAAAGTCCGCCGGCAAGCCCTCGAGTATTTCGCGGAGGCGATCGAGCTGCGCCGCGTCCTCTTCGATCAGACCGCCGATCCGGAGCGGGCGGCCGACCTCGCCCGGAGCCTCACCAACCTGGGCAAGACCTTTAGCCAACGAGGCGACGGCGAAGCGGCGGCCGAGGCTACCCGGGAAGCCGTGGATCTGTTCCGCCGGGCGCGCTGGCGGCGATCGAAGGCGTGGAGGTGAAGGGCGAGGACGGCATCCTCGATTTCGTGCTCAAGAGGGAACGCCGGTTCTGGACGACTCACGCCGCCGAACGGAAGCCGGGGGCTGCTGCGCGACACCTATCCCGGCGAGAGCCATTGGATCGAGCCCGTGATGCCGGACCTGCTCGGCGAGCACCTGATCATGCGCGAGATGGAGGTGGATTCCGACGAGCTGTTGGATCTCGTTCTCGGGCCGGGTGAGTCGGGATGAGGCGGTACCGGCGGCGGAAGGGCGCAACCGCCCCAGATCTGAACGACTTGCGCGTATCCATCATCGTTGCGGACGAGATTCGGCAGTCGCCGAAACCTCTGCGCAACGGTTGCGGACGACATATGGCAGTCGCCGAAACCTCTGCGCGACGGTTGCGGACGCCTTCCGGCACCTGCCGAAACCTGTGCGCGACCGTTGCGGATGACTCCCGGCAGTCGCCGAAAACCGTGCGCGACGGTTGCGGACGCCTCTCGGCAGTCGCCGAAACCCCTGCGCAACGGTTGCGGACGACTTTCGGCAAGTGCCGAAACCCGTCCGCAACGCTTATGGACGACGTTTTGCAAGTGCACGTAACGCTCAATATCGCTTATGAACGTTACGCTGCAGGTGGCAAACGTCGTTCATATTGCTCATGCACGCCGATTGCAGACGGCGAACGGCGTCCATATCGCTCATGGACGCCGCTTGGCGGGTGGCACAGGCGTCCATATCGCTCATGGACGCCGTCGGGCAGGTGGCACCCCGCCGTCCTTGTCGCTCATGGCCGGCCTCCCCGCAGGTGGCCACGGCGTCCCCTCCGAGGCTGCCGGGTGGAGCTCAAGCTGAGGCACGGCGGCGCTGACTCAGGCGATCACGAACCTCTTCCCAGGGCACGCACGCGACTTCGCCGCGGTCGATCTCGGCGAGACGACGCTGAATCTCTTGTTGCCATGCCAACTCGACATCATGGTCGAAATCATCGTCCAGGCTGACGATCAGACACGTGCCCGGTCCGACGCCGAAAGCTTCAATGCCTGGGTCAGGACCCGTTCGGGTTCCGTCATGACGCTGCTCCTTTGGCTTTCCGGATAGCCGTACCGCCTGACCTGCGGTGGCCGACTCCGGCTTGCGCAGAGATCCTACCATGACCTGACCCGCCACGCCTGAGCAGGGAGCCGTCGCCTCCGTCCTCACCCCCCGTCGAGAATCGCCGGCAGCGCCGGCAGGAGCTCCTGCCACAGGTTGTGCCGTGGCCGGTGGCCCGAGCTGTCGTAGCGCAGCACGAAGCGGTCGTCGATGAGCTGGAACCCCGGGATCATCTTGTAGGAAGCCGGACCGCGCAGGTCCCGCGCCGGGACCAGCACGACGCCTCCGTGCCGCGACACCTCGAAGTGCTCGTCCCAGTGCCGGGCGTCCTCGACGTCGGGGGCCTGCATCCCGTAGTCGTAGAGCAGAAGGTGGACGAGCGCCAGGCGTCCGTCGTCGAGGCTGACGCCGCCGGCCCACTGCTCGAGGCTCTCGAAGATCGACGGCAGCCCCCCTTGCGGCTTGAGACCGTTCAGGCCGCCGCGGCCCGGCTGGTTGGCGCCGGCGAAGGCGTTGCAGGCGGGGCAGTTCATGCCGATGGGCTCGAGCAGGATCGTCCTGCCGGCCAGCGAGGAGAGGCGTACCCGCCGTCCCTGCGCGTCGAGCAGCTCGAGGTCGGGATAGCGCTCGCCGACCCGCGGCGGCCACGGATCGGGCAACTCGGCGGAGGGTGCGCCCGCCTGGCCCTCGGGCGCGGCGAGGCCGGTCGCGGCGGGCTCGGGAGCACAACCGCCGGCCAGGGTCAGGGGCGCAGCCAGGACCGCAAGGGCGGAGGCGGCTCGAAAACGGAAAGTCCGAAGCGTCATAAGGCGTCCTCGCAAGTCGTCCCGACCATCGGCTGCTCATCCTACAATGGCTCGGGCTCAGGCAACGCCGCCAGTGACTGAACTACAATCGGCTGCGATGCCCGCCACCCGGAGCGAGATCACCCGGATCCTCGACGAGTGGAGCGCCGGCGACCCGGACGCCCTCGCCAAGCTCATGCCCGAGGTCGTGGACGACCTCCACCGCATGGCCGAGCGCTACCTGAATCGCGAAGGCCCCGGCCAGACGCTCCAGCCCACGGCCCTCGTCAACGAGGTCTACCTGCGTCTGGTCGGGCGCCGGACCGTGCGCTGGCAGAACCGGGCTCACTTCTTCGCCTTCACGGCCGAGCTGATGCGCCGCATCCTGGTGGACGTCGCGCGCCGCAAGCACGCTGAGAAACGGGGGGGCGGCGCCGTCAAGGTCTCCCTTGACGCCGCCCTCAATCTTCACCGGGAGGACGATCCCGACCTCATCGCGGTCGACGACGCCCTGGTGGCTCTCGCCAAGGTCGACCCCCGGCAGGCCCGGATCATCGAGCTGCGCTTCTTCGCGGGCCTCGAGCTGACCGAGATCGCCGAGGTGGTGGACGTCTCGCTGGCCACGGTCAAACGCGAGCTGCGCACCGCCAAGCTCTGGC
>Ga0302046_10005048_pt1 | contig 11671 bp, 8 predicted proteins | sample RVTome_11_FD_200261 | JGI IMG/M metagenome (GOLD analysis project Ga0302046, IMG submission 200261) | Soil microbial communities from uranium-contaminated site in the Upper Colorado River Basin, Wyoming, United States - RVT147D111 (version 2) ... | reverse complement strand
TGGGCAGGGCGACCGGCGAACGACCCGCCGCGCCGTGCTGCCCGAGAGCAGGTTGCGCAGCCCGGAGTGCCCTCGGGTCGAGAGCACCAGGGCGTCGGCATTCACCCGCTGCGCGACCTCCACGATGCCCTCGTCCGCCGAGCCCGTCTCCACGTGGCCGACCACCTCGAGCCCACCCTCCCGCCACCCGCCGACCGCCTCCTCCAGCCTCTCCTCCGCTGCCTCCACGAAAGCGCGGGCGAGCTCGGGGGTGATCAGCAGCCTCCCGGAGGCCACGGGCAGGGCCGGCACGACGTGCACGACGTGCAGGGCCGCGCCGTGGGCTTCCGCCAGGGCCCGGCCCCAGGCGAGCCCGGCCTGCGCGGACGCCGAGAAGTCCGTCGCCGTCACCAGGGCCCTGATCGGAGTCATCGCGTCGCCGCTCATCGTGAGACCGTTGTGCCTGGGGTGCATGGTATGCCCTTCCCGGCGCTCAGAGCCCGAACGGATAGGTCACGGGCAGGCCCGCGACCTCGTGCGTCGCCAGCGGCTCCACCGCCCGTGACTCGTCGAACCAGATCCACTCGTCGAACTGGGCGGGCAGGTGGGCGGCGAAGTAGTGGCTCGCCAGCTCCGTCTCGGGCCGGTAGATGACGCCGATGGCGCGCTCGAGGCGCGGCTCCATCAGCGCCGCACGCAGCGGGCCTTCCTCGCGCAGGGCGAGCAGGAACCGCGAGACGCCGCTCTCGTGGCAGAGCCGCTCGTAGCTGCGGGCCTCGGAGGGGCGCACCCTCTTGATCTCCATCGCCCCGCCCCAGTCGCTCGCCGCCGCCACGGTGCCGCGGTCGGTCCCGAAGCCGACGGCGTGGACCTCGGAGCCGAAGACCTCGCGGCAGAGCTGGCCGACGTTGAGCTCGCCCCGCGCCGCCATCTCGGTCGCCCGGGCGTTGCCGAGGTGGGAGTTGTGGGCCCAGACCACCGCCTTCGAGCCGGCGCCGCGTGCCTCGAGGATGTGCCGCAGGGTGTCGAACATGTGGGTGTCCCGGTGGTTCCAGGACTCCACCCCGCCGTAGTACATCAGCCGGTAGTAGCGCTCCGCGTCGGTGACCAGGCGGGCGTTCTGCACCGCGTCGAAGTAGCGCTCGCCGTCGGCGCCGACGTAACGCAGCCGCTTGTCCAGGAGGTCCCGCAGCATTCCCACGACCTCGGGCTCGCAGGAGCGGTACTGGCGGGTCAGCGCGGCGTAGCCGTAGCTCGAGGGGTCGGAGCCCCACGGGGCAAGGCAGCCGTAGCGGGTGCGGGCCACGGCGGCGGTGTCGGTGTCGACCTCCTCGAGATAGGAGAGCACCGCCGCGATCGACGTGTGCAGGCTGTAGAGGTCGAGGCCGTAGAAGCCCACCCGCCGCTCGACGGCGACGCCGCGGTTGCGCTCGCGCAACCACTCGACGAGCTCGCGCACCTCGTGGTTGCGCCACATCCAGGTCGGGAAGCGGGTGAAGGCGATCCAGTCGGGAGCGGGATGCTCCAGGTCCCGCACCCAGTGATCGATGCGGGCGGCGTCGGGCCAATCGGCCTCGACGGCCACCACCGTGAAGCCCTTGCGCTCGACCAGCTCGCGTGTGATCCGGGCGCGCATGCGGTAGAACTCGCTCGTCCCGTGGGTGGCCTCGCCGAGCAGCACGAGGCGGGAGTCGCCGACGCGCTCGAGGAGGGGCTCGAGGTCCGCCCCGTCGATCCCCTCGAACGGCTCGGCGGCGGCCGCGATCATCGCGACGACCGGCTCCTCGAGGCCGGCCGGTCGCGGCGCCCTCGCGGGCCGTTCGACCCCCTCGGCCCAGCCCTCCTCTCCCACCAGCGGGACGAAGCGGACGTCGAGGAGATCTTCCTCGTCGAAGCGATGCTCGTCGAGCCGCGTGACGCGCACCAGCTTCTGGAGCCTCTGGGTCGGACCGACCGGTACCAGCAGGCCCTCCGATGGCGAGCTGCTCGCGCAGCGACTGCGGCACCTCGGGGCCGCCGGCGGCCACCACGATGGCGTCGAAGGGCGCGTGCTCCGGCCAGCCGCGGCTGCCGTCCCCGTGGAGCACGTGGACGTTCTCGTAGCCCAACCGCCGCAGGCGGTCGGCCGCCGCTTCGACGAGCCCCGCGTAGCGCTCCACCGAGTACACCCGACCGGCGACCTCCGCCAGGACGGCCGCCGCGTAGCCCGAGCCGGTGCCGATGTCGAGCACCCGCTCGCCGCCCCGGAGACGCAGCGCCTCGGTCATGAAGGCGACGATGTAGGGCTGCGAGATGGTCTGGTCCCAGGATGGGGAGAGGCGTGTCCTGGTAGGCGAACTCCTCCAGGCCCTCCTCCAGGAAGCGCTCCCGAGGCACCCGGCGCATAGCCTCGAGCACCAGCGGATCGCGGACGCCGCGCGGCGATCTGCTCCTCCACCATGCGGTGGCGCTCTGCTTCCCAACAGTCGACGACCTGCGCCATGGCGGCACTGTACGCGGCACGCAACCGGCCGTCACCGCGCCCGCGGATGCGCTCTCTAGCATGGGGACCGGCACACGCGTCGGCTGGAGCCGCCATCACCACGAGGAGGACGCCATGACCACCCGACAGCTCACTCCCTACCGGGGCTTCTTGCCCCTGTCGAGCCTGCGGAGCGAGGTCGATCGTCTGCTGGAGAGCTTCGCTCGCCAGATGGACCTCGAGCCTCTCTTCATGGCCGGCATGCCGCTGTACTCGCCCACGCTGGACTTGGTGGAGAACAGCAAGGGCCGCACGGTCACCGCCGAGCTGCCGGGCCTCGAACAGAAGGATGTCGAGGTCGATCTGACGGCGGACAGCCTGGTCCTCAAGGGCGAGAAGACCCAGGAGAAGGAGGAGAAGGGCGACAGCTTCTACCGCAAGGAGCGCAAGTTCGGCTCCTTCCGGCGGGAGATCCTCTCCCCTGGGAGATCGACGCCGCCAAGGTCAAGGCCGACGCGACGTTCAAGGACGGGGTCCTCACGGTCCGGGTTCCGAAGCCGAAAGGCGTCAAGCCCGTCGCCAAGAGGATTCCCGTCACCGCCGCCTGAATCCCGGGCGACGGTCCAACCGGGCCCCGGCGCGGCCCAAGCCGGCCAAGCCGGGGTCCGGTGGCTCCTTTCACGGTGTCGCGACCCTCACCTCCCTGTCGCGTCGCGTAGCCCGTCGCCATCCAGGCGACGGGCCCTTCTTCGTCACCGGGCCGCCCGTGGGAGACTTCCCTGACCGGCTGGCCTGACCGGCTGGAGGGCGGAGACGATGGTAGCGCGCAGCGGGCAGGTGGAGGGCGCTCGAGGCCCGCGAGGGCCCCTCTGGCACGCTCTGCCGGCCGACGAGGTCCTCTCCCGTTTCGAGAGCTCGCCGGCCGGTCTCGCCGAAGCGGAGGCGGCGCGCCGGCTCGACCGCTGGGGACCGAACCGACTCGAGGTGGCTCCGCCCGTGCCCGCCTGGAGGATCCTGGCGGCACAGGGCAGGAGCCTCGTCGTCCTCCTGCTGCTGGCTGCCGGGCTCCTCGCCCTGGCCCTGGGCGACACCGTCGAGGCGGCCTCCATCCTCCTGGTCCTGGCGCTCAACGTGGGGCTCGGTTTCTCCACCGAGCTCGGGGCGCGCCGCGCGATGGAGGGCCTGGAGAGGCTGCAGGTGCCGAGCGCCACCGTCCGGCGCGACGGCCGCGACCGCACGGTGGCGGCGGCCGAGCTCGTGCCGGGCGACGTGATCGTCCTCGAGGCCGGGGCCCGGGTGGCGGCGGACGCGCGGCTCCTCTCCGTCGCCGAGCTGCGGCTCGTCGAGGCGCCGCTCACCGGTGAGCCGTTTCCGGTGGTCAAGGGCGTCGAGCCGGCGGCCGAGAACGCGCCCCTGCCCGACCGAGCGCCGATGGTCTACGCCAGCACCCTGGTCGCCGACGGTCGGGGCGTGGCGGTGGTCACCGGGACCGGCGCCGCCACCGAGCTGGGCGCGATCACCGAGCTGGCCGGAGCGACCGAGAGGGAGAAGACCCCTCTCGAACGCCGACTGGACGCCCTCGGCCGCCGCCTGATCTGGCTGACGGTGGGGCTCGCCACGGCGGTCGCCGCGACCGGCTGGGCGCGCGGGGCCGATCTCTGGCTCATGGTCGAGACCGGCCTGGCCCTGGCCATCGCCGCCATCCCGGAGGGGCTGCCGGTGGTCGCCACGATCACCCTGGCGGTGGGCATGCATCGGATGGCCCGCCGCCGGGCCCTGATCCGGCGCCTGCCGGCGGTCGAGACCCTCGGCGCCGCCACGCTCGTCTGCACCGACAAGACGGGAACGCTGACGGCCGGGGAGATGACGGTCGTCCGCATCCTGACGGCGGGCCGGGAGATCGAGGTCACGGGGGTCGGCTACCGGCCCGAGGGCTCCTTCCTGGTGGGGGGCGGGGCGCTGCCGGCGGACGAGCTCCCGGCGCTGCGCGAGCTCCTCCTCACCGCCGCCCTGGCCAACCGCGCCTCGCTCGACGCGTCCGGCGGTCCGCGAGGGGACCCCACCGAGGCGGCCCTGCTGGTGGCCGCGGCGAAGGCGGGGCTGGCTCGCGAGGAGCTCCTGGGCGGCCGGCCCGAGGTCTCCGAGGTCCCCTTCACCAGCGAGCGCCAGCTGATGGCCACCTTCCATCGCGAGCAGGAGGGCGTGGTGGCGCGGGTCAAGGGTGCCCCCGGGCGCCTTCTCGAGCTCAGCGGCGCCATCCTCGAGCCGGACGGGCGGCCGCGGCCCCTCGACGCCGACGCCCGCCGGGAGGTCCTGGCCGCCAATGCCCGGCTGGCGGGGAAGGGCCTGCGAATGCTGGCCCTGGCCCGGCGTCGACTGCGGGAGGACGAGACGCCCGGAGAGGACGCCCTGAGCGATCTGGTCTTCCTCGGGCTGGCGGCGATCAGCGACCCGCCGGCACCGGGGGTGGCGGCGACGGTTGCCACGCTCCACGCGGCCGGAGTGCGGACGGTCATGCTGACCGGCGACCAGCGTCCGACCGCCGAGTCGATCGCTCGCGAGCTCGGGATCCTGCGCGAGGCCGAGAGCGTGCTCGAGGGGCACGAGCTCGCCGCCCTCGAAGGCGAGCGGCTGGCGCCGAGGCTGGCCACGGTCGGCGCCATCAGCCGGGTCAGCCCGGCCGACAAGCTGCGCATCGTCGAGGCCTTCCAGCGGCGCGGGGAGATCGTCGCCATGCTCGGCGACGGCGTCAACGACGCTCCCGCCCTGAAGCGCGCCGACATCGGCGTCGCGATGGGCGTCCGCGGCACCGACGCGGCCCGGCAGGCCGCCGACGTGGTGCTCGCGGACGACCGCTTCCAGACCGTCGCCGTCGCCGTCGAAGAGGGGCGGGTGATCTTCGACAACATCCGCAAGTTCGTTTTCTACCTGTTCTCCTGCAACCTCGCGGAGGTGCTCGTCCTGCTGACGGGCGTGGCGGCGGGGCTCCCCCTGCCCCTGTTGCCGCTCCAGATCCTCTGGCTCAACCTGGTCACCGACGTCTTCCCCGCCCTGGCCCTCGGCCTCGAGCCCGCCGAGCCCGACGTCATGCACCGCCCGCCCCGACCCCCGCAGGCCGAGATCCTCTCGCGCGGCTTCCTCACCCAGGTGGCGGCCTACGGCCTCCTGCTCACCGCCGTGACCCTGGCCGCCTTCCTCTGGGCGCTCCACGCCGGAGGGCTCGGCATCGAGCGCGCCCGCACCGTCGCCTTCATGACCCTCGCCTTCGGCCAGCTCCTCCACGTCTTCAACGCCCGCAGCCCCCGCGCCGTCCTCTTCACCCGGCGTTTCCTGCGCAACCCCTGGGTCTGGGGCGCCCTAGCCCTCACCGTCGCCCTGCAGCTCGCCGTCGTCTACGTCCCGCCCCTCGCCCGACTCATCCAGACCCGACCCCTCGCCCCGACCGACTGGATCCCCATCCTCCTCGCCGGCGCGATCCCCCTCCTCCTCGGCCAGGCCGTCAAGGCCGTGAACCGGCACGGCATCTCCCTTGCAAGCTGGAGGACGAACCGATGAGGGAAGAACGACCATGACGAAGGGGACCCTCGAGATCCGACACGACTCCGGGCGCCGGCGCTTCGTCCACGACCTCGATGGGGACGAGGCCTACGTCGAGTACCGGATGCGGGACGAGGGGACGATCGACCTGCGGCATACCTTCGTCCCGGAGGAGCACCGGCACCGGGGCATCGCCGGCGCGGTGGTCGAGCGGGCTCTCGAGCACGCGCGGGCGAACGGCCTGCGGGTGGTGGCGACCTGCCCGTTCGTGCGTTCCTTTCTCGCCGAGCACCCGCGATACTCTGACCTGATCCGGAGGAAAGGAGAGGCCACCTCATGACCACAGGCACGGAGACCACACCGACGCTGGACCGCGGGGTCCTGTCGGAGGACAACGAGGCCAAGCGCGAGAAGCTCATCGACATGCTGGCCAAGGCCTACTGGATGGAGATGGAGACGGTGATGAGCTACATCACCAACTCGGTCAATCCCGACGGCGTGCGCGCCCAGGAGATCGTCGAGTCGCTCGCCGGCGACATCCAGGAGGAGCTCGGCCACGCCCAGGAGCTCGCCCGGCGCATCAAGGAGCTCTGGGGCGTCGTGCCCGGCTCGATGGAGTTCCAGGCCGAGCAGACTTACCTGCAGCCGCCCGAGCGCCAGACCGACATCGTGCATGTCGTGAAGGGCGTCATCGCGGCCGAGAAGGGTGCGATCGAGTTCTACAACGAGATCGTCGACTTCACGGACGGCTTCGACCTCGTCACCCAGGACATGGTCATCGGCATCCTGCGCGACGAAGAGGGCCACCTGCGCCTCTTCGAGGGCTTCCTGCGCGAGTTCGAGCACGATGGGCTGGCCTGACTGCCTGGCGCGAGCTCCCGCCTCCGGCGTCCTGGTCGAGAACGTCCGCGCGTGACGTGAGGCGGAGCGGCCGCCGCTCCGCTCGACCGCGTCGGGCGTGCTAACTTGCCCCCGGCGACCCGTCATGAGTCACGGCCACGCGAACCACGCTCCTCCCGCTGGCGGCTCCAGTGAGGCGCGCGAGGGCACTCATCGCGACCCCGTCTGCGGCATGACGGTCGGCGAGGAGACACCGCACCGGGCCGAGCACGACGGCACCCCCTATTTCTTCTGCAGCGCCTCCTGCCGGGAGCGCTTCGTCGAGGACCCCGGGCAATTCCTGGCCCATGACGAGGCCGCCGACGAGGGCGAAGAGACCGCAGCGCAAACCGGGCTCGTCGGGAAGGGCGCGGTCACTTCGGCCGCCGGCGCGGAGGCCGCTCGGCCGGCGGACGCCGGCACGGAGACGGAGTACGTCTGCCCCATGCACCCGGACGAGCGCAGCGACCGGCCCGGCGACTGCGCGACCTGCGGCATGGCTCTCGAGCCGGTTACGCCGAAGCGCCCATCGAGCAAGACCGAGTGGACCTGTCCGATGCATCCGGAGATCGTGCGCGAGGAGCCGGGGGACTGCCCGATCTGCGGCATGGCCCTGGAACCGCGCACGGTGAGCCTGGAGGAGGAGGAGAGCCCGGAGCTGGCGCGCATGACGCGGCGCTTCTGGGTGAGCGCGGCGCTCTCCCTGCCGGTGCTGGTGATCGCCATGGGACGCCACCTCGTCGCCGGCTGGGACGCGCCGGCGCTGGGCTGGATCGAGATGGCCCTGGCCACCCCCGTCGTTCTCTGGGGCGCCTGGCCCTTCTTCGTCAAGGCCTGGCGCTCGGTCGTCCACCGCAGTCTCAACATGTTCACCCTGATCGGGCTGGGCGTGGCCGTCGCCTACCTCTACAGCCTCGTCGCCCAGCTCCTCCCCGGCCTCTTCCCGGACTCCTTCCGTGGCCCGACGGGCGAGGTGGGGGTCTACTTCGAGGCGGCGGCCGTCATCGCCACCCTGGTGCTGCTCGGCCAGGTCATGGAGCTGCGGGCCCGCCACCGCACGGGCGCCGCCATCCGCGCCCTGCTCGACCTCGCCCCCGCGACCGCCCGCCGGATCGGCGAGGACGGCAGCGAGCGCGACGTGCCGCTCGACGACGTGCAGGCCGGCGACCTGCTGCGGATCCGTCCCGGCGAGAAGGTGCCGGTCGACGGCGTCGTCGAGGAGGGATCGAGCTCGGTCGACGAGTCGATGGTGACCGGCGAGCCGATCCCGGTCGAGAAGACTGCGGGCGATCGCCTCGTCGGCGCCACGGTCAACGGCTCCGGCTCGCTGCTGATGCGGGCCGAGAAGGTCGGCGCCGAGACCCTGCTGGCGCGCATCGTCCAGATGGTGGCCGACGCGCAGCGCAGCCGCGCTCCCATCCAGCAGGTCGCCGACAGGGTGGCCGCCTGGTTCGTGCCGGCGGTCATCCTGATCGCGATCGTCACCTTCGTCGTCTGGGCCCTGATCGGTCCCGAGCCGCGCATGACCCACGCCCTGGTCAACGCCGTCGCGGTCCTCATCATCGCCTGCCCCTGCGCCCTCGGGCTGGCCACGCCGATGTCGATCATGGTCGCCTCCGGCAAGGGCGCCTCGGCCGGCGTGCTGTTCAAGGACGCCGAGGCGATCGAGGTGCTGCGCGACGTCGACACCCTGGTGGTAGACAAGACCGGCACCCTCACCGAGGGCAAGCCCCGCCTGGTGACGGTAGAGCCCGTGGAAGGCGGCGATGCCGACGAGCTCCTGCGCCTGGCGGCCAGCCTCGAGCGCGCCAGCGAGCACCCGCTGGCCGAGGCGATCGTCGCCGGCGCCGAGGAGAGGGAGATCCGGCTCGCCCAGGTCGACGGCTTCGAGTCGTTGACCGGCAAGGGCGTGCGCGGCGACGTCGAGGGCCGGGAGGTGGCGCTCGGCAACCGGGCCCTGCTCGAGGAGCTGAGGGTCGCCGCCGGGTCGCTGGAGGAGCGGGCCGAGCGGCTGCGCCGCGAGGGCCAGACGGTGATGCTCGTCGTCGTCGACGGCGAGCTCGCCGGCCTGCTCGGCGTCGCCGACCCGATCAAGGAGTCCACCCCGGGCGCCCTCGAGGAGCTCCACCGCCAGGGGCTGCGCATCGTCATGCTGACCGGCGACAGCGAGACCACGGCCCGCGCCGTCGCCGACGAGCTCGCCATCGACGAGGTGGAGGCCGAGGTGCTGCCCGAGCAGAAGGCGGCGGTGATCGAGCGTCTGCAGAAGGAGGGCCGCACCGTCGCCATGGCCGGCGACGGCGTCAACGACGCTCCCGCCCTCGCCCGCGCCGAGGTCGGCATCGCCATGGGAACGGGCACCGACGTGGCCATGGAGAGCTCCGGCGTCACCCTGGTGAAGGGCGACCTCGGCGGCATCGTGCGTGCCCGCCGCCTCTCGGAAGCGACCATCCGCAACATCCGCCAGAACCTCTTCTTCGCCTTCGTCTACAACGCCCTCGGCGTCCCCGTCGCCGCCGGCGTCCTCTACCCCGTCTTCGGCCTCCTCCTCTCCCCCATGATCGCCGCCGCCGCCATGAGCTTCAGCTCGGTGTCGGTGATCGCCAACGCGCTGCGGTTGCGGAGGGTCACCCTGTAGGGCCGGGCCGGCGATTCGGGCCTCCGGACCCTGCGCGCCCCTCCGCCATTCGTCGATGACTCCGCCGTACCTCCGCTGCCACGAGGATCTCGTCGGGCCGGTCTCCGTCGAGGTCGTGGACGGCTCGGGCTTCCTGCTCCTGGGGCACACCCACCCGTCTCCGCACCTCCTGGTCGTGCTGCACGGCGATCTGGCGGAGGACGGGCGCAGCCTGCGTCGCGGCGACGCTCGTCTCTCCCCGGGTGGCGACGAGCACTTCGTGCGCGGCCTCGGGCGGGCCCGCTGCCTCCTGATCCTCGGTGAGCTCGTGCTGCCCTCCATGATCGACGCGCGGCTGACGGACCGGGCGGCCGGTCTGGCGCGACTCGGCGACCTCGTCGCCACGGCCTGTCTGCGGCCCAGCTCCAGCCGTGAAGACCTCGCGGCCGCGCTCGACGACCTGCTGCAAGGCGCCAGCCGGGTCTGGGCCCGCAGCGGCGAGCGGCGCCCGCCCGCCTGGCTCCTCGAGCTTCGACGGCGCCTGGAGAACGGGCCGGAGGCGAGCTTCTCCGTGACCCGGCTCGCGCGGCGCGCCGGCGTGTCCCGGGAGCACCTTTCGCGCAGTTTCCGCACCTGGTACGGAACGTCGATCTCCGCGTTCCTGCGCGACCGCCGGCTGGCAGGCGCTTGGCGGCTGCTGGTGACGACGGACCGGCCGCTGGCGGAAGTGGCGTCCGACTCCGGGTTCGCCGACCAGAGTCACCTCACGAGGCAGTTGCGGACAGTCTACGGTCTGACGCCGGCGACGCTGCGCCGCCGATCGCGGCCCGGCATCACATTCGTTCAAGACGCCCGTGATCGGACGGGCGATGATGCGTTCCCATGAAGATCGGCGCGCTCGCGGTCTGTCTCTCTCTCGTCGTCCCGCCTGCCGCGCGGGCGGACTCGACGATCGCCGTGACCTTCGAAAGCCGCGGCGTCCCTCTTGCAGGGTCGCTGACCCTGCCGCCCGGACCCGGCCCGAGTCCCGCGGTCGTCCTGATCGGCGGCTCCGGTCCTTCGTCCGGCGCCATGCTGAAGCCGTTCGCCGATCACCTGGCGGCCCTCGGCCTGGCGACGCTCGCGTACGACAAGCGGGGCTCGGGCCGTTCGAGTGGCGACTGGACCGTCGCGTCGCTCGAGGACCTGGCGGACGACGCCGAGGCCGCGATGGGCTTCCTGGCGGTCCGACCCGACGTCGATCCGGCAAGCGTCGGCGTGTGGGCGGTGAGTCAGGGCGGGTGGGTCGTCTCGGCGCTGGCCCGGCGCCCGACCCCGCCTGCGTTCGCGATCGTGCTCACCGGCGGCGGGACGGCGCCCCGGGAGGTCGAGCTCTCCGGCCATCGCGAGCGGCTCGAGCACGCGGGCGCCTCTCCCGCCGAGGGGGAGGAAGCCGAGGCGCTGCTCGCGCGCTACTTCGACTGGCTGGGCACCGGCGAGGGCCGGCCGGCGCTCGAGCGAGCGCTCGCCGGGGCGCGAACGAAGTCCTGGTACGACGCGATCTCCCTCGACCGGGTGTTGCCCTCCGAAACGAACCGGCCGCAGTGGGCATGGGTGGCGACGTACGATCCGGTCGTGGACATCGCGCGGATGCGCATGCCGGTGCTGGTCGTCCTGGGAGAGCTCGACCGGCAGGCCGCGGCGGCCCCGGCGGCGGCGACGTGGCGCAGGGGCCTCGAGCGGGCCGGGAACCCGTCGTTCGAGATCGTGGTCGTTCCAGGCATGGGGCATGCGGGGCTGGATGGCGGGACACACGCACCCGGTGCGCCCCGGAGCGCGGGCTACTTCTCGGCCGTCGAGGAGTGGCTTCACGCGGTGCTGCCGACCCGCCGGTGACCCACCGCCTGCGATCCGAACAGCTCGGGGCGGGAGTCAACGCATTCAAGCCGGTGCCGGACCGAGCAGGCGGACGTCGAGCCCGATCAGCTCGTACACGGCCGCCGCCCGTGCATCGGCCGTCACCAGGGTCGCGTCCGCCCGCTGGGCGGTCAGGGCGACCAGGCCGTCGTAGACCGCGCCGCCGATGCGGCCCGCGGCGGTGAGGGTGTGCAGGAGGTCTCGCTGCTCCCGCGGCGGCGGGGCCGGCAGGATCGTACGGAAGCGGTCATCGAGCCACCTCATGACGAGGTCTGGGGCCGCCCGGTGCGGCGGCGGGAAGC
>Ga0302046_10005044_pt1 | contig 11675 bp, 9 predicted proteins | sample RVTome_11_FD_200261 | JGI IMG/M metagenome (GOLD analysis project Ga0302046, IMG submission 200261) | Soil microbial communities from uranium-contaminated site in the Upper Colorado River Basin, Wyoming, United States - RVT147D111 (version 2) ... | reverse complement strand
ATCCGTCTATCCCAGCCGAGTCGACGGCCGCAGACCGGAAACACCCAACCCCCGCAGCCGCAACCGTCGGGAGGGCGCCGATGACCAGACGTTGTACGAAACGATCGGGCGTGGTGCTGATCCTGGTGTTGTGGGCGATCGCGGTGCTCGCGCTGTTGGCGGGCGGGGTGAGCTTTGCCATCCGCCAGGACGTCGCCGTCGCCAACATTGAAGGTGATCGACTCGCGGCCCACTGGCTCGCCCGGGCCGGCGTCGAACGCGCCATCGCCGAACTGACCGACGACAACCTGAACAACTACGATCATTTGGATGAGTTCTGGGCAGACTATCCGGCCGGTTTCGAGAACGTCGAACTGGCGGGCGGCACGTTCAGCGTGATGCGTGACGGATACGAGGTCCGTCCGGTCGCCTGGTACGGTGCGGCCGACGAAAGCGCCAAGCTCAACGCCTCGGTCGCGACGATCGATCAGTTGATGGACCTGCCGGACATGACCCGGCCGATCGCTTCGGCGATCGTCGACTGGCGTGACCGCAACGAAGACCCGCAACCCGAGGGCATCGAAGGCGGCCACTACAGCGGGCTCGCTCACCCCTACCGCATTCGCAACGGCCCGTTCCGCACCGTACGCGAGATCCTGCTCGTGCGCGGCGTCACCGGCGAGCAGTTCTACAAAGAAGATCTGAACGCCAACGGCCGGCTCGACCCGAACGAGAACGACGGGAGTGAAACCGCACCGGCGGACAATCGTGACGGGCGGCTCGACCGCGGCTGGTTCGCCTTTCTGACCACCTATTCGTATGACAAGAACGTCGACGCCACGGGCGAAAAGCGACTCAACCTCAACGACGTCGACGCGAACCGGCTCGCGACCCGTACGCGCCTGGAGTCCTGGGCGGCCGAGTCGATCGTGCAAGCCCGCGGTCAGAGACAGTTCGAGCATCTGATCGACTTGCTCAAGGTCACCAAGGCGCAGGACGTCGCTCACAATGCGACCGACAACGACTTCTTTTTCCGTAGTGACGAGGATCGCGACCGCCCGGTAACGGTGCGGATCTTCCAGGCTATCGTCGACAAGCTGACGCTCAAGAACGACGAAATGCTGCCGGGGCGGATCAACATCAACACCGCCCCACGCGAAGTGCTGGTCACGTTGCCGGGCATCGACGACGAGCGGGCCGACGCCATCGTTCAATACCGCGAAGGCGGCGGCATGTTCACCTCCATCGGCGATCTGCTGGATATCAGCAGCATCACCCAGGAGACGTTCGGCTCACTCGAGGATTCGATCACGGTCCGGTCGAACGTGTTTCGCATCCGCAGCGAGGGCAAGGCCGCCTCGGGATTGGCCGTCGCGACGATCGAGTGTGTGGTGGATCGCGGCGGCGAGGTGCCGCGGATCTTGTATTGGCTTGAATCGACGCCGTAACCACGGCGAACGGGGTATGCATGAACGAGCGAACGGCGGTGGGCATCCAGATCAGCGACACGGGGCTGACCGAGGCCGAGCTTCGGCGAACGACCGATCGGCAGGTCGAAGTCGTGCGGCTCGAACGCGTAGCCGTCGATGCGCGGGCGGCCGACGCGCGAGCCATCGACCGGGGTGAGTCGATCAACTCTGCGACGCCGTACGTGGCCGGCCTGTCGGGACCGGACGTGCTCAGCCGGTGCTGGTCGCTGCCCAACACCGACGCCGAGCGCTTGCGACGCATCGTCGGCTTGCGGGTCGAAGCCGATCTGCCCGTGTCCGCCGACCAACTCACCTGGGCGTACCGCGTCACCGACGCACCGTCAGGCGCCGGCCGGGATCATCACGACGTGCTCGTGCAAGCGGTGCGGACCGAACGCATGCACCACCATCTCGACACCCTCTCGGCGGTGGGGATCGGGACGAATATCGTCACCACCGAGGCCGAAGCGGTCGGCGCGTTGTATCGACACGGCCTGCGGAATACCGATCCGGATGCCACCGAAGTCCTGATTCTCGCCGATGCCGACCGATGGATCACCGCGGTGATCTCGGGTGGGATGGTTCGATCCCTGCGTCGCCTGCGCAGCGACGCGAACAACTTCGAGCAGACCTGCCGTGACTGCCAGCAATCGATCGCGTCGGCGGGTTCGCTGTCGGACGTCCGGCGGGTCTGGTGGTGCGGCGGCGCGGCACTTGATGCGGCCCGATCGCGACTGGCCGAATTGCTCGGCGTCCCCGTCGAACCGGTCGACATCGGCATCTCGCGTCAGCGTCAATCGACGACCTCCTCGGGGTCCATCGGGCCCGAGCATCTCGCCACCTACGGGCCCGCGATCGGATTGGCGTTGGCCGGCCTGTTCGAGCGCGACGAGATTCTCCGGCTCTACGACCGCGCCGCGGCCGACCGGGCCCCGCGGGCCTCACGGCTCGAGCGCGTCATGTCCTATCCCTGGCGGTGGGCGGGCGTCGCGGCCGTGTTCACCATGCTCGCCGCGGTCATGCACGTCGGCGCGCTCTACGGCGAAGTCCGCAACATGCAACACTTGATCGACCAAGCCGGCAACGTCCCGGTCACGAACAAGCTCGGCGATGCGCCGGAGCTCGAACCCAAAATACGCGCCCTCAGCCGGCTCGAGGCCTATCGCATCGACGTCGAGCGGATCGTCGCCGCCCTGTGCCTGTTCACCCCGGACAGCATCATCATTTCGTCGTTGTCGATCTCGCGCGAGAAACGCATGACCCTCAAGGGCACCGCCCAGGATGCCAAGGCGATCTTCACCCTGACCGAAGCCTTGGAAAACGACAGCCGCTTTAACGCCGTCACCCCCGAGCAGACGGCGGCGGGCAAGGAAAAAACCTTCACGTTGACCGCGGAGTTACCCGGCGTGACCAAGCTGACCACCGCAACCGGGCGAGGTGCATCATGGCGATAGCCGAACGAGACCGACGCGCGTTGGTGCTCGGCGGGGCCGCGCTGGCGGCGCTGGCGATGTACCTGCTGGCCGTCGAGCCCCTGATCGCGCGGTATGACACGCTGGTCGACGATCACGAACGGTTGGCCGGTCAGGTCGCCCGGACAATGCGCGAGAACGACAAGCTCGCGTTCTATCGCACGCGGGTCGCCGAGTGGGAGAGCAACGTCGGCCCGCTGTCGCCGCCTCAGCCCTACAGCGAACAGATCACCGACGTAGGCGATCAGATCACCACCGCGGCGCAACAGAACGGTATCGAGCTCAAGAGCACCAGGTCGCAGGCGGTCCAGGTCTGGCCGCAGGACCCGACCCTGCAACTCGCGCCGGTGCTCCTCGAAGCCGACGCTGATTTCGAGCCGGTGTTCAAGTTCATCGACGCGCTCTACCGCATCGACGGCGTGCTCAGCGTCGAGAACCTGGACCTGACCGGCGACCCGAAGAAAGGCGGCAAAGTGCACGTGCGGTTGACGATTTCAGTCCTGGTCAAGAGCCGACAGACAGGCGGCCTGCGATGAGTACGCTGCACGTCTGGCGAGAACGTCCCCGGCAGCTCGCGGTGGTGCTGGCCTTCGTGGCGGGCGTGATGCTGCTCGACGGCGTGTATCAAGTCGTCATGCACCTGCGCTGGCGATCCTGGCTGCCCGAGACCCTGGCCGTCGAACCGTCGGCCACGCAACCGAGCGCGTCGGATTCCCAACCGGCATCGACACAGCCCACCACGAAACAGGCCAAACCCGCCGCGAAACAGAAAAAGCCGGCCACACCGCACAAGGTCCATGCCGCGATCACGAATCGCAACATCTTTACGCAACCGAAGCCCAAAGGACACGGACTCACGCTCACCGGCGTGATGGGCAACATCGCGATGTTCGCCAGCCGCTCGGGCCAAACCGTCGGGATCGCGGAGGGTAAATCCGGACAGGGCGTCAAGGTGCTGTCCATCAATGGCTATGAGGTAAAGATCGAGTACCAGGGTACCAGCGAGACCATGAAATTGAAGTTCGGCGGCGGACCCGGCGGGCCGTCGCCCCGCGGCGCGAGGCCGGGGCCCAGTCGGCGTCCGCCCGGTGCGGGACAGACCGGTGCGGGTCCGGTCGGACCGCGTCCAAGCCGCGGCGCTGCGCCGTCGCCCGGACCCGGCGGCGCAAACGCGAGACCGTCGCGAATGCGAAGGTCCGCACCGACATCACAGCCGTAAACATCGAATCGGGCTGAACGAACGAAACGTTAAGGAGACCCACCATGCAGGCTCATCAACTCCACACATCACGGAACGTGTACGACCCATGTCGTTCGCGCGGCTTCTGTCGGCTCGCGCTGACGGCGCTATGCCTCGCGAGCTTGCCCGCACGCGCGCAGACCACGGCGCCGGCGACGCAGGAGGGTCCGCCGCTTCCGGACCGCCTGGCCAAAGCGCCCGCGACCCAGCCGGCCGGCGACTCCGCGACCAGCACACGGGCAACCACCACACCGGCGACCACCGCGCCGGTGAGCGAGGATGACCAACCCAAGGAGATCCCCCTCGCCTTCACGAATGCGCCGGTCGACCAGATCGCCGCCTTCCTCAGCGAACACCTGGGCAAACCCGTCATCGCCGCCAAGGACCTGGACAAGAACATCAAGGTGACACTCGTCAACACCAAGCAACTGCCCGTGTCGGAGGCGCTGGAGATCCTGACCACGGCGCTGCATGAATACGGACTGACCATCGACCGGCGCGCCCGTACGATTCATCTGATCCCGATCGACCAGGTGAACAAGGCCCAGATCGAGACCGTGCCCGCGAATGTCGATCTGTCGACGATCAAGCCGGCCAGCAAGATCATCCGCAAATTCTTCGAGATCGAACACTATGACCCGGCCAAGTTGATGAAGGTGCTCGAGCCGTTGATTCCCGGCTTCGGGCACCTCACCGCCGACCCGTCCTCCAAAAAGCTCATCGTGGTCGACACCGTCGAGCACTTGATGACCCTGGCCGAGATCATCGAGGACCTGGATCAACCCGATAGCGGCGGTGGAGAGATCCGCATCTTCACCGTCAAGCACCGCGACGTGATGGAAGTCGTCGTTGTGCTTCGGCAGTTGATCGGCGGTTATCTCGGCGTCGAGATCAAGTCGGTCAGCACCTCGTCGGGCACCTCGAACGGCGCGAGGCCCTCGGGCGTCCCGTCGCGCGGCGGGCGCCCTCCCGGCGGCCCTTCCGGCGGCGCGAATCCCGACTCGGCGGGTACGGTGACCATCGCCGCCTCCAAGACGCCGGTGCTGCTCATCCCCCAGCCGAGCCGCTCCGCCATCATCGCCCTGGCCGCCTCCGACGTGCTCGCCAACATCGAGGCTTGGCTGGAACACCTCGACCAGGCCAAGCCGACGCAGAACCAGACCGAAACGGTGCTCGTCGAATACGGCGACCCCGAGGAAGTCTCCCAACAACTCAACGAAATGCTCGACGTGTTGCCGGACGAAGGCCTGCGCAACGCAGTCAAGATCGTCCCTTTCGGCATGTCCCGGAGACTGATGATCATCGGATCGGAGGACAACCGGAAGCTGGTGCTCAAGTGGCTCGAAGAGATCGACGTCGAGGATGCCGGGCAGCGCATCACCAAGACGTTCACCCTCGACTACGCCGACGCGAACACCATCGCCGAGAACATCAAGGAACTGTTCGCCGAGGATTCGGAAGGCAGCGGCTACCGCGGATATTCCTACTACTACTACATGTCCCGCCGAACCCAGCCGCCCGAACGCGACAAAGTCACGGTCACGCCCAACGTGCGCAACAACAGCGTGACCGTCGTGGCCGCGCCCGAGAAGATGAGCCGGATCGAATCGCAGCTCGAGGAGTGGGACAAACCGCTGGACGGCGACCAGGCCGCGGCCAAGGTCATCGAACTGAAATACACCGATCCCGCCGAGATCAAGGACATTCTCGAAGCCCTGTACACCAAGAAGGAATCCAGCCTCAACCTACCCTACTGGATGCAGGATGACTACGATCAGGAGACACCCTCGCCGGTGGGACGCCTCTTCGGCCAGTTCATCTTTCAGGCCTATCCCGAGACCGGCAAGCTGATCGTCATCAGCAAGAACGAAGAGAACTACCGTGTGATCGAGGAGCTCGTCGCGGATCTCGACAAGCCGCAGTCGATCGGCCTGCCCCGCGTCATCAAGCTCCAATACGCCGACGCCGAATCGCTGGCCGAGCAGCTCAACGCCCTGCTCAACGCGCCCGGATCGCCGACGTCCATACTTCGCCGCCAGAACCTGGATGATTTCTCGTCCGGAGAAAGCAGCGCTTCGCCGTTCTCCGAGGGCGCCAACCAGCAACCGCAACAACAACCGCAACCGCAGCAGAGCGATCAGGGCGGCGGGACCGGACAGATGTCGTTTTGGTGGAGTTCGCCGCCGTCGACGGTCGAATCGAAACAACCCAGCAACCTGGTCGGCAAGATCCGGGTCATGCCCAGAGCGGAACAAAACGAGCTGCTGATCGCCGCCCCCGAGGAAGTCGGCGATGCGATCGTGGACTTCGTCGAGAAGCTCGATCGGCCCGGCTACCAGGTGCTGATCAAGGCGGTGATCGTCGAGGTCGTCCACGACGACAGCATGAGCCTGGGGTATCGCTTCTCCTCCGACCCCTCGCTCTTCACCACCGGCGACGACCCCGCCGTCACCGAGAACGCGCTGCGCGGCTTGCTCAACTACTCGTTTCAGGACAACTACGGACAGATGCATCAGCTCACACTCAACGTCGACGTCAACAACCTGATCAGCCTGCTGAGCAAGGTGACCGACGTGACGATCAAGAGCGAGCCGAAGATCCTGACCAAGGACAACGTCGAGGGCGAGTTTTTCGACGGCCAGGATATTCCCTTCATCAAGGAAACTTCGTTCAACAGCCTGGGCAACCTGAATCAGACGTTCGACTATTTCGCGGTCGGCATCCGGCTCAAAGTCCGCCCGCACATCACCAGCGAGGGCAACATCGATCTGACCGTCAACCTGATGCTCTCGAGCACGATTCCCGGCCGGACGCTCTTCGGCGGCGCGATCGTGGATCGCCGCGAGACCACCACACGTCTCGTGCTCGAAGACGGACACACCTTCCTGATGAGCGGCATCCTCCGCAGCGAAGAGCGAGCGATCCACCGCGGCATCCCCGGACTGAAGGATATTCCTTTGCTCGGAGAACTTTTCAAGCATCGCGAGATGGCGAACATCAATACCGAACTGTTGCTGTTTCTGACTCCCACCGTGGTCGGACCGAACACCGGTCGCGACGCGATTGAAGCCGCGCCGTTACAACGGCTCGAAAGTCATGGCATCTCGCAACAAACCGGCGAAGCGACATCACCCGTCACCGCGACCGACGCGAAAGAACCGGCCACGAAATAAAAAGCGTGCTGGGGCGAGAGTCCCATCGCGACCCCACTTTCAGCAGGATTCCTATCCTGCGTCGTTGGTTCGCGGGAAAGGATTCCCGCGTGGGATGGGTGCGGGAAAAGATTCTCGCACCAGCAAAACCGCGGAATGCTTGCGGCAATCATGAAAACCGGACTGCATGACAAAACGCGTACCGTGCTCCTGGTGGGCTTGTGGTTGAGTCTACCCGGCTGTCAGGCGCCGCCGGCCAAGACGCCCGACGACCTGTTCACCCGTCAAAAGCAGCAGTTCGTCGACATCGACGCCCCGCGCAAGATCGGCGTGGTCGAGAACATCGGCTTGCAACTCCCGCAAGTCTCTCCCGACGGACGGCGAATGCTCTACCTGCGCACCGACCAGGCTTTCGTCTCGCCGATGACCCTCTTCGGTTCAACGGACCCGATCTATACGCCCACGAACGGGACACTGACGGTCTGGCTGCGCGAGACGACGGGCAGCCTCGCGGGCAAGCGGATCTCGTCCGCGCGTTGGGCGCACTCACCGGTCTGGTCTCCGACCGGTCAAACCTTCGCGTATATCGAGCATGCGCCGAACCACACCAACGTGGTGCACGTGAACCCGGCCACGGGCCAGGAAACCCGACTCGGACGCGACGAAGCGATCAACTGTTTACCCCGCTTCGACGGCGACGACGACACGCTGCTGTTTTGCGCCGGCGCCGATCCGCGCGGACCGTTTCGGATCTACCGCCAGCACGTCGCCGACCCGGCCCCCAAACCGCTCTCACCCGACAACACGGATTGCGTGCTGCCGATCCGGTCGGACTTCGGCGAAAGTACCTTGTGCTTGAAGACGGACGCGACCGGCGTGATCTGGGCGCAAGCGAGCCCCGACGGCGTGAGGCCCATGTCGTCACCGTACGAAGTACCGAACCGAGTGGGGCTCGTGCGATTCACGGCCGGGATTACCGAACCGCTCGCGCCGGACGGCAAGCGCCTTCTCTATTTCAATCCCGCACGCGAAACGATCACGGTCTGGCAAATCGGACTGGGGGAAGTGCAGCCCCCGTTACCGAACAGCATGGCCGCCTGCTGGCTCGACGCCGACACCCTCGCGCTGGCCAACGCCGAGGTGCTGCTGCTGGTCTCGGCCCACACGCCCGGGATTCTCACCTCGTTGAACGGCGCGTGGATCCCTTGCCGGTATGTACCCGAAGCGCGTCGACTGATCCTGCTGGGCAAGCACAGCGATCGACGCCTCGCGGTCTGGGAGATGAAGTTCAAGACCCGCGCGACCGATCCGGTCACAACCGCGGAGTAATCCAAGGTAAATCCATGAACCACGAATTCAAGCAGGACGCATCGACAAGACGCGGTTTCCGTCGGGCGGCAAGCTGGTTGGGGTGTCTGATCGCGTGCGCACTCTGCGGATGCGATCGCTCGTCGCCGCCCGAAGTGGCCGCATTTCGTCCCCCCGCCTCGCGCGCCGTCGACGAGGTCCCCGAGCCGAAGCTCGCCGCCGACACCACACCGTCTCCCGCGCCGAAACAACCGGCGGACCCTCGACCCACCACCAAGCCCGCCGCAACCGCGCCGGTCGCACAAGCCCCGCCCCCGGAACCCACCCCCGAGCCCGAGGCTCCCCGAGAACCGACGATCATCGGCACATGGCGCGTGACGGATATCAGTCGCAACGGCGAATCCATGCCGCTTGGAGGTATGGAAATGACGTTCATTTTCGCGGAAGACGGAACGCTCACGCAGTCGGCGTCCGGTGGCCCGATGCCCGAAGCGCAAACCAACAGCGGCACGTACACGTTGAATGACAATTCACTCACCCTGGAGATGCAAGGTCAAAGCCAATCCGGAACAGTCACTTTCGAAGGGACCAATGGCATGATCTTCGAGATGGATCAAGGCCGCATGACGCTGACGCGAGCCTGATACAACCGTCGCCGGACGCTGCGCTTCATGTGTTTAGCGGTGACCCGCGGGGGAGCGCGAGTGTTTAACGTCATGACGAGTTCCGATACGCTCCCGTACGGGTCGCCGCCAAACATGCATCCGTGCACGGTCCCACACCTATCCCCGCACGCTTGATGCCGTGATCCGCTGAGGCGACAATTCGCGGTCGTCCAAGAGCATACACATGTAATCTGTGGAGTTCTGCGTCATGTCAAAGCGTGCGTTGGCACTCATCGTGTTATTGGCGGCAAGTCTCTCGAGCGCAGTCGACCAAGCGCGCGGGAACCGGCCCGATATCGCGATCCTCCTGACCGACCAACAGCGTGCCGACACGATCGGCGTCGCGGGTACGCCGGGCGTGACCACGCCGACCCTGGACCGACTCGCCCGCGAGGGGGTGCGCTTCACGCACGCCTTCTGCCCGACCCCGCAATGCTCGCCGGCCCGAGCCGCCCTGCTCACCGGGCGCTTCCCACACCGCACCGGCGTCATGGGCAACGTGGCCGGCAGCGAAGACGTGCCCGCCGGCCAGTCCCCGCCTCTGGACCCCGCCATCCCCAGCCTCGGCCGACGCTTCGCCAACGCCGGCTACGAAGCCGCCTACTTCGGCAAATGGCACCTGGGCGGCACCGCCGCCGACCATGGCTTCGACGTGGACAACGCCGACCGCACCCCGGACAAAACATTGGCCGACCAGGTCGTCACGTTTCTGGATCGAAAGCAACCGAATGACAAACGGCGAACGCCCCGGCTGATCGTGGTCAGTTGGATCAACCCGCACGACATCTACCATATTCGCCGGGACGAGCAGCGCGACTTCCCGATCCACCCGCAAGTCAGCGCACCCGAAAGTCTCGTGGACGATCTCGCCGACAAGCCGTTACCGCAACGCCACTACCTGGCCGAAGACCAGGGCAAGCCGCTGCGCGAGTACACGGTGACCGACTGGCGACGCTACAAGAGTTTTTACCATCACCTGACCGAGCAGGTCGACGAACAGATCGGCAAGGTCGTCGAAGCACTGCGTCGCAACAACGCCCAGACCCTGATCGTCTTCTCGTCGGATCACGGCGACCTCGGCGGAGCGCACGGCCTGCCCTTCAAGGGCCCGGCCATGTACGACGAGTTGATCCGCGTGCCGCTGACCATCACCTGGCCCGGTCACATCAAGCCGGCGGTCCGCAACGAGCTGGTCAGCCTGATCGACATCTTGCCGACGCTCTGCGATCTGGCCGACATAGACCGACCCGACGGCATCGACGGCAGGTCCTTGCGCCCGCTCATCACGCAAGGCGCGTCCAGCGACCCGAGTTGGCGAGAAGCGGTCTACGGCGAATACTACGGCAAGCAAAACTGGCGGGTCCCGATCCGCATGGTCCGCACCGGACGTTGGAAGTATGTTCGCTATCTGGACGATGGTGAAGAGCTGTACGACCTGCAATTCGACCCGCACGAGCTGCACAACCTGGCCGGTCATGAGCGATTCGTACATCGCAAACAGAAGCTGGTCACGCAACTCGATCGGTGGATCCAGCGGACCGGCGACCCATTCGCCACCCTGACGACCACGGACCGCAACGGACACGTACGATCCGGCCCATGAAAAAGAAGTCAGCCGCGGAATTACCAAAGCCCGGGTACAAGACGGTACCGCACTCTCTTGGCATACTCCGCATACCCCTCCAACTCTTGCTGGAGATACCTGTCCTCCAATGCGGTGCGACGAAGGATAACGAAGATCAATGCGGTAATCGGGACCGCTCCCCACCACGATCCCAGGACGAGGGAACCGAAGACGCAGCTCAAAAGGCTCGACACGTAGCCGGGATGCCGCACGAATCGGTACGGCCCTTCGGTCACCAACCGATGTCCCCGTTCATGCTGGATGCGTACGACGGGCGAGAAGAAGGGATTCACGCTCATCGCCCACACCGCCATGCCGAGCGAAACGGCCAGCCCGATCAACCCGGCGACACGGAAGCCGTACGGAATCGTGTCGGACCAATGGAATCGGCCGATGTCCAGCATGGCGAAAACCCAGTGACACAGGACGAGCGGGAAAGCAATCAGCCGTATGTGTCGGTCCTTGCCGCCGGGACCGGGGCGGAGACGCTCTTGAACAAGCCCCGGGTCCATCGTGAACCGAAACACGGGGATGAACGCAACCAAGACGGCGATATAGGCCCACACCAGCGGCAGGTCCCACCTTCCCGCCGAGCCGAACAGAATCGCCACCATCACGAGCGGCACGGCCAAAAAACGAATTGTCATCCCGCACCGGCTCATAAGGGACTGTAACAAAATAACATTTCCAAATCACGAATTCGACCGTGGGAGAATCGTGTAGTTCCAGTCGCCATGAAACTTGTCTTGGCGGATACGGATGGCGG
>Ga0302046_10005043_pt1 | contig 11676 bp, 12 predicted proteins | sample RVTome_11_FD_200261 | JGI IMG/M metagenome (GOLD analysis project Ga0302046, IMG submission 200261) | Soil microbial communities from uranium-contaminated site in the Upper Colorado River Basin, Wyoming, United States - RVT147D111 (version 2) ... | reverse complement strand
CCTCCATCGCCTCTTTCACATCGGCCGGCAAACCACCAAGACGGGAGTTGACGAGATCGGTCAGCCGTGCAGAAGTCGCCAGAGGGCCCTGATAGTCCCAAACGCCCTGGGCATTCTGCCGTAGTGTCTTACCGGCTGCTCCTTCGATCAGCTCGTGCATCACCAGCGGGTTCCCTTTGGCCAGACGCCACAACTCCCCTTCTAGGCTGTCTTCGATTGGCCCCAGGGTCCCTTCGAGCAGCCGCCGAGCATCCGGACGGGTCAACGGCTGGAGGTCTAACCGCTCCATCACCCCGTTGGTCCAGAGATCCACCAGTTCCGAGCCCATGGACTCTCCGGACCGGGCAGTGAGAGCAACCGTGGCCGTGTCCGAGGTCGCAGCCTGGACGAGCAGCCCGAGGGAGGCGCCATCGAGGTGATGAGCGTCATCCACGGCGAGCAACAACCCTCGCTGGCTGGCTCTCGCCCGGAGCTCTCGCAGGGCCATGCCGAGCATGGCGGTCAAGTCCTGCATCGGAGCCATCGGGAGCAGCTCGGTGAACGGTGCGAGGGCAATGTCACGGGTTGCTCCCGTCGCACTGATACGAATCACCGTCTTACCGGTTCGGTCGATCTGATCAGTCAACTCATGGAGCAGTCGACTCTTTCCCACTCCCGCCGGTCCAAGAATTGCGATACCCGTCCCCGACTCAAGCAGAGGGACGGCGTCGTCGAGAGCTGCCTGGCGTCCCACCAACGGCCACTTCATCTGGGAAAACCTAACCAAGTCGGCCCGTCGAATGAGTAGGTGACCGTATGTCAATGAGTAGGGACGATCACGAGGTGTCTTCGTACTCTCCGTCCCGGGGCCTGGGAGCGGTTCGTGGGCTCTCAGGAGCCGTGGCGAATAGAAGGGCCGGCGTTGAAAATGGGACGACGGATCTCCCTCGCGCTGGGCGTCTTCGTCGTTGTGGCGGCATGCGGTGGATCGCCCAGCACCGGGACGCCCGATAGTGGGAATGACGACCAGCCGTCGCCGACTCCAACCACGACAGTCGCCGACACCGGCGAATCGACCGACGACACCGGGGAGACCAACGACGACGTCCCAGTCTCCGGTCTGGGCGAGGCGAGCGTCACCATGGACGGAGAGACCTTCTACTTCGGACAGACCTCATTTCCGTCGCTCCGGTGTGACCCCGACATGTTTGGTGTGTTCTGGGTGGTCCTTGGCCAGATCGACGAGGAGGGAAACGAGATGGAGGACGGGGGGATACTCCAACTGGTCCTTGTGGGAGAAGGATCCGATTCTGGCGAGAAGGGGCAGGTGTCACAGGCGACTTTCGATCTTCCGTCCCGGGAGCAGAACTGGATCGCCGACCCCGAGGAGATCGCGTTGGGCGCGTTGGAGCCTGACACCAGTCAGGTCGATGAGTTCACCGTCGACGGCAACACGGTCAGCGGCCGGGCGTCGTTCTTCGAACGAGAGACATGGTTCGCCTGGTCAGCCGGTACTGCAGACGACTACCTGGTCGCCACAGCCACATTCGAGGCCAATTGCTCCGGTTGAACCGGGACAACGCCGCATGAGAGACGGTTGACCCGCGACACGCCCTGCTCGATCGGCGCTAAGTGGTCGGGACGGCCATGACTATCTCGACGCCGATGGGACCCTCCACCTACCTCAGGTGTGTGAAGCCACCCGCCTGGATCCTGGCGGCTTGGAGTCCGAGGAACATGTGGGGGCGTGTCAATGGTCGCATGTGGCCCGAACGCTGAAGGCCTGGAGAGGCGCGCCGGCGGGAATCGGCGCGAACAGCGTCAGGGTAGGGTCGGGCGGATCGTTGAGGTAGGCGGTGCCGGTCGCAGTGAGCGTCGACCCGTCGAATGCGAGATCCTCAAACGTGCCGGTCGGGACGTCGAGCCAGCTCAGCATCCAGGCGTGCGGCGTGCCGTTGAGGAAGACGGTCATCGTCAGGCGTTCGTCGCCGGTTTCGCTGGTGGCAGGTTCGTAGTACTCGAGCGCCAACTCGTAGAGGTCGTCACCGTAACGGAGACCGCCCTGAGCGAAGAACGTGCCCTCGGCCACGGCGCACTCCCACGTCGCGACAGGATCGTCCATGTCGAGCGTCAGGTCGCCCACCGTCACCACACTCCCTCCGTCGCCCGAGACCACGGCGCGTCCCGGGGTGGTCGCCTGAACCAAGAAGGACTGGTAGGCGAACGCCGGGTCGCCGGTGACCACGACGTCGAACACGCAAGCCGCCAGGAGATCCTCTCTCGTGACTCCCACCTCACCACAGAGGCGTTCCGCTTTCGTGCGCTCGAGCTCGGGAAGGTCGGCAACGGTCAACCAGCTCTGCGGGAAGCCCTCGATCAGGAAGTTGTCCGCGCTCTCGCCGGGTCCGTAGTGGAACAGCGACTCCTCCTCGGTGATGCGCCACGAGTCGACGAAGCTGGCATGGAAGAACTCGGTATCGAAACGAGTATGAGCCTCGAGCTGAATCCCGTCGCGGGTGACGAGGTCGTTGTCCGGGTTGCCGTCGGCTGACCCGAACATCCCAACCGACGGGACCGCCGACGGGCGTATCGTCACGATGAGAGCGTCCGTCGTCAGTGCCACGATGTCGGATACCTCGACGACGGTCCCATCGGCGGTCACGATCGTCCAGTGGCCCGGACTCCGCAACAGCTCGGCAGCACCGAGGTCAAAGGGCCTGCCTCGCTCGAGAGCGGTTTCGGCCCCGTCGATCCACGTCTCACCGATCGGGTGCATCGACACGGTGTGCCCCCCGACCCCCACCGCCGCGGCCGTGACGATCGACGCCCCCTGGGAGCCCTCCACGGGCTCGAGCCGCATCTGGACCTGGACGGTGCCGTTGTCGAAGACCCAGAACTCCCCGACGCTCTGGTTGTCATAACCGAGGGCGTCGAACGTGGCGACGTGGACGTCCCCGAAGGTGGTGCCGGTCATGGGCGGCTCAGGCGGCTCGGGCTCGAAGCAGGACACACCCCCGGGAGGCACGTCCGCCGCGGGCTCGTCGCCGAAGAGGTCGAGCGGCAGGTCGCCCTCCTCACGACCGCCTTGGTCGATCTCGTCGACCTTGATGCCGCCCTCCGCATTGCGGCGGTTCAACTCGACAGCGAGAGCGAAGCAGGCCTCGAGACCTCCGAACATCATGGCGGCAGCCAGGTAGTCCTCAGCTACGACGTGGACGAACTCGCAGGGTAGGTCGATGTCGATGCACAGCATCTTGCTGCCCCTGGCCGGATCGGTGGCCACGTAACGTGGATCATCGATCATGTCGTCCAATTTTTCCACGGTCTCGTCAAAGGCCGCATCCGCGCCGGTCCGGAAGGCTTCGTCGAGAAGGGTCTGCTTCATATCTCGCGAGAGGAGCTCCGAACCTTCGACGACCGTCAACGACTCGTCCACGACGACCGTGGCTCCCTCGTCGCCGAGGATCCTCATGAGGCCGACGTTCCAGCGGTAGGCGAACAGTTCGTACGGCGTCATCCCTAGTTCGCGTTGCGGTACGCCCGGGATCGTCTGGCCGAAGATCGCCACCGACATGAGCGGGTCGCCGACCTCCAGTTCGTCGACGAACCCGAGGTCGAATCCGGTCCGATCCCCCGGGCTGAGGTGGGTGTGGCGACTCGACGGGTCGGCGGTGACCAACTCGAGGAGCAAGGCGTTGCCGGCGCTCGGCATGCTCTGCAGGATCTCGACGAGGCTCTCGTCGCCGCTGCCGGTCGCGTCTGATAGAGCTTTCGCCCTGATGTCGTCGAATGCCTCCGCGGTGAGCCCGAACAGGCCGAAGTCGAGCGAGACGCTAGGGAGGGGATCACCTTCCGAGTCGACCACATGACCCGTGAGACTCTCGACGGGCGAGAGCGTGAATCCACCTGCCAACTCGGTTGGTGCCTCCGCCCCGGAGGCGGCTTCCTCGAGCACCTCGGCGTAGAAGCTCTCCTGGCCTTCGTCCGTCTGGAGCGCCAGATCGATGTGGATGACGAAGTCCTGCACCGCCTGGGTCCCGAAGGCGGCGTCGATGAGGGAGCCCGGCGTGGCACCGTCGGGGTCGGTGGCTGGCGTAGTGGTGGTCGTGGTGAGTGTGCCGCCGTCGTTCGTGCATGCTGCCGCGACGATCGACCCGACGAGGACCATCGACAACAGGCGCCTGCTCACCAGTATCGCACCCCTTGCACCGCAGGAACCTATCGCTCAGACCGTCGGTGCCGCCTACTCATTGTGAGGCGGTCGACTACTCATCCTCACGGGCCGGGCCATGCCGTTTCCGGTGGGCTCTGGTAGTGCAGTGGCGGCGGATTGGGCGCAAGCCCGATCCCGCCATGGGTCTGTCCCCAAACCAATACCGGGAAGAGCTTTCCGCAAGCCCAGCAGCATGACCGCAGCGTCGACTCTCTACCGACGCACCGTAATGACCGTCCGATCTTGCCTACTCTGCTCTGGATCGGCTGGTCTTCGTCGGAAACCCCTGCGATACTTTGACGATTCCCGCGCCCGTAGCTCAATTGGATAGAGCGTCTGACTACGGATTATCCAGCATTGAGCGCTATGCGGAACACGGAAAACGCAGGTCACCGACGAGCGTAAACCCCAGAATCAGACGCTGTAACTCATCGTCGGTTTCGGTTGCCCACTTCTCGTGTTCGTAGGGAAGTCGTCCTCTGGTTGTCGTTCTCGGCGGCAGCTAGCGGGTCACGCTTTCAGACCGGTCGCAGAATCGTGCTCAATGGTCGCAAATGCGCTGAAGAGTACGAGTGTGCCTAGCGCCAGCCTGCTTGCAACGTCGACGCCAAATGACCCAGTACTAGATTCTCTGATCCGGCGTTGCCGGGAGGTGAAACTCGTGATGCACCCCAACGAGGAGCTGTTTCGGCGTCTTCTCGAGGTGTGGGGGAGTGGGGATCGGGAGGGCGCGGCTCGCTTCTTCGCCGAGGACGCCGTCTTCCACCATCCGGGCCCTGGCCCGCTTCAAGGGGACCACCGAGGTCGTGATGGGATCGTCAGGTTCTGGGCGGAGCAGGACCGGCTCACAGGTGGTGGGTTCCGGCCGGAGTTCCTGGGTCTGGTTGCGGATGACGAGCGGGTGTACCTGCTCGTCCGGTTCGCCACTGCCGACGAGTCGATTTCGTTTCATCGCGCCGTCGTGTACGACATCGAGGACGGGGAGTTCGCCGCCGCGCGGTTCTTCGAGGATGACCCCGAGGCCGCCGTAGCCTTCTTCTCGGCCCCGCAGGGATCAGGGTGACCGAAGGTTCGGCGCGGACGATCGAGGTGGCGTCCGCGGACGGCACCACCATCGCGGCGAGCGTCGGGGGGCAGGGACCGCCGATCGTCCTGGTCCACGGCACCACCGGCTCGGACTTATCGTGGGCACGGGTATCCGCCCGTATCTAGAGGACCGCCATCGCGTGGTCGGCGTGCAGCGGCGCGGCCGGGGACGAAGTGGTGACGGGCCGGGGTATTCGTTCCAACGCGAGGCAGAGGACGTCGCCGCTGTTTTCGACTCGCTCGGCGCGCCCGTCGCCCTGGTCGGACACTCGTTCGGGGCCGACTGCAGCCTCGAGGCATCGTTGCTGACGACGAGCCTCTCGCGGCTCATCCTCTACGAGCCTGCCTTCGGATCGTCCGTCGACGAGACGATCCTCGGTCGGGTCGACGCCCACGTGGCAGCCGGCGAGCTCGAACAAGCCACCGAAACCTACCTGAGAGATGCGGCCCAGCTCAGCCCTCGCGAGATCGAGCTGCTCCGCTCGGCACCGACGTGGAACGAACGGGTACGGGCGGCGCACACGCTCACGCGAGAGGATCGGGCGGCGGCCGCGTACGTGCTGATCCCCGGGCGGTTCACAGAGATGACCGTCCCCACCCTGCTGCTCCTCGGGAGCGAGAGTCCGCCGGGATTCCGTGAGCGCATCGAAACGGTGGATGCCGTCTTGCCCAACAGCACGATCCGCATCCTCGAGGGGCAGGGCCACGCCGCCAGCGTCATCGCTCCCGACCTGTTGGCGGCCGAGATCCTCGCCTTCGCGGAGGCCTGAGACTGGCCGCCCAGAGACACTGGAAAGAGGATCGCCCACCCGGTGCTTTACCTATCGGTCCGCACGGTGGAGCGTCACATGTCCACCATCTACGCCAAGATCGGCACCAATGGCCGCCCGGCGAGTGCCGTAGTTGCCTCCTGGGCCCACTTGCATGGTCTCACCTGACTCGAACTCACTACGTGTACGTCGACACGGAGCCTGCGTTTCGGTACGAATTGCGGATTGACTCTGCGCTTTAGGGCGTGGCATTCCGTCGCCGTGAGGCAAGGCCGTCGCAAGACATCTGTCAGACCGTTGACGTCGTTCGTGTGGGATGGACCCGACTTGGACCCGCGGTCAGACTTATCGCCACTCCCACGATGACGAACCAGAGCGCCCCTGGGAACCAGGAGACGGCAGGCAGAAGGACCGAGAGGCCTATAGCCGCTGTTGCGAGTATCGAAAATATGCCGATGACCCGATTGGTCTTGAGAAGTGTGGTGCAGGCAAAGGCAGCCGGCAATGCGATCACCCAGGCGGAGACGGCTAGATGGATGCCAATGTTGAGGAGTGTTGGCACCCACACGACCTGTCCGATGTCATTCACCGAATCCGCCCAGGAGGCAACCGAGATCATGATGTAACCCACGGTGAGAACCGCAGCGCATGCACCGACACTCACCGTCGATGACGTGGCGACGGGGCTCCGGCGGCCCGCGTCATGGAGGAACGAACCGACGACTTGGGAGTAGATGATCATCGACAGCCCACCGATGATCCCCAGGGCCGCCGCCATGCGTATTGACGCCGCGTTGTCGAGAATCCAGGTCATCATCTGCGACCCGTCCCCGTTTTCGGGGAAACCTCCGGGCAGCAGGAAATGGCCGAGGACGCCAAGAGTGCCGGCGAGGACTCCGAACAGACCCCACAGTCGATTGTCCTGATATGTCGTTGGGTGACTCATGTCTGGATAGTCGGGCAGGTGCTGTCCCGAGCGCAACGGTCCAGCTGTCCCGTTCGAATCGGGACACTTCTCGTCGCACCTGACGCCTGGCCAACTGCGAACATACGGGTTGATGCAGCGAACTCATCGGTCGGTACTCGTGAAGCGGCGCACAACGGTGCTCTTGCTGATCATCCTCGCCCTTCTCGCGGCGACCATCGTCGAGACAATGTCAGCGGCCGAGCTTGGAGCCAGTCTCGAACCGGCTGATTACCTGTTCACTCTGATGATCCTGGTGATACCGGTCGTTGGCTGGTCGTGGGCAGGGAGCCGGGCATCCACTCGAGCCGGTCGGCTGGCAATGGCCTCTGGTGTGATCACCGCGGCGGGTTGGGTGATTCACGCCGCCGTGGTTTGGTCTGTGGCCCATGGCTCATCCGAGGTGATCACCGACCTCATAGCCTGGCCCGCGTTCTGGCTTCCGGTGATTCCTTACCTTCCTCTCGTCTACTGCGTCCCGCAGTCCGGCGACTCGGCGGTGATGAAGCCTTGGCTTCGCCGTCTCGGGGTAGTGGCCGTGGTGAGTGTCGCAGTCGTCGCGGTTGCGCAAGCACTCAGCCCAGACATGCTCGACGGCAACTACAACGGCGTCGTCGCCGTGGTTAACCCACTCGGCATCGACTCCTTCACTGACCTTGTCGGCCCTCTGACGTTTGCCGGGGTGATCGTGTTGTCGGTCTTCGCTCTCGCAGGTCTTCTCGACGGCTTGCGACGTCTACAGCGCGGAGGCGAGGGCGCCGAAGGGCTGCGACCGGTTGTGATGGTGGTAGGAATTGCAGCCCTGTTGCTGGCCCTCCTGGTAACAGGATCGCTAGTGCTGGGCGAAGCCGGTTTCACTGGGTTGTGGGTTCTCGCTGTTGGAATCCTCATCGCGGTGATGATCGCCGCCACGATTCGTGCGTCGAGTGTGACAGCCCGCGCTCGCCGGGCAGAGGTGCGCCGTCGAGCGGTCGCCGAGGCCCGAGCCGAGGAGGGACGCATACTGCGCAGGGATCTACATGATGGTGTAGGCCCGGCCATCGCCGCCATCGGTATCCGACTCGACATCCTTGCTGACCAGATGCCCGGTGACACCGAAGCTGCCCTATCCCTGCAGGGAGCCCGTGTCGCGGTCGACTCGGCGAGAGCCGAACTGCGGAGCATCGTCGATGGACTGCGGCCACCTCTTCTCGACGAACTCGGTTTTCTTGCTGCGCTAGAGGCTCGGTGTCTCGCACTCGATCACTCAGCAGGTCGAACGAGGGTGCGGGTCCATTTCGACGGCATTCTCGGTGAGATTCCCGACTCGGTCGCCCTTGCGCTCATCACCGCATCCGGAGAGGCCACATCGAACGCGGTACAGCATTCGGGTGGCACGACGTGTGTCGTCAAGGTGTCAAGGGTGGGCGGGGTGCTGTCAGTCCAGATCGCTGACGACGGCGTGTGGCGCGGAGAGAATCGGTCCGGCCACGGATTACACACGATGCAGGAGAGAATCGAAGAATTGGGTGGGACATTCGAGATCGACAAGACGACGTCGGGCACGACCATCGGCTTCACGGTGGATTTGTCATGATCAGTCACCCAACACCGGTGCGTGTAGCGCTCATCGAGGATCATGCCATCTACCGCGATGGGCTGGTTGCCGCCATCGAACGCTCTGAGGATCTCGCCTATGTCGGCCACAGCGCCGACATCGCAGGAAGCTCTACTCTCCTGTCGAATTCCGAAATCGACGTTGTCCTCGTTGATCTCACCCTTCCTGATGGGTCAGGGCTCGACGTCGTCACTCAGGCCCGACAAATGAATGTCGAGTCGCTCGTTCTCTCGATGTCATCGCGCGCCGAACTCGTGATTCGGGCAATTCAGTCGGGAGCGCGGGGGTACATGGTCAAGGATGCCGGCTGGCCGAATATCCACGCCGCAATCCTGGCAGTCGCACGGGGCGAAGTCGTCTTCGGTGCCAAAGTCGCAGACGAGATACTCGAAACTGTTGCCAATCAGGACGCACGCCGCGCTGCCTTCCCCCACCTCAGCCGCCGCGAGTTCGACGTGCTCGAGCTACTCGTCGCCCACCAGACCAACCAACAAATCGCACAACAGCTCTACATCGCACCCAAGACTGCCCGAAACCTGGTTTCATCGTTGCTCTCCAAACTCAGCGTCTCGACTCGCGTTGAGGCGGCGGAGATCGCCAGACAAGCGGGGATCAACACACCATGATGCCCAACATATACAGCGAGCAGAAGGCTCCGAAACCATCTGATTCTGGCGTCTACGCTCTCGGATAGAGCGTCTGATATGGCCTAGCATGCTCTCTATCGGCTGTCTTCTTCGAAGACCCCTTGCAGGACAGGGGAAAACAAGCGCCCGTAGCTCAATTGGATAGAGCGTCTGACTACGGATCAGGAGGTTGGGTGTTCGAGTCGCCCCGGGCGCGCTACCGAAACCCCTTGCAGTAGCAGGGGATTTTCCCGCCTCGGTGCTCGTTGACGGGTTGCAGCAGTGCGACCTCGGGGAGCCATTCGATCGGACCTAGTCGGTCGATCACCTTGGCAACTGTCAGTACAAACGCCCGAGTCTGCGCGCCTCATAATGCGGGTGGGCTCGTGGTCAGGTGGATGCCCGTCAGGATGACCCAGGCCCAGTACACGAGAATCAAGGTGCGCTGCACGAGGCCGGTATTGACTGCGTCTCTCTGAAACGATACGGCCGTCCACGCTGTCAGGACGACTCCTACGACTGCGGTGATCACTGTGTAGATCCGCCAGGGGCCTTCGAGAGAACCTGCCAATACCAGGCATGCTGCGGCCAGCGCCAAGAACATCAGTGGACCGGATGCGTTGTGGAGCTGGCCGCGCCAAGTGACCTCTGCTGCGGCGTGGGGTGGGTAGTTTCGTAGCGGGTCGGGACGGAAGATCCCCGCAACGATCAACCCGATGGCGAATGCGGCCAAGAGAATCGCTCCGGTTGCGTCCTCGAGCGCCCAGTTGACCCCGAAAGCGAAAGCGAACATTCCGATTCCCATCTGGAGGAAGTTGGCGATCTGAACCCACCCCCGTTCTCCCAGAGTCAGTTCGCTTCCTGTGTGATACGACGGGTTGTAGTCAGGGCGGTGCGCACCTTCAACGAACAGAACGACCAAGAACACAACGGCCGTGATCACCGCGATGATCAGAAGTAACTCGGTCACCTGCATCGGCCTCCTTGGTCAGCGTAGGCGTGTTTCCGATCGGACTGTCAGCAGACTTCTTTGAACGACCGCTGAGTGTGCCCAGGCTCGGTGCCCCACCTCCGAGCCCCTGCTACTCGATACGTGATGCCGATCTCGCTCGGGTACCGGATCGGTTCTTTGTTGCTCCAGAATTTATTTCGAGCACCGGACGTCCATGCATCGCCCCGGCTCAGCAGACCCATTCGACGTCAAGCCCTCCTCACCCTCGGCAGGAACCGGCCGGTACGGGATGCGTAGGTGCGATACGCGTCGCCGAGGCCCTCCGAGGAGCTGAGCAGGTTCTCCTCGCCGGCCGCCCACCAAAGATGGGTGACGATGGACAACGCTGCCACTCCCAGCAGCAGGTAGCTCCGGAAGACGAGAGTGGTGCCCACCGCGATTGCGATCAGCGCCGTGTAGATGGGATGGCGGACATATCGGTAAGGCCCGTCGCTCACCAGCTGGTGGTCCACCGTCACCCCGCTGACTGCCCCGTACCCGCCTATCGCTCGCGCTGCCCATAGCCCAACTGCAATCCCCAGAGCCCAAAGAACGAGGCCGGCCGACGGTAGAACAAGATCGATGCTGGTTGACCAGTTCAACCACCCCTCGTATGCCCAGCCGGGTGCGAGCACAACAAGGACCGGATAGACGAATGGAACGACCTGTACCAGATCCCCTCCACGGCCGATAAGGGGGAGGGGCTTCACCCGGGCTCGTAGCTCGACACCATATCCTGGACGTTCCCATCGAGACCACAACACCCACGCGGCCGCATTGGTTGCTGCCATTACGGCCGCCAACAGCTGAGCCAATGTGCTTGCCACGTCATATGCCTTGGGACGGGTTAGACGATACGCCGTAGGTGAATTGGGCGGTATCGCATTACGACTGGTGCGAGGCGCACTATCAATCTTCTATCCCGCGGGTCGCCGACCACCCTAGCCACGGCAGAACCGGCGGTCTGCGCTCCCAGCCAAACTCCGCGCCATATGTGGGTGCCGCCGAGGTCAGTGTCCGTGCTGCCCCATCGCTGGGCGGGCTCTAGCTGGGAGCCAAGATGGGAGCCATTCTCCGTGCACTGGTGTGGACGGCGGTGGACTCCAGTGGAACCGGAAGCCTTCGGGCCCGGTCCGTATGGACTCCGCTGGACACCCATGGACAAGGCTTGGAGATCTACGGATCAGAAGGTTGGGGGTTCGAGTCCCTCCGGGCGTGCTACGCGAAGCCCATGCTCAGGCGGGGTTTTCGCCGCGTCGGGGCATCGGTGAGTCGGTGGTGGCCATGCCGTGGGAGCGATCCTCGGGAGCCATTCTTCAAGCGATGAGGATGTCGCGGACCCTTGCCCAGGGGCTTTCGCATGAGACAGCCCACGTCGACCTTTTGATGTTCTCAGCACCTGGACGGAGGCTTCAACCCCCTGACACAGCGCGGGTATGACGACGGATCC
>Ga0302046_10005041_pt1 | contig 11677 bp, 14 predicted proteins | sample RVTome_11_FD_200261 | JGI IMG/M metagenome (GOLD analysis project Ga0302046, IMG submission 200261) | Soil microbial communities from uranium-contaminated site in the Upper Colorado River Basin, Wyoming, United States - RVT147D111 (version 2) ... | reverse complement strand
CAAGGGATGAACAAGGCAACGATCGGGCAAATTTGTTTGGCCCTTTTTGATCAGCAGACAAGGATCACTGATCTCCTATGAGAGTACGTCACGCACTGATCACAGGATGTCAGCATCGGTATCGCCATGACGGGCCTCAGGGGCTCCCCTCGTCTCAGGTGTTACCAGACCCTCCCACCAGGCGTACAAGAGACAATCAAGGGAGCCGGCGCAAAGAAGCATGCGAGAGACTGCTCGCTCTTGGGGTGATGGCCATTCTGGCACTGACGAGCCTTCTCTTGCTCCCAGTTGCGTCGGCTTATGGACCGAGACAAGTGCTTGCTTAAGGCATCGCGCAGTAGTATCTTCTGAAGGCCATCGGGTACATTGGCTGGGGTTGCCGTCCTTTGAGTTGTAAGTCGGGACAGGGAGGCGTCATCATGCAACTGAGTCGTCGAGAATTGCTCAAAGCTGGCATCGGTGTGGGAGCGTCGCTTTCTCTCCCCTCTGGCAGTTTGCTCGCCCAGGAGGGCGCCGTGATTCATCGCAAGATCCCTTCCAGCGGTGAGAGCGTGCCGGTCGTCGGGATCGGGACATCGCGGCGCTACCAGGGAACGACGGAGGCAGAACGTGCACAGCTCAAAGAGGTGCTGCGTCGGTTCAAGGAGCTGAGAGGGAAAGTCATCGACACCGCGCCGGCGTATGGAAACGCCGAGACGGTCGTAGGTGATCTTGTGGCCGACCTCGGGATTCGGGACTCGCTGTTTATCGCGACAAAGGTAGGGGCCCAGGGCCGCGAGGCCGGGATCGAGCAGATGGAGCAGTCGCTCAAGCGCCTGCGCACGCGCAAGATCGATCTGATCGCCGTGCACAACCTGTGGGACACGCAGACCCAGCTCCGCACGCTTCGCGAGTGGAAGCAGGCCGGCCGCATCCGATACGTCGGGATCACGACGTCGTCCGATCGGCAATACCAGGAGTTCGAGCAGACGATGAAGACCGAGGCGCTCGACTTCATTCAGGTGGACTACGCGATCGACAACCGGAACGCGGAGCAACGGATCCTCCCGCTTGCCGCCGATCGCGGGATGGCGGTGATGATCAACCTTCCGTTCGGGCGAGGCCGGCTCTTCGGGACAGTACAGGGGCAACCACTGCCACCATGGGCCCGCGATTTCGACTGCGCGAGCTGGGCCCAATTCTTCCTCAAGTACATCGTGTCGCACCCGGCGGCTACCTGCGCAATCCCGGGGACCGCGAAGGTCGAGTACGTTATCGACAATCTCGGCGCCGCGCGTGGGCGCTTACCTGATCCGGCGATGCGCCGCCGCATGGAGAGCTTCATCGATCGTCTGTAGTCAGCATTCGCGGGCGGCAGGTCGGAATTCGGGGGTGTCCGATCGACGTAAAGGGAGAGGATCGGGGTGACCAGGGGGGGTGCCGGCTCCGAGTCCGGCGCGATGGCGGCGTGGCGTACCGTCTGCTCCGCCGAATGATCAATGTTCGACCGGAGGAGGTGCGAGCGCTCGCTTGGTCGTGGTTGTATATCTTCTCCGTCTTGTCCTCCTACTACATCATTCGGCCAATCCGCGATGAGATGGGGGTTGCAGGCGGTGTCGACAACCTGCCGTGGCTATTCACGGGGACCCTCGTCGGAATGATGGCCGTAAACCCCCCGTTTGCCGCTCTCGTCAAGAAGCTGCCACGGGAGCGTTTCATCTCCATCGCCTACCGGTTTTTCATCACGAATCTCCTGGTATTCGTCCTGTTGCTCAAGGCATCGACCGCAGCGCAGAGCATTTGGGTCGGCCGCGTCTTCTTCATCTGGACGTCTATCTTCAACCTGTTCGTCGTGTCCGTGTTTTGGGCGCTCATGGTCGATGTCTTTAACGCCGAGCAGGGGAAGCGGCTCTTTGGCTTCATCGCGGCCGGGGCGACGCTCGGGGGCATAGCGGGCTCAAGCCTGACGGCTGCGCTCGCGCCGTATGTGGAACCCACCCACCTGCTACTCGCGTCGGCCGCACTGCTTGAGGTTGCGGTGTTCAGCGTCCGCCATCTGTCCCGTTTGTCGGAAGCGCTGCGCCTCCGGCCTACGGCGCGTGCCGAGGAGGCCCCGATCGGGGGGGCAGTATTCTCCGGCCTGACGCACGCCTTCAAATCGCCTTACCTTCTGAGCATCAGTCTCTACATATTGCTGTTCGCGATCACCTCCACGCTCCTCTACTTCCAGCAGGCCGCGATCGTCAACCACAGCTTCGCCGATCGTCCGGCGCGCACCGCGTTCTTTGCGCAGGTCGATCTCACGGTCAATGTCCTTACGCTCGGAACCCAGCTTCTCCTGACGGGCCGCCTCCTTCGCGTCCTTGGTGTCGCCCTGACACTCATCATCATCCCGGGCCTCACCGTGGTTGGATTTGTCACGCTGGCTCTGGTGCCGACGATCGTGATCATCGTCATGTTCCAGGTCCTACGGCGCGCCGGCAATTTCGCTGTCGCGCGGCCGACGCGCGAGGTGCTGTTCACGGTCATTCCACGCGAGGACAAGTACAAGGCGAAAAGTTTCATCGACACCGTCGTGTATCGGGCCGGTGATCAGATTGGCGCCTGGTCGTACGGGCTGTTGTCCTTCCTGGGTCTGGGCATGACGGGGATCGCGATCGCAGCAATCCCGATCTCGGCCGCGTGGGTGCTGAACAGTTTATGGCTAGGCCGGAGGCAAGAGGCGATGGCGACAGCGCAAGTGTCCCCTTGAGTGACGGGGAGGTGACGAGGCTCAAGATGCTAAGCGTTGACCTGATTCCCGGACACCTGGGGTACCATGAGGGTACCGTCAGCGAGAAGGTGAGCCGAAATGCAGCGAACGGCCAAGAGATGGCGGCGGGGTCAGCGCGCGCGGGCCCGCTGGCGGATGGATGAGAAGGCGTCTTGAACGGCTGCTGGGATGCTGGGCTGGCTCAGGCGCGAGGCGCGCCTCTCGTCTAGCCCGGAGCGGTCAACAGTCGCAGGCTTGCCCACACCCGTTCGAAGAAGGTCGCGAGCTTCTGGAAGCGATAGCGTCACTCCACGCCGTCAACCACCAAGTGGGGCTCCAAAGGTGGAGGGGCTTGGCGAGCGAGTCAAAGAGGGTCTTCCAGGAAGTGGAGATGTTCGTCGCGAGATCGGTAGCCCGCGAGGGATCCGTTTGCAGCAAAGTCAGGAACCTGGCCCGGGCCTCCGGCGTCACTCGTGGCCCGATCCGAACCAGCAATCGGTTGGCCGGATCCTCTTCGACATTGGGCTCATTCGTCGCGAATTGGTAAAACCCTTCGGACCCGAACAACCGGAAGAGTACCGCTCCATACTCAGCCTTCGACAGCTTGGTCCCTTGAAGATCCCAGTGCCAGGAATAGGCCGTGGCCAGGACAATCCGGTCGTCATGGCTCCCATCGGCAAAGCAGGCTCGAATGAGCTGCCGACCGATGCCCCGCCCTCGCCAGCCGCGCGCCACCTCGATCATACCCAACTCCCAGACCTCCGGGGCGCTGGGATCCCCCCATCGCTCCCGAGGGTCGGGCCTCGCGATAAGGGCATAGCCCACAATCAGATGGTTCATGGCGCGGGCCAGGACCAACCGCCCATCCGTGGTCTGGGCAAAGCGGGGAAACCCCTCGGCCAGCCGCTGTGTGGACTCTGGGTGATAGCGATACAGGATCCCCATGCCGGAGGCAACGGTGGATTGTTCGATCACCTCCGGAAGAGGGTCAATGAGGATTTCAGCCGAGTCAACCAAGACGTTCATAGGTCCTCCCACAATCCATAACATCATGCTATGACACATTGCGTTATAAAGCAAGGGAATTCCACATATTTATGCTAACTAGCTGAATTATTTAACTTTTTCTGCGTGCTGGGAAGTCGGGCAGTCCTTGGCGTTTGAACCGGATGCTAAGGAGCGGTTTCAGCCGAGCCACTTTCCTCACCATTCAGGCCATAATCCGCCGGGACGATCCCGGTCATTTCCTGTCAGGAGAGGAACCGGGGCCACTCTAACAACCGGACATCGTCACTCACTAAAAACAGTAGCTGGTGATTCGATTTGACAAAGCCACGATCGATCGTTAGACTACCATATCTATGCAGCGCTCCGCGCCTTTCTTCGTGCCTACCTATCGAGGTTATGGCGGCACTCCCCCCGTTGTTGTCGAGGCTGTGACCCGATGCTCAATAGCATGACCGGGTTCGGGCGAGGGGAACACATCACCCCCTCGAGGCGTTACCTGTGCGAACTCCAGTCGGTCAACCATCGCTACCTGGAGGTTCGCTCCCGCCTCCCGAGGCGGCTTGTCGGGTTGGACCTCCTGATCCAGCGGGCGGTGCAGGGACGCTTCGCACGAGGGCGGATTGACGTCACGGTCACCGAGGAGCTACCCGATGGGGAACCGAGAAAGCTGCGCCTGAATCGGACCCTTGCCCTCGAGTATCTTTCCGCCTTCAAGGCCCTTCAGGCTGAGCTGGGGCTTCCAGGAGAGGTCACGCTCGAGTTCTTGTGTTCGCAACGGGACCTCTTCGAAGTAGAAGGTGACGAAGCGGGATCTCCGGAGGCCGACTGGCCGGAGATCCAGGCCGCACTTGAACGGGCGATGGAGGGCGTGGCCGAGATGCGGCGGGACGAGGGCAGGGCGCTCAAGGCTGCTCTCCTCGGCCACCTGGATCAGGTTGAAGCGATCTTGGCAGGGATCATCGCTCGCGCGCCGGAGGTGGTGCGAAGCTACAAGAACCGGCTGGAGATCCGGTTGCAGCGCTTATTGGAGGGAAAAACTGTCGATCCCGGACGCCTCGAGCAGGAGGTGGCGCTCCTGGCTGACCGCTCGGATATCGCGGAAGAGGTGGCACGGCTCACGAGCCATCTCGGGCAGTTTCGGGAGTCCATCGAACAACAGGGCCCTCACGGCCGGCGTTCGGAATTTCTCCTCCAAGAGATGCAGCGCGAGGCCAACACCATCGGAGCGAAGGCGAACGATGCCAAGATCTCTCAGGACGTGATAGCGCTGAAGAGCATACTGGAGCAGCTCCGGGAGCAGGTCCAGAACGTGGAGTGAGAGAGGACGCGCCCGGGTGGCCACAAAGCTGCTGAACGTAGGGTTCGGAAATATGGTGGTGGTTGCGCGGGTCATCGCCATCGTCGATCCCGGCTCGGCGCCGATGAAGCGCCTGAAGGACGAGGCCAAGCAGGCCGGAAAACTGGTCGATGCGACCAACGGCAGGCGCACCCGCTCCATCATCGTCACCGACAGCGACCACGTCGTGCTGTCGGCTATCCAGACCGAAACGATCGCCCAACGGCTCGAGGCCGAGGCGTTCCCCGGCCGGAAGGCCGGCTGACGGACGGCGGTCTGCATGGAGCGGCAACCGCTGATCGTGGTCGTGTCGGCCCCCTCCGGCGCAGGCAAGACCACGTTGTGTCAGGAGGCGGCGCGACGGGTGCCGCGCCTGGTCCACTCCGTTTCGTACACCACCCGCGCCCCGAGGCCCGACGAGCAGGACGAACGCGACTATCACTTCGTGGATGAAGCGACCTTCCGCAAGATGATCGAGGCGGGCGACTTCGCGGAGTGGGCTGCCGTCCATGGTCGCCTGTACGGAACCTCCCGGCTGCTGCTGGAGAAACAGTTTGCGGAGGGGCTCGACGTCATCCTGGACATCGACACCCAGGGGGCGGCGATCCTCAGGCGGGTCTACCCGGGGGCAGCGTTTGTCTTCGTCGTCCCCCCCACTTTTGCGCTGTTGGAGACAAGGCTCCGCCAACGGCGGAGCGATTCCCAGCAGGAAATCCGCCAGCGCCTGGCCAGGGCGAGGGAGGAGTTACAGCACTATCGGGAATACCGTTACATTGTCGTGAACGACATCTTTGACGACGCAGTCAAGCGACTGTGCTCAATCATCACCGCCGAGCGATCCCGAAGCGATCGGGTGGATCTCTCCTTTCTGGACGAGGTCGTCGGCTGAGATTGTAGGAAGGAGGATCGTTTGCATGCCGCTATCGCCGTTGGAACATCTGCTGACGTATGTGGACAGCAAGTATCGCCTGGTGATCATCGCCGCGAAGCGCACCAAGCAACTGATGCATGGCGCCGAACCGCTGATCGCCCCCAAGAGCTTCAAATCGACCTACATCGCCCTGGAGGAAGTGGGGGCGGGAAAGCTGAACTTTGAAGCCGAGGGCGCCCTGGCGGAGGAGCTGGTCACGCCCGAGGTGAAGCCAATCTGGTTCCGAAGCCTGTCAACCGAGGATACGCTCGCCGAGGGAGTGATGATCGAGGAGGAAGAGGAGGAGATGGGGGAGACCGACCTCGAGGAGTCGCCGCAGGAGCTGCTGACCGAACCGAGCGAGGTGCAAGACGAGCCGGAGATGACCGGTCTGGATGCGTTGGAACCGCCAGTCGCAGCCGAGGACGAAACCTGAAGGGTGTGACCGGCATCGTGTTAGCGGGCGGCAAGTCCTCGCGGATGGGGTTCAATAAGGCCTTCATCCAATTCGGGGGCAAGCGGCTGATCGAGATCACGGCGGATCGCCTCGCGAGGCTGTTCCCGGAGGTCCTGATCATCGCCGACAACCTCGACCTGTACTCCTATCTCGGCGTCAGGGTTATCCCCGATCTGATCCCGGATTCCGGCTCCCTTGGCGGCATCTACACCGGCCTCAGCGCCGCCGCCCACCCGGAGGCTTTCTTCGCCGCCTGTGACATGCCATTCCTCAGCGCAGACCTGATCACCCTGTTGGTCCGCGAAGCCGAGGGCTGGGATGCGGTGGTGCCCCGCGTGGCAGGCGAATTGCAGCCCATGCATGCAATCTATGCCAAGTCGTGCCTCCCTTTCATCAAGGAAGCAATCGACGTCGGCCAGTTCAAGATTGCCGGGTTCTTCCCCAAGGTCAAGGTGAAGATCATCGAGGAACCGGCACTCCGGGCGGTGGACCCTGATCTCCTCGGACTCATGAACGTCAACACGCCACCCGAGCTGGAGAGGGCCGAGGCGATTCGGCGACAGCGACTGTCGGCTGCCACCTGAGATCCTTATCGACTCTCCCGAACAAGGGCCTGTCGTGATCCTGAGTGCTCGCCTTCTTCTCCCGATTTCCTCCCCTCCTCTTCCGGACGCCGGCCTCCTGATCCGTGGTGGGATCATCCGCGCGATCGGCCCGACATCGGCCCTCCTGCGGGATGTCTCAGGCGAGCCTTACGAGTCGCTCGGGAACGCCGTCATCCTGCCGGGTCTGGTGAACGCGCACACCCATCTGGAGCTCACCGGGTTGCACGGCCGCCTTCTCCCCGCCCGATCGTTCACCGAATGGGCGGCGGGGCTACTGGCCCTCCGACCCACCCTGGATCGGACGTTCTTCGACGCTTCCTCAATGGAGGGGGCGGGGACCCTGCTGAGGAGCGGGGTCACCTGCGTGGCGGACATCACTTCCTCCGGTGCGAGCCTTGGCCCCCTGAAAGCTCTGGGACTGCGCGGGATCGTGTTTCAGGAGGTCTTGGGGCTGGACCCGGAACAGGCCACAGAACGGCTCAGCGCCGCTGAGGAAGCCATCCGGTCGTTGGCGCTCGAAGCGAGCGGCAGCCTGCTGTCGGTGGGTCTTTCGCCTCACGCGCCGTACAGTCTGTCCGAGCCCCTGCTCGACCGGTGCGCCGACCTCCTACGCCGCAACAACATCCCGGCGACGACCCACCTGGCCGAATCGCCAGAGGAGGTCGCGTACATCGGGTTGGGCCTCGGGCCGATCGCCAGCGATCTGCTGCCGGCAGTAGGTCGGCATGCCCCATCGCACCGGATCCTCGGCGAAAGCCCGACCGCGTTCCTGGCCAGACTCGGCCTGCTCTCGGAGCGGCTGATGGCGGTCCACGCGGTCCACCTGGGCGGGTCCGATCTCGAGCTCTTGAGACAGCATGGGGTCGCGCTGGCCCTCTGCCCCCGGAGCAATTCCCACCTCAGGGTCGGGACTGCGCCGCTGCCACGCTACCTGGCGTCCAGGCTTCGGGTGGGCCTCGGGACCGATTCCCTGGCCAGCAATGAGACACTGAGTCTCTGGGATGAGATGCGATTCGCGCTCGCGCTCTACGACGGGGCGGTCACGCCACAGCAGCTTGTGACGATGTGCACGCTCGGCGGGGCCAGCGCGCTCGGTATGGCCACGCAAATCGGCTCCCTGGAACCAGGCAAGCGCGCGGACGTGATCGCCCTCGCCGTCGATCACCTTGACGACGCCGACCCTTACGGATCGCTGGTGCGGCAGGCCTCGGAGAAATCGGTCGTCCTGAGTATGGTGGACGGCAAGATTCTCTATCGCGGCTAGTGCGCCTCCAACTATCTATCGCTGCAACTGACGCGCACTGCGCCGGGCCAAGAAGCGAGCATAGCAAGGCGCGGCCCCTAGGGCCGCACCCACTGCGCGGGTACCCGACGTACGACGTCAGGTCCGTCGCAGGGAGTGCCCTGGGGGCCAGCAACGCAGCTAGGCGAAGGTTACTGGCCCGGCAGAGGGAGGAACCTAGTGGAGCCACGGGTAGGAAGGGTCAAGTACATCAATTGCGAACCGATCTACTACGGGATCGAGCAGGGGGCGATCCCCGCAGTCTGCCGGATCGTTGACGGGACGCCGGCCGAGCTGAACCTCATGCTCAGAGAAGGTCATCTCGACATTTCGGTCATCTCCGCGATCGAATACGCCCGCCATCCAGATCGCTACCTGATCCTCCCGGACCTGGCGATCGCGTCCGACGGGCCGGTCGAGAGCGTCCTGTTCTTGAGCCGCGTACGTCCGGCCGAACTCAATGGGAAGGTCGTCCTCCTGAACAAGGACTCACTGACGTCGATATTTCTCGTGAAGATCCTCCTCAAGAGAATATTTGGCGTTTCTCCTCAGTACCTCCACGCCGAGGCGCAATCCACCGGCTCGCTGCCGAAGCACATCGCCGGGATGCTGATGATCGGCGACCCGGCGCTTCGAGCCAGGGGACAACTCCCATACGCCCTCGATTTAGGTGAGGCGTGGAAGGAGCTCACCGGGCTGCCTTTCGTCTTCGCCATCTGGGCGGTCCGCCGCCACTTCTACCGTGAGCACCGAGAGGAGACTCACCGGCTCCACCATGCCCTGCTCTGCTCGAAGGGCTACAGTATTGCGCGGCTCGATGATATTTGTGAGGCAGTCCATCTTCGTGTTGGGCTGGGCCGGGAGGCCTGTTCGACCTATCTGAAAGAACGCCTCTCCTTCGACCTGACGCCACGCCACCTCGACGGGATGCGTCACTTTTTCACCATGTTGCAGGCGGAGGGTGAACTCTCGCCTGCGCCTCAGTTGGAGTTTATTGAGGTCTAACGAACAGACTCGGCAAGAGAAACCACGCCTTGGCGACCGAGACGCCTTGACAGGCGGGAAAGAAGGAATCGCGATGGGAGGACGGCCGGCTAGTGCTTCCCGCGTGGAGATGAGCCCGTGACCTCCGCGCCATCCAGTGTCACGGCCTTCCGGCCCGGTGGCGAATAGACCAGGAACTCATCCGAGGCTACACACATGCTGCTCATCCGCCACGGAGAAACGATCTGGAATCAGGAGCGTCGGATCCAGGGGAATCTCGACCCCGGCTTGAGCGATCGAGGCAAGGCTCAGGCCGCGCTCCTCGCCGCGAGGCTGAAGGGCCGACCGTTCACTGCCCTCTACACCAGCCCGCTCCGGCGCGCCCTGGACACGGCGGCCATCCTCTGCGAGTCCACCGGCCTCGCTCCCCGACCCATTGATGGCCTTCGGGAGATACGGCTGGGAGAATGGGAAGGAAAAACCGTCACCGAGATCAGGACCACGTCCGGCAACCTGTACGATCGGTGGCTCGACCGTCCCGTTGACGTCTGTTCTCCACCTGGGGGAGAGGAGATACGTGCCTTCCAGCAGCGAGCGGTGGAGGCCATCGAGAGCCTCCGCAGATCTCACATCGATGGGGACCTTCTTATCGTGACGCACGGCGGCGTGATCAAGGTCTACCTGTGTCATATCCTGGGTCTCGACTTGAATCGCCTGTTTCGGATCAAGGCGGACAACACCGCCGTGACCGAGATCCTGTTCAACGGTGACACGTCCCACCTCGCCCTCCTCAACGATACCTGTCACTTAAATGGCCAAGGCATCGCTGTCCCGACCCACGATGGCGTCTCTGGGGGGGATCACGGTGCGGCCCACGCCGCCTCTTAGTGCCCATGCAACCACCTCCCCTTAGCGATGTCGTGACGGCCCGTCGCGCCCCCCGTCTGATCTTCCCGGCATGCGCCAACTCCGAACGGGGATCAGTGGCACGCGCTCCTTGCAGCGGCACGCGGCGGCCCGGGGACCCGCCGAGAATCAATCGTCCTGTCACCTCGGCCAAAGCGTGGTTCCGAGAACAAGAAAGGCGAGGAGGGCGCCTCGCCTTGTGCATTCCGCCGGAATCGATCCGGTTGAGCCTAGTGCCGTTCCAACTATTTACGCCAAAATGGTGAGGATCGGGAAGGCGGCAGTTCTTAGCAGGACAAGTGTCAGAGATTAGCCGCAACAAGTTGGAACGGCACTAGTCCGCCACGCTTTTCTTGGGCTCCTTGGTTTCGGGCTTACTTTCGGCTTTCTGGCTCCCGCCATCGCCCGAGGCCGCTTTCTTTTCAGCGTCCAGCGCCTTTTTTCGCTCGGGATTCGCATAATCTGTCACATACCAGCCCGAGCCTTTGAACAGCAACCCAGGGGCAGAGAGAATTTTGGCGACCTTTCCCCTGCACAGCACACACCTCTTGATAGGTCTGTCCGAGACCTTTTGGATCACCTCGAACTTGTGATCGCAGGCCTCGCACTGATATTCATAAATCGGCACGAATGCCACCTCCTGTTCGGCTAGCACAGCCCCGAGAGGATCGATGATAGCCTGATATCGCTCGCACTAACTCGTCGAGCAGAATCGTCTCTCACGTCCGACTTCCGAGATCAGGATACGTTACGGTTCCTGTCATGTCAAGGTGAGCGGCCACCGGCAGGACCGAACTAGTGCCGTTCCAACTACATTCGCCTAGCGGCGAGGCTTCACCCCAGGGCGCTCCCTGCGCCGTACCACCGTATGTACGCCGTGTACCCGCAAGGGTGGGTGCGGCCCTGGGGTCCGCGCCTTGCTATGCTCGTTTCTTGGCCCGGCACGATGCCCCACTAGGTTAGGGCAAAATAGTTGGAGGAGCACTAAGTGATCGGCCTTACGGCGCTGCCCTGACCCGCATGCGTAGGTCTGGCATTCAATTCGACCCCTTGAAATGTCCTCACATAGGACGGTTTTCTCTTGACAACACTTTGCACTAACGGGTAGAAGAGCGTGGAGCGTGAACATACCGAATCCCTGCATGGGAACGCCTCAAAACATTCTTGTACGAAAAGAGGACTGTCCAGATATCCTGAACTGCCTGTCATGCAAGTGCTCGACGCAGGCCGACGACCAAAGACCGGCCTCTCTTCACGAAGCCATCTCGGCGACTCGTCCCCTCCACTTCTCTTGCATGGGCCACCTCTTAGGTGGGCCCTTCATCTCCATTCTTTTCAGCATTCCAAGCGAGTCCAGACCGGTGGCAACCGCGATTGACAGCCACCCGACGGTGGAACAAGGTAAAGCGAGCAGGCGAGAACGGCGACCATCACCTCCTTGTGCTCGGACTCTGCAAC
>Ga0302046_10005039_pt1 | contig 11680 bp, 9 predicted proteins | sample RVTome_11_FD_200261 | JGI IMG/M metagenome (GOLD analysis project Ga0302046, IMG submission 200261) | Soil microbial communities from uranium-contaminated site in the Upper Colorado River Basin, Wyoming, United States - RVT147D111 (version 2) ... | reverse complement strand
ATGCACGCTTCCGGGTCGTCGCCGTTGACGTGGAAGATCGGGGCCTCGATCATGCGGGCGATGTCGGTGGCGTAGGTGGAACTGCGCGCTTCCGAGGGACCCGTGGTAAAGCCGATCTGGTTGTTGATGACGATGTGGAGCGTCCCGCCCGTGTGATAGCCCCGGAGCTGGCTGAAGTTGAGCGTTTCGGCTACGACGCCCTGGCCGGCGAAGGCCGCGTCGCCGTGGATGAGCACGGGGATGACGGCATCGTGGACGTCGCCGCCGGGCACGTCGGGGGCCTCTTCTTTGCGCAACAGATCCTGCTTGGCCCGCACGATGCCTTCGACGATGGGGTTGACCGCTTCGAGATGGCTCGGGTTGGAGGCCAGCGTCAGCTTGATCCGGGCGCCGCTCGGCGCAATGTGTTCTCCCCGGGCGCCCAGGTGGTATTTCACGTCGCCCGAGCCGTAGATCGTATCCGGATCGATGTTGCCCTCGAACTCTGAAAAGATGGCTTCGTACGATTTGCCGAGGATATTCGCCCGCACGTTGAGCCGTCCCCGGTGCGCCATGCCGAAGACGATCTCATGCACTTCCTGATCCGCCGCGTCCGAGATGACGGCGTCGAGCATCGGAATGAGGCTCTCGCCCCCTTCGAGCGAGAACCGCTTGTGCCCGATGTATTTGGTGTGCAGGAACCGCTCGAACGCCTCGGCGGAGTTGAGCTTTTGCAGGATGCGTCGTTTCCCGTCGAGGGGGATCTCGTCGGCGTTGCGGATGGGTTCGATGCGCTCCTGGAGCCAGTGCTTTTCCTGCGAATCCGAGATGTGCATGAAGGCGACCCCGATCCGGCGCGTGTAAGTCTGGCGCAGGATGTCGAGGATCTCGCGGAGCGGGAGCACGTCTTTGCCGCCCAGGCCGCCCGTGACGAACTTGCGGTCGAGGTCCCAGACGGTCAGCCCGTACTGGGCGGGGTCCAACTCGGGATGGTATCGCCACTCGTAGCCGAGGGGATTGGTATCGGCCTGCAGGTGCCCGCGTACCCGGAAGACGCGGATGAGCATCATCACGCGCGCCTGCTTCAGGATCCTCTCCATCTCGTTCCCCGCCTCCTGGTAGCCGAGTTGCGGCGTCGTGTCGAGGCTGAGGACGTAGGGCGGGTAGGGGACGTTGAGGTCCTTGAATACCCGCATGTAGAAGTCGTGCTTGCCCAGGAGCAGGTCGGAGACGTACGCCAGGAAGGCGCCGCTCTCGGCACCCTGGATGACCCGGTGGTCGTAGGTCGACGTGAGGGTCATCACCTCGGAGAGGCCGACTTTGCTGACGGCTTCGGGCGGGAACGCATGGTACTCCGGCGGAAAGCCGATCGAGCCGATGCCGACGATGAGGCCCTGCCCCGGCATCAGGCGCGGCACGCTGAGCGAGGTGCCGATCATCCCGGGGTTGGTCAGCGAAGCCGTGGTGTCCTGAAAGTCGGGCAACGCCAGGGTGTTGTTGCGGGCGCGGCGGATGAGGTCGTTGTAGATGCCCAGAAACTGGGCGAAGTTCATCTCCTCGGCCTTCTTGATGTTGGGCACCAGGAGCGTACGTTTGCCGCGCCGTTCGATGTCGATAGCCAGCCCGAGGTTGACGTGGGGCGGGATGACGTGCTGCGGGACGCCGTCGTCCTGCGCGAAGGACGTGTTCATGGCGGGGTAGACCTTCAACGCCTGCACCAGGGCAAACGCGATGAGGTGCGTGTACGACACTTTCTCCCCGCCGACGCCGCGCTGGTACGCGTTGATGAGCTGGCGGTTCTCGGCCAGGAGCTTGACCGGGAAGCTGCGCACCGAGGTAGCCGTGGGCACGCCCAGGCTCGCCTCCATGTTTTCGACGATCTTCGCCGAAGCCCCGCGCAGCGGTTTCAGCTCCGCATCCTCGGCGATGGGGGTAGCGGGCGGTGGCGGCTTGGCGGCTTCTTCCACGGCGCCATCCCCGCTCGGCCGCGCCGGCGGTGCCGCCGGGGTGGCAGGCGGGGCTACCTCCGTCGCCACGGGCCGGGCTTCGGTAACGGCTACAAAGGATTCGTTGGGCCGGAAGTCGGCAAAAAACTCGCGCCAGCTTTCGCTTACGCTGTCCGGGTTTTCGAGGTATTGCTTGTAGAGCTCTTCGACGTAGCCGGTGTTGAATCCAAGCGTGCTCACGATGTCAGGACGTCTGGTGAAAAAATGACCGAAGGCACGAGATGGATAAACGATACCGCCGAGGGAAGGATTCTACCGGCCGGGGATTTTGACGCTTACGGGCAGGCTGCCTGCGTCAAAGCCATCCCTCTTGCCGGTACCACGCGATGGTTTCCCGCACGCCTTCCTCCAGCGGGACTTCCTGCCGATAGCCGAAGTGACGGTGCGCTTTGGCGTGGGAGCACATCTTGGTCGTCTCCAGCATCTCGCGGGCCTTCTCGCGGTTGAGCGGGGGGTACTGCCCGAGCAGGCTGCTGATACCCTCCACGACGGCGCCGACCGGGCCGACGAGGGTGCGGGGGACGGGGATCGTGAGGGCCTTTTTGCCCAGGGCCGCCGTCGTAGCGCGCTTGATCTGCTCCCAGGAATAGGCTTCGTCACTCCCGAGGAAGTACGTTTCGCCCGCCGTTGCGTTGGACTCGGCCGCGTCGATCATGCCCCGGATGAGGTCGCGGGCGTGGACCAGGCTCAGCTCGGGCTCGGTGCCGCTGCCGATCATCGGGCAGAGGCCGGTGTTGACGGTCTTGAAGAAGGTGTAGATGTCCGCCTCGCGGGAGCCGTAGACGGCCGGTGGGCGGATGACGACGACGGGTAGGTCGCGGAGGTAGACCGTACCGTCGTCTGCCGGGGTCGCCAGCCGGCGTTCCATCTCGGCCTTGCTGCGGCCGTACATGCTGATCGGGTTGAGCGGCGTCTCTTCGTCGGCGATGCCGGTGGGCGAAGGGCCGACGGCGGCCAGGCTGCTGGTGATCAGCACCTTCGTGATGCCGGGATTGACGGCCTGGACCAAGCGCAACAACGTCAGCGGAGCGGTCACGTTGGCCTGTTCGAAGACCGACCAGTGCGGCGAGCGCGTGACGCCGGCTACATGGTAGACGTAGTCTACGCCGCGCACCGCCTCGCGCAGCACGTCGCCGTCGGTCAGATCGCCCCGCACGGGCACGATGTCGAGCCCGTCGAGCCACTTGAGCCGGTCTCGTACCAGGCACCGCACCTCCCCGTAGCCGCGCCGCAGCAGCGCTTCGACGAGGTGGCTGCCGATAAAGCCGGTTCCTCCCGTGACGAAAGCGGTCCTGGTCATATTGGATTTTGGGTTTTGGAATGACCGGGTATCCTGCGTTTTTACGTTTATCGTAGTGAGGGACTTTTTGAGGCCAATTACTTTGCCCGCAGCTTCGCAACGCTCTCGATGTGATGGGTGTGCGGGAAGAGGTCGACAGGTTGCACGGCCTCGACGTCGTAGACCTCCCGTAACATCGATAGATCCCGGGCCTGGGACAGCGGGTTGCAACTGACGTAGACGAACCGTTCGGGCCGTAGCCGGGCGATCTGCTTGACGACCTTCGGGTGCATGCCCGCACGCGGCGGGTCGGCGATCAGCACGTCGGGTTTGCCGTGTTCGGCGATGAAGTCCGGCGTGAAGACTTTCAACAGGTCGCCGCTGACAAAGGTGCAGTTGTCGACCGCATTGGCGCGTGCATTGGCACGGGCGTTTTCGACCGCCTCTTCGACGAGTTCGACGCCCACGACGTGCCGGACGTGGCCGGCGATGAAGAGGGCAATGGTACCGGCGCCGCAGTAGAGGTCGTATACCCGGTCGTCGGGCCGGAGGCCGGCAAAGTCGCGCGCGACTTCGTAGAGCCGTTCCGCCTGCCGGGTGTTGGTCTGGAAAAAAGCATTCGATGCGATCTCGAACCGATACGGCCCGATCCGGTCGTGAATGACGCCGGGGCCGAAGATCGTATGGACGGCCTCGCCGTAAGCCGTCTGTGCCGGCCCCGTGTTGATCGTGTTGACGAAGGTCGTCACCTCAGGAAACTCCATCTGGAGGTAGACGGCGAGTTCGGCCATGGGGGCTTCCTCAAAGCCGTTGGTGACGAGGTTGACCATCGCCTCGCCCGTATGCGTTCCCTGGCGGATCACGAGATGGCGCAGGAAGCCTTCGTGGCTGCGGATGTTCCAGGGTTTCCAGCCTTGCATTTTCGCAAACGCCCGGATCCCGTTGACGAGGCGGACGCTGAGTTCGGATTGTAAATGGCACTCGTTCAGGTCGAGCACTTTGTAAAAGTTGCCCGGTACGTGCAGGCCCAGCGCAAAGTCGGTGTCGAAGTCCTCTCCGGTGGCGATTTCCTGGGGCGCCAGCCAGCGATGGGTGCTGAAGGAGAACTCCATCTTGTTGCGGTAGAAGTAGGTAGCCTCAGCGCCCAGGGTAGGGTGAACTTCGATGTCCGTGAAGTCGCCGTGGTGGATGAAGGCTTCCCGGACGCTCCGCTGTTTGGCTTCCAGCTGGGCTTCGTAGCCCACGTGTTGCCACTTGCAGCCGCCGCATGTGCCGTAGTAAAAACAGCGCGGTTCGGTGCGGAGCGGGCTGGGGTCGAGCACGGCGATCAGGCGCGCTTCGGCGTACTTCTTCTTGCTCTTGACGACCCGCACCCGCACCCGGTCGCCGGGGACGCCGCCGGGCACGAAGACGACATACCCGTCGAATCGTGCCAGCGACTTGCCTTGGTCGGCAAACTTCTCGACGGTCAATTCTACTTCGGCGCCGCGTTCGAGGCGATTCGTCTGGGTGGCCTGCTGCTTTTCATCCATGGGTGCCGTTTCTCATCTGCCAACGTAGGGGGAGGGGCGTCCTACCCGGATGATCCCTCAACGTTTCGTAGGCCCGATGCAGCAGATTATCCGGCCTGCTCCTCGCGCACCGCCTTGATGTGCTGCGTGGCGTCGTCGAGCAGGCGTAAGGCTACGTCTTTGCCCTGGTTGTCAGTCACATGCTGGATCAACGCGACCTGCCGGGTCGCCAGGTGACGCGCCAGGGCCAGGACGACCATTGCGCCAGCGGAAGGGTTGCGGTTGAGCATGGTCTTGAGATCCGGGCTGAAGAAGCCGAGCACTTTCGTCTCCGTGAGGGCCTGTGCCGTTTCCATGCGCCGAAACTCGCCGAGGAGCGACAGCTCGCCGAAGCATTCGTGCTCCGTAACCTGGCGCAGTTCGTGGACGCCGTCCTCTCCGGCTTCGGTCAGCAGGCGCACGCGTCCGCGCTGCACGATGTAGAGCCCCAACCCCGGGTCGCGCTCGTAGTAGAGGAACTCGTCGCGCTTGTAGTCGCGGTAGTGTATCACCTCGGCTAACTCGCGCAGCGTACTCCCCGAAAAACCTTTAAAGAGCGTCACGTGCCGGAGAACCTCCACGATCTCGCGTGTGCGTGCGTCTTCCTGCCGTCGAAACATGCGCCGGTAGAGGTCGCGGAGCGTGCGGATGATTCTGCGTGTGAGGGCCATGCTGCGGTAGGAAGGATAGACCCGGCCGGCAAGATACGGGCAGCGGTGTTATCGTGTTTGCCAGGTATCGTGCTTTAGGGCATTAATTACAAGAAAACGCAAGCTCTTAAAAGGCGTGCCCGATGCCGAAGTAGGGGGTAGGGCTTTTCAACTTGTTGGGAAACAAGCCGGCGCTCGGCGTGGCGGGGTCATAGACGCGGTAGGCCAGATCGAACCGCAGGATGAGATACTCCCACGCAATGCGCAAGCCGACTCCGGATCCTACGCCCAGTTCCCGGTAAAAACGTCCGATCCTGAACCGTCCGTCGGGTTGGCCTGCGTCGGTGTTGCGAGCGCCGGGGTTACGTGGTCCGAACCACACGTTGCCGGCATCCGCGAAGAGCGTAATGATCCAATCGGCTGCCAGCGTGTTGCGCAAGAACGTAGTACGCAACTCGGCGCTGGCTTCCAGCTTGATGTCTCCGCCCAGGAGGTTGGTGCCGTCGCCCGCCGTAGCTCCGGATTGGAAGCTGGCGCCGCCGGGGCCCAGTTCGCGCAGACGCCATCCCCGGACGCTCGAAGCCCCGCCGCTATAAAAACGCCGGTCGAAGGGGACGACGTCGGCCCGCCCGGTCGGATGGGTCAGGCCGCCGATGAATTTCCAGGCGAAGATCGTCGTCCGGTTGAGGGGCTGGTAGCGCCGCAGGTCGCCGATGAAACGGACGTATTGGCGGTAGATGAGCCGGTCGTTGCTGCGGTCGCCGCCGAAAAAAGGCAGGCCGGGCAGGCTGCCTTCGAGGGTATTCGGCGAGAAGACGAAGCGGTCCAGCAGGTAGGGCAGGTTGCCGCCGATCTCGAACGCGGCTTCGTAGCTGTAGCCGCGCTCCCGCCGTAGCGGGTTGACGCGGATCGACCGAAACGTGTAGCGTAGCGCGTTATTGATCTGCGGTTGCGTGTAGTCTTCGAGGATCTGAGCACGCTGTATGGGGTCGGTTACGAGGAGGCTGTCACCGGGGCCCAGGATGCGGTCCAGGAAGCGTTCCTGGAACCCGCTGAGGGTATCCGGGTCGCTGAGGCTGACGTCGAGCAGGTCGGCGAACGAGGTGACGGTGGGCGCATGTTGCAATTCGAGGCGCATGCGTGCTGTGCCCCGGCCTCGGATAATCAACCGCAGGTCTTCCCGGCGGGCCGTCACCAGGCTCAGAGACAGGCGGGTGCGGGCGCGGTAGAGGTGCAGCCAGCGGTCCAGCGGCCCGAACGGAGCCACCAGATAGGGCAGCGCGAGCGACGTCGTCACTTCGGCCTGGGCCGAGGAGAACAAGGTAGAATCTACATCGGCAGCGATGGAGCCGGTCGTGCTCAGGCGAAACGTTTCACCGCTGCCAAAGAGGTTGGCGTTTTCATACGAGACGCCGAGGCCGGCACCCAGTTCGTTGCCGGCATCGCCCAGCAGGCCGCTTCGCTGCACCATGAAGGTTTCCAGACGAAACTGGTGGCGAGGCCGGGTACGTACGGTGATGTAGTGCGGAAGCCAGGGGGAGGCTTGCTGCCCGGCCAGGGTGCTGTCCGGCAAGCGGGCGGCGATGTTGGTCAGCGAAAAAACGCCGGTAGCCTCCAGGCGGCGTTTGGTCGCCAACAGTTGATCCTGGTTGTACCAATCACCGGGTCGAAACTGAAGCGAACGGGTCAGCAGGGCGGCGTCGAGGCGGCTCTCGTTCTGAATCTTCCAGGTGATAAGCGGGGTTGCCGCGTCGCCGGACAGCGGGGGTTGGTCGAGGGTGTCGACGCGCACGCGGGTTTGGTCCTCCGGCCCGGCGACTTCGAAGTGGACGGGACCGAAGCGGTAGCGCGGTCCGGGCCGGATGCGTACCGTGACGTCGAAGGAGTCGGGGCTGGACGGCGTGACGTAGGCGCCGATAGAGTCGCGGGTGACGGTGGCAAAGCCTTCGTTGCGCAGCCAGGCCAACAGACGGCGGCGTTCCTCGACGAGGAGGGGCTCGGAAAAGCGTTGTTCGCGTGCGGTGAATTGAAGCGGAGTGCCCGGATCGATCTGGGCCGGTCGAAGCAATGAACCGCGCATCAGGCGCTGCTGTTGTTCGGGGGTCAGCGCACCGAGGCCCTCGTAGTGCACATGGCGGATGAACGTGGGTTCGCCCGGCTCGACCTCGAACGTAACGTCGGCGTGTAAGGGCTGGTCCACCGTATCGACATGCACACGAGAGGTCACCTCGACCCTGCGGAAACCTGCCTGCTGGTAAAACAGCCGGAGCCTTTCGACGTCGGCAGCGACGACCGAGGCGTCGAGGAGGGCGGGCGGTTCGCCGCTGGCCATCAGCGCCTGCCCGAGCCGAGTGCCGAAGGTTCCTGAGGCACCCAGTCGATAGATCCACAACCACCACGTGAAGCCGGGGATGCCGAGGAAGCGTCGGTTGGAGGCAGTGCGAATCTGGGCGCGTAGTACCGGATCTGAAAACGGTCCGTTGCCTGCAAAATGTACGTCGTCCACAATCAATTGTGGTTGCAGGGTGTCGGCCGCAGGCTGGATGGGTGGGGTTTGGGCGGCGGAAGGGAGGCAGGCCGACGCCGAGAGAAACAGGCCGGCAAAAAAAACGCGTGCGCCGAAAGGTGCACGCCGAAGGAGAGAAAGGAGAGGCTCCCAAAAGCGAACCGGCCCTGACCGCACGCAGGCCCTCCGTCCGGTCCTGCGTGCAGGATCCCCGGAGGCTCCGTTATTCGTCCGAATAGAAAAAGTCGTCGTCGGCCGTGGGAAAGTCCGGCCATACTTCTTCGATGCTTTCGTAGGGCTCTCCATCGTCTTCGAGCTCGCGAAGATTCTCAATCACTTCCTGGGGCGTCCCCGTTCGCTCGGCATAATCGATAAGCTCGGCCTGCGTAGCGGGCCAGGGTGCGTCTTCCAGATACGAGGCCAGTTCGAGGGTCCAGTATCCCATTCGCTACAACCATTTATACGCTGAAAAAGGGGTCTGTTAGGCCGGGACATTGCGAGGATCACCGGGCAGGCACGATAGCACGTCCATCCGAAAAAAGCAAGCCTTCTTGGAAGAACCCCTTTCTTGTCCCGTTTCCTTTCCCTGCGCATACAGCCGGGGCAATTCAACCGATAGTTCCGTCTTGCAGGAGCAACCCCATGGTACGTTTCAAAAAGTGTGGGGTAGGCGAGTTCCCGACGGGGCATCTTTTCCCCACGAAGGCCGGTCCGGGAGGATACCCGGCCGAGGACATGATCCAATTTGCCTGAAAACGTCGACTATACAAATGAGCAGATGGTGCCGTGAGCGCACATTGTGCAGGTGGCGATGTTTCATTCACCTTCAATCGTTCCCCCATGAAAACGCCTGAGAGAATCGAAAGCCCCGCGAACGCACGCGACATGCATGAATCCCTGAGCGAGCCTGCTCTGCGCCGGGAGGCCAACCGCCTGGCCCTGCAGCTCGAACAGGCCTTGCTCAACCCGGCTGCCGATCGAGATGATTTCCTGCGCACGGTGGAGCGTTATGCAGAGGTGGTCCAGGCCTTGCGTCAGGGCTCCTCGCCCGGCAAACCCCGTTTTGAGGCGCGGGCAGAACGGCCTACATCCCTCTCATCCGGCACAGCGTCGCCCATCAAGACCCTGGCCGTCTCACTGGATCGACCGGAAGTTGATTTGTTCATGGCCTTTGCCTCGACGGTCGTTCTCATCCTCTCTCTACTCTTCGCGATGTAGGAACGTCGTCGGTCGGGTTCATCGTTGGTCGAGGAAGCTACCATGCAGAAACAGGAAGTCCCCCACTTTTTGATTACACAGCCGTCACAGATGCCGCTGCACCGGCAACTGCTGGACGGGCTCCGGCGCTATGCGTTTGCCACCGTCGCCACGCTGGTGGTGATCGCGTATCTGGGCGTATTGTATCTCTTCTCGCATCAATACGCGCAGGATGCCTCCGACCTGGCCGCCTTCTCGTTCGACGTGTCTGAGGCGGCCCCGAAGAACACGGCGCACGCAGCCCCGATGCGGCCTACGGGCCTCGGGACGATCGACTCTATCGATGCGCGCCACGCGTGGCAGCCCGGGACCTCGGCCAGCGATTCCAGCGTCCTGGGTAGCCGGTTGCTTTCAGACAGCACGGCCTCTCCTGCGCGGGTGTCCTCCATGCCCGTTCGTGCAGGATCCACCCATACGGTCACGCCGGGTCCTCAACCCCCTTCGATTCGGCAGGCTTCCGGCCATTCGGCAAAAGCCGACGAAGCCAGCCCGGCCAGGCCGGATAAAGCGAGGCGTGCCGCGAAACAACAGCCGCCCGTGCGGAACACGAAAGAGACGCCCGGGACGTTGCTCGTCACGTCGCAGCCTGCCGGGGCTAGGGTAACGTTGAATGGGGAAGAGATCGGGCAAACGCCCTTGACCGCCACAGACGTGGCGCCCGGATTGCACAAAATTGAACTCCAATCAGCGGGCTACGCGCCCTATGCCACCCGGGTCATCGTGAAGTCCGATGAAACCAGCACGCTGCACGGGCAACTTTCCGTGCCTGTCGGGCCGCTGGAAGTATGGATAGAACCGCAGGGTGCTATCTACATCGACGATGTGCTTCACCGCCAGAACGTCGAAGGATCGTACACGACCCGGCTTCCGGTCGGGCCGCATCGTATCAAGGCCGTGCATCCTACGCGGGGAAGCTGGGAAAACGTGGTCTACGTCAGCGAAGATCAGCCCCGGCAGGTGGTGATCATTTTCAACGAGGCTGCCGCTGCGAACGGCGACCATAACCGGGCCGAGAAAACACAGGGCTCGGAGCCCGTCCAGGCACCTGACGAGCCGGCCTCGCTACAGCCGGATGCAGACGCGGTGTATGCCGTCGCCGAAGAGCCTCCGCAGCTTATCGGGGGGCTGGAAGCTTTGCACGGCAAGATACGGTATCCTGAAAAAGCCTATCAGGCGGGGTTGCAGGGCCGCGTGTACGTTCAGTTCGTGGTCGATGAGGAGGGGCAGGTACGCGAGGCCAGGGTGGTGCGAGGGCTGGGGCTGGGGTGCAGCGCAGAAGCCCTGCGGGCCGTCAAGCAGGCCCGGTTCAGGCCCGGCAAGGTAGGCGGCGTCCCGGTAAAGGTGCGATACACGCTGCCCATCGACTTTCGCATCGGCGACTAGAGACGGCGCCGTGCCGGAAGCAGGATCTCCGGTTCGGCGGGGTATCAGTCGAGCGATACAGACGAACCTTCGGATTGCGCCAACAACGTCTTGTATTGATGTGGGGTCATGCTGGGGGCAAAGAAGCGAATCGGATTGAGCCTGCGGCCTTCGAGGTCATGGACCTCATAATGCAAGTGTGGGGCTTTCGAGAGCCCGGTGTTGCCGCTGAGTCCGATCTGCTCGCCGCGCTTGACGGCTTTGCCCGGCCGGATGTGGTCGGGGATCTTGGAGAGGTGCGCGTAAAGGGTTTTATGCCCGGCATGCGGATGCCGGAGGACGACGTGATAGCCGTATCCGTTGGCGTTCCACTGGGCTTCGTCTACGACGCCGTCCGCTGTGGCAAAGACCGGCGTGCCGCTATTCACCGCAATGTCGACGCCGGGATGCATTCTGACAATCTTCAGGATCGGGTGGCGTCGCATGCCGAAGCCGGAAATGACCGGCCCGTTCGCCGGAAGAATGGCCGGTAATTGGACCAGCCAGGCCTCCTGCTCGGCAGCCAGTTCGGAAAGCTCGCGGTAGCTCGTGTTTTGCAGGCTCATCTGACGCTCAAGCTGATCGAGTTGCTGTGAGGTCTCTCGGAGGAGGCCGGCCGTTGACGCGCTGAATCGGTCGTACTTTTCATAGGGATCGGTACCGCCGACGCCGACCTGCCGAATGCCTTCGGAGATAGGGTTGGCCTGCAGGAGCTGGCGGTAGATCGTCTGGTCGGTTGCGGCGAGTTCGTCCAGGCGCGTCGCAAATTCCTCGATGCGTTGCCCGGTCAGGGTGAGCTGCTGTTGCAGGGCGGCATTCTCTTGTTGCAGGGCCAGTTCCTGGGGCGACTCAACCACGCGGTCCAGGCCGAGCGTGAACAAGGTAGCCAGCACCAGGGTGCCTACGGCGAGGGCTGAGAGGTGTACGTAGAGCCGGGTTTGCTTCGGTTTAACCTCTACGAAAGAACAGGTCTCGTGGTCGTAGTGGTAGTAGCGGTTTCTCGGCATGCTTTCGTGGGCGTTTCAGCAGGGGGGCGTGCTTCTCGGCCTCGT
>Ga0302046_10005038_pt1 | contig 11681 bp, 10 predicted proteins | sample RVTome_11_FD_200261 | JGI IMG/M metagenome (GOLD analysis project Ga0302046, IMG submission 200261) | Soil microbial communities from uranium-contaminated site in the Upper Colorado River Basin, Wyoming, United States - RVT147D111 (version 2) ... | reverse complement strand
GGCGGGTCGCGGGCGAGCAGCCGGTGTACGTCCGTGACCTGGACCGCGGCAGCATCAACGGCCGCAAGTACAGTGAGCCCTACCAGAGCTTCAGCTTTGCCGATTTCCTAGAGCGCATCTCCGGGTTGCAGCCTCAGAACCTCTACTTGACCCAGGGTGTGATCCGGCGGCCCACCGGGATTCTACGGGCCTTCGAGCGGGAGCTGCATCCGGCCCTGCTCACGGTCCTCGCCGAGGACCTGCCGGTGCCTCGCTTCTGGCAGCCCGACCAACTGCTCGAGGCCAACCTATGGTTGGGGCCGGGCAGCCACGCCAGCGCACTACATTTCGACGAGTTCGATAACCTCAACGCGGTGATCGCCGGCAGCAAGCGCTGGCTGTTGTTTCCCGCCGCCCAGGCCGGCAAGCTCACCGCCGGCGCGCGAGACGCGCAGGGGACGATTGTCCGCGGTTTCCACGCCGGCGAGCCCAGGCGCTTCGAGCCGGCGGTGCGGTGCACCGCCCACGGCTATCAGTGCGTCACTCGGCCCGGCCAGCTGCTCTATGTGCCACGTGGGATGTGGCATCAGGTGTTCAGCGGCCCTGGGCTCAGCATCGCGGTCAACTTCTGGTTCTTCAGCTTCGCCCGGGATGCCGCCAAGGTGGCTCTCAACTCGGCCCATCGCTATGTGGGCTTCCGCTCCCGCAAGCGGCTGGCGGTGGCGCTGGCCACCATCTACTTGGACGCGGCGCGACGACTGGCCCGCTACGGGATTCAGCAACTCATGCGCCTGCCGCCCCCGGAGCCTGCCGTCGGGCCCACCAGCTACCGTTGAGTACGGAATTAGGCCTCAGCCGTGTCGCGGCCTCCCGCGCTACGGCGCCCGTCAGGAGCGGTGGCAGTCCCGAGCGGCCGCCCCTGCCAGCAGCTCATCGAGCTGGGGCAGTGGCAGCGGCCGACCCAGCAGATAGCCCTGCACCTGATCGCAGTCGTTGGCCCGCAAGAAGGCGAGCTGCGCCCCCTGCTCCACCCCTTCGGCTATAACCACCAGTCCCAGCTTGTGGGCCATGGCGATGACCGCGGCGGTAATCGCCGCCGCAGCCGGATCGCCGGGCAGCTCGCGCACGAAGGAGCGGTCGATCTTGAGGCTGTCCACCGGTAGTTGCTTGAGATAGCGCAGCGAGGAGTAGCCGGTACCGAAGTCGTCGATGGACAGCGACACGCCGAGCGCCCGCAGCGACTGCAGGACCTCGTCCATCTCCTCGGAGTCCGCCATCAACTGGCTTTCGGTGATCTCCAGGACCAGTGACCCAGGATCGAGCGCCGCCTCGGCCAGCGCCGCCCGGGCCTGGCTGAGAAAGCTGGGCTCGCGCAACTGCCGCGGGGAGAGGTTGACGCACACCTGCAACGCTCGCCGGTGGCGCAGCTGCAGCTCGCGGCAGCTACGGCAGGCCTGGCGGAGGACGGAATGCCCCAGGGCCACTATCAGCCCGCTTTCCTCCGCCACCGGGATGAACTGGGCCGGTGGCACCGAGCCCCGGGTGGGGTGCTGCCAGCGCGCCAGGGCCTCGACGGCCACGACGTTGCCATCTGCCAGCCGTACGATGGGCTGGAAGTGCAGGGACAGCGCGTCGCGCTCCAGGGCCAGCCGCAGCTCGCTTTCCAGGCGCAGGTGACGGGCCGCCGATTCGTTCATGTGGGCTTCGAAGTAGTGGTGGCGCGAGCGCCCGAGCGCCTTGGCCCGGTACATGGCGAGATCGGCGTTGCGCATCAATTGGCTGACGCTGTCGCCGTCCAGCGGGGCGATGGTGACTCCGATGCTGGTGGTCACCCGAATCAGGTGATCGTCGATTTCCACCGGCTGGGCCAGAGTCTCCAACAGCTTCCTCGCGATCACCTCCGGTGCCGAGGGGTCGCGTACGCCCTCCACCAGCACCGTGAACTCGTCGCCGCCCAGGCGGGCCACCATGTCCTCACGGCGCATGGCGGCGCGCAGGCGCCGGGCGACCGTCTTCAACAGCAGGTCGCCCACCTCGTGGCCCAGGGTGTCGTTGACCCGCTTGAAGTTGTCGAGGTCCAGGAAATACAGGATCAGCGAGTGGTCTCGGCGCTTGGCGGCGGCGATGGCCCGCTGCAGCCGGTCGCGGAACATGCGGCGGTTGGGTAGCTCGGTGAGCGGGTCGAAAGAGGCCAGCTGCTCCATCTGCCGCTGGGTGTCCTTGAGCCGGCTCAAGTCTTCTACCACCGCCACGAAGTGGCTGATCTCGCCCTTGGCATTGCCGATGGGGGAGATGGAGGCGTAGCCCGAGTAGCGGTCGCCGTTGTGCCGCCGGGCCTCGATCTCCCCGCGCCAGCCGTTGCCGGAAAGCAGTGCGTCCCAGCGCTCGACCAGGGCTCGGCTGAGGGTGTCCGGCGTACCGAGGAGGTCGGTGATCTCCCCGACGGCCTGCTGCAGTCCGCAGCCGTTGATCTCCAGATAGCGGGGGTTGGCGTACTCGACGACGCCCTGGCGGTTCAGCACCAGGATGCCGCTGCCGCTCTGTTCCACCGCCTGGGAGAGCTGCCGCAGCGACTGCTCGGCCTGGCGCCGCTCGGTGAGATCCAGGCCGCTGGCGATCAGGTGACTCGGCTGGCCCCCGGCCGTCCTGAGAGCGCTCCAGGTCCACTCGATGAGCCGCGTCGTCCCCTCCCGGGTGCGGCAGCACCTCTCGATGCTGAGCGGCAGCTCGGTCTTTTGCAGCTGTGCCAGCAGCGCCTCGCGCGCGGTCGCGCCGCGGCCTTCCTCGGCCAGGAACAGCTGCCACGCGTCGCGGCCGCGGACCTCCTCGGAGCGATAGCCAGTGGTAGCCTCGCAGGCCCGATTCAGGCGCTCCACCCTGCCGTCCGGGGTCATGACCAGCACCAGGGTGCTCACCGTCTCCATGACCGCGGTGAGGAAGTCCCGCTCGGCGTTCAGGGCCTCCAGTGCCGTCACCTGTGCAGTGACGTCGATCACCAGGCCGTTGTAGTGGGTGATCCGGCCTTCGCCGTTACGCTCCGGATTGGAGATGGCGTGCAGCCAGCGCCATTCGCCCCGTTGCGGCAGCCAGATCCGCAGGGTCTGGTCGAAGGTCGTGCCCTCACGAGTGCAGCGCTGATTGGCGGCAATGACCCGCTCCCGGTGCGCCGGATCGATGTTCTCGAACCAGCTGGCGAAGGGCTGCTCGGGCGAAATGCCCGCAATCTCGGCCAGAGAGGGGCTGGCAACCTCGATGCGGCCGCCACCGCTGCCGGCCTCTGGCTCCAAGGCGATGCGGTAGACGGCGAAATCCACCGCGCTGCGCAGAAACGCGCTCAGGGTTTGGTCGCGGTTGCGCAGCTCGCGCTCCAGCCGCCGCAGCTCGCTGAGATCGCGGATCAGCACCACCGCCGCGCCGGTGCCGGGCGCCAGCGACAGCCCGAGCACCGCTGGAAAGGCGCTGCCCCGGTGGTCGGCGAGCTGCAGCTCGAGCCGTGACGGCAGCTCCCGGCGCAGGGCAGCCAGGAGCCTTGGTGCGTCCCCTGTAGCCGCTACCAGACTGGCCGCCGGACGCCCCGCGAGCGGCCCGCGGTCCCCTGCCAGGAGCGCCTGGGCGTGGGCGTTGGCGTAGCGGATCGCGGTGGTAGCGAGATCCACTACCAGCAACGGGGCATCCACGGCCTCGTAGAGGCTAGCGGCCAGCTGCTCGGGCCAGCGGGGCACCCGCAGCGACTCCTTGGACGGCTCTGGCATGTTCTGCGTCACTGGCGTGCTTGGTAGTGGTCGCCGCTGGGGGACGAAGCCCTGTCCGGTTGGATCTTGCAGGCCCCGCCGCCGCCGGTCTCTGCTCTGCGTGTCCGTTGAAGGTCGGCAGACCCGGGCGCAACTTGAGCCGCGACAGCCTGCCAGCCCGCTTGCCGTGCCGTGTCGCATGCCGTGGCTCGCACCGGCGGCCGGCGCCGGCCATACTTGCAATGGAACGGGGCCAATCATCGCCGGATGTCTGGGACCCTGCCCCAGTTGCTCGGCGCCACCGGGGAGCTCAGCAATGACCGAGCCGAGTTTATTCGAGATCGAGATCGTCGACGACGACAACACCGCCGTGGCGGTGCCCACTCCGTGGCTGTTGTCGTTGCCGATCGAGGCCCAGGCCGAGCACTTGCGGCGGCTGGTAGCGGCGCTCGACTCCGAGTACCGCATGGTCGCCGATGCCGCCGAGCGGGCGCGCATCGCCCACATCTTGTCGGCGGCGCGTCACCGCCTGGACGAGGTGGGCGCCTGAGGCGAGTGCCTCAGAACACCGAATGGCGGGTGATGGTGGTGAAAAGCTCGAGGGCCGCGGTGCCCACATAAGAGTTGCCGCTGCGATCCAGCTCCGGCGACCAGACGGCGACGGACAGCACCCCCGGCACTAGAGCCACGATGCCGCCGCCGACCCCGCTCTTGGCGGGCAGCCCAACGCGATAGGCGAAGCTGCCCACCGAGTCGTAGGTGCCACAGGTCAGCATCAGCGCGTTGATGCGGCGTGCCTGCCGCGCCGTCAGCACCGCCTCGCCGAGTAGTGGCGAGTAGCCGCTGGCCGCCAGCGGCAGGCAGGCACGGGCCAGATCCAGGCAGCTCGCGGCCAGCGAGCATTGGTGGCAGTAGACATCCAGCAGCCGGTCCACATGGCCGGCAATTTGACCGTGGCTCTTCATCAAATTAGCCAGGGCCAGGTTGGTGTGGGCGTGACGGCGCTCGGAGCGGGCAATGTGGCGGTCGAAGTCCAGCGCGAAGTTCTGCGACAGCACCCGCAGATAGTCACGGATCAAGCGCCGGCTGTCGCGCACGCCGTGCATCAGCAGGTCCAGCACCACCAGGGCGCCAGCGTTGATGAAGGGGTTGCGGGGGACGCCGTGCTCGTGCTCCAGCAGCACCAGGGAGTTGAAGGGATCGCCCGAGGGCTCTTTGCCCACCCGAGTCCACACCAAGTCGCCGAGCCGGCTCACGGCCAACATCAGCACGAATAGCTTGGAGATGCTCTGGATCGAGAAAGGCTCCTCGGCGTTGCCCACCCGATACTCGTCTCCGTCCACCGTGCGTACCGCCATGCCGAACTTGTCCGCCGGTACTCGCGCCAGTGCCGGGATGTAGTCGGCGACCTTGCCCTTGCCCAGGTGCTGGCGCACCTGGGTGCTGATCTCCTCGAGGATCGCCTGGTAGTCCACCTGGCGCTGCCGCGCCGGACTACCGGTCAGCACTGGCCCCCCGGGCCGGTGGCCTGCGGGCGCACAGGTTGATCCGCTCGTAGCCGATGGTGGCGGCGGCGAGTGCGGTGAGCTCGGCGTGGTCGTAGGCCGGATGATAGTTGGTGCGTAGATGCCGCGAGGCCTGACGGATCGCCTGGGGCCCGAAGCGGGCGCCGGGGCGGTAGCTGGTGCCGGCGTCGAAGGGCACCCCCAGGATGGCCACGTCGCAGTAGGGCACCTGGCGCAGCTCCGGCAGGCGGGCGAAAGTGGCGGGGCCGGCGTAGCGCGGAATCACGGTCCCGCTCGGCGGCTGAATCGGCTGGGGTCTGTCGACCATCGGGCCGGTCTCCGGGGGGTGGTGGCGAGCTCAGGGTGCCAACCGCTCGATCAGCCAATCCTGGCCGTCGCTGCGGCGGTACTGGAAACGGTCATGCAGCCGGTTGGGGCGGCCCTGCCAGTATTCGAAACGCTCGGGCCGCACCCGGAAGCCGCCCCAGAAGGCCGGGAGCGGCACCTCGCCCGCGGCGAACTTGCGCTTCAGCTCCTCGAACTTGGCCTCCAAGAGCTGGCGCGAGCCGATGACGCTGCTCTGCCGCGACACCCAGGCGCCGATTCGGCTGCCGCGGGGTCGGCGCACGAAGTAGGCGATGGCCTCTCGGGTGCTGACTCGCTCGGCGCTACCTTCCACGGCCACCTGGCGCTCCAGCTCGCGCCAGAGAAAGAGCAGCGACACCCGGGGATTGCCGCTGATCTGCGCGGCCTTGCGGCTCTCCAGGTTGGTGAAGAACACGAAGCCGTCGCGGTCGAAGACCTTCAGCAGCACCGTGCGCTGGCTGGGCTGACCCCTCGTATCTACCGTTGCCAGGGCCATGGCGTTGGGCTCCAGGAGCTCGGCGCGCTCCGCGTCGGCGAGCCAGCGCGCGAACTGGGCCGTCGGGTCCGGCTCCAGATCGTGGCGGCGCAGGCCCCGTGCCGCGTATTCTCGGCGCATCTCTGCCAAGTCCATGGGACGCAGTGTAGCGCGGGCCACCCGGACCCGGCAGGCGCCGCGAGGAGGCGGACACATGTCGAGCAGACCGGCTCATGCCCCCTGGGCGGCGCAGCGGTGACGGTGGTCTGAGGTGCTGCGTCGCAGCCTGCTCGCCGCGCTCGCCGGGCTGGCGCTGACGGGTGCCCGCTGCTCGCTGGTGGCCAGCAGCGGTGGTGGCGGTGGTGGCGTTGGCCTCATCCTGGTGATCGGCAGCCCTGGCACCCTGCGTTTCGTCGCGCCGGTGTGCAGGGGCCTGCGCTTCCGGGCCGGCGCCCGCGCCGGCTTCACGACGACCGGGGGTGCCTTCACCGTCATCGTCGGCGACCGGGCCAGCTTCTTCATCGGCGACATTGACTTCGGCAGTACCATCGCCGACCGCCACGAGATCAGCGTGCTCGACCTGGTCGCCGGCGGTAGCCTGGATGACCCGGCGGTGATCAACCGGGCGCGACTCCTTTACTCCTTGGACGCCGATCCCGACGACAGCCAGGTGACGCTCCCGCGCCGGCTGGATGCCGAGGCGAAGCTCAGCAACCCCGAGCTGGGACCGCTGCTGGCCCAGCTCGAGTTCGCCGACGACACCGCCTTCGACGCCGTCGCGCCGGGTGTGGTGGCGCTGCTGACCCGTGACTACCCCTTCACGGCGGTGCTGATCGATCGCGGCCCGGCCCGCAGCCGGCTCCAGGCCGAGCTGGCCCGCGCCTGAGGCCTGAGAGCGCCCGCGGCGGGATCGTCGCCGACGATCTACGGACATCCGCGTCGGCGCCGCTACCCGGGGCTGGCGCCATCTCCTACACTGCCGCCCATGCGCATCGCCACCTGGAACGTGAATGGGCTGCGGGCCCGGCTGGATTTCGTGCTGCACTGGCTGCGCTCCCGCCGCCCGGACGTGGTCGGCCTCCAGGAGCTCAAGCTGAGTGACCAGCAGTTTCCGCTGGAGCTCTTTGCCGCCGAGGGCTATCACGTGCTGAGCCATGGGCAGAAGAGCTGGAACGGCGTCGCCATCCTCAGCCGGGAGCCCGCCCAGCTGCGACAGCGCGGGCTCCCCGGCCAGGAGGACTTTGGCGCCCGGCTGATCAGCGCCCAGGTGGCTGGCATCGGCTTCACCACCGTCTATTGTCCCAACGGCAAGGCCGTAGAGCACCCGGACTTCCCGCGCAAGCTCGCCTGGCTGGACGCCCTGGCCGAGCACTGGCGCTCGGTTCACGCCGACGATCGCGCCGAGGTACTCTGCGGCGACTTCAACGTCTGCCCGGCGCCGATCGATTCCTGGAACGAGCAGGCACTGCACGGGCAGATCTTCCACACCGAGGCGGAGCGCGCGCGCTTCGCCCGCCTTCGCGAGCTCGGCCTGGTGGACCTCTTCCGCCACCGCTACCCGGACTTGCAGGCCTTCTCCTGGTGGGATTATCGCGGCGGCGCGTTCCACCGCCGCCAGGGTCTGCGCATCGATTTCCTGCTCGCCAGCGGAGCGCTGCTGCCGCGCCTGGGTGAGGTGGAGATCGACCGCGAGTACCGCAAGAAGCAGAACGGCCTGACCCCCTCCGACCATGCGCCGGTGCTTGCCGATCTGCAGGCATAGCGCCAGTGCATGGAGGCGCCACATGGTCTAGCTTGTTGCCATAGGGAATCGCACCGGACCAGGCCCTCGGGGTCCACCCGGGCTCCGGCGCGCCGCGGACCGATCAGGCGGGCCAGCTGCCCGCGGGAGAGGTGTGGCATGCTTGCAAAGCAACTCAGATCATTCCTGGACGCGCACCAGGTCAAGTACGTCGTCATCCAGCATTCGCCGGCCTTCACCGCCCAGGAGGTCGCCGCCTCTGCCCACGTTTCCGGCAGGGAGCTGGCGAAGACCGTGGTGGTGCGCTTGGACGACGAGCTGGTCCTGGCGGTGGTGCCCGCCACCCGCCAGGTCGATTTGGAAAGCTTGTGCCGGGCCGCCGGCGCCGGGCGGGCGGAGCTGCCGAGTGAGAGCGACTTCCGGGGCCGTTTCCCCGACTGTCAGCCGGGCGCCATGCCGCCCTTCGGCAACCTTTACCAGATGCCGGTGTATGCCGACCCGTCACTGGCCGGCGAGCGTGAGATCGCCTTCAACGCCGGCACCCATACGGACCTGGTACGGCTGAGCTTCGAGGACTTTCGCCGCCTGGCGACGCCGCGGCTGGTGGAGATCGCGGGCGGCTGAGGTGCCGCTCAGTCCGCGCTCAGCAGGCCTGCCAGCCGACGGGCCGCCGCCTCCACCCCGGAGGGCTCGGGCGGCGGCGGCGCCGGACGGGCCCAGAGCGCTTCTAGCACCGGCAGCAGGCCGCCCGGGGGCAAGGCCTCGCTCGCCAGCTCTGTGACGCGGCCACGATGCTCCGCCCAGGGCATCAGGTAGGGCACCTCGGGCCAGATGCCCCGCGGCACCCAGGCGATGGGCAGGCCGAGGCAGGTGGCCTCGACGATCATGCCGTAGCCCGGCTTGGTGATCAGCGCGTCGCAGGAGGCCAGGGTGTCCAGGAACTCGAGCCCCGACGCCTCCCAGGCATACACCCTGGGCGCCTTCAGGCGCCACTCGGAGGGCACCAGCCAGTGCACGTCGCCGCCGCTCCAGCGCCCGATGGGCAGCTCACCGGGCATGCCGCCCAGGTTGACCATCACCACCCGGCTCGCCGAGGAAACACCCAGGGCGGCGCGCATGGCTTCCCGGCGGGGCGTGCCGAGGCTCGCCACCGGACCGATGGGCTCGCCGTTGGCGAGCCAGGACATGGGCATGGACGGCTCGGGCCTCAGGAACACCGCCGCGCTCGCGTAGGCTGCGCGCATGGTCTCCAGTAGCTGACGGATCGGCGGCGAGTCGTCGCTATAGGCTTGCAGCACGTCGGCCCAATTGAGGGAGCAGAGCGCCGCGCTCGGCAGCCCCTGGGACTGCGCCGCTGCCAAGGTGAGGTAGGGGATGTTGGCTAGCACCAGGTCGGGGCGATGGCGTTCGAGCAGCGCCCGCTGGTGCTGGAGCCGGCGTTGCCAGTCGCCATGTACCTGGCGGTAGGCGGCGAGGCTGTCCGCCACTCGCACGGTGACGGCGTCGGCCATCAGCATGCCGAAGTCGGCGGCCTCCTCCACCAGGCCGAAGTCGCGACCTAGCCGGTGCCGCAGCAGGGGCTCGGGGAGGGTGGTTTGCAGCGTGAGGCGCAGTTCCGGCAGCAACTCGCCGAGGCGGGCGAGCACCGGAGCCAGCTGGCCCAGGTGGCCGAAGCCGTGGCCGGAGACGGCGGCGTAGAGGTGTGGCATGGGTCCGGGCCCCGAGTGGCGGTGTCCCCCCTACGATAGCGGCAGCGCCGCCGCCGCGGCACCCGAGGCGCTGGTTTGCCGGCGGGCGGGAAGGGTTTTGGTCGGTTGCTAGTCGGGACCCGACGCCGCGACACCATAGCCACCACGGCGGCGAGGAGGGATGGGGGATGGAGACTCTGATCGGGCGCTTGCTGGGACCCGGGCTGATGCCCCACGGCAGCTGCGTCCTGTGGTATCCCGAGCTGCTCTGGCTACACGTGGGCTCGGATGGGCTGATCGCCCTCTCCTACCTCACCATCTCCCTCGTGCTCGTGGTCCTGGTTCGTAAGCGTCAGCTTCCCTTCGGCTGGATGTTCCAGCTGTTTTCCGCCTTCATCGTGCTCTGCGGCTTCACCCACCTGGCGGCCATCTGGGTCATGTGGAGTCCCGACTATCTGGCGGAGGGTGGAGTCAAGCTGGTGACTGCGCTGGTGTCGGCCGCCACAGCCGTGCTGCTGATTCCGCTGCTGCCCCGGGTCATGCTGCTGCGTAGCCCCACTACGCTCGAGAGCCTGAACCGGGCGCTGGCGGACCAGGTGGCCGAGCGGGTGGCCGCCGAGCAGCGGGTGGAGCGCGCCAACGCCGAGCTGGAGCTCCGGGTGCAGGAGCGCACCGCCGAGCTGACCCAGATGAATCGCGCCTTGCAGGCCGAGATCGGCGAGCGGCAGCGGGCCACTCGCGAAGCCACCCGCAACGAAGCGCGTCTGCGCACGCTGATCGAGACGGCGGTGGATGGGATCGCCATCATCGATCAGCGGGGCCAGGTGCAGCTCTTCAACCGCGCCTGCGAGCGCATGTTCGGCTACCGCGCGGAGGACGTGCTGGGGCGGAATGTCTCGATGCTCATGGCCTCGCCGGATCGCGAGCGACACGACGACTATCTCCAGCACTATTTGCAAACCCGCGAGGCTCGCATCATCGGCATCGGCAGGGCCGTGGTGGGCCGGCGTCGCGACGGCTCCCAGTTCACCCTGGATCTTTCCGTGGGCGAGACCCGAGACGGTGACGAGCCGATCTTCGTCGGCATCCTCCGCGACATCTCCGACCGCCAGCGGGCAGAGGCGGAGCTCACCCTGCGCTCGGCCGAGCTGGAGCGCTCCAACCGCGAGCTGGAGTCCTTTGCCTATGTCGCCTCCCATGACCTCAAGGCGCCGCTGCGGGGCATCGACAACCTGGCGCGCTGGATCGAGGAGGACCTGGGAGAGGGGCTGCACGGCGAGACCCGCGACAACATGGCGTTGCTGCGTGGGCGAGTAGCACGCCTGGAGCGGCTGCTGGACGACATTCTTGCCTACTCCCGGGTCGGTCGGCAGCCCGATGCGGTGGAGACCTTCGACCCGAGCGAGCTGCCGGAGACCTTGCGGGCGCTCACCGCACCGGCGCCGGCCTTCGCCGTCGAGTTGGCGGGCGATCTGGCGCATTTTTCCACCTACCGAGGGCAGCTCGAGCAGGTGCTGGCAAACCTGGTGGGCAACGCCATCAAGCACCACGATCGCGACCAGGGACGGGTGGTGGTGAGCTTCGCCGACCTCGGCGACCGGGTCGCAGTGGAGGTGGCGGACGACGGCCCCGGCATAGACCCCCGCTTCCACCAGCGTATCTTCGAGATGTTCCAGACCCTGCGACCACGGGACCAGGTAGAAGGTAGCGGCATGGGCCTTTGCATCGTGCGCAAGCTGGTGGAGAGCCACGGGGGGGTGCTGGGGGTGGTGTCGCGGCCGCCTGCGCGCGGCTGCCGCATCCGCTTTACCTGGCCCAAGGTGGCCAAGACCCTGGAGCCCAGCGGGGTCTGAGGAAGTGCAGGTCAGGACCGATCTTTGCTGACGGAGCGGCCGTTGACGCGGTCCGGGAGAGTAGCAGTGGACTGGAGAGCTATTGGTCAGCGGCGGGAGACGGCGATCCTGTTGGTCGAGGACGACGAGGTGGACGTGCTGGGCTTCCGCCGGGCCTTGCGCAGTCTGCGGATCGCCAATCCGGTGACCGTGGCCCGCGACGGCATCGAGGCGCTGGAGATCCTGCGTGGCGAGCGTGGCCCCTATCCGCGCCCCCACCTGATCGTCCTCGATCTCAACCTGCCGCGCATGAACGGCATCGAGCTGCTGCGGGAGCTACGGGCGGACCCGAAGCTCTGCGACA
>Ga0302046_10005037_pt1 | contig 11684 bp, 7 predicted proteins | sample RVTome_11_FD_200261 | JGI IMG/M metagenome (GOLD analysis project Ga0302046, IMG submission 200261) | Soil microbial communities from uranium-contaminated site in the Upper Colorado River Basin, Wyoming, United States - RVT147D111 (version 2) ... | reverse complement strand
GCCGGCGACGATTTCCTTGGACTCGGTGAACGGGCCGTCAATGATTGTGCGCTTGCCGCCCGTGTACTGGATTCGTGCGCCCTTCGATGTCGGGTGCAGGCCCGATGCGTCGACGAGGGCGCCGGCCTTCGCGAGGTCTTCGTGGTAATCCGCCATCTCGGCGAACAGACTTTCATCCGGCATGACGCCGGCTTCGGAGTCCGCGCTGCCCTTGACGATGAACATGAACCGCATGGTCGTCTCCTTGACGTCGGATGGTGGCTCGCACGGGGTCGGCGGTACCCGCTCGGTGTACGCGTCCTCCCCTGCATGGGCGTCGAACGGGGGCCGGCCGGATCGACACGGCCGGATCGCGTGCGGAGCGGCCGTTGTCGACGTCGTCGACCAACCGCCTTCAGCTCTGTGTTGGGCGAAGCAGCATCATGCACGGCTCGTGCCGACCGATCGCTGCCTGGCACGTGCGCGACACGCGGACAACGCCTGGCCGGGGGTGGGTCCGGGACCTGAGAGTTGAGCGTCACATGGCTTTGAAGAGCGCCACCATGCCCACCAGCGCGGCGGCGCCGACCACGATCCGCCAGACGCCGCCGCGGGTGCGCTCGCCGGGCCGCGTCCAGAGCAGGATTGCGCCGCACTCCCGTGGCCCTGCAACCTCGAACGGGAGTTCCGCGCGGTTGCGGTAGATCTCGACGCCGTCGAGCGTGATCGGATCGATGAGATCGTCGAGTGCCTCACCACGCGTCAGGTTCAGGGGCGCCCCGTTCAGGTAGAGCGTCGCCGGGCATCCTCCCTGTGACAGCATGACTGGTCGCGCTTTCCCGTTCCGGTCCCAGGCCATGCCAACCTGGGGTACGCGCGACAGGAGGCTCGTCAGCGAAATCGCTTTCGTGGAGTCCAGTTCCTCACGTGTGATGAAGAATCCGGAACCCGATCGGCGACCGGCGTCCAGTCGCCGGTAGAACTCCGGCGACGGAGCCATGGACCGGCGTTCGACGACCATCAGAGGCGTAAGCTGGACAGCGGCGACACGCAGCCGGATACCGACCTCGACGAGTTCGCCGCGACCAATCTCCAGTGTGTCCGACTCGGCGGGTGCGTAGCCGAGCCGGTCCACACGAACACGGTACCAGCCGGGTTGTGGCAGGACCATGCGGAAGAAACCCGTGCTGTCCGATTGGATGGAGAGCATTGATTGGCCGCCGCTGAGCACACTGATTGCCGCCGCCACAATGGGACGGTCCGAGCCCAGCTCAGTGACTCGACCGCTGAGCACCTGCGCTCCCGACCCGGCCGCATCGCCCGCCAGAAGCACGGCGCCAAGCACAACGGTGATCGGCCTCATGGAGCGACCTCTCGAGGCTGTTTTCCGGATCGGCGTCGACGACCCGTCTCAACCGGCAGAAGCGACCTCAGGTGCATGACCTCGATGACCAACCTGGTCGACACTCGCTGCGATCAGCACGCGCTGTTGCAGCTGACGGCCCGGTTCGCGCTGGCGCGCGGATCAATCCGTGCCCGGCTTCCCCGGCATGCCCACAACCTCCCGCTTGCTGGCCGGCACCCTCCAGACCATCTGCATCTCTCCTGCTCGCCGTCGCGGCCGCAGCGTGAACCATATTCCCACCGCCGAGAATCCGAACCACAGCATGAACGCCGGTGCCGCCAGATCGCCCTGGAACCAGCCGTGTCCGACAATGAGTCCCTGCGCGTACATGCCCCAGAGCAACAGGTTGTCCAACTGGAAGTGGAGCGGTGTGCGCACCCGAGCGTGGTGGGTCACGTTCGCGATGGCGAGCAGTGTGGCGAGGCCCATGGCGACTACGGTGATCACGCCGGGCACGTCGTGCACCCACAGGTGTCTGCCGCCGACGCGCAGCAGCTCGCCGGGATTCGTGACCGGCCCGATCACGCCGAGGACGAACGCGGTCGCCGCAATGCCTGCCGTCCGGATCTTCGATCGCAGGTCGTGGATCGTATGACGGAACCGCTCACGCAGCTTTGACCACGGGTGCGCCTCATCCGTCTCCGGATCGAGCGAGCCGGCCGATTTGCCGCTCTGTACTTCACGCAGCGCGAGATCGAACGACTCGTTCGAGATGCCCAGCTCGCGCGCGATCCCTCGCAGATCGTCGATGCTCGCACGCGCGCTGCGCTCGGCATCGATGTCGGCTGCGCGGCGAAACAGGCGGACGACCTGTTGTTCATCGAGCCGGTCATCGGCGGTTACTGCCTCGAGGTTCATCTGATTCCTCGCAGCACGTGACGTGCCGCCTCCCTCGGGGACCGGGATCGGCACGGCGGGGCGTCCGTCCGGGTGGCGGACTCCTCTTCTACTCCGGGACCCGCGCAGGGTGTTTCATTGCGCCGCCGGTTTCGTCGGCGCCGGTTCGCGCAGAACCGGGGCTCGCCTATTTTATGCGATTCCTGACCGCCCGACAGCCCGGACCGGGCTCGGGACGGAACCGATCACCCTACCGTCCATTCGAGGTGACGACGTGCGTAGCACGAGAGTGATGAGCCGTGCACTGGTCGCGGGCACACTGATGCTGAGCCTGGCCCCAGCCGCGCGGGCGCAGACGGGCGAGCAGGCGGACAGCGCGCGTGTGCACCGGCTGGACGCGCTGGTCGTGACAGCGGAACGGGCCGCCATTTCCATTTCTCAGGCGACGAATGCGGTTTCCGTGCTCTCGGCGCGAGAGCTGCGGCTGCGTCCCGTGCGTACGCTCGCGGAGGCGCTGCAGCAGGCGCCCGGCCTGCTGTTCCTGGACTTCGACGGGTCGGGCACGGATCCGCAGCTCGTGACCCGCGGCTTCTATGGTGGAGGCGAAGCCGAGTACGTGGCGGTCCTGCTCGATGGCGTGCCGCTCAACCAGGTGGAAGGCGGCCGCGTCGACTGGGAGTTGATCCCGGTCGCGTCGATCGAGTCGATCGAGGTCGTCCGCGGTGGCGCCTCGGCGGCCTGGGGCGAAGCTGCGCTCGCGGGCGCCATCAACATCATCACGCGCCGGCCACCCGGCAGCGGTGTGCGGGCGACAGTCACGGGCGGCCAGCACGGGACGGTCCGCGCATCCGCGGCCCTGTCCGATCTGCCGGGCGGGCGACCACTGCGGCTCGCGGGCAATCTCACGCGCGCAGACGGATACCGCGTTCATGCGCAACGGAGCAGCGGCGCGGTCGACGTGTCGCTCGGCCTGACGCGACGCGGTGACCATTCTCTTTCCGTCGCCCTGCTCCACGACTGGCGCACGTGGCAGCAACCGGGCCCGCTGACGGCGCAGGCAGTGGCCGTGTCGCGGCGTCAGGTTTCGCCGTTCCATCGGTTCGATGAGAGCGAGGAGCGCATGCAGCGCATCACGCTCGAGCACCGCCTCGATCGCGTCGCGTCGCGCATGCGGAGCTTCCTGACCGGCGAGTTCCGCCACGTCGACCGCATTCGCACGATCCCGCTCGCGCCCGTATTCGCCGACACGAAGAACCGCGAATGGTCGACCGCGCGTGTGCTCGGCTCGACGCAGCTCGAGCTGCCCCGATCGGGACTGCCCGGCGGGGGCGCCCTGCTCCTCGGCCTGGATGGTTCGCTCGGCCTGCTCGATTCCGAGTACTACGACTTCCTGCAGGGCGGCCCGGACGACTACATCGACGCGAACCCGGAGCGTGGCGCTCTGAATGCGAAAGGCGAAGTGACGCGCACCGCGATTGCCGGCTTCGCGCACTACGCGCTGCAGGCCGGTGCAGCCGTCCGCTTCACGCTGGGCGGCCGTTTCGATGCGCTGCACGACGCGTTCGAGGCGAAGGCACCCGCAGCGCCGGCCGAGGGGTCGGCCACGCACACCGCGTTCAGTCCGCGCGCGGGCGTGAACATCCGGTACGCGGATGGCGAGTCGCATCGTGGCCACGTGTACGCGAATGTTACGGGATCCTTCAAGGCGCCCGCACTCGACCAGCTCTACGACCAGCGTCCGGTGCCGGTCCCCTTTCCGCCGTTCCAGATCACGTTTGCCAATGATTCACTGAAGCCGCAGCGGGGCAGGAGCATCGAAGCGGGCATGAACCATCGCGCCGTGCTGGCTCCATCGCTGGCTGCCGACCTGACGCTGGCGGCGTATCACATGCGCATGCGTGACGAGATCGACTTCGACCTGCAGACGTTCAGCTACGGCAACATCGGGCGCAGCCGGCACACCGGCATCGAGGCCGGGCTCGACCTGCAGGGTCCGGCCGGTGCCGGCGCCTCCGCCACGTACACGCTGCAATCGGCGACGACGCGGATTGGCGAGCATTCGGGCAATCAGCTGAAGGCGATTCCGCGGCACTTCTTCACGGCGGGCGCGCGCACCGGCAGTCATGCAGGGCTGCAGGCGAGCGTCGGCGCGTCGGGCGCACGGACCATCTGGCTGGATGACGCGAACACGATCGAGCTGCCGGGCTGGACGCGCTGGGACGCTCGCCTGACATGGTCGGCCGGCCGCATCCGTGTGTTCGCCGATGTCCACAACTTCACCGATGCACGGTACAGCACGACCGGCTTCCCGGATGGCGCCGATCCGTCCGTCATCTACTACCATCCCGCAGCCGGCCGCACGTTCCGGATCGGCCTGAGCAGGGACTGGTAGAAGCGGTCGCGCCGGTCAGCCGGCGCGACGTCGTCGCACGAATGCGAGCACCAGCATCCAGGCCGCAATGATCAGCAGGCCGAACATCTCGCGGGCCTGTTCGATGGCCGGCGACTTCATCTCGAACTCCTCGAACATCTCGAATGGATTCACCCGACCGGCCACGCCCGGCGCGAGTGTCGCCGCCCAGGCGAGTGCGATCAGTGCAACCAGGATGGGCAGCCAGCGCGGCAGCCGGTCGCGGACCGCGAGCAGGCAGGCGATCGCGGCAAGTGCATAGACGATGATCCAGCGTGCGGGATCCGGATCATTGATCTGGACGACGACGCCGAACACGAACAGCAGAGCCATCAGCGCGGACACCACGCGCAACCAGCGCATGCCCCCTCCCGTCATTCACAGCGTGATCGTTCGCTTTCAGCTCGTGATGCGGCTGGGCAGCATGCCACGCGGCAGCGGTTCGTCCAGCTCGATGCGGACGGACGGCAGGTCACGGCGACGGATGTCCGTAGCGAACCGGTGGCTTCGCTTGCGCGCGCTCAGCAGGCTCACGGCGTCGTCGACGCGGTTCGTGAGATGGATCTCGTATTCCGCCTGGCCGCGCGCCGCCACCAGCATCTCGAGCATGGCCGGGTCAGGATTGCCGTGCCGGCCGTTCGCCGAGATCACGTAGTGGTCCGCGGTCACCGCCTCGAAGAACGCTGTCGTCACGTTGTGCTCGCTGCCGTGGTGGGGCACCTTGAAGATGTCGAAGTGCACGCGGCCGCCCGCGAGCAGGTCGCTCTCCTCGAGTGCTTCCAGAATGTCGTCACCTCGCGCATCCCCGGTCAGCAGCATGGTATGGCCGTTCGCTTTCGCGATCACGATGATGCTGGCCAGGTTGGCGACCGAGCTGTCGGTGAATGCGGCGACCCGCGCGCGGAACGTCGCCGGGTCCACGCTCGGCCTCTTCGCCAGCACCTCGTTCCACTCCGCCTGCAGCTCGTTCAGCCGCCGGTTCGACGGCCCGATCACCTGGATCTCGAGACCGGCGCCCATGTCGATCGTACGCGGGCCGCGCGTCAGTCTGCGCACCGGACCACGGAACCCCGCATTGACGCGCAGCGCGAGGGCGCGCGCGTCGTCACGCAGACGCCGCCCCTGGTCGATGCTCGCCACGACGGCCGCGCCCTTGCCGGTGCCTGACAGACCGGCTGCGATCGAGGCGGATGAGGCGCTGGCGGGACGGCCGGCCGCAGCGGCCAGTGCGGCCGGCGCCGCCGGATCACCGACCAGGTCCTCGAACGCGTTGTGCCACAACCCGAGAATATCGAACGGCGCCGGTGTCTGCTCTTCCCTTGCCTCCTGCATGACTCGCGTCATCGCCAGGACACCACCAATGTGATCGTCATCGATGTGACTGACCATGAGCAGGTCGAGGACGAGCGCGTCGGCCGGCGAAGGCGTCACTGCGCTGCGGATCTTCGCGAGACGTGCGCGCAGCCGTTCGTTCCACGTACTGCTGCCCGGACCGCCATCAATGAGGACCAGTCGCGGCTGGCGGGTCTCACCGAAATGCAGCAGCAGTGCATCGCCCTGACGCGCATCGAGTGCTTCCAGCGTGAAGAGCATGGCGACTCCGTCGTCAATGCCGTGTCGATCAGAGGTGCTGCAGTGCGCGCAGCACATCGAGCATGCCGCAGCCCTGGAAATAGCGCTCGCGGCCGAGATCCGTCGCTGTCGAGCACAACACCTTCTTGACCACGAGCGGCTGTCCGATCAGCTCACGGTGACGCGACATCAGCAGTGCGGCCGCACCGCTCACGTGTGGCGCGGCCATGCTCGTCCCATCCTTGATCTGCATGCCGCCCGGCACAGGCGCCAGGATCTTTTCGCCCGGCGCGACCAGGTCAGGCTTGACCCGACCATCACCGGTCGGGCCGCGGCTCGAGAAATAGCTCACGCCGTACGTGTGCGGGTAGTGCCGGTGCGTCGCGCCCACCGAGATGACGGTCTCCGCATTCGCAGGATCCGTGATGCTGATGCTGCGGTAGCCGTCGGTCGGACCGGTCGGTGTCGTGTACTGGATGTAGCCCTCGTTCCCCGCTGCCGCGACAACCACGACACCGCTGGCAACCACGCGCTCGCACTCGTCGCACACCGGCGTTCGGCCGCAAGCATAGTTCGCTATATCGTGCAGGATGGCGAGGCTCAGGTTGATGCCGTGGATGAGCGGCACATCGCGGTTGGCGTTCAGGTAGCGCACGAACTGCAGTGCCGCCATGACAGCGAACTCGTCGCCATCGCCGTCCCGGTCGAGTACCCGGAAATCGTACAGCTGGATGTCAGGACACATGCCGGACAGCGGTTCATCAGTGGCGCGTGCATCGTCGTCCGTCCGGTCGTCCGGCCGCCAGTCAGCACCCAGGATACCGGCCACGTGCGTGCCGTGATCGTGCCGCGGCACCGGGTAGCTGTCGTCGTGCGGCACACGGATCAGGTCCTCGATGTCCGACCACTGGATGGTGCGTCCGCTGAGCAGCCCCTCGCGCAGCTGGCGTGCGGCCTGCTCGCGGGCGCGCGGGTCCTGGTCCACCAGCTGCTTCCAGAACGCCAGCTCATCACGGAGCCGTTGCGACGACGCCGCGTCCGCCGTCGCGAGTTCAGCCTCGAGTCGCTCGATGTTCGCGTCCGCTTCGTCGAGGTCGGGATTCAGCAGGTCGCGGACACGCGTGAAGTCGTACGTCGCCTGGACACGCGTCCGGTTCACCCGCTGAGTGCCGCGCTCCGGCCGGCGGCCGCCCGCAACAGCCGGCTCGAACGCCTCGGCATACGGCTTGCCCTTTGCATCGCGCTTGCGGAACGCGGGGTGCTTCGCATCGATGCCGCTGTCCAGGATTGCCCAGGCGAGTTGCGAACAGCTCAGATCGAACAATCGCCTGGCCGCGTCCGCCTTCACTGACAACACCGATTTCGTGAGGGTCGGCTTCGCCTTGCGGTTGACGCTCACGAGGAACAGCAGCGGCTCGGCCGTCGCCTCCGGCATGTCGCCGGCCATGACATCGCAGAACGCGTCGACCACGGCCTCGTGCGCACGCGCGGCCGCGTCGAAGAATGCGCGACGCAAGGCAGCGTCCGGGCCATGGGCCGGGTCAACCGGCCGGGCATCCGGGTCGAGCCGCGCGAGGTCGTCCGCGATGGTGGCGTCCGCCGTGCGCCCGCAGAGCAGCATCACGCCGGTCAATCGGACGAACCAGATCAGCTCGGGCGCGGGAAACCTGGGGCGCCGTTCACTCTTCTGCCGTATCGGTTCGGGCGATGCACCCGGCCTCGTCAGGTCGTGCAGTCCTGCGACCAGCTGCGCCCGGACGGCACGACTTGCGAAATCCGGATCACCACCGCCGGGCGCAGTGCCAGTCACGTACTCACGCCACCACGCAGAGAGCGGCAGCGCCACGCGCAGCAGTTCGTTGAAGGAGAGCTGCGCGACCGCACTCGTGAGGTTGTAGGCGAGTCGCGCAGAACGACGGACCGGCCGGCCCAGCTGCTGCAATCGTGAGCGGTCCTCACGCAGTCGCTCGAGCAGCTCGGTCGCCAGCTGCGCCGCGGATGCACGACGATGCGGTGTCAGAATCAGGTCGACCGTCGGATCACCACTGCTCAGCGCTTCGCCGTAGCGCAGCCAGACGTCCGGCAGCACGGGCGAGTCCTGCGTGAACCGCCGCGCCCCCGCCGTCCCGAAGATCAGCCGTTCCAGCCAGTCCCTCTCGATTCTCACCAACGCTCTCCGGCTGACGAAGAAAATGAACCCGTCGTGGTCATCCGTCCTCCGTGCTGCGTGCGCCGCCGTGTGCAACCGTTGTCAATGCAGGTCATCCCGAGACCGGCTCCCCGGCCGGAAAGCCCGACGTCACCTGCGACCACCACGGTACAGCCCGACACGAATGGACCCCGGCACATCAACAGCGCCCTCGATCCGTAACCGGAGCCGGCGAAAAGACGTCGCCTGGAACCTGTCGAGCTTGCGGTAGCCGATGGTCTGACCGGCAGACAACGATCGCCATTGACCCCCGTCCGCCGCTTCCAGTGTGTAGCGTGCCACGGCCTGGCCCGTCTCTATGTCTTCGCGCAGATCCGCCACCGTAGCGGTCACCATGCCGCCCATGTCGTACTCGACGACGGCGCTGCGCTCGCCGGTCGGACGGAATGAAGCCGTCCCGCCGACAGCCAGGTCGTCCGCGAACAGCGCTGTCAGCAGCCGGTGCATACCTTCCAGCCGGGCCACATCGGTGGCATGCAGCAGTCCGTCCCGTGTGGGTGGCACGTTCAGCAGCAGCTTCGAGTTGCGGCCGACGGACGTGAAGAACAGGTCCACCAGGTTGTCCACCGAGCGGACGCGCCCGTCTTCTGCGAGGTGGTGGAACCAGCCGGGCCGGATCGAGACATCGGTCTCACCGGGCCGCCACACGGTGCCGGTCGCATCACCATGCTGCAGCTGGCGCATGACGGCCTCGCCGCTCATGCCGGGCTGCGGCACGGTGGCCGGATCGACAGTGGACCAGTTGGGATCACCGGCAACACCCTGCTCGTTGCCGATCCAGCGTACGTCCGGCCCCGCATCCGAGAACATCACGGCATCCGGTTGCAGCCGGCGGACCAGGCTCCAGAAGCGCGGCCAGTCGTACTGCTGGCGCCGCCCGTTCGGGCCCTCGCCGTTCGCGCCATCGAACCAGACTTCATGGACCGGCCCGTACCGGGTGAGCAGCTCGGTCAGCTGGTCGCAATAGAGGTCGTTGTAGCGCTGCGAATCGCCGTAGGACGGTTCGTGCCGGTCCCACGGCGAGCAGTAGAGGCCCACGCGCAGGTTTTCCGCGCGGCAGGCGTCGACGAACTCGCGGACGAGGTCACCACGGCCGTCGCGCCACGGACTCGAGGCGACCGAGTGCGTCGTCGTGCGCGTCGGCCAGAGGCAGAAGCCGTCGTGATGTTTGGCCGTCAGCACCATGGCGAGGAACCCGTTCGCCCGCGCGACGCGGGCCCACTGCCGTGCATCGAGCGCAGCCGGATCGAACAGCCGCGGGTCCTCGCGGCCGTCACCCCACTCGCGGTCCGTGAACGTGTTGATACCGAAGTGCAGGAACATGGCCAGCTCGTCGCGCTGCCAGGCGAGCTGTGATGGCGATGGCACCGGCCGCCGGTTCAGCCGCGAGCCGGCTCCCGTACCGTTCGGCGGGTCCTCGCCGGCGAACGATCGGCGCGTGCCTGGAAGCAGGCCGTGCGCACTGATTGCAGCGACAGCGCCGACGAAGCCCCGTCGCGTGAGCGGTTCAGCGGACATGCAGCTCGCCCCGCAGGCGGATGTCCTTCGACGAGCTGCCCGCCAGCACGCGGAACGCGCCGGGCTCGATGACGCGGCGCATGTTCTCATCCAGCAGGCTCAACTGTTCGCTCGTGATCGCGAACGTGATTTCACGCGATTCGCCGGACTCCAGCCGGACCCGCCGGAAACCCGCGAGCTGCATGACCGGCCGGGCGACTGTCGCCAGCACATCACGCAGGTACAGCTGCACGACTTCATCGCCCGCACGAAACCCGGTGTTGCGTACACGCAGCCGCACGGTCGCGCTCTCACCCGCGGCGATTTCAGCGGGCTCGATACGCAGTCCCGAGTACGCGAACGTCGTGTAGCTGAGTCCGAAGCCGAACGGGAACAGCGGCTGCCCGGTCAGGTCGACGTAGTCGTCGCCGCGGCCGGTCGGCTTGTGGTTGTAGACCAGCGGCAGCTGCCCTTCCGCGACCGGGAACGTGATGGGCAGACGGCCCGCGGGCTCGGCGTCACCGAACAGGACGTCAGCCACTGCATGGCCGCCCGTCTCGCCCGGATACCATGCGTGGACGACGGCGGCCACGCGGTCGAGCCACGGCATCGTGATCGCACTGCCACCGATCAGCACGACGATCACCGGCGTGCCGGTCGCCGCGACCTCACGGATCAGCTGTTCCTGGCCACCGGGCAGCCCGAGGAACGCGCGATCGCGGAACTCGCCTTCCTCGACACCGGCGACCACGATCGCGACATCGCTCCGGCGCGCTGCGACGACTGCGGTGTCGATCCGGGCACGCACCGCAGCCTCCGCACCCGGTTCGTCCAGCACCAGCTTCACCCGGGCATTGCCCGTGCTCTCGAAATACTCGAGCCGCAGGTCGTACGACCGGCCGGCTTCGAGTGGTGCAGCCGTGAAGCGGGTGCCGTACGATTGTTTCCGCCAATTGTCGATGACGAGCACATCATCGAGCCAGAGCCGGTAGCCGTCGTTGCCCTCGATGCCGATGCGGCGCGCCGGACCCGCCGGAATCGTCACGCGGCCGGTCCAGCGCACGGAGTACCAGTCGAACGGAATGCCGCGTGCCGGCGAGTTGAGCGTCCAGCCGAAATCGATGCGCGCATCCGTACGCACGACGCGCGGCTCTCCTGCGAGACCGTTGTTGTCGAAGTATTCGCCCGTCAGGCCGGGCGTGATGCTGCCGTCGCGGACGGTCGTGAATGATGCGGCTGGAACCACCGTACGGTCACGCAGCACACGGCCGGGACCGTGCACGAAATGAATGTTCGCCGACCGCGTCAGGGCAGGCGCGCGGATGCCATCGAGGATGGACACCGGGTGCACGCCGGGACCGCTGTAACCGCCCGGTCGCGCAGCCACCGCATCGGCGCCGATCACGGCAATGTCCGCGAGATCACGGCGCAGCGGCAGTGTGCCGCGCTCGTTGCGCAGCAGCACCATCGATGCGCGGGCGGCTTCCGTCGCGAGCGCACGATGGTCCGGATGTCCGTTCCAGTGCGCTGCACTGTCCGCATCGACGTACGGCCGCTCGAACAGACCCAGCTCGAACTTCGCGCGCAGTACCCGGGCGACTGCTGCATCGATCACGGAATCCGCGATCAGCCCTCGCCGGAACGCATCCAGATATGGCCGGTGCTGCGGCCACGACGACTGGAAGATCACGTCGAGTCCGGACTCGAGTGCGCGTTTCGCTGCCGTCGCCGTACTCGCTTCGGTCATGTGCAGCACGGTCGCGCCGCCGGTGGCC
>Ga0302046_10005036_pt1 | contig 11684 bp, 11 predicted proteins | sample RVTome_11_FD_200261 | JGI IMG/M metagenome (GOLD analysis project Ga0302046, IMG submission 200261) | Soil microbial communities from uranium-contaminated site in the Upper Colorado River Basin, Wyoming, United States - RVT147D111 (version 2) ... | reverse complement strand
TATTTCGCTGGCGCAAAAAAATGATCGTCGTGAAACATCCGGTGGATCATCGGGAAGCCATCGAAACTTATAAGGAACTTGGCTTTCGCGAAGACCAAGTGCTGCTTTGGATGAAGTGGACTGCATTACGTCAATTGGGGTTAAGTACCCTTTCTAAGGCAGTGATGATAGATTTAGCGCTAATTATTGTAAATTATAACACCTGCGAATTATTGCGAGATTGTCTGGCCTCCGTTTATGACAGCCAGGGTCACCTAAACTTCAAGGTGGTTGTGGTTGATAACGCTTCTTCAGATGGCAGCGCGGCTATGGTTCAGGCCGAATTTCCGCAAGCCGAACTGATCGGCAGCCAGGTGAATGGCGGTTTTGCCTTTGCCAACAATCTAGGACTACGCCGGGTGGGGTTCAATGATAACGACCCTCCCTCTGCCCAGGCGCCCCGCTATGCCCTGCTCCTCAATCCCGATACGATTTTACCTCCCACTGCCCTGGCAGGTATGGTGACCTTTTTGGACGACCATCCTGACGCCGGAGCCGCCGGCCCAAAGCTGGTACGCCTGGATGGCAGCCTCGACCTGGCTTGTCGCCGGGCCTTCCCCACCCCGGCGGTTAGCTTTTATCGGCGAGCGGGATTTTCAAAATTATTTCCTCACAGCCGCACCTTTGGTCGTTATAACATGACGTATGTCGATCCTGATAAAATGATCGAAGTTGACTCTGTTGTCGGAGCCTTTATGATGGTTCGCCGTGAGGCCATTGCCCAGGCCGGCCTCTTGGATGAAACATACTTCATGTATGGCGAGGATCTCGACTGGGCCTACCAGATCAAGGCCAAAGGCTGGAAAATCTATTATAATCCCGCTGTGACGGTGACTCATGTCAAACGCGCCGCCAGCCGGCACAGCCCCCAGGCCAGGATCGAATTTTACCGGGCGATGGATATATTCTATCGTAAGTTCTACGCCGATCATACCCCCTTTTTGCTTCACAGTCTGGTTGTTATCGGCCTTAATTTACCCTGGCGGTTGACTCAATTGAAATATTACCTGATGAACCTGGCCAATAACAGATTGATGCTTAAAGATGACCGATCCGTAGAGGTGCAATGATGAAGCAACGGGCCTCATTCTTATTTACTATGTCTTTGGTCGTGATCGATGCTTTGATGACCGGCCTTGCTTTTTGGGGTGGCTATCAGCTTCGACTCAGGTCAGATTATGAAAACATCCTCCCCTTTTCAGCATATTGGGGCATGTTACTGGTTCATGTCGTGACCATTTTGACAGTCTTCTTTTTTTATCGTTTATATCATCGTGAGCGGTCGCTGTCGTCCATCGATCAATTTTACTCGATTTTTGGCGCGGCCTCGGTTGGCATCATCGTCGCCATAGCCTTTATTTCAGTATTTTTCAAAGATCAACTCGATTATCCCCGTCTGATGATGGTCTACATTTGGATCTTGACCATCATCTTCACCTCGCTGGGACGGGCGATCCAATCCCGTTTGCAACTGATGTTGCAGGCACGCGGCTGGGGCGAGGTGCGCGTATTGATTGTCGGCGCGAGTGACGTAGGCCGAATGGTGATGCAAAAGATTTTGCGCACGCCGGGTTTGGGCTATCGGGTGGCGGGTCTGGTAGATGATGACACCAAAGCCAAAACCGTGCAGGGCGTCCCGGTTCTGGGTAAGACCGACGATCTACCGGAATTGATTACGACCCATGAAGTCAGCGAAGTCATCATCGCGATGCCTGAAGCAACCCATCATGAAATTCTGAATATTGTAAGCAAGTGTGACCGGGGCAAAGTGGCGGTCAAGGTCTTCCCGGATGTATTTCAAATTATGGCCAGCGAGGTCTCCATCGGTGATTTGGGCGGCCTCCCATTGCTGACGATGCGCGATACAGCCCTGCGTGGATGGCGCTTGACCGTCAAGCGCGGCATCGATGTCGTTGGCAGTACGCTTGGCTTAGTTTTTCTCTCTCCGATTATGGTCCTGTTGGCAATGTTGATCAAACTCGACTCGGAAGGCCCGGTTTTTTTTCCACAAGAGCGCATGGGGCTTGACGAGAAACGGTTTATGATGATCAAATTCCGCTCGATGCGGACCGATGCCGAGGTCTCTAGCGGGCCGGTCTGGACCTCGTTGAATGACGCTCGGCGAACTCGATTGGGGGCGATCATTCGGCGTTTTTCCATCGATGAACTGCCGCAGCTGGTCAACGTCCTCCTGGGTGAAATGAGCCTGGTCGGGCCACGCCCGGAACGACCGATGTTTGTCGAGCAGTTCAAGAGTTCGATTCCGCGCTACATGGATCGCCATCTGGAAAAAGCAGGCATGACGGGTTGGGCCCAGGTAAATGGTTTGCGTGGGGATACATCCATCATCGAGCGGACCAAGTATGATTTGTGGTATATCGAGAATTGGTCACTCGCCCTTGATTTCCGAATTATGATTCGCACACTTCTTAGAGTCTTTATTGATCCCAGTGCTTACTGATGTGTCAGTCCGTGATAACTATCCCAAATTGTTTCACGTGAAACAATTTGATGATTCGTTTGGATAGCCTCCTTCAAACATCGAACGTATTCTTAGCCGAACGTCAAAAGGAGATCCATTTGCCTCGCATTTGCGACTATGAAGGCAGCCGCTACCGAACCGATTTTTGGGAAGGTCAAAATCGAACCTATGAAGATCGGACCGAGCGAGCGGCCATGCGAAAACTACTGCCATCGCAGGGCAAGCGTTTGATCGAGATCGGTGCCGGCTTTGGTCGCCTGGCCGACTTGTACCAGGGATATCATCAGGTCGTTCTGCTGGATTATGCCCGTACTCAACTGGAGCAGGCCCGGGATTTGCTTGGTCATGATGACCGCTTTATCTACGTCGTGGCCGATGTCTATAAACTGCCGTTTGTGGACGACGTTTTCGATGCCGTGACAATGGTGCGGGTGATGCATCATCTGGTTGAAGTTCCGATGGCGTTGCAGGAACTGCACCGGATCATTGCTCCCACCGGCACCGCTGTCATTGAACATGCCAGCAAATCTCACCTGAAGGCCATCATCCGCTGGCTGCTGCGCCGGCAACCATGGAGTCCCTTCGATCCCACCCCCACCGAATTTGTCGACCTCAACTTTAATTTTCATCCGGCCTGGATGCGGCAGCAATTTGAATTGGCCGGATTCTGCATCCAAAAGACCCGCGCGCTGTCCTATTATCGCCTCGACTTGCTGAAACGTCTTCTGCCGACCCCGCTGCTGGTGACGCTGGATGAGTGGACACAACCAACCGGGAACTGGTGGCAACTGGCTCCCAGCCTCTTTTTGCAAGCCAGAGTGGACAAACCCGAAAGTTCTCCGTCTGATGAATTTTTTCGCTGCCCGATTTGTGAGTCGCCGGAACTCGTCAGGTTGGGTCTTAAATCTGGTGATACTAGCCTGACTTGTCAGGGATGTCAGCGCCGCTGGTCCTACAGCGGCGGAATTTATGACTTTAAGACACCTCTATGATAGATCATGATGACTCAGCTCTGGCAAGGTGATGGTTTATTGACAGTCATTGTTGGGCCAAATTACCAATAACCAATTACTAATAACCACGTTCAGCTTTGTTAATTGCTCATTGTTTACTGTTAATTGATTGAGTCACTATACGTATTGAAAAACGCGCCTGGTTATGTTATGATACATAAGAATCGGTTACTGCGATTATGTTGAATGATGGGTGGAACTAAGGAGACTCTTTTATGAATAAACTAAATCCTCGACCTTGTAAACGCCCGCTAACACTGATTTTAGTTCTGCTGGTATTGTCTGCCCTGGTTGTCTCGGGGTTTACTAGCGGACCTACCTTGGATCAGCAAACCGGGTGGCAGCTTCCCCCCAGTGAAGGACCCGGTGCGGGCAGCAGCGGGCTCCCCAACACCGGAGCCGGAGATGACGAAGGTGGCAACGGCGATGAAGATGGAGCGGAACCCACAGAGCCGGTCGATGTCATAACGAATGGCAAGTTCGAAAAACCGTGGGAAGACAATGATGGGGTCGCTCCCGATTGGGAGGGCTTTAGCAACGGCCAGGCCCATATCGGTTGGTACGAGGAACTATGGCCCGAGGCTGTTCGAACCGGCGAACGGGCCCAGTTGATGGAAATCTTTGAAGTCGAACCAAACATTCTTGACCGGGTCGTGGCGATCTACCAAACGGTGAACGTTGCGCCCAATGCTACCTATGAGCTAACGATTAACGCCATCCTGCGCTCACAGGTTCAGCCGGGCGACAGAAACAAGAATGAGTTCGAAATGGCCTGGGGTATTGATTATTCGGGTACGGGCGACTATGAAAGCGTCGAAGAGTGGTTTATCATTCCCCTTGAAGAACAGTTTCGCTTGGGTTCAAACGGTGAGTTTCCCGATGATGTTCCCTTGTTCTACGAAACGATTGTGGAACCCGTCGAAACACGCGACGGCAGCAACATCAGCCTGTTCATTCGAGGGCTCAAAAAATTCCCTACCGGGGCCGAAGTCAACTTTAACGTTGACGATGTCTCGCTCATCGGTCCGCCGCCGGGCGTGATCGTCGTTATTACGCCCGAACCCGATTCACCCCAACCTGATACGCCGGCTCCGGAAGCGGAGACGATGCCGGAAACCGGCCTGACTCTATCTAAAAACGTATCGCCGGGAGCGCTGGTCTTGGGAAGCCTGGTGCTGGTTGTCTTAGGCGCGACCGCGACGGCCAATCTGCTGAAAGATCGAAAAGAATCATAGCCAATCCTGGCACACGCCTTGGGCGTTTCATGCCGTCCCTTCGATTTCGCCCTGGGTCAAGTTCAGGATGCAATTCAGAACAGGTCTGAGTGACCAGGTGAGCGAAGAATCTCCTTAGAGCGTTTGTTTGTAGCGGTTCCCTGGAGATTCTTTGCTCTGTCTTGTTCCGTCCAGAATGTCATAGAATCAAAACTCCTCCCAAAATAACCAAAGCAACTAATCACAACTCGCCTGGGTTTCGAAAAAGAAACCGAATCATTGGAACAACCTTGTATTATTGGCTAAATTCCTTGATTTGGTTGATATATTCTACCTCTGCACGGTTGTTTTAAATGGGTGCGATCATCGTTCTAATTGCCCCTCTTATCTTGTCCTCTGCCACAAAATATAGTATACTGAGAGATAGGTTACCACTAGGTGTGGTGCTTTTCTATCCCCCGCTAAAAATAAATCGTGCCAGACTAAGGAAATTCAGCCATGAAAGTCTCGTGTTTGCAAGAGAACTTGGCCAAGGGCCTGAGTATCATAGGGCGGGCTGTTGCGAGCCGCAGCACCCTGCCGGTGTTGTCAAACGTGTTGATATCGACCGATGACAACCAGCTCAAATTATCGGCCACAAATCTGGAAATTGGCATCAATTGTTGGGTGGCCGCCAAAGTGGAAGAGCCTGGGGCGATTACGGTGCCGGCCCGGCTGCTGGGCGATTTTGTCAATTCATTGCCTCCGGAACGGATCGACCTGGAGTTGGATGAGGAGACGCAAACGCTCAACCTGAAATGCGCTCGCTTCGAGTCGAATATGAAAGGCATCGACGCCCAGGAATTCCCCCTGGTGCCGACGGCCTCCGACAGCGAAGAGTCGATCCGGCTGGAACCGGAAGTGCTGCGTTCGATGATCGACCAGGTCGTCTTTGCCGCAGCGACGGATGAAAGCAGGCCCATCTTAACCGGGGTCCTGGTTCAGTTTAACCATGAGAATTTGATCATGGCTGCCGCCGATGGTTTTCGACTTTCAGTTAGATCGACCCTGCTTAGTCAAGATGTGTCTGATAAACTGATGGCGGTTGGGTTGAATGGCGATGGGGGCCAGGGCGAGGCGCCCAGCCTGATTATTCCGGCGCGCGCCCTGGTGGAACTTTCGCGTATTTCGGGTGAGGAGGAACAGTTTGTGGAGTTGATTATTACGCCGGCTCGCAAGCAAATCCTATTTCACCTTGAAAATGTTGACCTGGTTTCGCAATTGATCGAAGGTAAATTTCCCGATTACAAACAAATCATTCCTGTCAGCCATTCGACTCGCACCGTGTTAGATACGATCAGTTTCCTCAAAGCCGTGCGCGTCTCTCATCTTTTTGCCAGGGACTCGGCTAACATCGTCAAGCTTGAGATTATACCGAGCGGTGATGAATTGATGAACGGACGGATTACCTTGATGGCCACCAGCGCCGAACTCGGTGACAACGTCGCTGACATCGATGCCTCGATTGAGGGCGACGCGGTCGAGATTGCCTTTAACGCCAAATATTTGATTGATGCTCTGTCGGTGATCGAAAGCCCTCAGGTCGTTTTGGAAACCAGCATCTCGTCCAGTCCCGGCGTCATCCGCCCCATCGGCGATGATAATTTCACCTACGTGATCATGCCGATGCATATTTCGAGGTAGATGCTTTGGCTAATTGTGCTTGGTAAATTGTTAATTGGGAAGTGTTATTGAGGTGCTCAGCCCGGTTAGATAATTTATATTTTTCGAGGATATCGCAGTCAGCAAAAAAGCCGGCCCATACTCGGGCTGGCTTTTTGAATCGTCAGGCAATTTATCGATCGGTGCTTCTTTCTTACCCAAGCAGCAGCCAGGGGACTGCGAACAAGGTAATCAACATGCCAAGCAGTGAGCCATAAAGAACCTGCCGGGGGGTGTGACGCCGCAATCGGACACGCGACCAGCCGACCAGAGGCACCAGGAGGGTAACCGGCCAGGTGGAGTAGCCACCCAGGATAACCGCCGTCGTGACTGCCGCCGAGATAATGCCCGCGTGGAAACTAATCTTCCAGAACAGCGTGATTGCGCCCAGGCTACCAAATAGCATGATTGTGATCACAAAAAGGCCTTCTACGGTTGGCGGAGCGCCCAGGTAGCGAATCAAACCCCACAAGAACAGCAGCCAACTCATCATGAATGCCAGGGGCGTGATACGTTTCTTGCGGTGTGGAATGTAGATGTCCTTAAGTCGACCCCGACGAACGAGCCACATCAAGTAGCCCAGCGGTGGAACGACCAGCAGCGGCATCAAGAGCGCCAACCAACGCAAAACTTCTAAGGGGTTGCTGCTAAATTGGAGCGAGATAATCGAGATGATGACCACGCCAACGACGTGCGGGCTGATGACGTGGGAAACCCACCGCGCAATCGCCTCGTCATTGTTTTTAATGAGGGCCAGACTACTTCTGAGGTTGATTGACGACAGCATTGATAATACCGATCGACTCCTTGATTATCCAATTTTGAGACAAAGAGGTTACAAGATTATTACGAGCGTTTCGACCTGGGCCAAACTGAACTGTACCTGAAAAGACCTTATAGGCCGGCCGAGAGGATTCGAGCCCCCGCCGCCAGTTACATAATTATACTGAACATTGTAAGTTAGCCTTCGGTTTGCGTCAATTGGCCGATGGTCCCTGTAATCAGTTTAGGCCACGAACAGCGCCGAATCAATTGCTTTCACCATGTACTTTGGTTTTTTGGGAGGCGTTATACGCCGCAGATGAACTCGACCTCATTGCCATCGGGATCATCGATATACATGGTGTGAGAAGGGATCACTGGATGCTGCCCATAGCGAATGTCGTAGCCCAGTTTTTTGAGCCGCTGTTCTTCCGCTTCGAAATCCTCCGGCGCTAACTCCAGGGCCAGATGATGGAGCGTGCGCGGCGTTTCAAATTTGCCGGCATCGGGCGGCAGGGGAACCAGAACCAGCATCTGAGGCACGCTCACCGCCGGATCGCCCACCTTAAGAAATACCGGCCCGGGCCGCCCGATGATCGTCAGCCCTAAAACCTCCTGATAAAATTTTAGCGAGGCCGCGACATCGTGGACGTTCAGGACGATTTCGGCCAATCCTTTGATCTTAGTCATCAATTCGCCTCCAATTCAATCAATAAAAAATGAGAGATGGAAGCAGCTTCACTTCCATCTCTTGGTTAGGTGCGATAGGTATCTCTTATTTTATTCGTTTAGGGGAACCGATTCAAATTTTGACTCGGTCCATCATTCGGCCGAGGGCGAGATAGACTCTACCAGCCCCGTTCGGCCATTAGTTCCTGTTGCGGCAAACTGCTGACGCTGATGCCGACCATAGGCTCGCCCAGGTTTTTGCTGATCTCGGCCAGAATGTTGGGGTTATTATAATGCGTGACGGCTTCGACGATGGCTTTGCCCCGCTGGGCCGGATCACCGCTCTTGAAGATGCCGCTGCCAACGAAAACGCCATCGACCCCGAGCTGCATCATCAAGGCAGCATCGGCCGGTGTGGCCACGCCGCCGGCGGCAAAGTTGACGACCGGCAGCCGCCCCAGCTCTTTGGTTTCCTTGACCAGTTCATAAGGCGCGCCGATTTCTTTGGCGTAGGTCATCAGTTCCTCATCGGGCATGCTTTGCAAGCGCCGGATCTCGCCCAAGACAGTCCGGGCGTGGCGCACGGCTTCGACCACGTCGCCGGTCCCGGCCTCACCCTTGGTCCGAATCATGGCAGCGCCTTCGCCGATGCGGCGCAAGGCTTCACCCAGGTTGCGGCAGCCGCACACAAAGGGGACCTTGAACGGATGCTTGTTGATGTGATACATCTCGTCGGCCGGGGTCAGAACTTCGCTCTCGTCGATGTAGTCCACGCCGATGGCTTCCAGAATTTGAGCCTCGACAAAGTGGCCGATGCGGGCTTTGGCCATCACGGGAATGGACACGGCGTCCATGATTTCCTGGATCAAGCCGGGATCGCTCATGCGGGCGACCCCGCCGTGGACCCGAATATCGGCCGGAACTCGCTCCAGGGCCATCACGGCACAGGCGCCGGCCTCTTCGGCGATTTTGGCGTGTTCGGGCGTGACCACATCCATAATCACGCCGCCTTTGAGCATTTGGGCCAGTCCGGCTTTGACTCGCCAGGTGCCGGCTTCGGCTCCATTCGAGCCAGAAGTTTGATTTTGACTTCCATTTTGTGTTGTCATTTTTCTTTGCTCCCTATTTATTGTGAAATATATTGTTTATCGACTTGTGGTTATTAATCGTGAAGTTTACCTGGAAAATTTATGTTCGACCGGGGACCGGGGTGAAATAATTCTCCGGTCTCCCGTCCTCGGTCCCCGGTCATGGCCTCACAGAATTGGGCAACAAAAACGCACTATGCCGTCACTTTACCCTTGGCAATGGGATGATCGGGATGATCCTTAACTACTTTTTGGTAAATAGCTGTCGCGGCTTCGGTATCGCCCTTCGCTTCAAGCTGGGCGGCGGCGGTGCAGGCTTCATCTGGCTTCATGGCCTCTGCCGTCATGCGCCCGCCGAGCATGTAGCAAAAGGCCTTGTAGCCAACTTTTGGACCATCCTTGAGAACCAGGGTGCGGATATCATCGACGCTTTGAGCCTGGTTGATCAAGCCTTCCACTCGTTTTAAATCGGAGTAGGAGGCCATCGGTGAGTAAGGTTTTTTAGCCATGGGTGTTGCTCCTCCAATCGTGTTTGGTAAATTTGATTACTTCATATAGTCAGGCTGCTCGCCGCTCAAGAAATCTTCGCGAGGCGGGCTAAATGCGTCCAGGACCAGCGAGTCTTCGAGCACGTAGGCGGCGTGAGGTATGTTGGATGGGAGATGGATGACCTCGCCACCTTTGACGACTCGCTTTTCGCCCTGAACGTCGAATTCGAGCTGACCGGACAGCACATAGCTCATCTGCTCGTGCGGATGGTGGTGCTCGGCCACGCGAGCGCCTTTGGCCAGTCTGAACTGGACGAGCATCACGTTTTCGCCGCTGATCAAACGCCGCTCGATTTGAGGCGTCATCGCGGTCGAGGGTAGATCGACCCAGTTGTAACAAGTTGCTTCACTCATTAAGTCCTCCTTATCATTGCTCACTCAAACCATGTTTCACCTAACGGCGGCCACTCGTCGCTCTGGTCGGCGCGTTCGGCCCAGTTGCGTTTGCCGCTCCAGCTTTCAATGGCGATGGCATAAACCGAGGTCCGCTTCAGTTCTTTATCCGTAATGGGCCGGTACTCGTGCCCGGCCCGCATTTGGGGAAAGTACTTGCCGATCAAGCCGTACAGTACCCGGCGTTTTTCTTCGAACGCTTCCACCAGCCGGACAGTGCCGAACGCGACCAGGCTTTCATACTGGACGCTAAACTCCAGGGCCACATTCGATGGCAGCCAGCGGCCAAACTCGCTGGCTTCGAAGCAGACCAGCGGGTGGCGCTCACTGTTGGCGCGAACCCGACCGGCGATGTTTGAGTGAAAGATGATCTGATGCCGCTCCGTATCATACCAGAAACTGGTCGGATTGATAAATGGCTGATCATCCCAGCGCGTGGCGATATGGCCGATTTTGGCCCGGTCGAGAAAGGCCCGAATCCAGGCATCGTCCATAACATGTTCCTGTCGTCGCTGAGCGTTGGCCGGGGTGACATCCAGACGATAATCCCTGGGCATGGATCAGGTCTCACTTCCCAAAAAAGCCCGCAGTTTCTCCAACGATAAATTGCCACCGCTCATGATGAGCACCACCTTTTTGCCGGCCAGCCGTTCCTTGTGCTGCAGGGCCGCGGCCAGGGCTGCCGCTCCGGCGCCCTCGGCCAGGTTGTGGGTGTGCTCCAGGAGCAGGACGATGGCTTTTTTGATCGCTTCATCATCGACCAGGACAAAGTCATCCAGGTATGTGCGCATGATGCGTTGGGTGTTTTCGAACGGCACCCGCGTGGCGACGCCCTCGGCAAAGGTGTTCATCTCGGCGGTGACCGGCTGGCCCGATTTCCAACTCAACTGCATCGCCGGGGCCTGGGCCGACTGCACGCCAATGACCTCGATGTTGGGATTGATGGTTTTAGCCACAATGCTGACCCCGCATGCTCCGCTGCCCGCGCCGACCGGCACGATAATGGTCTGGACCTCGGGCAAATCCTCCAGGATCTCCAGGGCATAGGTTCCCACGCCGCAGATCAAGGGCTCATCGGTCGGGCCGATGAAACGGCCGTGGTGCGCTTCGGCCTCGCCCATGATCCACTCGCGGGCGGTGTCAAAATCGACGCCGTGAAAAACTACGTCAGCGCCTAACCCGCGCATGGCGGCGACTTTACCGGGGTTGGCCCCTTCCGGCACGGCGATGGTGGCTTTGATGCCGTTGACCTGGGCGGCAAAGGCGATACTCTGACCGTGGTTGCCGGTCGAGGCTGTAAATAGACCACCCTGGCGCTCCTCGGCGGTCAGGTTAGCGACCAGGTTCAGGCCACCACGCACTTTGAAGACGCCGATTGGTTGATGGTTCTCGTGCTTGACCCAAACATCGGTGCCAATCAAGTTGCTCAGGCCCTGATAGCGGTAAAGCGGCGTTGGTCGCAAATAGCGATAAACGTGGGGGCGCGCTGCGATGATATCGTGCAAGGTAGGTATGGGGTGCATTGTCATTTGAGTTGCCTTTCGATATAGCGTCTAACGTTGCGAATTTGCGAATGAACGAATGGCGAATGATAGACAGTTCGCCATTGGCTTATTTGCCATTCTCTCCGTAGCCAGGAAATTTTGCTACCTGCTACCTTGCACCTTTGTTTCCGGATCGATGCCAGAGCATAAAGGCGACGCCAACAATCATCATCAGTCCGCCGATGAACTGCGGCAGGGTGATCAAGGTGCCAAAGAGCAGCAGGCTGTAAA
>Ga0302046_10005035_pt1 | contig 11685 bp, 11 predicted proteins | sample RVTome_11_FD_200261 | JGI IMG/M metagenome (GOLD analysis project Ga0302046, IMG submission 200261) | Soil microbial communities from uranium-contaminated site in the Upper Colorado River Basin, Wyoming, United States - RVT147D111 (version 2) ... | reverse complement strand
GCAGGGTTGGATTGGAGGCACGGTTCGGCAGTTCTTCCCCGAAGTCAGCCGGATCGAAGCTACCTAGGGCTGCGAACACGAGACGGAAAGTTCAGGTGTCTGGCGCAGTGCGTCAAGCGCCAAGCGCCAAGCGCCAAGCGCCAAGCGCCAAGCGCCAAGCGCAAGATCCCAATCCCAAGTCCCCAATCCCAATCCCGTATCTTGAATCCCAAACCCCCGCCCACGCCCGATGCCCACGGTGCTACACTCAGATGGCCGCGGGCCAGTCACCAGGGCCGGCTGCGGAAGTTGCCAGACCTGGATGGAGGACACTTGGGCGAAATCGCAAGCCGCATCGGGCGCCGTCTGCGGCGGCTCCTGCGCGGGGCGGCCGCTGAGCAGCAGCTGGAAGTGGGGTCGTTGGCGGATGATGAGTTGGAGCGCATTCGGGCCCATTTCCCGCGGGCCAAGTTCTTCATCAGCGGGTACCCGCGCTCCGGCACCACACTGCTGGCTCGTCTGATTCGGCTGCATCCGGCCGTCGAATGCCGTTGGCAGGCCCACTTTGCCAGCGACGAACTCGATCTGTTGGGGGCGCTGCCGTCCACTGGGCTGCAGTCATGGCTGGACCGGCCCAGCAACCGCTGGGTGGGCCAGGCCGACCTGATGCCAGCCCTGGTGCGGCTGACGGCCGACTACGTACTTGAGCGCGATTTGCCCGAGTCCGTACGGGTTGTGGGGGACAAAACCCCCGTCGCCCGGCTCGACTTGGCGCTCGACCGCCTGGCGAGGTTCTATCCAGACGCCAGTCTCATTTTGATTGTCCGGGACGGTCGAGACGCGGTGTTATCCCAACGCATACAAGCGTTCCTGGATCAACCGCAAACCCTGGGGTTGGGGGATTTGCGGGTGCGTGACCAATTCCTGGGCGCCCCGGCGGCGTTTGGCGGGGAAGGGCGCTCCATCTTCGACCCCGCCTGGCTGGTGCGTGTGGCCGGGGCCTGGAACCGGGCCGTCACCCTGGGCCAGGATCGGGCCGAATCGACCTACGGCGTCCGCTGCTTGACCATTCGCTTCGAGGACCTGCTGTCCGACGCCTGGGGGGTTTGTGTCCGGCTGTGGGGTTTCCTGGAGGCGGGCGAGCTGGCGCCCGGGCTGCGGGGCGACGTCGAAGCGGCGATGCAGCGCAATCCGGCGGCGGACTGGCATGCGCAGTTGGCACCGGCGGTCGCCGAGCGTCTTCAGCGGGGCGCAGCCGGGGGCTGGCGGGATTGGCTCTCGGTCGCCGATCGCCATCTGTTTGAGACCAACGCCAGTCCGGGGCTCGAACGCTGGGACTACCAGTAGCGCCGGCGCTTCCCCTAGACGTCGAACCCACTGCCGGCTCGGATCCTTCAACGACGGCTGCCAGAATCTGCTCGACGGCCCGTTCAATCGCCGCCAACCCCGTCACCAATTCAGTCGACCGCGATTTTTCTACCAGCATTGGCACTATTTTGTACCTTTCCGACAATCCACCTCTTCTTGAACAATCAAGGTTATGTCTATGAAGCATCGACATGTGTCCATGCTTTGTCAGGATATAGTTTGACAAGTTATTGACGAAAGGGCGAAGCCGTGCTAGGCTAGGTTGGACAACGGTGCGCCTTCGAAGGAGGCCGCGCGTGGAGGTACGTGAATCGCCGACATTCAACGTAAAGGCCGTCGCCCAGGAGACGGGCGTCAAGCCCGATACGCTGCGCGCCTGGGAGCGGAGGTACGGTGTGCCCGAACCCAGCCGCAGCCAGGGCGGCCACCGACTGTACTCGCCGCGCGACATCGAGTTGGTCAAATGGTTGGTCGCCCGGCAGGAGGAGGGCTTGACGATCAGCAATGCCGTCGACTTGTGGCGCCAGTTGGTCGGGGCGGCTGACGACCCGCTGACGATGCCGGAGTACAACCCAGCGTCGGCCCGGCCGACCGCGGTCTTGCGAGGCGAGAGCATCGATGCCCTGCGCCGCCAGTGGGTCGAGGCCTGTCTGGGCTATGACGAAGCCAGGGCGGAGGCCATGCTTAATCAGGCGTTTGCCTTGTATCCGATGGAAACAGCCGTGATCGAGATTCTGCAACGCGGCCTGGCCGACATCGGGCAGGCCTGGTACCAAGGGACGGCGGTCGTCCATCAGGAACATTTCGCCTCGGAGTTGGCCGTGCGGCGGATCGACTCGTTGTTGGCGGGCACCTCGCCGGCCAGCCGCCGCGAGCGTTTGCTTTTCGTTTGTCCACCCCAAGAGCGGCATACCTTCGGCCTGCAAGTGCTGGCGCTGCTGATGCGCCGCCGAGGCTGGCCGGTCGTATTCCTCGGCGCCAATGTGCCGATCGCCCGGCTGAAGGAGGCGGTGGCGGCGGCCGGGCCCAATCTGGTCGTGGCCGCCGCCCAACAACTGGCAACGGCAGCCAGCTTGCTGGCCATGGGCGAGTTGTTGCGTGACCAGCGGGTTCCGCTGGCCTATGGGGGCACCCTTTTTGCAGACTTGCCGGCGCTCCGAAAGCGCATCCCCGGCCATTACCTCGGAGACCGCATTCACGAAGCCCCGCATATGATCGAGAATCTTGTGGCGCACCCGCAGCCGATCGCCCCGCAAGAACCGGCTCCGGAAGAATTCCAGGCCGCTTTGACCGAGCTTCGTGAGCAGCGTGGCCGGTTGGAAGAGCATCTCAAGCCGCAGACCCCAGCCGACACCGGTCACCAACCGCCGGCGGATATCACAGCGTACCTGACCGGCAGTCTCGAGTCGGCGCTCGCACTTGGGGACCTGGATCTGCTCGATTACGAGCTGGAGTGGGTCAGCCAGCTGTTCCATCACTACCAGGGTGAACGGCGCTCGCTCGACAGCTATCTGCGGGCCTACCGCCAGGCGATTGAAAGCCAGCTCGGTCCAGCTGGGGCGCCGATTGCTGCCTGGTTCGCCCAACGCACGGCTTGAGCGCACCGCCGATGCCGGCGCAAACGGCCACCCAACAAGCAACCGCATTGGTCGCCGACCTGCAGCTGCGCATGCGGCAGGCGGCTGATCCGGGCCGGGCCGGCCCAATGCAGGCGTACATGAAGACGGACCAGCCGTTCTATGGCATTCAGGCGGGCCCTCGCCGCCGCCTGTTCCGGCAAGCACACAGTGCCCACCCGCTGACCAGCCGCCGAGCCTGGGAGCTGGCGGTTCGCCGGTTGTGGGGCGGGGCGCGGCGTGAAGACATGTATCAGGCGCTTGAGCTGGTCGAGGCTTATCCGGCCTATCTCGACGGCGCGAGCTGGCCACTCCTGGAGGAATTGGTGAAGTCGGCCACCCATTGGGACACGCTCGATTGGATCGCCGCCAAGCTGGTTGGCGCGCTGGTACGCCTGGACCGCAGTTTCGAGTCCAGTCTGATCGCATGGTGGTCGTCCGAACGGATGTGGGTGAGGCGTGCCTCCCTGCTGGCCCACCTTCATCATAAGGGTGAGACCAACACCGGGCTGCTTGCGTCGACCATTCTGGCGCTGGCCGATGATCCCGACTTCTTCATTCGCAAGGCAATCGGCTGGGTCCTGCGCGAGTATGCAAAGACGGATCCGGCCTGGGTGCGAGAGTTCGTCGACGACCACCAGGGCCGCTTATCCCCCCCTAAGCCAACGCGAGGCGCGCAAACGCCTTGACAGTTGAACGAACCCCGTGCCCCCCGGTTGCCGGGGCGTTCCCGGCCTGACACAATAGGTCCCATGCGCCGGCCCGTATCCGCCATCTTAAGGTCAACCCGCATCCGGAGATCAGCATGATCCTGGTTACCGGCGCCGCCGGCAAGACCGGACAGGCCATTCTCCACGCGCTGGCCGACCGCCATGCTGGCTGGCGGGCTTTGGTTCGCCGCCCGGCGGCAGCCGAGGCGCAGCCGCCCGCAGATTGTCAGTTTGTGGTGGGTGACCTGCTGAACCCGGAGGACGTCAAGCGCGCCGTCGAGGGATCATCGGCCGTTTACCACATCCCGCCCAACATGCACCCGGACGAAGAGCGCATGGCGCAGTCCCTCCTGCAGGCTGCTGCCAAGCAGGGAGTCACTCACTTTGTGTACCACTCGGTGCTCCATCCGCAGTCGACGGCCATGCCCCATCACGCCCGCAAGCTTAGGGTTGAGGAGGCGGTCCTTGCCAGCCGGCTGCCTTTCACGCTTCTTCAGCCGGCCGCCTACATGCAGAACCTGCTGCCCTACGTAGATCAGGCTCGCCAGCACGGCAGCCTGCGGCTGCCCTATCCGCCTGCCACCCGGTTGAACCTGGTGGATCTGGCTGACATCGCCCAAGCGGCTGCGATTGTCTTGACAATGCCGGGGCACACCGGGGCAACCTACGAGCTGGCTGGCCCCGACAATCCAAACCAACACCAGGTGGCTGCCCTGCTGGCTGATCTTCTCGGTCGTCCGGTGGCTGCCAGCCAACAGCGGCTCGAGAAATGGCGCCAGGCAGCCGCCAGCCGGGGCTTGGATGCCGGCCGCATCGACGACTTTCTGGCCATGTTTGGCTATTATGCTGACCACGACTTCACCGGCAACGACCGAGTGCTGACCCACTTGCTTGGCCGGAAACCCAAGAACTTAAGGACATTCCTGGCCGACGCGTTGCGTGCTGGCCGGGACTAAGGTTCCGCGACATTTCGGTTCGCCGAGCGGTAATCTGAGAAAGAGAGGCAATCAATGGGTGACGAGATCGCGGCCCGGTCGAGCATATCCTTGGCCAAGACCAGCCTGGCGCTTGGGATCGTTTCCATTTCGCTGGTCTTTGGCATCGGCATCTGTGCCATGGTCGGCGTTCAGCAAGGCTGGATCCGGGCGGCCGGCACACCGCTGTTCGTCTGCGGGGCGAGCAGTGCCTTCCTCGGGCTTCTGGCAGCCGTTCTGGGGATTGCCGGCCTGCTCGGCAAAGGCTCGCGCCTGCTGGCTGGTATCGGCTTACTGTTAGGCGGTGGGGGCGTTTGCCTGTTCTTCCTGGTACTTCAGGGCGTGGGCGCAGGCTAGCCGCAGCGTACATGGTTCGGGCAGTGACCCGTCCACCGACCCCCAACTACGACCGGCTGGCGCCAACCTATGATCAGCGCTTTGAGGCTGAGACAAGCGAAGGCCTGCCGGCGTTTGTCGCTGAAACCCTGGCCACGCTCCAACCGAACAGGTGGCTCGAGGTCGGCTGCGGTACGGGCCGCTGGTTGTCCCTGGCAACAGGTGGTCAGGCGATCGGCCTTGACCGCTCGGCCGGGATGCTGGCCCAGGCTCGGCGGCGACTCGCGCCGGGCAGGCTGGTACAGGGCGAAGCCGGCGCGCTTCCCTTCGCCCACGAACAGTTCGATTTGGTCCTGTGTGTTCATGCACTTCACCATTTCCCCGATGTGGCGGGCTTTCTTCATCAGGCCGCCAGCATGCTGTGCCCTGGTGCCAGTCTGGTGATCGCCGGTTTGGATGCACACGACCCCGATCTGAGCTGGTACGTCTACGACTTCTTCGAGGGGGTGCTGGCGAGGGATCGGCGCCGCTATCCGCCCTGGTCCGGTCTGGAGGCGCTGGTGTCCTCGATTGGCTTGCGGCCGACTGAGCGCGGCCGCGCCGAGTCCATTCGCCAGGTCCAGCGCGGCCGACAGGTGCTGGCCGATCCATTCCTCCGGCCTAGCAGCACCTCCCAGCTGGCACTGCTCAGCGAGCCGGCCTACCGGGCCGGTCTCGCCCGGATCGAGGCTGTCTTGGAGTCTGATCCCCAAAGAGACTTCGAAACACGGCTTGAGGTCCAGTACCTGAGGGCCGTGCGGGCCTAGCCAACCGGGACAGCCGACCGAGGCGGGCGGTTGTGGGGTGCGGGCACATTCCGCTATCTGCTGCCTTGGGTGGAGAGGTTGGCCTAGAGGCCGGAGGGGTGTTCGCTCAGGGTCTGGCGCAAGTTTTCAACAGGGCCGATGCGCGCATCGGGCGGCGAGGCCAGATGGCGGTAGTAGTAGTGGAGCCAATGGTTTGACCAGCCAAAAATGCGTGTGTTGGTCAGGATCTGGAAGACTTGGTCCCGGCCCAGCTTGGCCTCATCCAAAATGACCTTGGCATTGTTGCGGCTCACGGCCAACGTGCCAACCGCCAGGTAGACCGGCCACATACAGGCCAGGCGTATGCGGTGGAAGCGGCGAGGCAGGTGCATGACATAGCTCATGCCACCCCACAGATGGCGCTCGGCTTTCTCCGCCAGCAGCTCAACGACCTGCAGGGCTCGGTCGATATTGCGAGGGTCAAACAGCGAATCGCGCGTCAGATCGAAGCGCTCATAGTAGCTTTGGGGCACAAAGACCCAACCGCGCTCGTAGTCCTTGCGCATCCCCCGGATGATGTTGACCGTTTGTAGGGCCAGGCCGCATTCGCGGGATAACGGCATCAGCTTGTCTTTGCGCTCACGAATAAAGGGCGAGTACCACGAGAACACGTCGGTCAGCAGATATCCAACCCGGCCGGCCACTTGGAACATATAGTCGTCGAGCGCCGCCTCATCTTCCACATACGGCCCATGTTCTTGCCAGCGGGCCATGCCATGCGAACTCTGGATGACGTGGTCCAAAATCGGGGCGCGCAGCCCGGCCGGCAGCAGCCCGACCTGGTCCAGGATGCGGTCGGCCAATCTGGCGACCTGCACCTCGGGATCGTTGTCATCCAATGGCTGGATGCGCTGCAACAGCTCGCCGACGTCCGTCTCACCACGCAGAATGGAGGCCCAAAGACGCAGCAGAACGGCTTTCTCGGAGGGACTGAGTTGGTCGTGGTCCTCGAGACAATCGGCCACTCGGAAGAGCAAGTAGGCAAGCGTGACCGCGTCACGCAAAGGCTGGGGCAGCTGTTCAATCGACAGCGCAAACGTGCGGCTGACGTCGCGCAGCAACTGATAGTGGATCAGCATGGCGGTTTCGTTTGTGCTACCGTCGAGGCGTTCCGACAAGGCCGATTCTACCTTTGGTCCCAGGTCAATGTACAGATTGTAACCCCAGCCAGGGCCAACCTACGCGCCTCACTTTGCGCGCTGTTGCTATCTTAGCGGCGGGAGTACAATGACGCCATGGCAGGGCCGGAAGGAGATTCTGGCCGGCCCATGCCGTGCCATCCCATTCTTGCCAGGTGAGGTTGTCCCTTGGGGACAAGGAGACCGAGCTATGTCCAACCAGCTGCGAGTCCCAGTGCGGGCCGCCCTGCTGATGGTGGTCGCCGTGATCTTGACGGCCTGCAATTTGCAGGCACCGACCCCGGATCAGGCGACGGCCACTTCCTTTGCCTTCCCAACGGCTACCGAGCCGGCCTCGACTGGCTCGATCAGCGGCCGCCTTTGGCACGATAGCTGCCAGGCCGCGCCGGAGGCGGAGGCAGCACCGGCCGGCTGCGTCGCCGCCGAGAGTGGTGGTTATCAGGCCGATGGCATTTTGGCGGCCGACGAGACCGGCATTGCTGGTGCCACCGTCCGCCTGGGAGAGGGTTCGTGCCCGGCGTTTGGCCTGGCGACCGCCTTAACTGGCGCCGACGGGAGCTACCAGTTTGACGGGCTGGCAGCCGGCACCTACTGCGTATCGATCGATGCCAGCTCGCCGGAGAACAGCAATGTGATGCTGCCCGGCGGTTGGACCTTCCCGGCGACCTCCGCCAGTGGTCCGACTGGCCAACAGGCGATCACGTTGGCCGATGCCGCCGTGATCGACGGCGTGAATTTCGGCTGGGAATTCGATACGAATGAAGCGACGGCCACGCCGGAGGCGACCAGCACTGAGCCGTCGGAGGGGACCGCCACCATCACGCCGACTGCGTCGGCGACGCTCGATCCAGCCGATCCCAAGGCCGGCCTCGGTTCGCCGATCTTTGAGGACACATTTCAAAGCGGGGCCAACTGGTCCCTGTATTCAAACGACAATGTCGAGTTCACGCTGGGCGACGGTCGGCTGGAGATGAAAGCGCTCGAGGCCGACTACACCGACTGGTGGACGCTGGCGGGGCCCAGCGTGGAAGATTTCTACGTGGAAGCACAGGGTGGACTGGAGGCCTGTGCCGGTCGCGATGAGTTTGGCCTGGTCGTGCGCTCAACCAATCAGGGTGGCGACTGGGTGGGTTATCTGTTCGCCGTAACCTGTGACGGCCGCTACGCACTTCGGATCTGGGATGGCGAGGCGGTCATCAAAGTCATCGACCTGACGCCGTCGCCTGAGATCACGGCCGGACCCAACCAGGAACACACGATCGGCTTGCGGGCCGAAGGCACCACATTCACCCTGTACATCAATGGGCAGCAGGTGGCCCAGGCCACGGACTCAACCTATGACGAGGGGCTGACCGGTGTCTTCATCGGCGCCGGCAACACCCCCGGCGTGGAAGGGCATATCAACGAGATCGCGGTCTACGGGCTGCCGTAGCCTCGGATTGCCCGAACACCCCAAACGTGTGTGGTGCCCCGCGAGTTCGTGCCCATACCCGGGCGGGGCTGCCAGGCAGACCATGTAGGGACGTTGTATGCAACGTCCCTACATTGGGTAATGACACCCCCATTTGTTGCGACAGCCAGACCAGTACCCAGGTCCTGTTGCCCACCTCGAATCCTGTAAGGTCCTTGTAGTTTCACTCCTGCCTTGCCTGAGCTACGCTTATGGCGGAGGCAAGGGAATTTGCTGAGAAAATGTGGACGTATTCAGTTCATAATCCGGCGGGGCTGGAGCAGCCTCGCGCTCCTCGGCCTGTTGCTCGCCAGCGGGACGCCGGTTGCGCTGGCCGCGCCCCTGCGTGCCAACACCGGCACAATCCTTTCGCTGGTAGGCATTGGCGCCGGGAACCCCGGTGATCCCATTCAGATCAGCAGTTCAGTGCAGGCCGACTCCGACATTCAGAGGTCGAATCTGCTCTACGGTGTGTACGCCCCGGATGGCAGCCTGGTCGCGACGCGTAAGATTGACGCAAATCGGCTTGACCCCGGGGATATTGTCAACGACAGCTGGAACACATCCAATACGCCGAGCTCCGGAACGTACAGCGTAACCTTGTGCTGGAGCACAGGCAACGCCGAGAACTGTGACATTGCGTCGGCGACGACCGGTTTCTACTCCGTGCCAACCGCCGGAGTGCCGCTGTCCCTGGTGGGTCTGGCCCTGATCGTCACTTTCGCTTGGCGCCGACGGCATCAGTTTGAAGGCGTGGTCCGATGACGACAGGCATCCTGGCGGCGGCCCTGGCAGCTTACCTGATCGGGCTCTTGCTCATTCGGCGTCGGCGTTGGGGGTTGGTCGGCTACCTATGGTCAGCCTTCGGTCTGGCGGCGTTGATCATCTTGATCGGCAGCTACGGCGAATGGCACGAGCCATTGGGTGCGTTCCAAGCCAGCTTGCTGACCACGGCCAGCAGTTGGTTTGGCGTTGCCCTCACCACCTTGGACCGGGCGACACTGGTCGTACCCGATCCGACGGGTTGGTCGGTGCTGCAGATCGGCATTGAATGCTCAACCCTGATCGAGCTATCGGTCTTCGCCGGGCTGATCCTGTTTTACCCGCGCTTCCCGGCGGAAGAGCGGCTGCTGAGGCTGCTGCTTGGCGTGGCCGCAACGCTGGCAATCAATATGCTGCGTCTGGGTGTCATCGTCCTGATGGTCTCGACGCTGGGCAAACCGGCCGTGCCCTGGGCCCATGCGGTTGTCGCCAGGTTGGTGTTCTTCGTCGGGGTGGTTTATGTCTACTGGCGCATGTTGACCTTGCCCACCTTGTGGATGGTGCGCCGGGACCTCGAGGTCTCGGGACGGGCGGTGCTGTAGATGATGGTCGACTGGCGCTCGTTTATGCTGTTTTGGGGCGTGTGGATCCTGGTTCCGCTGTTGGTCGATATCGTCCAGGCGCTGCGGGATGCCTGGACGGTGCTGCGCAGCCGCAGTTTCGCCCGGGCCTATCCACCGCTGCCGCACCGCCAGCTGCCCAAGGTCTCGGTGGTAATCCCGGCTTACAATGAGCAGCTTGACATTGACCGCTGCATCACCAGCCTCAAGGCGCAGACCTACCCGCACCACCTGATCGAAGTCATTGTGATCAACGACGGCTCGACCGATCGCACCGAGGATGTAGTCAACGACCACATCAACGGCACGCCGCATTGGAACGGCCACATCCGGCTTCATAACCGGGTCATCCCTGCCCGTGAGTTCGGCGGTGTGATGACCTTGATGCAGGGCGAGCACCGGGGCAAGCCGGCGGCCGTCAATATGGGCCTGGCCCGCTGCCGCGGCGATCTCATTTTTGCGATCGACTCGGATGTCGTGCTGGAGCCCGAGGCGGTCGAGCAAGCCGTGTCGGCCTTCCTGCTCGATTCTGAGCTGATGGCGGCCACGGCCCATCTCATCGTTGATCCCAATCTGGTTGTCGAGCACGACGGCCAGGGTCATGTCCACCTGGACGCCGATGATATGCCGATCCCGCGGCGCTTTGGTTTCAGTGAGACTCTGCTGTCGGCCTCCCAATTCTTCGAGTACTTCCAGGCCTTCCGCATCGGCCGGCACGCCGAGGCCATCCGGGGCGAATTGTTCACGCTTTCAGGCGCCTGCGCCATCTTTCGTCGCGGGGCGTTGCAGCGTATCGAGGGCTACCGCGGCCGGACCGTATCCGAAGACACTGACGCCACCCTGGCGATCCAACGGACGGCCGGCAAGGTTGGCTACCTGCCGCAGGTTCGCGTACACCTGGCGCCGAGCATCTCGTGGCGTGAGCTCTATGCCCAACGGCTGCGCTGGCAACGGGGGCAGCTCGAAGTGATGGCGGTCAACGCGGACAGGTTGGGGAAGGGCGACCACTTCTGGCGTTGGAGCCTGCCGGCCCGCCTGCGCAAGGACCATGCGCTGGCCATGATGCGCCTATTGTGGGGATTCCTGCTGCCCCTATTCCCGCTGTTGGGCTATGAGGTGAGCGTTGTGGCCCAGGCGGCCGCCCTGATGTACATCATTTACGTCGCCGCCGATGCCCTCCAACTGCTGGTCGCGTTGCCGATTGCGGCCCCTTCCGAATTGCGCATGCTGCGGGTCTCGGCGCTCTACTTGCCGCTCCTGCCGATGTATCGTATGGTGGTGTACTTCTTCCGGCTCGAGGGGATTCTGGCGACATTGAGTGAAGATCCGCAATGGACCAAAGCCGACGGATGGCTGAGTCAAGTCGATCTGACGCCGACGAAGGACCTGGGCAGGTTGCTGCGGCGCGGGTTGGACGTCTGGGCCGACTGAACTTCGAGGCCACCCTGCGTGAGCATCTTGGGCCGGCGTCGCTTCTGGCGCTGGCCTATCTGATTCTGCTCCTTATTTTGTGGTTGCCGGGTGCTCCGGCCGGGGCCGACACCTGGGGCCACCTGTTTCGCGCCGAGTACCTGGCCGAGGCAATGGTCAACGAGGGGCCCGCTGCCTACGGGCAGACCGCCTGGATGCCGGCCTGGTACGTGGGCGATCCATTCCTCACCTACTATCCACCGCTGACCGCACTCACGCTGACGCCCTTCGTTTATCTAGCAGGCCATTCCGTCGTCGGTCTTAAGCTGTTCTTGAGCGTCCTCCTGGGCGCCTTCGGTCTCGGTACGTACAGTGCCGTATATGCGATTTGGGGGCGCTGGCCAGCCGGTGTAGGGGCCGTACTGGCGCTGCTGTCCCCTTACCAAATGCGGACGACGTTCTTCGAAGGAAACCTG
>Ga0302046_10005034_pt1 | contig 11686 bp, 9 predicted proteins | sample RVTome_11_FD_200261 | JGI IMG/M metagenome (GOLD analysis project Ga0302046, IMG submission 200261) | Soil microbial communities from uranium-contaminated site in the Upper Colorado River Basin, Wyoming, United States - RVT147D111 (version 2) ... | reverse complement strand
TCGCCGGCCTCGTCGCTCCCGGTGCCGCTGTCCGGCTCGCCCCCCGGCGGCTGCGCGAGCGAAGGCGCCGCCGCCGCGAGCAGCAGACCGAGCAAGGCGGCAAGGAGTGAGAAGCGCAGCAGATGCCAGCGCAAGGCCGCGGACAGGTTTTCAGGTATCGTCATCGACTCTCTCCAATGATTCATCGGCCGCGCGAGCGCCGCCCCCGGCGCGCGCGATCCTTCCCGCGCATCGTGCCCTTGAGCCGGTCCGAGATGCTCATGACGCTGAAGCGCCGGTGCAGGTTTTGCATCGTGCGCGCCGTCGTCGAGTTGCGCGCGGCGCGTCGCAAGGTCCCCGTCGCGCGCGCCTGCGTGTCGAAGTCGCGCAGGAGCCGCTGGTCGGTTGCGAGCTGCATCGCGATCTCGAGCCCCATCTCGCGCAGCACGGGGTTGAGCCGCGCGGGCTCGAGGTTCAAAAGCTTTGCGAGCGAGCTCCTGAGCACGTTGTCGGGCAGGTGCGGCATCAGCGCGCGGAAGTTCTCGAGCACGTCCTCGCGCGGCAGCGTCCGCGCCCGGCGCGCGCGGCGCGCGATCGCGGGCAGCGGCGCGAGCAGCACCTTCCCGGCATCGACGATGCCGACGAAGTCGCCGGCGTCCATGCCGTCACCGCTTCTGGCCGTGTCGCGCAGGACGCGGCGGAACGCCTCGGGCAGGCTCGCGCCGTAGCGCCGCTTGAGCGCGGCGTGGCCGTGATGCGCGATCCAGAGCGCGCAGACGCCCGCGATGTGCGCCGTCGCGTACGAGGTACCCGAGCTTCGCTTGCTCGTCTGCACGAGCTGGCCGTTCGCCCGCTTCTCGATCAGCGCGCGGTAGACGCTCTCGCCCGGCGCCGTGATGTCGACGGCCGGCCCGCGCGAGGAGCCGCTCCAGGGCCGGTCGACGGCGTTCGAGGCCGCGACGGCCACGACCTCCTCGTAACGCGCCGGAAACACGACGGCGCGAAACGGCACGTGGTTGCCGGCCGCGCTGACGACGACGACGCCCTTCTCGGCCGCGCGCGCGACCTCGCGCCGGAGCCGCTTGCCCGGGAACGGGCCGCCCAGGCTCATCGAGACGACCTGGCAGCCGTTGTCGGCGGCAAAGCGGATCGCCTGGCGCACGCGGCCGAGCGAGAAGTGCACGACGCTGTTCGCGACGCGGATCGGCACGACCTCGGCCTCGGGCGCCGCACCGACGACGAACTCGCTGCCGGGCGCCTCGCCGCCCGAGGCGCTCGCGATCACGCTCGCCGTCGCCGTGCCGTGATTCGGGCCGCCGGGCAAGAGGTTGTCCTCGTCGAGCTCGGCGTGCGGAATGCTGTCGTCGTCCTCGAAGTCCCAGCCGAGGTCGTCGCGGACCGGACCGCCGTTCGCTGCATCCTCGATCTCGGCGTGGCGCAGATACCCGGTATCGGGATGGCCGATGCGAATGCCGCGGCCGCGTGTCAGCTGCCAGGCCGCGGCGAGATTCATGCGGTCGCGGCACCAGTTCGGATCGCGGCTCTGCGGCAGGTGCCGCTCGGCCGCGGCCGAGGCGCGGCGCGGGCTGTCGATCTCGGCGAGCGCATCGAGGTCGGGGTTCAGATAGACGAAGCTCGGCTCGACGTCGACGAGATTCGGCTCCTTCGCGAGCGCATAGCCCATCTCGAACGCGTCGGCGCGCCTGATCGGCGGCGTGCCGCGCTTCGGCGCGAGGTCGTACTCGAAGACGTCGAGATCGCTGTCCGCGGGCGTCGTGTCGTAGACCTCCCAGGTTTCGTGCCAGCTCTCGCCGATGACCTTCGCTGCCGCGCGCGTCAGATGATCGAGCGGCACGTCGCCCTCGCGCGCGCGGACGTCGATCGCGTAGCCCTCGAACCAGGGGCCGGGCAGAGGCTCGCCGCTGACGCAGCCCGTGACGAGCCGGCGCACCATGTCGGGCGACATCTCGCCCTGGTGACGCACGCCGCGCCGGCCCCAGCCCGCGCGGTTGCGCACGTCGAGCCGCTGCTGCGCGCGCCGGTCCCGGGCCGTGAAGGTCTCGTGCTCGCCGGTCTCGGGATCGAGGAAGCCGACGTAGCCGCCCGGCGCGACGCCGAACGAAGGCAGCTGCGGCCTGCGGCCGCGCCCGCTCGCGCCGAGAAAGTCGTTGCGGCTGCCGTCCTCGTTGCCGACCGTGAAATAGAGCGGCGTGACGAAGTTCGAGACCTTGACCTCGTCGATCGCATAGGTCTGATCCTGGACGGCGTCACAGACCTCGTACCAGTGCTGCACGGCGCGGCCCGGATCCTCCGGGTGCGGGCCGCTCGCGAGCAGATTGGCCTCCGGGTCCATGACGAGCTCGAGCGCCTCGTGCGAGAACGTGACGCTCCAGTCCTCCCCGATCTCGCGCGCGAGCGCGAGGAAGACGAAGCCGTACGGCACACCGCGCAGATTGAGGTCGTGATAGCCGAGCGCGCGGTCGTCGTCGGGCTCCTCCTGGAGGTAGATGACGGCATCGCCGCGCATCGCGGTCGTCGTCTCGATGTCGGGGCCGGCGCCCGGCCGGCCTTCGAGCCTGAGCACGCCGGTGCGGTGCCAGTAGGGCGCGAAGTCCTCGGTGAGCTGGCGGTTGACGGCGCGGATGACGCGCTGGACCTTGTCGTCCGGCTCGCGGCTGAAGTTGATGACGGAGATGCGCATGACGTGCTTCCCGGGTTTGTTGTCGCTTTATTACAAGGAAGGCCGAATCGCGAACCGGAATATGTCGCCGGCAGGCGCTTTTTGCAACCGCCTGGGCGGACCGGTTAGATTAGCCGCCGGATCCCGTCATCTCACCGGCCCGGACTTCCGGCGCCAACCGAAGGAGCCCTCCGATGCCACGCCACGGTCTCGTCCTGCTTGCCGCCGCCTCGCTGTCCCTCGTCATCGTCTCTCCCGTCGTCGGACAGCAGGCGCCGGCGGCTTCGCCGACCGTGACTCTGGTCGACGCCGGCGAGGGCCCGCGCCAGGAGCTTCGCTATCGCTTCGAGGAAGGCTACTCCGAGCAGCTCGCGCTCGACCTGACGACCCGCACGGGCATGTCGATGGCCGGCCAGCAGATGCCCGCCGTCGCGATACCCGTGCGAATGCTCATGACGATACGGACGACCGAGGTCGCCGACGACGGCACGGCGCGGTTCGAGTTCGACACGACCTCCGTCGAGCTCGGCGGCGATCTGGCGAACGCGGGGCTCGGCAACCTTGCCGGGAACGCCGGCCTCTCCGGCTGGATCCGCGTCGATTCGCGCGGCAACACGATCGAAGGCGGCGTCACTCCGCCGACGGGCGCCGATCCCGGTGTCTCGCAGATCACCGACGGCTTCGAGCAATCGCTCCAGCAGATGTCGGCGCCGCTCCCGGCCGAGCCCGTCGGCATCGGCGCGAGGTGGCAGGTCGTCACGAGCGTCGATGGCGGCGGCTTCACGATCTCGCAGACGGCCGACTACACGCTCGCCTCACGCAACGGTGACGACTGCGAGATGGCCGTCGCGCTAACGCAGACGGCGCCGGCGCAGCCGTTCAACGTGCCCGGCATGCCGCCCGGCACGGAAGCTCGGCTCGAGTCGCTCGAGGGCACGGGCGACGGCACGATGCGGATCAATCTCGCGCGCCTCGTGCCGACGTCCGAGGCCAGCATGAGCCTGACCGGAGCGCTCGGGATCGCCATTCAGGGCATGTCGATGCAGATGGGCCTCAACATCGAGAACGAGGTTTCGATCGCGCCGGCCGCAGACTGAGCACCGGTCGGGACTGAGCGCGGGTCCGGACTGAACGCGGGTCCGGACCGACCGGCGCCGTTCGACGACAGGCGCAGTCCTCAGTGCTTCTTCGCCAGCAGCAGATCGAGCACCTGCTGCGCATCCTCGTGATTGAGTTGCTGCAGCTCCGCCTCGATATCGTGCAGAACGCGCCGGCCGTCGGCCGTCGACGGCCCGTGGCCGACGAGCTGCCGGAGCTTGTGCGCGGAGAACAGCTTCTCGCCGCCCTCGTAGAGCAGCGCCGCGAGGCCGAGCTCGGGCTCTGCGACGCAGAGCCCGCGGAAGAGCCCGCGCAGTATCGGCCGCGAGTACGTGCGCCAGGCGGACGGGTCGTGCCGGATCGACTCGACCTGATCGCGCGCGGCATCGAGCCGCTGCTCGAGCGCCTCGCGCTGCCCGGGCCCGAGACCCTCGAGCGCGGCGAGCGCCTGCTCGACGACTGGCGCCTCGCTCGTCTCGGGCTCGCGGCGCCTGACCTGCGGCACGCCCTCCATCGTCTGCCCGCCTTCGACGACGATCCTCGGGCCCGAGGTATCGATGCCGAGCGCCTCGGGCGTCGTGCGCAGGCTGAAGCCCGCGACGATCCGGGCGGCGCCGGCATCGGCTCGGACGTGGTGATAGCCGACGGGCAGGAAGCCGTCGGCCCACTGCTGATTGACCGCGACGCCAGCCACGAGCAGCACGTCGGTCGGCGTCGCGGGCGGGCTCTGCAACACCTCGGCGACGGCCGACTCGGCCTGCAGCGCGGAATGGACGATCGCCGCGGCGACCATGCGCGTCGAGGCGTCCATCGCGCGCAGCGTCTTGAGCCTGACGGGGCCGAAGAACGCGTTGAGCTGCTCGAACCAGGGATGACGCACGGTGCGCGTCGCCTCGGGCGGATTCAGAAGGGTCGTCAGCGCGCCGCAGCAAGGCGACTGCCGGCCGAAGCGTTCGACCTGCCCGAGGATGTAGGCCGAGTCCTTCTTGATGCGCCCGACGTGCGAGGCGACCTCGATGACGAGCAGCCTTGCGCCGCGGCCCGCCGGCCGCGTGAAGTGGTCGTCGATCAGCGCGAAGCTCGCGGGCTCGAGCCGGCCGCAGAGGTTCGACACCGAGAACACGCGGTCGCGCGCGTTCGTAACGTCGGAGATCAGGGGCGTCGCGACGTCTCGGTCGAAACCGCTGCGTACGAGCCCGAGGCGCTCGTCCGAGCACGTCACGAGGCACGCGCCGTACGCCGATATCCCTGGGACCTGCGCTGCGGCGCGGCGCACGGCGAGATGAAACTGGTCGAGCGGCATCTCCCGACCGATGATGCGGCGCAGTTCGTCCATCCGGGGCGGCGAGCTTAGCATGAGCCCCCGTGATAGAGTCGAGCGGTGATTTCCCGCTTCGTCCGACCGTGGCTGCTCACGCTCGGCCTCGCCGCGGCCGCCCCGGTGCCGGCCCAGGTCGAGGAGCCGTCCGCGGCGCTGCGCGCCGAATTTCTCCTCGCGTACAACCTCGCCCGCGCCGGCGCGCCCGCGCTGCCCGAGAGCGGGGCGCTTCGAAGCTACATCCTCTATCCCTACCTCGAGGCGACGCGTTTGAGCCACGCACTGGTTCGCGCCGGCCCCGACTGGAGCGATCACGACGACGCCGCGCGCGAGCTCCTCGCGCGCTACGACGGCGAGCCCGTCACGTTCAACCTGCGCGCCGCGTGGCTGTCGAGCCTCGCGCGGCGCGAGCTCTGGCCGGCCCTTCGCGAGCACTATCGTGCGGACGCGGCCGACGCCGCGCTGCGCTGCCAGAATCTCCGAGCGCGCATCGCGCTCGGAGACACGGTCGGCATCGCGCCCGCGATCCTCGACGAGTGGCTGACGCCGCGTCAGCTGCCGGGCGAGTGCGAGCCCGTTTTCGAGTGGCTGCGCGACGCCGGCCCGCTCGACGTTTCGATGACCGAGGCGCGCGTGCGCCTGTTGCTAGAGAACGGACAGGCGGCCTTCGCGCGCGTCATCGCGCGCCGGCTGCCCGAGGAGCGCGGCCGCCCGCTCTTCGCCTGGGCCGATCTGATCGAGCGCCCCTTGAGCACGATCGAGACCTATGTCGCGATGCCGTCCGGCATGATTGACGGGCCGATGCTGCTCGACGGCTGGTCGCGGCTCGCTCGCGACAATCCATCGGCTGCGCTCGCTCTCCACGACGTTCTCGTCACGACCGAGGGTCTCGATCGCGAGAGGGCGAGCCCCTACACGCTCGCGCTCGCGCTCGGCCTCGCCTGGGACCGGCGCCCCGAGGCGCTCGAGTATTTCGCGCGCGTCGCGCCCGACGACATGGACGATTACGCGCTCGGCTGGCAGGCGCGCGCGGCGCTTTGGGCCCGCGACTTCGAGACCGCGAGGACCTCGATCGCGGCGATGTCGGCCGAGCAGCGCGGCATGGCGCAATGGCGGTACTGGGCGGCGCGGACGAGCGCGGACGACGCGGCGGCGGACGCGCTCTACGCGTCGATCCTGCCCGACGACAACTATTTCTCGGCCGCGGCGGCGGCGCAGATACGCGACCGGGCCGCGCTCCACCCCGAGGCGCGCGCGAGGGATCCGGCGACGATGGCACGGCTCAGCACGATCCCGGCTGTCATGCGCGCGGCGGAACTCTGGCGTGTGCGCTTACCGGTGGCGGCCGCGCGCGAGTGGCGCCACGCCTCGGCCGCGTTCGCGCGCGACGAGCGTGAGCAGAGCATCCACGTGGCGATGGATCTCGAATGGTTCGACCTCGCCGTCGCGACGGCGACCGAGCTCGGCATCTTCTACGACTACGGGCTGCTCTATCCGCGCCCTTATGCCGCGGAGGTCGAGGCCGCAGCCGACGAGTTCGATCTCAAGCCCGCGCTGATCCGCGCCGTGATGCGGCAGGAGAGCCTCTATCGCGCCGACGCCGAGTCTTCGGCCGGCGCCCAGGGCCTGATGCAGCTCATGCGCGGCACGGCAGGCGACATCGCGCGCGATCTCGGCGAGAGCCGCGGAGATCTGCTCGATCCCGCAGTCAACATCCGCCTCGGCGCCGCCAGGCTCGCGCGCCTGATCGAGCGTTACGACGGCAACGTCGTGCCGGCGCTCGCGGCTTACAACGCCGGACCCGCCGCCGTCGATCGCTGGCTGCCCGAAGCGCCGCTCGACGGCGACGTCTGGCTCGAGAACGTGCCTTTCAACGAGACGCGCGAGTACGTTCGCCGCGTGCTCTGGCACACCGTCGTCTTCGAGTGGCTCGAGGACGACCGCGTCAACGCCCGCGACTGGCTGCGTGAAATCGGGCCGCGCTGACCGGATCCTCCCGCCCGGACGGTAAGACTGTGATCCATTTCGGAGCCCGGCCGGGCATCTTCGACCTAACGTTGGCCGGTTGGAACACCCCGAACCAGCCATGAGCGACGCGCATCCCGATCCAAAGGACGAAGCTGGGCACGACGAGCCGGCTGCCCCGGCCAGGCGCGACGAGGCCGTCGAGCGTCTCAAGCGCGCCGTCGCCGAGGAACGCGAGCACTCTGCGGCGCTCAGAAGCTCGGTCGACGACCTGCGTTTCAAGACGGAGATCCTCGAGCGAAGCTACTCGAAACAGCTCGAGGACGCGCGCCTGCGCGCCGAGACGGCCGAGCGCAGGTACGAGGAGCAGGGCGCCCGCATCGCCGAGCTCGACGCCGCGCGCGAGGATGCGATCGCGCTCCTGACCGAAACGAAAGCCGAGCTCGACCGGCTCACGACCGAGCGCAACCAGCTCCGCCGGCAGCTCGCATCGAAGGACGGCTGGCAGACCGGGGCCGCGTCCGACGACGGCGATTTTTCGGGCGAGGAAGGCACGATCAACACGCTGCTCGACGATGCGAAGTGGATCCGCGAGCGCGAGCCGACCGAGGAGGAGAAGGCGCGCGCTGAAGCGGCCGCGCGCGAAGCCGAGGCGCCGGCGGAGGAGATGATCTCGCCCGACGTCGTGCTCGCCGCCCGGAAAAAGGACTAGCCGGACGTCCGCGACTACCATAGGACGATGCTCATCGAACCGGAAGCTCTCGCCGCGGACCCGTCCTGCATTGTCTTCGACTGCCGCTTCTCGCTCACGGACAAGGAGGCCGGACGGCGCTCTTACGAAGCGGGCCACATCCCGGGCGCGCGCTTCGCCGATCTCGAGCGGGACCTGAGCGCGGCGCCGGGCGAGCGCGGCCGTCATCCGCTGCCGGCGAGGGACGATCTCGCCGAGCGCCTCCGCGCCTTCGGCGTCGGCAACGATTCGAAGGTCGTCTGCTACGACCAGAATTCGGGCGCCGTCGCGGCCCGGCTCTGGTGGCTCCTGCGCTGGCTCGGGCATGCGGACGTGGCCGTGCTCGACGGCGGGCTCGATGCCTGGATCGCGGCGGGCTTCCGGATCGACACGGAGCCCGTCAGCCCCGCGCGCGGCGATTTCGCGCCGCGCGATCCGCTGACGCGCTCCCGCTCGGCGGCCGACCTGACCGATGGCTCGCGGCTCTTGCTCGACGCGCGGGAAGCGGCGCGCTTTCGCGGCGAGTCGGAGCCGATCGACCGCGTTGCCGGCCACATCCCGGGCGCGGTCTCGGCGCCTTTCGCCGGCAATCTCGCCGACGGGCGTTTCAAGCCGCCCGAGGCGCTCGGGGCGCGGTTCGCCGCGCTCGGCGTCGGCCCCGCGACCGACACGGTCTGCTACTGCGGCTCTGGCGTGACTGCGACGCACAATATCCTCGCGCTGCTCGTCGCAGGGTACCCCGAGCCCGCGCTCTATCCCGGCTCCTGGAGCGAGTGGATCGGCGACCCGGATCGGCCCGTCGAGACCGGCGAGGCGCAGGTTCCCGCCGGGCGGGCGGACGTCTAGACTAGCCGCATGCTTCGACGCACCGCAGCAACTCTCGCCGCGGCGAGTGCCGTCATCTTCTGCGCCGCGCACGCGCAGGAGGCCTTCCGCGAGCTGCTGCCGATGGAGGGCCGCGACGGCATCACGAGCCTGCCGCCCGACTGGCAGGTGCCGGGCGAGCTCGTCGTCGGCCGGCTCATGTATCCGGACGGCCGCCGCTACTGGCAGGAAGGCGGCACGAGCTGGGCCGTCGACTATCCGAAGGGCGACAGGACGCTCGCCGCCGTGCTCCGCCGCTTCACGCGCATCGATGTCCGCTCGGTCGAGCAGCCGGTCAATCTCGACATCGAGGACGACGTCTACCACTGGCCGTTCCTCATGGTCGGGCTCGCCGGCAACTGGCAGCTCACCGACTCGCAGGTCGCGGAGCTGCGCGAGTATCTCCTGCGCGGCGGGTTCCTCTATGCCGACAGCTTCTTCGGCTCGCGCGACTGGGACGGATTCGAGCGCGGCATGCAGCGCGTCTTTCCCGAACGCTCGATCGTCGACGTGCCGATCGATCATCCGGTCTTCCACATCGTCTACGACCTCTCCGAGCTTCTCGACACGCAGCTCCCGCACATGGGCTCGCTGCTCGGCGGCGGCGGCGGCTGGCTCAGCGACGGCCGCGATCCGCACTGGCGCGGCATCTTCGACGACGATGGCCGGCTCATCGTGCTCGCCGGGCACAACAACGACACGCCCGACTCCTGGCAGTGGGCCGACGATCCGCGCTATCCGGCCGAGAGCGCGAACCTGGGGCTACGGATCGGGGTCAACATCGCGGCCTATCTGATGACGCACTGACGCCTGCGATGTTCCGCCGCGCGATCGCAAGGAAGCCCGGTGCCAGCGCGCATCGCGGGCTCACGACGGCAGGGCTCGGAGCGCCCGACATCGCGCTGATGCAGGACCAGCACGAAGCCTACGTGCGGGCGCTCGAGTCTTTGGGTGTCGCGGTCACGCTGCTCGAAGCCGATGAGCGTTATCCCGACGGCTGCTTCGTCGAGGACGTCGCGGTCGTGACGCCCGACTGCATCGTGATCACGCGCCCCGGCGCGCCGTCGCGGCGCGGCGAGGGCGCCGCGATCGAGCCGCTGCTCGCGGCCGAGCGGCCCATCGCGCGCATCGAGGCGCCGGGCTCGGTCGAGGGCGGCGACGTCATCGTCGCGGGCGAGCGCGTGCTAGTCGGGCTCTCGGAGCGAACGAATGCCGACGGCGCGAGTCAGCTCGAGACGATTCTTTCCGCTCACGGGTATCAGGTGCAGCCCGTGCCGGTCGCGCACGGCCTGCATCTGAAGACGGACGTCAACTGGCTCGGCGGCGATCGCCTGCTCGTGACGCGCGGCTACACGTCCCGCGACGAGCTCGCGGGCTTCGCGCCTCTGGTCGTCCCCGAGGGCGAGGAGTACGCGGCCAACAGCCTCTGCCGGGGCGATCGCGTGCTCGTTCCGGACGGCTTCCCCGGGACGCGCGCCTTGCTCGAGCGTGCGGGCTTTACGGTCGTCGCGCTCGACGCCAGCGAGTTCCGGAAGCTGGACGGCGGCCTGACCTGCCTTTCGCTTCGGCTTTGAAAACTACTGCAGGCTCGCGTCGCGGACGAATACGTTCCGCATGAAGCCGTCGACCTTGAGCAGCGTGCCCGAGAAGGTCAGGCGCTCGCCTTTCCTCGAGGCGAGATCCGCCGTGCCCTCGGGCAGCTGGATCACCGCCTTGACCTCGCCGTCGCCGAAAGCGGTCACCTCGGCGGTATGGATCACGAGCGTGGCCTTGACGCCCGCCCCTGATCCGAACACGAAGTCGTAACGGTAAGGCTCGGCCGATTTGAGCGTGCCCGACCAGACGACGCGCATGCCCTGATAGTCGGCCTCGAAGACCCGCGTCGCCTCGAAGCTCAGACCGCCCGGCACGAAGACGGCGCTGCAGAACGCCGCGACGTCGAGCGATCGCGCGCTCGTCGTTTCGGGCCCGGTCTCGTCGGCGGTGGTCGCCGCCATGCTCTGGACGGGCGCCTCCGGTGGACTCGGCGGCATGGCCGGGGTCAGATCTGCGGCGGCCGCAGTCACTGCAGTCGCCGCCGCCGTCGCCGCCGTCGCGGCGGCGAGCGTGGCCCATCCCCGGGCCTCGCGATCGTCTGGCGACGCCTCGAGCGCCTGCCGGAAGATCTTCCCGGCTTCCTCGCGCCGATCGGAGAGATAGAGCAGATTCCCTTCGAGCAGTTGCTCGTCGAGCGGCGGGGAATCGTTGAGCAGGACAACGGGGTCCTCTGACGGCCGGCCGTGTTTGAGGATGCTCATGGCCTCGTCGAGCATGCCGTCCCGCTGGGCCTGCATCGCCTCCTCGAGCGGCCGGTCCTGCTGCTCGTCGCCGGCCAGAGAGCGGGCGAGCCGCAGCATCTCGCGGACCGTACCGAGAAGGCGCGAGGAGTCCTTCATCCGGCCCTGGCTCGACCAACCGATTCCCGAGCCGTCGATGACGGCGCCGCGGTAGGCGTCGAAGAAGCGGCGGATGCGCACGCGGCGCGCCGGCGTCAGGAAGGTGCGCACCGCCGTTTCGCTGTGCCCCTTGACGACGACCTTGTCGTCGAACGCCGCGTCGCCGACCTCGATGTCCTGCACGCCGAAGACCTTCGTAAGGCCCGACAGGAATCCCTCCTGCTTGAGCTCGATGCCGGGCGGGAGCGACGGCACGCCGAGCCTGAAGCGCGTCCAGGTCGTGCTGTGCTGACCCGAGCCGCGCTTGTGAACGTCGACGGTCAGCGCGTAACCCTCGATGTCGCCGTCGAGCCTCGGGGACACGTTCCACGCGGCGGGCTTAAGGGACAACCCGAGCTTCTCTGCGGCGAGACCCCAGGACTCGTTGAGCTCCCGGGCTCTGGCTTTCACTGCCTTGAAGACGACGACCCCGATGGCGATCGCAGCGACGATGATGACCAAGGCTTCCATGGGCCGAATGGTACCGCCCCGCACACGTGTGCGCGATTTACCATTTCGCATACGGATCCATGCTCTACAATACGCGCTGTCATACCGGAGCGAGGATCGTCATGAAA
>Ga0302046_10005031_pt1 | contig 11689 bp, 23 predicted proteins | sample RVTome_11_FD_200261 | JGI IMG/M metagenome (GOLD analysis project Ga0302046, IMG submission 200261) | Soil microbial communities from uranium-contaminated site in the Upper Colorado River Basin, Wyoming, United States - RVT147D111 (version 2) ... | reverse complement strand
AGAAAGAACGACGTGAGAAGGCTGCTAAGCTGACACCCAAAGCAGTTACGTAACGCACACACAAGTCAGCACACAGTTCCTAACGGGACACACACAAATCCTAGGCACTAGAGTTTTCTGGCAGATTGTACTCTTGTGCAAACTTAGGTGATCCGAAAGGATCTAAGTCCCCTCGTAGAGGGGGGCGGGGGATGACGCCTCAGTCCTCTAGCAACGAAGACCGTAGGCTCAAGTGATCCCTGTCTAGTCGTTTGAAAAGTAGTCTAGTATATATATATATATTATAATAGTATTATAGTATAGAAAGATTAGAGGAAAAGGTTTAGAGAGTTCTAAGAATAGGCCTAAGAGCCTAGAAGATTAAGAGCTTAAAAGATTAGACTACTTTTCTGACGGCTAGATGGGGATAAAGTTCAATTTATTTTTTAAGAGGTAAGAACTTTGCGGAAAGAGACTCGTCTCAAACCCGTACTTGCTCTGATTGTAGATTGGTTTGTTGATGTAGTAGGGGTCGTTGCGATCATTGGTGTACTAGGTTTCGGTTTCATGCAAGCCGCTACTTGGAACGATGCACGTAAGGCCAACGCTACGCCAGTCGAAGAGCAAGTATCTCCCCCGAAAGCCACACCGGCTATCCATTTCACCAATGACTTTCTGAGTCATCGTAATCCGGTGCTATGGATTTAGACAATCTCACTAAGGCCGTGAGGCCTGAGGAGGATACGATGAAGCTGTCAGAACTGAAAGCGTTCTACCTGAACGTTCTGAATGAGATGACCTGGGCCGAGAAGAACTCGACTGAAGAGTCTTGGCCTGCGATGCGAGATGCTGTCGCGGAAAAGTACGGACTGGGTGATTCTTATAGTTTCGTTGATCGTGGCTAACCTACAAGGCTGGGAGAATACCAATCCCCAGCCTCGTCTTTTGTTTATTTCAATCGGGGATACATACACAAGTGAACGTGACGTTAAATGATGACGAATCTGTCGTCGTTCTTTGTAACGACTGAAGGAGGTGTATCATGACCTTTGATAGTTCTTAACCAAACATACCCCTCAGACGCTCTGTAATGCGTTCTGAGCGACGTTCAAACTAAGGGGTAGAACACCATTCCCTCTTAGAAGAAAGCTCTTAGAAGACCACTCAAGAGCTTACGGGCTCAATGTACCTCGCGGTATGAGCTTACAGCAATATCCAAGTTAGGAGATTAATATGCTTGGTGTAACTTTTGCTGAATTGTGGCACGCAGGACGCATGATCGTTGTATTCTTTGTGCTCATTGCGGCTGCGCTGAAACTGGGAGGTGGTACCGGCGAGATGCTGATTGACCCGACAACCCTGAAGGTTGGATCTCCGGATTGGGCTCAGTATGTACGGGACCACTTTGGTACTGTCCACATGTGAGGGGCATAAGATATGTTCCGTTTCATTGGCAAGGTGATTAAGTTCATCACCTTCCCCATCTGGTTCCCAGTATGGGGTGTCGTACGAGTGCTTCGGTTTTGTGCTGAAGGTGTTCTTCGTGTTATCAATCTGTGGCAGCCTCGCTCTGGCTTTGGCCGTTTCGTCAAGCAGCTTGTCATTGCTGTCACTATCTTCCCTGTCACACCTACTGTAGCATCCGCTACAGCTTGGCATCAGGCAGGGCAACCTACTACTTGGGAGGGTATTCAGCAGGCCGTGATGACCGGCCTGGGTCTGGTGTAAGTACCACCAACTAGTATGGCAGGTTTCTGGGCGCTGGAGGTGGAACCAGCTTCGAGACCCACACCAAAGAAACTTTACTGAGTAAGTAGAGTCTCTCTGCTGTGGGTCTCCCTAGAATAAAAAGATTAGGAGTAAAGCCTAATGGCACTAATCAATCCTGACATCGACGGTTACAAGAAGTGGGTACAGCAGATCGTTAATCGTTACCACAATCATCTATCCAGCATCCGTACTGAGTGGGAGCTACTTCATGATAGTGACGGTGATGTAGTCGCTGCATACCCCAAGCTTTACATTGAGTTCAAGAAGGGCTCAGAAGTTGTTGATGACATTCTCAAGCAAGTAGACACAACGTTCTCCGGCGAGATTATTATCGACGAAGGACATATCCACGGGTAAACTTTCCTCAGCGGGGAACTGAAAGCGTTCCCCTACTGTCTAATTAATATCTCTTCAAGACTAACCAAAGATAATAAGGTTTGAGACTGGATATGATTAAGGAGAAGATCAGTGGAAAAGTTGTGGATGCTATACCTTGCACTGTGTGTCCTAGTTCAGACGCACTACGAGTGTACGAAAAGGTCGATCCGAAATCGGGGCGAACTTTCTATGATGCGACATGCTTCTCGTGTTGGCACTTCGAACCGAACCCGCCCGGCTACAATGGAGCCGAGAGTATGACAGATAATGTTGTACAACCAAGGACGGGGTTGACAGGTTCAACAAGGGTGCCAACACACCCAACCCCTCGACAGACTATCGAAGAAGTTTTAGAAGATTTCAAAACCTACCCCATTCGTGCAATCGATCACCGTGGTCTCACCAAAGAGACTTGTGAAAAATATGGTGTTCGAGTATCCCTCTCCCCGCACGACGGTGAGACTATCCTGTCTCACAAATACCCATACTATCGTAAAGACAAGCTAACCGGATTCAAAGAACGAGTTGTTGAAGGAAAGATAATCTACTCAAAAGGTGACTGTAAGGATGCCCAACTATTCGGATCGAATACCCACCCTCAAGGTGGCAAAACCCTCTACATCACAGAAGGAGAATTGGATTGTCTCTCCCTCTACCAAGTCCTCAAATCCTTATCAGGGATTCCAGGCTGGGAACCTGCCGTTGTTTCTCTATCCCATGGTGCTTCCTCAGCTGCTCGTGACTTATCTAATGATTTCGACTATGTCAATTCCTTTGACAAGATTGTTCTCGTCTTCGACCAAGACGACGCAGGACAAGCAGCAGTAGATGACGCTTGTAAAATTCTAGCTGGTAAGGTGTACATTGCCAAGCTCAGCGAGAAAGATCCTAACGATATGCTCCTCAAAGGTAAAGCAGAGGAGATGAAATGGGAAGTACTTAAACATGCTAGGCAGTACATGCCTGACAACATTGTCAACTATGCAGATTGCTGGGACAGGTATAAGAACTCTCGTAACCAGACCTGCTTTCCTTTCCCTGAGTCTTGGAAAGAACTGAACAACAGGACTTACGGCGTACGGCTAGGTGAACTAATCACAATCACAAGCGGATCAGGTTCAGGAAAAACGCAATGGATGCGTGAACTGAAGCACCACTTCCACGAGACAACAGACTTTAAATTTGCAGACATCGCCCTCGAAGAGGATGTCGGTGATTCTATAGCAGGTTTAGTCTCCCTCCGTCTCAACAAAAGAATATCACTTCCAGATGTTAAGATAGATCCAGAAGAAGAGCGAGCCGCATTTAACTATTACTTTGAGTCCGGACGGTGGACAGGTTACGATTACTTTGGAGGGCTCGACGATGATAACCTTTTCTCTAAGCTTAGATTCTTCGCAGCAACAGGACATAAACTTGTCTGGCTGGATCACCTTTCCATAATAGTATCTGAGTACGCTGCTGAAGGTGGAGAACGAGAAAGAATAGATACAATCATGACCAAGCTTGCTAAGCTGGTCAAAGAACTTAACATAACAATCTTCCTAATCGTCCACCTTAAGAAGACTTCCCAAGGTACATCCTTCGAAGAAGGTGCTACCCCCTCACTAGATGATCTCCGAGGTTCTGGTTCCCTCAAGCAGCTGTCCATGACAGTCATTGCTCTCTCCCGAAACCAGCAGCACGATGATCCATTCTGTGCTAACACATCCAAAATTACAGTACTCAAGTGTCGATTCACCGGAAGGACAGGTACAGCAGATTACCTACACTTCAATGATAAGACAGGAAGGATGGTCAACGTACCATGCCCTCTTAACTACGAACCTGAGAGAAGGGGTAGTGGCAGTAGGTCTCAGATATCAGCTGGGAGTTTCTAATGGTAAAGAAGATAGCTTACTATAATGAGATAGATCCCTACGCTGTAGAGTGGTTAAGGACTTTAATAAAGGAAGGGCACATTGCCCCAGGTATAGTAGATGATAGGAGCATAGAGGATGTCACCCCAAACGACCTCGAGGGATTTAACCAGTGTCACTTCTTCGCAGGAATTGGTATCTGGTCTCTCAGTCTTAAACAAGCCGGTTGGCCAGATGAACAACCAGTGTGGACAGGATCATGCCCGTGCCAACCTTTCAGCCAAGCAGGCAAGAAGGTTGGGTTTGCTGACCAGCGGCACCTATGGCCGGCCCTCCACTGGCTCATCAAACAATGTCAACCTGATGTTATCTTTGGTGAACAAGTACCAAGCAAGGACGGTCTTTCTTGGTTCGACGTTGTACAATCTGACATGGAAGGAGAGGACTACTCCTGCGGGGTGCCGTTCTATGCGCAGCAGGCACGGGCTTGCCACATATTAGGCAAAGGTTATTCTGGGTTGCCAACGCCAACAGCAGGAGAATTCCGGGATTTCAGCCAACCACAAATCTTAGCCAAGTTGGACAAAGGTGGTCGTGTAGCAAGATGGATTTGCAGCAGATCCTTGACAGCCCTTTCTTACAAGGGGACTCTTGGCCTCAACCCCTGCTTCGCTCGATGGATGATGGGTATACCACAAGAGTGGGACGACTGCGCGCCTACGGAAACGCCATCTCTCCGTATGTCGCAAAAGAATTCATAGAAAGTTATTTATCGACAAGGACTCTCATCTAACCAACCATTTTAGGAATCAATCAAAGAGGAACTAAATGGATAAACAGGTATCTAAAGTTAATAAGTCTGACGGAAGAGATCTATGGAGTATGAGCTACTCTTTAGGCAAGGAAGCCTTCCGTCTAGGATTCCAAGGGCCATTACAATTAACAGGCAATGCCCTACGAGAATGGGTGTTTGGTTGGCATGAGGAGAAAGATAATGGCAACTAGTCTACTGCGAGATGGAATGATAATACTATCCTGTTGTGTGTACTTGGAAGAACACCGACACACTCTGGGTATACTGATACAGGTATTTAACAAACTTGTAGGTATTGAGTAATGGCAGAAAAGAAGGAGAAGTGCGTTCACTGTGGCGAAAAGATGGAAGCATGGACGGTGGTTTGCCCGCACTGTGGTGGAATTAATGGGCACAATCGTTAAGCCGTATAACACCTTGGGTATATAGTGGAGGAGTTACTTAATGTGGTTAACAGATTCTAAGGAACAAAAAGAAATTGATGATGTCAAAGAACACAGACCTATCTGCAAGGAACTCATCCATACTTTTATAGAGTATTGGGGTGAGAACAAAAAGAGATGTGTAGACTGTGGTTACGAAGAAAAGATTATTATAAAGGAGTAACCATGAAAGTACACCCTTCCACCTTCCTCGTCTTTGATCTCGAAGGCGATGGTCTCTACCACCAGTGTACTAAGTTACACTGCGCTGTCACTAAAGACATACTAACTAATGAAGTTAAGAGGTATGTCTTCCCTCAAGACTTAACTGAATTCCTTACCAACCTTACCCACTATGAATATCTCTGCTCTCATAATGGTATTGATTACGACTTACCTATCCTACAGAAATTATGTGGATGGAAACCGAAGAAGCACCACAAGATTGTTGATACCCTCGTGATGTCCCGACTCCTCAACCCAGATCGTGTAGCAGTTGAAGGGACACGGGCCCCTCATTCAGTTGAGGCATGGGGTAAAAGACTAGGCAGATGGAAGCCGGACATAGAAGACTGGAGTGTCTTTACCCCAGAGATGTTACACAGATGTGCAGAAGATGTTGAGATACAACACATGATCTTCCAGACGTTATGTCATGAGGCGGGGTTAAAGAAGAATGAATGGGACATTGTTAACCCAGAGTCTTACAGTAAGAACGTACCTAATTGGGCACTATCTCTCAAGCTAGAGCACAAGTCATCTTTGATCATGAGAGACCAGCAAGAGAATGGTGTATACTTCGAGAAGGAGAAGGCAGTTGAACATGTCAATACTCTTGATGTTCTGATTAATAAGCTTACCTCTGAGATAACTGAAAACATCCCACCTAAACCTAAGCAGAAAGGGGTAACAATCAATGCACCATTTAAAAAGAATGGCGAACTCACTAAAGCAGTTATCGATTGGAAAAAAAATGCCCGTGACATTCATGGTGATCTATGGGATGTTTCTGTTGCAGGTCCTTTCTCTAGGATTGATTGGTCTCATATTAACCTTGGATCTTCTGTTCAACTTAAAGAGTGGCTATACTCCATAGGTTGGTTACCAGATGAGTGGAATTACCACAAGACAGACAGAGATGAGGATGGTAACAAGGTTAGAACATCTCCTAAAATTACAGAAACATCTCTTGAAAGATTGTATGGAGAGTTTGGAAAAAAACTCACTCTTCGATCTAAAGCATCTCATCGACGGAATCAAATTGCTGGATGGATTGGAAACACTAGGGATGATCATCGCATTGAAGCCAGTGCCAACCCTCAAGGGACACCTACTGGTAGGATGAAGCACCGTGTGGTTGCCAACATACCTAAGGCTAACGCAGATAAGGAGACACATGAACTTATTTGGTACCCTGAAAAACAATCTGTATTCTTTGGTACGGAGATGCGGTCTTTATTTTCTTCTGGCCCCGATCCTCATGTCGTTCTCGTTGGTAGGGATGCTAGTGGTCTTGAGCTTAGGTGTTTTGCTCATTATATCAATGACCCCGATTATACTGATATTATTCTCAATGGGGATATCCACACTTATCATCAGGAAATGGCTGGTCTTGAAACAAGGGACATGGCTAAGACGTTTATCTACGCTTTCCTCTACGGAGCAGGAGACGCAAAGATCGGATCAATCGTATTACCAAATGGATCTAGTGAAGAGAGACGGAAAGTTGGTACTGATCTTAAGAGACAGTTCCTCGCCGCCAACCCCGAGCTCGCAAGACTTATCAAAGGGGTGAAGAAAGCTAGTCGTCGTGGGTACCTAATTGGTATTGATGGACGTAAGCTCATGATGCGTACCAATGAACGTGGTCAGGTAGCTGAGAACAAGGCACTGAATACACTCCTTCAAGGTGCAGGTGCACAGATCATGACTTACGCTAGGGTCTGGTTATATGAACAGGTTAAGAAGAATGGATGGGATCACCCCAACCTTGGTCATTGTATCAAAGTTCTAGACTACCACGATGAAGAGACGTACCAGTGTAGTGATAAAAGGTCTAGTCAATTAGCTGAACTCATGATCCAATCTGTTGTCGAAGCTGGTAAGTTCTATAACTTTAACATACCTCTTGATGCTGATGCTAAGATAGGTAGAACATGGGCAGAAATTCATTAATGAAACAGTGGCTAAAAGATTTCATCCACAATGCTATTATTCACCCATTGATGATATTACTGCCAGAAAAATTTGCCACACGTTTCCATGACTGGAATGCTAGATGGGCTTTCAAAGAGTATTATGACGAGTTGAAACTAGAAGGCAAGAAGAGGGATCACTAAAGAATGTCCTTAGGAGATACACTAATGTACTATGATGAGCTAGTTAACTGTGATTTTTGTGGGTGGTCAGGGTCCTGTAACGCCCTTGTTGAAGGGAGACTGTGCCCTGATTGTATGTCTGATAAGATAGTTTAGGAGGTAGACTAATGAGCGAAGTACTTAAATTCTGTATTGTCTATGACATTAAACATACTCAAGGTTTCGAGGAGAATATATCAGAAGTCTTCTTTAGTATAGAAGAAGTAAAGGATGAACTCAGTAGCCTAGAAAATTCTGAGAACATCAGAGTATACGAATTGAAACCCACCTTAGAGCGTATCTAATATGAAACGTAGATGTGAAGACTGTGGTTCTTCTTGGCCACCTGATTGGTATCCAAATCCTGTGTGCCCTTTCTGTGAATCAGATAACATTTATGAAGAGGATGATGACTTTGATCTATGAATGTGAACAGTGTCTATGGAGGGGTACTGGAGAAGAATGGGAGGAGCATGAAGGACACTGCCCTACATGTTACTGCACAACTAAACACCTAGTAAAGGATAAACTACATGGCTAATGGAAGACGTGCTAAACAACTACGACGTAAGGCTGAACATACCCTACATGAATGGTATCTCTCCCTCCTAGAAGAAGACCAGAGGGAAGGTCTTACATTACCAATGTCACTAGAGTATACACCTAAGGTAAGCTATTGGTGCGAGAAGCACGAACGCACAACTAAGGATGGTAAGGAGTACGTCTCGATTCAAGCACATGTATCTACTAATACTCAGAGGTGGTTTACTTTACAAGAGAAGAAACACTATGGGTAGTGCAATCTTCACACCAACTATCGACGGTAGGACCTTCTTCGATTCACTCGGGAAAGACTACATTCTTATTTATTATGATGATGTATTTGTTGACATGGAAGGCGATGACTCTCCGTTTGTAGAATCAGTAGTCCTGTTTGATACAGAATGGGATGTATTAGTTATCCCGAAGAGTAGGTTCGATGAAGAGTTTTCAGAGGCACCTGAGTCTACGATCACAGAAGACTTGTTCGATTAATAAACACTTTCTATAGTCGGAGTACTACTATGTCCAAGACCGAATTCGATAAGAAATACAGACTAGGTCTAGCATATCAAGCTGCTATAGAAGGTAGGCCTAAAAGTTCCATCCGAGCACTAATAGGTAAGGACCCACAAGAAGAAGAGATAGAGTATATTGTAGATAAAGCTTCTTTCTATGTGACATTAAGGGATGTAATTCTTGGTATCCCTTGGAACCAATTAGGTAATACGTTGTCTATAGTAATCACTGCAAATAAACTAAATAAAAGAAACAAGGATAGATAACATGTCTATTGGTGCACGTAAGACTGCTTCCAAATCTTCTGATCAACCTAAGCCGGGTACTTACATGGCCCGTCTGGTAGGTATTATTGACTTGGGTCTTCAGCCTGCCTTCGACTTCCCAGGTGGTCATGCTGAGGCTCAATATAAACTCACACTAACTTATGAACTACCCGGTTCTCGTATGCAAGATGGCCGTCCTCACTGGGTTTCTGAAGATATTAAAAACTCTGACTTCTATGATGAGAAGAAAGGTATCTCCTCTACCCTCATGAAGCGGGTGTATGCTCTGGATCCAGATGGTAATACAACCAAACACGGGAAGGATATCACCCCCCTGATCAACATCCCTTGCATGGTTGAAGTTGGTCTGAATAAGAACGGTTATATTAAGATCAAGAATGTAACTGGAGCACCTGCAGGTATCCCGGTAGGTGAACTCGAGAATGACCCGATCATTTTTACTCCCTCTGAACTTCAAGTAGAAACCTTCCGACGTCTACCTACCTTCACACAAGGTAAGATTAAACGAGCTGATGACTTCGAAGAGTCTACCATCTACCCCGCTCTTCTCTCCGAGGGACTGCTTGAGGAAGATTCGGATGACACAGCAACAGGATACTAAGGATCTGTATAGTAACCCTGAAGATATTATATACGCTGCAAGTAAGGGGAGTAAGGTTGGTAGTAAGTTTCTAAAACTTAAATCATTAATAAACCTTCTGCTCGGTAACGACAAGAGGTGGGTCGGTGAGAAGATGCCTGACAATGTAAAGGCTGAACGTAAAGACCGACGTAAGCAGATTAAACAACTCCAAGAAGAACTGTTTAAGGATTGACACCATGTGCCTGCAGACTGATGAGTTGGATAACACCTATGATATGTTCTCGGGTTATGTTGACCCATTCTGGTATGAGAAAGAGGAGACAATCTACACTAAGTTTTACTGGATATGTAGGGAGATACTCGCTCGTCAGAGATTTGAACAAGAGAAGGTTAGACCAAACATTAAATCTGCAGGTACTAAGCCTGACATAGAGATTAGGTGGAAGAAATGAAAGATCAATTCAAGAACTACCCTAAGTGTTCAGGTACTAACCATATGAAAGAGTTCATTGAATCTATGGAAAGGTTAGAAAATCATAAAGATCTTTTAGAGAAGCGGGTAGAGTTCACTACCTCACTGCCTAAGATAGATGCTCGCGGTGCAATTGTAGGGGTGAAGAAGAAATGAAAGTCACTGATCTCAAGGCACTTGATCGGAAGCACTATGAACCAAACACAGATGTTATAGAGACTTGTGAAGAGCTTTTAAAACATGCGAAGAGTGGGGAGATTCAATGTCTTCTAGCTGTAGCTGGTAGTAAAAAGGATGCATGGACGCATTCAGTATCTTCCCACAATGGACCCAGTTACTTCACACAGATGGGTGGTCTGTATTCACTACTAAACGACACCAAGAATAGGTTCGAGGAAGCATGATGAAAGCTCTTATAGATGGAGATGTACTCTGTTACTCTGTTGGATCTGCTACGGATGATGAAGGTAAGCCACTTTCGTGGCCACTGACATTCGCCAGACTTAAAGGTAAGATTGAACAGATCGTACGAGATAGTGGAGCAGATGAGTTTGCTGTATATGTGACAGGAAAAGGTAACTTCCGACACACAGAAGCAACCATCAAACCTTACAAAGGTAATCGTAACGCACCGAAACCTCATCACTATCAGAGGGTGAGGGACTACTTCAGTAAAGCTCAGGACATTGAGGTGGTATGGTGTGAAGGCTACGAAGCTGATGATGGTATGTCCATAGATCAGTGTGAGAACATAGAACCTACTATCATTTGTTCTATTGATAAGGACCTAGACATGGTTCTAGGGTGGCACTATCAGTGGGTAGTTGGTGATCGTAAGCCTCGTCCACCATACTTTGTAGATTACATTGATGGTATGCGTTGGTTCTTTAAGCAACTGTTGATGGGTGACACGACTGATAACATCCTAGGACTGTACAACGTAGGGAAGAAGAGTACACTAGTCACGAAACTAGATACGATGGAAAATGTACAAGAGATGTACGATCATGTACAGCGTTACTACGAGAAGTACTTCGGTTCATATTGGCGTATGTTCTTGAATGAGAACGCACGTCTCCTGTGGATGCTTGAGCAAGAAGATGATGATGTACGAGATAGTCTAGATGTACTAGAATGTAACCGACAGAAGAAACTAGAGGAACAATTTTAATGGATATCGAGAATAAGACTGAAGATTTCATGGAGAAGTTGAAAGAAGCACTGGCTGTATCCACACAAGAACAACCAGAGATTTCCTTCGCAAGTGACGAAGATCAGTCTACTAATTTTCCCAACGAGGTTGACGGTTGGAAGATCATACGCCGTAGTGGTCATCTAGTACCACGGCACTATATGAATTCTGCTGTGTACACTAAGATCAATGGTGGTAAAGATGCCGAGGAAACCAAAGAAACCAGTACTGACGTATAGGAGTGGTCTTGAGGTTCAAGTTGCAGATCAGCTTAATAGACTGAAAGTTAACTACATGTTTGAACCAAAGGATGGAAAGATTGTCTATGAAATACCAGCATCAACACACTCTTACACACCAGACTTCGTAATTGCTACTAAGTCTGATAATGTAATCATAGTAGAAACTAAAGGGATATGGGATTATGCTGATAGATATAAGCACCTTCTTATCCGACAACAATACCCGAACCTCGATATCCGTTTCGTATTCACCCGGTCCAAACAACGAATACGAA
>Ga0302046_10005030_pt1 | contig 11689 bp, 10 predicted proteins | sample RVTome_11_FD_200261 | JGI IMG/M metagenome (GOLD analysis project Ga0302046, IMG submission 200261) | Soil microbial communities from uranium-contaminated site in the Upper Colorado River Basin, Wyoming, United States - RVT147D111 (version 2) ... | reverse complement strand
AGAATGAGGTCGTTGCCCGGATGTCGACCCCTTCGCGCAGGTCGATCGCCCAGCGCATCCGGCCGTCGATGGTGTCGTCGGCGTTCGACTCGACGATGCGTCCCGGAAGCGTGACGTAGACGTTGCCTGACAACACCTGCTCGATGCTCGCCAGGTCAGACGGGCTGCCTGCCCCCGTGTCCGGGATCGGCGAAGGCGCACTGGCGACGATGCTCGCGCCGTCGGTGCCGATCGTGATGTCGAACTCGTCGAATGCCGAACCGCCCTCTTGCGTCGCCTGCTCTCGGATGATCACCTCCAGGTCCTCGACGCTCGAGAACGGGCGCGTCAATGAGTAGAAGGTCATGTCGCCCTCGACGCGCTGGTCGAGGGCATCGAGATTGGTGAGGTCTAGTTGCCCGATCGAGCCGACGAAGCCTTCGGCGCTTCCGAGGTAGGACTGCACCTCTTCGTCCATGCCGAGCTCGATCGTGAACTGGCCCGAGCCGTCCTCGCTCACGTCGACGATGGCGTTCGCCTCGGCGCGGCACGCCACGGTGAGCAGGGCCAGGGCGATCGCGACGCGCCAGAGCCTCGTCATGTGATCAACCTCTCCGCCTCGGGCCCGCCGATGGTAGCGGCGGTCGGGAGCTCTCCCGTTCCTGCGTACGCCTGACGCGCATATGCGATGCGCGGACGCCGGAACGGGAGGGGGACTCCCGTTGCCGAGGTTCCCGCCGCAGGCGATACTTGAACGGTGCATCAAAGTTCGGCTTGGAGGCGACATGACGGCCACCGTTGACCATCGCAGCGGAGCGATCGAGCTGGTCACCGAGATCCCAGGGCCCCGCTCGCGGGAGATCATCGCCCGGCGGGAGGCGGCGACGACGGCCGCCGCCGCCAAGCTGACGCCGATCGCCGTCGCCCGGGCACACGGGTCGGTCGTCGAGGACGTCGACGGCAACAGGCTCATCGATCTGGCAGGAGGAATCGGGGCGCTCGCCGTCGGCCACGCTCCGGAGCGAGTGGTCGCCGCCATCGAGGGACAGGTGCGCGACTTCATCCACATGTGCGCCATCGTCGCCAGCTACGAGCCGTTCGTGGAGGTCGCCGAGCGCCTCAACGCCATCACCCCCGGCGACTTCGCCAAGAAGACGTTCATCACGAACACCGGCGCCGAGGCCGTCGAGGCGGCCGTGAAGATCTCCAGGGTGCACACCGGGCGCCAGGCGGTCGTCGTCTTCGAGGGGGCGTACCACGGCCGCAGCAACCTCACGATGGCGATGACCAGCAAGTACGGCCTCTTCAAGAAGGGCTTCGGGCCGTTCGCCCCCGAGGTGTACCGGCTGCCGTTCCCCAACGTGTACCGCAAGCCCGACCAGATGACGGCCGACGAGTTCGTCGACTACCACGTGGCGCTGCTCGATCACGAGTTCGTCGCCCAGGTCGACCCCGCCCACGTCGCCTGCGTCGTCATCGAGCCGGTCCAGGGAGAAGGCGGCTTCCTTCCCGTACCTGCCAGGTTCATGCAGAAGCTCCGCGAGATCTGCGATGCGAACGGCATCGTCCTGGTTGCGGACGAGGTTCAGTCCGGGTTCGGGAGGACGGGAACTCTGTTCGCCATCGAGCAGCTCGGCGTGGTACCCGACCTCGTGTGCACCGCCAAGTCGCTCGCCGCAGGTATGCCCCTCTCGGCAGTCACCGGTCGGGCGGAGATGATGGACGCCCCGCACGTCGGGGGCCTCGGCGGCACCTACAGCGGCAACCCGCTCGCCTGCGTCGCTGCCCGCGAGTCGATCGACATGATCACCGCCCCGGGGTTCCTGGCGAGGTCGGCCGAGGTCGGGAAGCGTATCCGGGATCACCTCGACCGAATCCAGGCGGACAACGCCGGCATGGTCGGCGACGTCCGCGGCATGGGCTCGATGCTGGCGATCGAGCTCGTCGCCGATCCCCAATCCAAGACGCCGGACATGGACTCGACGATTCGTGTCGTCGCCGAGACCCTCGCCAGAGGTGTCATCACGATCAGGGCCGGCCTCTACAGCAACTGCGTGCGGTTCCTGCCGCCCTTGACGATCAGCGACGATGAGATCGACGAGGCGATGGCTGTCGTGGCGGAAGCCGTGGCCGTCGCCGCATCCGCCAGGGAGGCCTCATGAGCATCTTCAAGCAATACATCGGGGGGGAGTGGCGGGACGCCGTCGGGGGAGGCACATGGGACCTCGTGAACCCTGCGACCGAGCTCGTCGTGCAGCCGATCCCCTTCGGCGGCGCCGAGGACGTGAAGCTCGCCGTCGATGCTGCCGCCGATGCGTTCCCGTCGTGGTCGAAGGCGACGCCATACGAGAGGTCGGACGTCCTCATGGCCGCGGCGGACGTCATCGCCGAGCGCGCCGACGACTACGCCAAGGTGACGACCGAGGAGTCCGGCAAGCCCTTGACCGAAGCGCTCGCCGAGTGGCGCGGCGCCCCGAACTACATCCGCTGGGCGGCCGAGGAGAGCAAGAGGGTGTACGGGCGGACGATCCCGCCTCGGGCCGCCAACCGGCGGATCGAGGTGAGCTACAGCCCGCTCGGCGTCGTCGGGTCGATCACCGCGTGGAACTTCCCCGTGTACAACGTCAATCGGGTGTGGAGCTCGGCCCTCGCCGCCGGATGCACCGTGGTCAGCCGGCCGTCTGAGTTCACGCCGCGCTCGGCGATGCTCCTCGCAGAGGCGATGCACGAAGCGGGTCTGCCTCCGGGCGTGGCGAACGTCGTGAACGGCGACCCGGAGACGATGGGCCAGGCGATGCTCGACGACTCGCGAGTGCGAAAGATCCAGTTCACCGGGAGCACCAGGGTTGGCAAGCTCCTCCTCGAAGGATCCGGCAGGACCGTGACGAAGCTGTCGCTCGAGCTCGGCGGCAACGCCCCGGTGATCATCTTCGCCGATGCGGGCGACATCGCAGGGCTCGCCAAGCACGCCGTCAACGCCAAGTACCGCAACTCCGGGCAGGTGTGCGTCTCGCCGCAGCGCTTCTACGTGCAGCGCTCCGTAGTCGAGGAGTTCACGGCCGCAGCGGTCGATGCCGCCAAGGCACACCGCCTCGGCAACGGGCTCGAAGAGGGCACGACTCTCGGGCCGCTCATCAACGCCAGGCAACTCGAAAGGGTCGAGCGGATCGTCGCCGAGACGGTCGAGGACGGCGCAACGCTCCTGTGCGGCGGCAAGCGGGCGGCGACGGACCGCGGCTTCTTCTTCGAAGCGACGGTCATCGCCGACGTGAAGCCGGGATCGCCGCTCCACGAAGAGGAGGTGTTCGGCCCGGTGCTGCCGATCATCCCGTTCGACGATGGCGCCGACGCCGTTGCCATGGCCAACGCCACCGAGTACGGCCTGGCGGCGTACGTCCACACCAACGACCTGGTGACCGCCTTGCGGGTGTCGGAGGACCTCGAGTACGGCCTCGTCGCCATCAACGACTGGGTCGTTGCCGCCCCGGAGGCTCCCTTCGGGGGCGTGAAGCAGTCCGGCGTCGGCAGGGAGAGCGGGCCCGAGGGCCTCCACGAGTATCTCGAGGCCAAGACCAGGTATTTCGGGGGCATCGGGTGACGATCCGGGTCGCGATCCTCGAGGGAACCCCGGCCGGTGTCGGGTTGGCTCACGGATCTGCGTACGGGGGCGAGATCCGGGAGTACGCCGCCGAACGGGTGAGGCTGGCGGGCTCCGGGCTGTGGTCCGGTTCGGCGGCAGCGCGTGACACCATCCTCGAGTTGGCGTCGGCCTGCCTTCCTGCCCATGAGGAGTATGCACCCGACCTGTACGAGGAGATGGTTGCGCTCGCGGACGCCGCACACCTCACGCCGGAGGAGGCTCTCGTCGTCGGGGGATTCACCGACTTCGTGGATGTGGTGCGGGCCTCCGGCGAGGAAGCGCCGTACGAGGACACGTGCACCGCCGTCATCGTTCCCGACCACGCAGCCGACGGTGCCGGCTTCCTGGCGCAAACCTGGGACATGCACGCCACCGCGACGCCGCACATCGTCATGCTCGATCTGCGGCCGGAAGGCTCGCCGGCGGCCCTCGTGTTCACGACGGTCGGCTGCCTGGGCCAGATCGGCATGAACGACGCGGGCGTCGCGGTCGGGATCAACAACCTGACGGCGTCGAACGGGACGCCCGGGGTCACGTGGCCGTTCGTCGTGCGCAAGGCGCTGCAGGCGCCGAGCGCAGAGGCGGCGCTCGACTCGATCATGTCGGCGCAGTTGGCCGGCGCCCACAACTACCTCGTCTTCGACGCCTCGGGCGAGGGCTTCGACGTCGAGGCGATGCCGGGCCATTGCGCCGTGACGGCGCTCGGGCAGGAGGTCTTGGCTCACACGAACCATTGCCTCGTCGACTCGGCTCGCCGCATCGAGGAGGCGCGGCCTCCGGAGCTGCAAGCCTCGTCTGAGGCGAGGCTGATGCGGGCCACGGAGCTGACGAAGGAGTGGCCGATCACGGCAGAGTCGTTGATGGCGCTCACGCGCGATCCGGAGGCCGTTTGCCAGCGGCCCCGACCGCCGTACCACGTCGAGTCGTGCGGCGCAGCAGTGATGCGGCCTGCAACCGGGGACTTCTGGGCGGTGTGGGGCATCCCGGCGGACAACGACTACGAGCACTTCACGGTCCATGGTTGACCTGGTCTACACCAACCTCCGCCCTGAGCACGTCCCGCAGCTCACCCAGCTCGAGCTGACGTGCTTCCCGAATGCCGATCCCACCGAGCTTCTCGGCGACGTCGAGTGGGGGGCATACGCCGGGACGTTCCCCGAGGGCGTCTTCGTCGTGCTCGACGGGCCGGCCGTCGTCGGTGCGGGCGCCGGCATCCTGCTCGACTTCGACTTCGACGATCCTCAGCACTCGATCGTCGGGATCACGGGCGAGAACCAGTGCGGCAACCACGACCCGGAAGGCGCCTGGTACTACGGGACCGACATCACGGTGCACCCCGAGTACCGCAGGCGCGGGATAGGCCGTCGTCTCTACGATATGCGCAAGGAGTTGGTGCAGCGGCTGGGAAAGCGAGGCATCATCGCAGGCGGGCACATCCCTGGCTTTGCGGAGCACAAGGCCACGATGTCCGCCGCCGACTATGTCGGCAAGGTCGTGGCAGGTGAGCTCTATGACTCGACGCTCTCATTTCAGATCGAGAACGGCTTCGAGGTCCGGGGGGTTTTGGCGGATTACATGCATGACGAGGGGACCGACGGATGGTCGGCACTCATCGTGTGGGAGAACCCGCAGTACGAGCAGTGAGGACGAGCCGGCTGAGGCCGGATGAGCGGACAGGGAGGCATGGCTGTGACCCCCAAGAGGCAGGCAATCAGGCGCGGATCACTCGACGCCCTGGCGGCAGCGGGGAAGATCCGGGGCATCGACAGGCGGGAGTTCCTCAGGCAGATCGGAGCCGGGGCGGTCCTCCTGGGTGGAGGGTCTCTGCTGGCGGCGTGCGGCGTCGGAGGATCGGGAGCGACCACGACGCAGGCCGGCGGGACCGGCACGACGGCGGCGCAGGGCGAGCCGACCGAACTGAACTTCGCCAACTGGCCGTTCTACATCGACTCGACGGACGAGGGGTACTTCGAGACGACATCCCTCGCCGACTTCGAGGCGGAGACCGGGATCGCGATCAACTACATCGAGGAGATCAACGACAACGACGAGTTCTACGGCAAGGTGCAGGCCCCGCTCAGCCAGGGCCAAGACATCCAGCGCGACATCGCGGTGCTGACGGACTGGATGGCCGCCCGGTTCATCACGAGGGGCTTCGTCGAGGAGATCGACAAGTCGAACGTCCCGAACGCCTCGAATCTCGTCGCAGCCCTGCAGAGCCCGACCTTCGACCCCGATCGCACGTACACGCTTCCATGGCAGTCCGGGCTCACCGCCCTGGGCTACGACCCGAACATGACCGGCCGGGAGCTCACTTCCATCAACGACATCTTCGACCCGGCATTCGCAGGCAAGGTCACGATGCTCACCGAGATGCGCGACACCCTCGGACTGGTCATGCTCGGCCTCGGGCTCGATCCGACTCAGGCCACCGTCGACGATGCGGTTGCGGCCACGCAGAAGATCCAGGAGGCGGTCGACTCCGGCCAGATCCGGTCGTTCACGGGCAACGAGTACACCGTCGACCTGGCGAGTGGCGACGCCTGGGTCTCGTTCGCATGGTCAGGGGACGTCATCCAGCTCCAGGCGGACAACCCGGACCTCCAGTTCCTCATCCCGGAGGAGGGCCTGATGCTGTGGTCGGACAACATGCTCATCCCGAAGGGCGCCAGGAACAAGCTGGCGGCCGAGATGTGGATGAACTATGCGTACGACCCGCGCGTGGCGGCCAAGATCGAGAGCTGGGTGAACTACATCTGTCCCGTTCAGGGGGCCAAGGAGGCGATCGTCGAGCTCGGAGAGGAGCTGGGAGACGACGAGCTGGCGGCGCTGGCGGACGATCCGCTCATCTTCCCGGACGAGGCAACCCTCTCGAGGACGAATGTCTTCAAGGGGCTCGCGGAGGAGGAAGAGACCGAGTTCAACGAGCTGTTCCAGGCCGTGATCGGCGCATGAGGTGACCGCAGCACCGGAGCGCATCTCGCCGGCCACGGCCGTCGAGCCCGCCGCCGTCGAGCTGATCAACGTGACCAAGCTCTTCGGCGACGCGCCGGCCGTCGACGACCTGACGTTGACGATCGACGAGAACCGGTTCTTCGCCCTCCTCGGGCCGTCCGGTTGCGGGAAGACCACGACGCTGAGGATGGTCGGAGGCTTCGAGGAGCCGACGTCCGGGGAGATCCGCCTCCACGGCGAGCCGGTCGTCGGGCTGAAGCCGTACAAGCGGCCCGTGAACACGGTGTTCCAGAGCTATGCCCTCTTCCCGCACCTCTCGATCTTCGAGAACGTCGCCTTCGGGCTGAGGCGGCGCGGGGTGGAGAAGGGCGACATCGGGAGGCGTGTCGACGACATGCTCGAGCTCGTCCAGCTCCCCGGCATGTCGAAGCGCAAGCCGACCCAGCTCTCCGGCGGTCAGCGCCAGCGGGTCGCCCTGGCGAGGGCGCTCATCAACCACCCTCGGGTGCTGTTGCTCGACGAGCCGCTCGGTGCTCTCGACCTGAAGCTCCGCAAGGAGATGCAGATCGAGCTGAAGAGGATCCAGAACGAGGTCGGGATCACCTTCGTCCACGTCACCCACGACCAGGAGGAGGCCATGACGATGGCCGACACGATCGCGGTGATGAGTCATGGGAGGATCCGCAGGCTCGGTTCACCGACCGAGATCTACGACGATCCCCGGTCGGCCTTCGTCGCCGGGTTCCTCGGGGCGTCGAACATGCTGGCTGGGACGGTGGGCGGGAACGACGAGGTGGCCCTCGCCGACGGCACCCGGCTGCACGTGGCGTCGGGGCACGGACGCCGCCCCGGCGACGCCCTCAGGATCGGCGTGCGGCCCGAGAAGGTCGGGGTGTTCGAACCCGGCACAGCCGGGCTGCCGGCCAACGTGGTCGAAGGCACCGTGACCGACGCCTCGTTCATCGGCGTGAGCACCCACTACATCATCCATTCCGTGCTGGGCGCCGACATCTCGGCCGTCGTGCAGAACGTAGGTGGCTCGTCGTTCCGGCCCGGAGACAGGGTTGCGCTCGGCTGGAATCCGGAGCACTCCTTCGTGGTCGATGACGACTGAAGCGGCGCGGCGGCCTCCCGGCTGGGCACGGTGGATTCGCGCCAAGCTGGGCCGGCGCGCCGTCCCGTACCTGCTCCTCATCCCCGGCGGCCTGTGGCTGCTCGCCTTCTACGTCATCCCGGTCGCCCAGCTCGCCGGCGTCTCGCTCCAGGAGCCGCTCCAGGCGGGCAACCCCCAGGCCGGCTACGAGCTGACCTGGCGCTGGGCGAACTACTCGGATGCCTTCAGCGACTTCAGCGGACAGTTCTACCGTTCGTTCCTCTACGCCGGCGTGGCGACCATTGCCGCCCTCCTCATCGCATACCCGCTGGCGTACGCCATCGCCTTCAGAGGGGGCCGTTACAAGAACCTGCTCCTCGTCCTGGTGCTCATGCCTTTCCTGACGCCGTTCCTGCTGAGGACGCTTGCCTGGAAGGTGATCCTCGCCGACTCGGGCTGGGTCGTGGAGGGGATGCAATCGATCGGGCTGCTCCCCAGCAACGGGAGGCTGCTCGCCACCGGGTGGGCCGTGATCGCAGGCATCACCTACAACTTCCTCGCCTTCATGACGCTGCCGCTGTACGTGTCGCTCGAGAAGATCGACCCGTCCCTCATCGAGGCGGCCAACGACCTGTACGCCAGCCCGGCGACCGCCTTCCGGAAGGTCACCTTGCCTCTGTCGATGCCCGGCGTCGTTGCCGGCACCCTGCTCACGTTCATCCCGGCTGCCGGCGACTACATCAATGCCCAGCTGCTCGGCAACCCGCAGCAGTTCATGATCGGCAACGTCATCGACAGCAGGTTCCTGCGCGTCCTCGACTACCCGACGGCCGCCGCGCTGTCGTTCACGCTGATGCTCGTCATCCTGGCGCTCATCATTCCCTACGTGCGCGCCGCCGGCACTGAGGAACTGGTGGCGTGATGACGGCTCGATCATCACGCGGTCCGGGACGCATCAGGACGGTCGTGAGGCGCAGGGTCCTCCCGCTCTATGCCGCGCTGGCGTTGGCATACCTCTTCCTGCCAGTCGCCGTCGTCATCCTGTTCTCCTTCAACGACAACCAGGGCAGGTTCAACTTCACGTGGCAGGGATTCACGCTGAAGCACTGGGCGGGTGCCTTCGACGTACCGGCCATCTTCGACTCGCTCCTCGTCAGCCTGCGCATCGCCTTCTTCGCAGCGCTGGCGGCGACGATCCTCGGCACGCTCATCGCCCTGGCTCTCGTTCGCTACTACTTCAGGGGGAGGTCGACCACGAATCTCCTGCTGTTCCTCCCCATGGCGACACCTGAGGTCGTGCTCGGCTCCTCGCTGCTCGCCTTCTTCCTCACGCTGCGGGTGGCGACCGGGTTCTGGACGATCGTCATCGCCCACATCATGTTCAACATCTCGTATGTCGTCGTCACGGTGAAAGCCCGTCTCACCGGGTTCGACAGGCACCTCGAGGAGGCCGCCATGGATCTGTACGCCAACGAGTGGCAGACGTTTCGCAAGGTGACGCTCCCGATGATCATGCCGGGCGTCTTCGCGGCCTTCCTCCTCGGCTTCGCGCTGTCATTCGACGACTTCATCATCACGAACTTCAACTCGGGGGCGACCGTGACCTTCCCGCTGTACATCTGGGGCGCCGCCCGGGTCGGAGTGCCGCCGCAGGTGAACGTGTTCGGAACGGCCATCTTCGTGATCACCGTGTCGCTCATGTTCGTGAACCTGTGGGCGCAGCGCCGTAGGGCTTGATCACAGCCGGACGTACCATCGCGTCGTGAGCGATCTGCACAGGGCCTTCGTCGACGCCTTCGAGCCCTACGTGCGAGAACGGGTGGCGGAAGTCCTCGGCGACATCGACGTCGCCGGGCTCGACGAAGCGATCGCATCGGGCCGGCACCGGCTCGACGAGGAATTGGCGAGGCTGCTCGCCGAAGAGCCAGCAGAGCAGCGGTCGTCGCCGTTGCAGCTCTTCCAGGCGGCCATAGAGGTTCCCACCACGGTGCTGCGGCACGCCGGCGTCCCGCCCACCGAACGCGACCCGGCGGCCGAGGCGGCCCTGCCCGGCGACGTCTACGACTTGGCGCCCGCCTCCTCGCGATCGCTGGGCGACGACGCCTGGCACGCCCACGTCTCGTGGGGGATCGCCAAGGCCGAGGCGGTGGCCGGGATGGTTCTAGTCACGTCCCCGGCAGGGTCCGTGTCGGCCGTGGCCGCCATCGTCTCCGTGGATCTGATGGATCGCTCGAAGTTCGAGGCGGCCGCCCGGGAGGCCGGTTACGACCTGGTCGTGTGGCGCAACCCCGGCGCGGTCGAGTCCGGGATCCGCCAGCGGCGCCCTGCCGTGGTCTTCGTCGATCTCGGCCATCGCGCCGCGGACGAGGTGCTGCGCCTCCTGGTTGGTGCCTCCGCCAGGGTGATCGCCTACGGCCCGCACGTTGACGACATCGGGCTGGCGCGGGCCCGCTCTCTCGGTGCAGATGAGGCCGTCCCGAGATCGAGGCTGTTCACCAGGCTGACGCGCTACTTTCCCCCGCTGGCATGAACGTGCTTGACATGGCGGCGGCCACTCGTCACAATATCGGTCGATCGACCGAACTAGCGGATACCGAGAGGCCAGAGGAGAGGGAATGACCACCGGAGTCGAGCTCGAGACCCGAGAGCGGATCCTCGCGGCCGCCAAGGAGGCGCTCCTCGAGATCGGCTTCGCCCAACTCTCGACCCGCAAGATCGCAGAGATCGCCGGGGTGCCGCTCAGCCAGATCCACTATCACTTCGGCTCGAAGCAGAGGCTGCTGCTCGACGTGCTCGACGAGGAGAACAAGAAGCTGCTGCAGCGCCAGGCCGTCATGTACGGGAGCGAGATGCCCCTCTGGAAGCAGTGGGAGCAGGCGTGCGACTTCTTGGAGGACGATCTCCGCTCCGGCTACGTCAGGGTCCTCCACGAGATGGCGGCCGCCGGGTGGTCGGACGGCGAGATCGCCACCGCGGTCCGCGATGACCTGCGCGGCTGGTTCGACCTGCTCACGACCGTCGCCGAGCAGGCCGCCACGAGACTCGGCGGGCTCGGCCCCTTCGTGCCTCGCGAGGTGGCGACACTGGTCGGGCTTCCCTTCCTCGGCGCCGAGACGGCGATCCTGCTCGGTATGGAGGAGGGGGTGGCGCCTGCTCGGTCGGCGCTACGGAAGGTGGGACAGATCATCCGGTCCCTCGAGGAGGCCGGGGAGCGATGAGGGCCAGGTCCCCGGACGTCGAGGGGGTCGTGGAGCGCGACGGGGTGCGCCTCGGGTACGAGGTGTTCGGCTCGGCCGAACCGTCCGTGCTCCTCATGCCGACATGGACCATCATCCACTCCCGGTTCTGGAAGATGCAGGTCCCGTACCTGGCCCGGCACCACCGGGTCATCACCTACGACGGTCCCGGCAACGGGCGTTCCGACCGGGTGACCGATCCGTCGCGGTATGCCGCGGACTCGTACGCTGCAGATGCGGCAGCCGTCCTCGACGCCTGCCGGGCCGCCACCGCCATCGTGGTCGGTGTGTCGCTCGGCGCCGAATATGCGACCCGGCTGGCGAACCTCCACCCGGACCGGGTCTCCGCCGTGGTACTCGTCGGGTCGGCGCTCTCTCTCGTGGCGCCCCACCCCGCCCGGGCGGCCATCTCGGACCGGTTCTTCGAGCCCTATCCGCCGGAAGCACGCGGATGGGACAAGTACAACGCCGCCTACTGGCACGACCACTACCACGACTTCGTCGAGTTCTTCTTCGACGAGGTCTTCTCGGAGCCGCATTCGACGAAGCCGCGGGAGGACGCCGTGTCATGGGCGCTGGAGACGGGCCCCGTCGTGCTCGAGGCGGGCGAGAGGAGGCCGGCTTCCGGGATCGAGGACGCCACGGCCCTGGCCGGCCTCCGCTGCCCGGTGCTCGTCATCCACGGAACCGGCGACCGCATCCTGCCGTACGAGGTCGGCGTGGAGGCGGCGAGGATCACCGCCGGGCCGTTGGCCACGCTGGACGGCTCCGGCCACCTCCCCAACG
>Ga0302046_10005029_pt1 | contig 11691 bp, 11 predicted proteins | sample RVTome_11_FD_200261 | JGI IMG/M metagenome (GOLD analysis project Ga0302046, IMG submission 200261) | Soil microbial communities from uranium-contaminated site in the Upper Colorado River Basin, Wyoming, United States - RVT147D111 (version 2) ... | reverse complement strand
TCTCGCCGCGCCCGTCACGCTGTCGGCGGCCGGACGGCCGTAGCACCGCCGCCGCCCGTCGCGTAGCCGCGAGGAGGGCCCCCGCGCAGTAGCGGAAGATCGCGCCGGCGACGGCAGCCGTTTCGGAAGAGCGTCGGTCGGTAGGTCGTAGCGACCTTTGAAGTTCCCGCCTTAGCGTTAGCCGGGGGAGGGGGGCTATTTTCGCATTGGGAGAGGAGGCTTGTGTTTGGGCGAGTCTGTGTGTAATAATACAGACAGACGATGATCAGCGAGCCGAGAGGAGCCGAGGCCGCCCGACTGCGCCAGCGAAAGTTTGCGTTGGCCCGTCGGTTCCAGCTCCCGGAGGACTTGTTGCCGGGCTCGCTCTCGCAGACCCATCGGCGCTGTGGCAAGAGCACCTGTCACTGTGCGGCGGGGGTCGGCCATCCCGTCTGGCAGTTAACCTTCATGGTGGACGGGCGGAAGCGGGTCGAGGGGATCCCGGCGGAGTGGGTGGCGGAGGTGCGGCGGCGGGTGGAGGCCGGCCGGGAGTTCAAGCAGGCGGTGGCGGAGGTGTTCGCGGCGAATGCGCAGTTGTTGGCGCTGGCGCGCCGGCAGCGGAGGCGGTGAGCGGGCCGACGCCGCGACACCTGCGGGGCTATCTGCGCCGCCGGTTGCGGTTGGGGGGGTATCTGCGGGCGCCGGGGGATGGCCGGGGGCGCCCGCAGATTGCGGCCTCGGCGTTGCTCTGGGCGCAACTCATGGGCCAGGTGCTCCGGGAGTGGAGCTTTCACGGCCTGGAGGCGCTGGTGCGCTCGCCGGCCCGCCGGGCCTTGGGGGTGAGTCGGCAGTTTGGCGATGACGCCTTGGGCTACTTCACGGAGCGGCTCGATCCGGGGCCGACGCGGCGGGCGCTGGCCGGGGTGGTGCGGCGAGCCAAGCGCAACAAGGCGCTGGTGCCGGGGGGCTTCATCGGCTTGGCGGTCGACGGGACCGGGGCCGGCCGGAGCCAGCGGGCGCGCTGCGAGCTGTGCCACCCCGTGCGCGACGCTCAGGGCGTGGTCTTCGGCTATCTCCATCACTTCTGCTTGATCAGCGTGGTGGGGACCGGCCTGTCGCTGCCGCTCGATGTGGAACCCTATGGGCCGGGCGACACCGAGTACGGCGCGGGCCAGCGGGGGCTGGCGCGGGTCGTGGGGCAGGTGGGGCGGCGGTTTGCCGACTATGTCGTGGTGGATGGCGAGTTCGCGACCGCGCCGTTTCTGCATGTGGCCGGCGACCTGGGGCTGCGGGTGGTGGCCCGGCTGAAAGCGAACCTCCCCACGCTGTGGACGGCGGCGCAGGCCCGCTTTCTGGCCCTGCCGCCGACGCTGACGATCATGGAGGGCGGCGACCGGATCGAGCTGTGGGATGCCGAGGACTTTGACCCGTGGGAGACGCTGCGCTGGCCCACCGTGCGCGTCCTGCACTATCGCCAGCACAAGCCCGACGGGACGGTGATCGAGGCGTACTGGCTGACGGACTTCACGAGGCGCCAGGCGGGGAGCCGCACGGTCTACGCCATGGCCAAGAGTCGCTGGGAGATCGAGAATCAGGGCTTCAACGATGCCAAGACCCGCCATGGTCTGGAACACATCTGCCGCCACCACGCCAACAGCTTGCTGGTCAGCTGGCTCCTGATCATCTTCGCGCTGACCATCGAGCGGCTGTACCGGCTTCGCTATCTGCACCGCGGCTCGCACCACCCGCTGACGGCGATCGCGTTCGTGCGGCGGCTCCGGCTCAGCCTGGGGCCGCCGCGGCCACCCGACACGAGCTGACCGCTTCACCCGCCCGGCATCACCCATCGCCGGGCCGAGGGCCCCTGGGCGGGGGTGTCCCCGCCGCGCTCTCAGTGCCTCTTTTGCCCTCTCACCCCCTGCCGAAAATAGCCCCGCCAATCCTCAGCGCCTGAAAACTCGCCCTTCTCCCCGCATTACCAGCGGTCTTCCGGGCGCCCCCGCCGTCAGTTCCGAAACGGCTGACCCCTCCGCCCGCTCCTTGACCGCGAGCCAGCGGCGGCGCAGGATGGCTCGGGGTTCGAGGGCGATCGAGGGGCCGGGGCTCGCCTTCTCGCCCTCGAGCCGGAGACGCCGGCGCTTCCTCCGGGGCAGGCCCGGGTTCTTCAGGTGGGCGGAGTGTCCGCCGCCCGGCGGAGAACGGCGTTTGTACAGGCTTGAGCCTCTCGGCCGAGCAGCACCAGCGAGCATCCCCCTCGGGCCCGGCCACACCATCATCGGCGCCGGGCCGCGATCTGCGGCGTCACGCAACGCGCTGAGGGAGGAGAAGGGGCACGTCAGCCATGCCTCTGGATCCGTACCGCCTTGAATTTCGTGGGTGGAGAAGTAAGGCTCTGGGCGGAAATTCAAAGCACAGTGCGGACGAGACCGCCGTCGATGCGGAGGGCGGCACCGTTGATGGCGGAGGAGAGCGGACTGCTCACGTAGGTGACGAAGTCCGCGATTTCCTTCGGTTCGATGAAGCGTTCGATCAGCGAAGTGGGGCGATTTTCGAACATGAAGCGTTTTCCCGCTTCTTCGAGGGACAGGCCGGGGAAGATGTCTTGCACGAATTTGGCGGCACCTTCGGTCATTGTCGAACCCGGCACGATGGTGTTCACGGTGACTGCCGTGCCCTTGGTGGGTTCGGCGAGGCTGCGGGACACAGAGAGCAGCATGGTCTTCGTCGCGCTGTAGTGGGCCATCTCGGGCGAGGGGCTGATGGCGGCTTCGCTGGCAATGAAGAGCACGCGGCCGGTCTTTTTCGCCAGCATTTGTTTTGAGGTAATGCCGGGCGAGGCGCACGCCGCTTAGCGGCCGGATGTACCGGGCCTCCCACACGTTGCACATCCCGGTGTCCACCGTGAAAACGGCCTCGTCGGTGGCCACCTCGTCGAGCGTGGTGGCGACGTATTCCGGGTGGATAGGGCGCCGCGTCCCGACATGGGTCGAAAACAGGCTCGGCGTGAAGATTTGAACTCGTGACTTCGAAATGAGCATCGCCCTCACCGTGCCTCCGAAAGAGGCACAGGCACCTTCGCGACCGTGACACGGCCATGGGCCTGTGATCGCCACAAACCAACTGACCACCTTCCGAATTGCCGCGCCGCTCACGCCGATCGCCCGTGGCACGACGACTGCAAGACCCAAGTTGTCTTTTTGCCTGTGCAACCTCCACAAGGTGCCGCTGGCGCAAATCTGACTATGGCTGACCGCACCTGACATCTGAGGAGACCCGCGGTGGGTGGACACTTCCCCCTACTGATGGACGCAGGGCTTGCGGACCTCATCGCCTGCGTCGCGGCATTCGGCCGCTCCCTGCAGGAGAAGTTTGACCCGCAACGCTTCCTCGCCCAGTTCTCGTCGCGGGCCCGGCGGCAGGTTCACGGGATCCACCACGCGACGGTGTGACGACGTTCCGCAGTGGAACGGGATGTTCCGTTTGAAAGCGCGACAGCGGCGACAGGCGCTGGCTGTTGACTCCCACGTGCTTCGGCTGCATTCCCGCCATGCCCGGATGCAACTTCAGGACTCCAGTCGGCGTCCTAAGGGCAGGAGCAGCGAAACCCAGGGACGTACCTTGATTGAAATGGTGAGTCAGTGGTCGACGGTGTGGAGATCGTGGAGCCGGCGGCGGTGAAGCGCGACGTTTCTGGCAGCGCGCTGAGCACTGGCCAAGCAGGCCTCAGACGGAATGGAGTGTGTTATGGCCGAACGAAACGATGATGCGGGCGGGAGCAGGCCCATGCGATCAGGCATGTCGCGACGCGCATTCTTCAAAGGTGCCGGCGTGTCGGCGGCCGGGGCGGCCCTGCTGGATTCCAGATTCACCCAGACCGCTGAAGCGGCCGCCCGGGAGGGCGAGGTGAACGTGCTCGGGCCCCGCGCCGTGCCCGTTTCGCTGACCGTAAACGGCCGAGGTGTCTCCGTGCGCGTCGACCCGGCGACGACGCTCGTCGAAGTCCTCCGCTACGACCTCGGGCTGACGGGGACGAAGATCGGCTGCGACCGCGGCGCCTGCTCGGCGTGCACAGTCTGGCTCGACGGCGAGCCCGCCAGCAGCTGCATGACTCTGATCCTCGATGCCCGCGGCAGGACGATCACCACCATCGAGGGGCTCGCGGACGGTGACAAGCTCCACCCCGTGCAGCAGGCGTTCGTCGAGCACGATGCCCTGCAGTGTGGCTTCTGTACGCCGGGGATGGTCATGAGCTGCGCGGCGCTGCTCAACCGCAAGCCCGACGCCGACCTGGACGACATCAAGAGCGCCGTCAGCGGCCACCTCTGCCGCTGCGGCACGTACCCGAACATCTTCAAGGCCACGCTCGCGGCCGCGGGAGCGGTAGCCAAAGGCAAAGCGGGTGGATGATGAGCCAGCAAACGGATCAGGAAAGGGGCGAGGCCGCCCAGCGAAACCCTGAGCAGCCGGTGCCGAACTCCGGCCCGTCGCGTCAGCAGGCGATGCTGTACGGTATCGTCGGCGACGGTCTGAAAGAGGTGACGCGCCGCGTTCCGCTCGACGAGCCCCCGCCGCTGGCGGAGAACTCAAAGCTGAAGTCGATCGGCAAGCCGATCCCGCGGCTTGATGCGGTGCAGAAGGTGACCGGCAAGGCGCGGTACACCTTCGACATCCAGCTACCTGGAATGCTGTGGGGGCGCCGCGTGGTGTCGCCCTGGGCTCACGCCAGGGTGAAGTCGATCGACACGTCTGCGGCCGAGCGATACCCGGGCGTTCGGGCCGTGCACGTCCTGGACCGGGTGCTCCAGACGGCCCAGCTTCGCGACCCCAAGGCCGAGCTGGGCAACCGCTACCCGACTGTCCGGTACGCCGGTCAACCGATCGCCGCCGTCGCCGCCGAGACGCCTCGCGCCGCGGAGCAGGCGGCCAAGCTGGTGCGGGTCGAGTACGAACGGCTGCCGCACGTGACCGAGCTTGACGCGGCCATGAAGCCGGACGCGCCGGTCGTCTTTCCCGGCCCCGTCGAACAACCCTCTACCGCCGGCGGCGGCGGCGCGCCTCCCGGCCTCCCGCAGCACGGCAACCTCCGCGGCCCCAACACGGGCGGGCGGTTCGGCCCGCCGCGGGGCGACGTCAGCAAGGGGTTCGCCGAGTCGGACGTCGTCCTCGAAGGCGAGTTCCGCACGCAGGTGCAGACGCACGTGCCGATGGAGACGCACGGCATCGTCGCCGACTGGCGCGACGACGGGCTGACGATCCACGCGTCCACCCAGTGGACCCTCAGCGTCCGAGACGAGGCCGCTGAGCATTTCAACCTGCCCAAGAGCCGGATCCGCGTCATCAGCGATTTCACCGGCGGCGGGTTCGGCGCCAAGTACGGGATCGGCAACTTCGGGCTGCTGGCGATCCACCTCTCGCGCAAGGCCAAGGCGCCGGTGCGCATGATGCTCGACCGCCGCGAGGAGCACGTCTCCGCCGGCAACCGGCCCAGCAGCATCCAGGAGATCAAGATCGGAGCCAAGAAGGACGGCACGCTCATGGCCATGCAGGCGGTGAGTTGGGGCACGGGTGGCGTGGCGGGCGGCGCGGGGATCGGCTTCTGCTACAGCGCGCTCTACCCCTGCCCGAACCTGTACGCGGAGCAGTACGACGTCTTCACCAACGCCGGACCGTGTGCGGCGTTCCGCGCGCCGGGCCAGGTGCAGGGGATCTTCTCGCTCGAGCAGATGATCGACGAGCTCGCGGAGACGATCGGCATGGACCCGCTGGTGCTGCGCGACAAGATCGACACCGGGGGGACCGACGACTCGCTGGCCCGCGCGGTGGAGCGCCGCGCCGGCGCCGAGCGATTCGGCTGGAAGAACCGAAAGCCGGCGGGGTTCGACGCCGGCCCGGTCATGCGCGGCGTGGGGATGGCGCAGTCGCAGTGGATCTACCTTGTCAGCAAGTACACCGCCTGCGAAGTTCGTGTTACCGATGACGGCGGCGTCGAGGCGTTCAGCAGCGCCCAAGACATCGGCACCGGCACCCGGACGGTGCTGGCGCAGGTGGTGGCCGAGGAGTTCGGGCTGCGGCCGGAGGAGATCGGCGCGTACATCGGCGACACCCGCTACCCGATCGGCCCGGCTTCGGGCGGCAGCCGCGTCACCGCCTCGCTCACGCCCGCCGCCCGTAACGCCGCGCACAGGGCGGCCCGCGACCTCGCCGGCCGCCTGGCGCCGCGCTTCGCGGCTGAGCCCGAGACAATCGTCTTCGCGGACGGCAAGGTGATGGTGCGCGACAAGCCCGACACGGCGATGCCGTTCAGGGAAGCCGTGAAAAAGGCCAACATCGGCGAGATCTCGCACCGCGTCGATCGCGCTGACGACTACGAGGGCTATGCCATGATCGTCGGCGACTTGCAGATCAGCAAGCACGGCATCGGCGGCGTGCAGTTCGCGCAAGTGGCGGTCGATACCGAGACCGGCGTCGTCAAGGTCGAGCGGGTCGTCGCCGTCCACGACTGCGGACGCCCCATCAACCCGAAGCTCGCGGAGAGTCAGATCTACGGCGGCGTGATCCAGGGCGTCAGCTACGCGCTCTACGAGGAGCGCCACCTCGATCCCGGCTCAGGGCACCAGCTCAACGCCAACATCGACCAGTACAAGATGGTCGGCTCGCGGGAGACGCCCGAGATCGAGGTTGTCCTCCTGGAGCAGTTCGGCGCGCAGTCGTCCACCGACGCCCGCGGCGTCGCCGAGCCGGCCAACGTCGCCACCGCCGCCGCCGTCGCCAACGCCTTCTACAACGCTACCGGAAAGCGCATCCGCACCCTGCCGATGACGCCGGCCAACGTCCTGGCCGCGCTGCGGACCTGAGGACGCGCACGAGGAGTTCGCCATGCAGAGCTTCGAATGGATCGATGCCACCTCCGTGGAACACGCCGCCACGCTGCTGGCGGAGACGACCGAGCGGAAGCCCGTCCTGGCCAAGGCGGGCGGGATGGACCTGCTGGACCTGATGAAAGAGGGCGTCGTCGCTCCGGCTCGGCTGGTCAACCTCAAGTCGATTGCCGGGCTGGACGCACTTCAGGTCGACGCCACCAACGACCTCACACTGGGCGCGCTCGTCACACTGGCGCGGATCGAGAAGAACCCACAGCTCCGCGCTCGCTACGTCGCGCTCACCGATGCCGCCGGCCATGCCGCGACGCCCCAGGTCCGCAGCGCGGCGACGATCGGCGGCAACCTCCTACAACGCCCGAGGTGCTGGTACTACCGCCACGGGTTCTTCCACCAGACGGACGGCGACGCGCTCCGGCGCGTGCGGGAGGGGCAGAACCAATACCACGCCATCTTCGACAACGACCGCACCGCGATGGTGCATGCCTCCACGCCCGCGACGGCGCTGCTGGCCTACCGCGCCAGCGTCGAGCTGACCAGGCGAGACGGCAAGGCCCGGCGCGTCGCGCTCGGGGAGTTCTTTCTCCCACCCGACGCGAAACGGATGCGCGATACCGTCATCAACGCCGATGAGGTGCTGACGCGCGTCATCGTCCCCGCCCCGCCCGAGGGCACTCGTGCGGCCTACCACAAGCAGGTGGAGCGCGAGAGCTACGACTGGCCCATCTGCGATGCGGCGGTGGTGCTGGCCATGCAAGGCCAGACGGTCCGATCGGCGTCGATCGCGCTGGGCTGGGTCGCGCCCACGCCCCGGCGCGCCGTTAACAGCGAGAAGATCCTCACCGGGAAACAGATGACTGAACAGCTGGCCCGCGAGGCTGCCCGCGTCGCGGTCGCCGGCGCCACGCCGCTCTCCAAGAACGCCTACAAGGTTCAGGTCCTCGAAGCCGTCGTGCGGCGCACGATCCTGGCGGCAGCCGACGCACGTTGAGGGCATCTGATGGAGCTTCCAGTGCCACCGAGCGCTCCGACGGTCTGCAGGCGGCTTCGGTCGAAAGGGACCCCGGGCGTCACCTACGAGGGCTCCGTTTCCTGGCAGTCCGGTTTCGTCTCGACGGCCAGCTTCTGGTGTACGGCTACCGGCGACGCAGTGGGACCGGACGACACTTACGTTCACCCGCACGTATGCGTCGCTGGCCGGGTGTGCTTCTGCGAGTCGCGCAACCCTGTCGACGAGCACGTCGAGCGGCCGCCGGTCTGAGCACATTTCCAGGGCTGCCTCGATGCGAGTCGATTGGTCGTCATCGTCTTCGTGGCGGGCTTTAGAGCGCGTGGTTCGGCGTCGGATCGCCGTCCTCCGCGGCCCCGGGGCTGACTTGACACCCTCACGGTAACGACCGTGAACACGCTGCTCCTGGGGCCGGTCCTGTACGCGATCTTCCTGCTGGATATGAAGCTCATCCGATGGGAGGCGAAGCCGGCGGCGGCCCTTGCCGCGTCGGTCCAGGTTTCCACGCTGGCGTGAGCAACTCGGCGACGATTCAGCCTGTGTGTCAGAGCTCGCCTGGTGCCTCCGGCAGAGTAGTAGACCGCCGTCGCCGAGTTCGTCGATCACCTGGTAAATGCAACTCCCCGTCTTGAATCGGGTCGGTCGGCCTGCTGGGCCCAAGTTCCGAAACGGCTGCCTTCCCCGGTCCCTCGTTGACGTGGTGTCGCGGCACGGGTAGGATCTCGAGGAGAGGAGTCCGCAATGTCCGACGCCCTCTATCTCAAGCAGCTCGAGCTGGGCCCGATGCAGAACTTCGTCTACCTGATCGGGGATCCCGAGACCCGCGACTGCGTAGTCGTGGATCCGGCGTGGGAGATCGACGCGATCCTCGACACGCTGACCACGGACGGCATGGAGCTCCGGGGGGCCCTGGTGACCCATACCCATCAGGATCATGTGGGCGGCCACCTCTTCGGCTACGACATCCCCGGGGTGGAGGAGCTGCTGGAAAAGTGTCCCGCCCGGGTCTACGTGCACAAGGCGGAGCGGGAATTCCTGAAGGGGTTCGGCTCCGACCTGGTGAAGGTGGAAGGGGGCGACACGCTGCCCGTCGGGCGCTTCACGCTCACCTTCGTCCACACGCCGGGCCACACGCCGGGCTCCCAGTGCTTCTTGTTGGACGGCCGGCTCGTCTCGGGGGACACGCTGTTCATCCGCTCGTGCGGGCGCACCGATCTGCCCGGCAGCGACCCACAGGAGATGTACCGGTCGCTCACCCAACGGCTGGCCGCCCTGCCCGACGAGACGGTCGTGCTCCCTGGTCACAACTACGGCGGCACCTCGACCACCATCGGGGCCGAAAAGCGCAGCAACCCGATGATGCGCTTCGCGTCGATGACCGAGTTCCTCCGGGCCATGGGGGGCGGCCGCGTCGGCCTGACATAGCCGCTTACCGCTGCTGATCGTCAACCCCGAAAGGTCGGGCTGGAGCGCGTGCAGCGCGTGCGGGCCCACGCCGCTCCGCCGCTTCCGGTCCAGGCGGACGGCGAGTTCTACGGCGAGACACCCATCGAGGTCCGCATCTGCCCGCGGGCGCTCCGCCTTCGCGCCTGATCGCGTCGACCACAGCCGCCCACCGGCGTCCGTCTCGGCCCCTTGCTGCGCAGCATGGCCGTCGTCTATGCTGAGGCCGTCGCGGACGGACCACGATCCCGATGAGCCTACCGTGAGAAATCCGGAGCTGATGAGAGAAGCCTCGAAGCCGGTGACGGTTGTCCCGATGGGCGGGTAAGCGCCCGGCCGCATGGCCATCACCACGCCACAGGGCGAGGACCTACCCGCCCGCACCGCCGACGGTGGTGTCTCGAGGCGGCGCCCGCCGCTGCTGGCGGTCCGGCCGGAGCCCCTGCTCACCGCCGCCACTCTGATCTCCATCTTCCTCGCCTGGTACGCGGTTGCTCGCTTCCGGGTTGTCTCGGACCTGTTCGTCCCGCACCCGCTCGCCGTTCTGGAGGCGTTCTGGGATATCGCAACGGAGGGGTACCGCGGGGGCACCCTCTTCACCCACCTGACCGACAGCCTCTACCGGGTACTGTCGGGCTTCCTGCTCGGGGTGCTCACCGCGGTTCCCCTCGGGCTCGCCATCGGCTATTCGAGCCGGGTCCGGGCCGTGTTCGATCCGCTGATCGAGTTCTACCGTCCCCTTCCGCCGCTCGCGTACTACACGCTGCTCGTGATATGGCTCGGCATCGAGAACGCCTCGAAGATCGCGCTGCTCTACCTGGCGGCGTTCCCCCCGCTCTCCGTCAGCGCGATGGCCGGCGTGCGGGGTGTCAGCCCGGAGCGGATCCAGGCCGCGCAGTCGCTCGGCGCCACGCGGTGGCAGGTGTTCCGCTACGTGATCTTCCCCTCGTGCCTCCCCGACATCTTCACCGGGATGCGGGTCTCGATCGCCTTCACCTACACGACCCTGGTGGCGGCCGAGATGGTCGCGGCGACCTCCGGGATCGGCTGGATGGTCCTCGACGCATCCAAGTTCCTGCGGTCGGACGTGATGTTCATGGGCAACATCGTGATGGGGTTGACGGGCATCACCCTGGACCGGGTCATCCGGATCGCCGAGCGGCGGGTGCTGCCGTGGAAGGGGAGAGCGTAGGCCAACCTGAACAGGAGGCGAGCATGGGACGACGGATCGGGGGAGCACTCGTGGCGCTCACGGCGGTGATGCTGTCCGGGTCGACGGTCACCGGGGTGGAAGCCCAGGCCAGGCCGGAGAAGGTGACGATCGGCTATCAGGACATCCCCAACCAGGAGATCATCGCCAAGCAGCTCGGCTGGCACGAGAAGGAGATGGGGGTCAAGATCGAGTGGAAGAAGTTCGACTCGGGGCGTGACGTCAACACCGCGATCGCCGCCGGCGGCATCGACTTCGGGCTCGTCGGCTCGAGCCCGGGGGCCGCCGGTCTCGCCCGGGGGCTGCCCTACGAGGTCATCTGGATCTACGACGTGATCGCCGACAACGAGGCCCTCGTCGTCCGGAAGGGCAAGGGCATCAAGGAGGTCAAAGACCTGGCCGGCAAGAAGGTGGCGGCGCCCTTCGGGTCGACCACGCACTATCACCTCCTCGTCGCCTTCAAGGTCTTCAACCTCGATCCCAAGAAGGCGACGATCCTGGACATGCAGCCCCCGGACATGCTGGCCGCGTGGCACCGGGGAGACATCGACGCGGGATTCGTCTGGGAGCCCACCCTGATCAAGATGGTCGAGGGGGGTGGGGAGATCCTCGTGCCCAGCCGGGTCCTCGCCGACAAGGGCTTCATCACCGCCGACGTGGCGGTGGCCCGCAAGGGATTCTCCGAGAAGTACCCGCACCTGGTCAGCACCTATCTCGCCACGCTCTCGAAGGCCGTGGACTACTACCGTCAGAATCCCGCCGAGTCGGCCAAGCTCGTGGCCAAGGAGTTCAACCTGACCGAGGCGGAGGCCTTGCGCCAGATGAAGACGCTCGTCATGCTCAACGGCAAGGACCAGCTCGCGCCCAAGTACCTGGGCACCTGCCAGAAGCGCGGAGTGTTCGCCCAGGCTCTCAAGGACACCGCGGACTTCCTGGTTGCCCAGAAGACCATCAAGTCGGCGCCTGCCCTGGCCGCCTTCGAGAAGGCCATGAACCCCTGCTACCTGGAGAAGGCCGTCAAGTGACGCCGGCTGCCGCGCCCGCCCGCCCCGTTCTGGAGATGACCGACGTCTCCATGGATTTCATCGCCCGGGACGGGGCAGTCCGCGCGGTCGATCGCGTGAGCCTGCGCTTCCGGGAGGGAGACTTCGTCTGCGTCGTGGGGCCGTCCG
>Ga0302046_10005028_pt1 | contig 11692 bp, 11 predicted proteins | sample RVTome_11_FD_200261 | JGI IMG/M metagenome (GOLD analysis project Ga0302046, IMG submission 200261) | Soil microbial communities from uranium-contaminated site in the Upper Colorado River Basin, Wyoming, United States - RVT147D111 (version 2) ... | reverse complement strand
CCGCCGCGCCAGCCAAGCGCGCAAGATGGAGCCGTTGGCCGAGCAGCCGACAAAGCGCAAGTCGAAGCGCAAGCGCCAGCCTCGGCGTCGCTATGACCTGGCGCTGCCGGTCGGGCTGGGGGCCGAGATGCGGCTGCCGGCCATACCGGCGCTCAAGGCCGGCCCACGGTTGGTTTCGGGGTTGTCGTTAGCGCTGCTGGGCCTGGTCGTACGCGGCTTATTGACGGCGCCCCAGTTCTACGTGGCTGAGGCGGCGGTTGAGGGGAATGAACTGCTGACGGCCAACCAGATCCGATCGATTGCCCAGGTGGATGAGATGCCGGTATTCCTGGTCGATCATGCCGAAGCCCTGGCCCGGTTTGCGCCGGTAGCTGAGGTGGCCGAAGCACGGGTTTGGATTGGTTGGCCCAACCGTACGAGCGTCACCATCACGGAACGTCAGCCTCTGGTTGCCTGGAAGGATGGTTTCCGCGACTGGTGGTTGTCGGAGGAGGGCGTTGCCTTCCTCAAACACGGCGAGCGCGAGGGCCTGGTGCATATCGTGAGTGAGACACCCATCCTCAATATCCAGCGTGATCCGCTGGCCCAGGTCATTGACCCCCAGGTCCTCGTCGCCGCCGGTGTCCTGGCGGCGCAGCTGCCATCAGTGGAGTCGTTTGTCTTCGACCCAATTCAGGGTCTGGGTTACCAGGATGCACGCGGTTGGATCGCCTACTTCGGCGTGGATGGCGACATGGTAATGAAAGTCCGGCTGTACACAACGATTGTTGAGCACCTTGAGTCGAAGTCGATAACGCCGGCAACGATCAGCGTCAAAGATTTGTCTGCGCCGTTTTATCGACAGTGAGGATGTGCCGGTGACGAACATGATCCGCTCGGACGATCCCATATACGTCGGCATCGACGTCGGCACGTCGAAGATCTGTGCCCTGGTCGGGCACGTCGATCCCGAGGGCCGGCTGCGGATCATCGGCGTGGGCCGGGTGCCGTCGGCCGGCATGCGCAAGGGCGGGGTGGTCAGCCTCGAATCCCTGGCGCGGGCGATCGCGGCTGTCAAGGACAAGGCCGAGCGGACATCTGGCTATGAGATTGACTCGGCGTTGGTCAGCATGTCGGGGGTCCACATCAGCTCGATGAACTCGTCGGGTATGGCCGGCGTTTCGGGCCGGACGATCGGTCTGGAGGATGTGACGCGGGCGCTTGAAGCCGCCCGCTCGGTGGCCGTCCCCTACAACCGCGAGGTGGTCCATGTTGTGCCGCGCGGCTACATGGTCGACGGCCAGGACGGCATCAAGTCGGCCATCGGCATGCACGGTTACCGGCTCGAGGTCGAGGCCCATATCGTTACCGGCAGCAGCACGGCCCTTCGCAATATTGAGAAGTGTGTTGAAGCGAGCGACATCGCCATTGATGGCTGGGTAGTCGGCTCGTTGGCGGCCGGTGAAGTGGTATTGACCGAGACCGAGCGCGAAATGGGCGTAGTTGTTTGCGACGTAGGTGGGGGCACCTGCGATTTGGCGGTCTACATTGAGGGGGCTGTCTGGCACACTGCCGTCATTCCCGTCGGCGGCGACCACCTGACGAACGACATCTCACAAGGCTTGCACCTGCCGGCCGAGACGGCTGAAGCGGTCAAGCGGCGCCATGGTCTGGCCAAGCGTTCACTGACCGACGAGGTGCAGGCCTTTGCTGTGCGGCCCTTTGGCCAGGACGGGACGGTGCATATTCGTCGGGCCGAACTGGCCGCCATCCTCGAGCCGCGGGTCGAAGAGCTGTTCAGCCTGGTGCGCCAGGAGATCAAGCGCTCCGGCTATGACGGGCTGTTGCCGGCCGGCGTCGTGGTGACCGGCGGCACGAGCCAGTTGCCCGGCTTGCGCCAGGTGGCCACCGATGTGCTCAATCTACCCGTGCGGCTGGCGGGTCCTGATGACCTGCGCGGCCTGGTCGATCAACTGGATACGCCGGCCTACAGCACCAGCATCGGATTGCTCAAGTGGGCCATGCTGCAGGACGAGCAAGGCCTGATGAATGGCCGGCCCCGCGTCGGCTTCAATCTGAACCAACTCAGCTGGGACCACGCTGCCGACTTCTTACGGCGGCTGTTGCCCGGATAAGTACGCCAGGCGCCCGCCAATACCGGTGCGGAGCGCTGGAGGAGAGAGGGAAAGAGGAGGCAGTCATGTTAGCGTCACCAAGTTCGGAATCGTTTGCACGGATCAAGGTTGTCGGGGTTGGCGGCGGCGGCAGCAATGCCGTCAACCGGATGATCGAGGAGGGCCTGGCTGGGATTGAGTTCCTGGCGGTGAACACCGATGCGCAGGCTCTGCTCCTATCGGACGCGCCGACACGGGTGCGGATCGGCGACAAGCTGACCCGCGGCCTGGGCGCCGGCGGCAACCCCGAAGTCGGCCAGAAGGCGGCCGAGGAATCGGCCGAGGAGATCTACGAAGTCCTCAAGGGCTCCGACATGGTCTTCATCGCCGCCGGCATCGGCGGCGGCACCGGCACCGGCGCCGCGCCGATCATCGCCCAGATCTCGCGTGAGATTGGTGCGTTGACGATCGGGGTGGTCACACGTCCCTTCACATTCGAGGGCGCCAAGCGGGCCACTTCGGCCGAGGGCGGCATCAATCGGCTCAAGGAACACGTCGACACACTGATCGTGATCCCCAACGACCGCCTGCTGCAGTTGGCGGACAAGAAGGCCAGCCTGCAGGACTCGTTCCGCATGGCCGACGATGTCTTGCACCAGGGCATCCAGGGCATTAGTGAACTGATCACGGTGCCGGGCCTGATCAACCTCGACTTCGCCGACGTGCGCACCATCATGTCGGAGGGCGGGGCGGCGTTAATGGCAGTTGGCCGGGCGACCGGTGAAGAGCGAGCACGCGAAGCGGCCGAGAAGGCGATCTCCAGCGAGCTGCTGGACATCACCATCGACGGTGCCCGCGGCATCCTGTTCAACGTCACCGGCGGCAACGACCTGAGCCTGTATGAAGTCAACCAGGCGGCGGCGATCATCAAGGAAACGGCCCACCCGGATGTCAACCTGATCTTTGGTGCAGTCATCGATCCGTCGATGGTCGATGAACTGCGGGTGACCGTGATCGCCACCGGATTCGAGCGCTCGGGCAGCATGCACCGGGTCGCCAGCCGGCGCCCGCGTTCACGCCGAGACGAGCAGGAAGCTGTGGCACCGGAAGGCGGCGAAATGATCGACGCGTTCCAGCCGCACAGCTTTGATCTGAACGATCTGGATATCCCCGCCTTCCTGCGCCGCCGCTGAGCGGGCGCAAGAGGTGATGGGGGAATGGCCTGAGGTAAGCCACACCCGGCCGGGGGCAAGGCAACGGCGCAGCCCTGCCCGCCGGCGGAACCACCCATCGCCCGGTCGATTGCGGTCCTCCTCCCGCATCGGCCGGGCATGGGCGTTAAGTGGCGTTGCGCGCAGGGCACCTGGCCCCCGGCTGTCTGCAGTCAGCTTTCAGCCATACCTGTTAGCGTTCAGCCTTCTCTGGTCTTTCCTATCAGGTATGCCGGAATACAGATTACGGATCGTTCTTCCTGATCCCGAATCCCCAATCCCTGCATTTGTCCACGCCCCTGCAGACCACCCTTCTTGGCGGAGAAGCATTTGCCGCTGCGGCGGTCGGCCGCCTTCCTGGCGACGCGGACCGTTCGACACCGTTCTGGGCTCTGCACCAGGTCCTCCATCTATCTCCCCCCATGCAGCTCCCCCCTCAAGGGGGGAGCCCTGGGGGCAGGAGGCTGCCCCCAGACCGCCTGCCAATCGACGACTACCCGGGCCCTGAGGCCAGCCTTTCCCTTAAGGGTTCAGCTGGCGTTGCCCCGACCTATCTCAGCATGGTCCAACTCGAATGGGCTCCATTCACCATTCGAATCGCCTCTGCGCGCTGAGCCTGGCGAAGCGCGCGCATTTGCCTTCAGGGTGCTGCTGATCCGGCCAAGTCCCCCTTCGAGAGCCATCCGTAATGTTCAAGGCCATTTGTTGCCGGAACTGGGAGGCGCAGGCGGAGTCCACCGCAGAATCCATTCCGTAACCGCAACCTCAATATGGGCCGCCGACCGCTGTTTCTGCAACTCGATCGACCTGGTCTCCCAGGCGCATCGCCATGCGCCCCTACTGGGATCCTTGCCATTGTCCCAGGTCCATCGTCAATGGTCCGCTCCCATCCACCATGCACCGATCACAATCCTCCCGGTACCCGTATCACCTGTCACCTATTACTTGTCCCCAATCCCGAATCCCCAATCCCGGATCCCCAATCACTTGTCCCCAATCCCTTACCACCGTACTACCATTTCCCCCGCCACCTCCTTGCGCGGACAACTCGGTATGCTACAATGCGGGCCCGATACGCCGGAGATATCGGGGTAGCCGCCATACGAAGTCTAGATCTGGCGGCGAACGTTTGTCCTAGCGACGAGCTGGTCGATGCACTGTCCTTTTTGCGATAGCCAAGATACGCGAGTCATCGACACTTCCCACGACTCAAAGGGCGGCATCCGCCGCCGGCGCGAATGCCAGTCGTGTCAGAAGCGTTTTACGACCTACGAGCGATCCGTCCAGGCGACTCCCCTGCTGGTCAAGCAGGACGGGTCTAGGGAAGAATTCGACCGGGACAAATTGTTGCGCGGCATCCGCATCGCCTGCGCCAAACGACCGGTGTCGGCCGCCGAAATCGAACGGCTGGCCGGCGAAATTGAGTCAACGCTGCAGGGAATGGGCAAGTCCGAGGTATCGTCACGCGTGGTGGGTGATTTGGTGATTGCAGGTTTAAAGGAACTCGATCATATCGCCTACATCCGCTACGCCATTGTCTACCTCGGCCTGGACGACCTGCAATCCATTCGAGCAGAGATCGATCGCCTGCTCGCCAATTAGGCAACGATTGCCCGCCGGAGGCGCCTCTGTTGGCGCCCCGGCGGGTTGGACTCACAGGCCGAGCGCCGCCGGCCACCAGGGGGCATGGCAGGAGGAGGGCCGGGGTGAGTCCCCGGTTCGCTCGGGTGTTCGTCATTGGTAAGAATCAAGACCGGAGGGCGCGATGTTAGACACGGCCAAGCCAGACGTCGAGGTTCGCAAGCAAACCCAGCACAATTCCCGACCGCCGCTGCCGGCCGATGCCAGGCCGGTCGAGCTGTCGCAAAACTCACTGACTGTCCTTAGTAAGCGCTATCTGCGTAAGGACGCCCAGGGCCAGCCGGCCGAGACCGTCGCCGAGATGTTCTGGCGGGTGGCCTACAGCATCGCCGAGCCCGAAGCCGAGTGGGGCGGCGATACGATGGCCGTCGCTCGCCAGTTTTACGAATTGCTGATCGACAAACGCTTCTTCCCCAATTCGCCGACTTTCACCGGGGCCGGCACCCCATTGGGCCAGCTGGCTGCGTGCTTCGTGCTGCCGATTGAAGACGACATGGGGCGGCAGACCGATGGCATCTTCCAGACGTTGCGCGATGCCGCCTTGATCCAACAAACCGGTGGCGGCAACGGTTTTGCTTTTAGCCGTTTGCGTCATAAAGGTGCACTGGTCCAATCGTCGATGGGCCGAGCGACCGGGCCGGTTGGTTTCCTGCGCGTCTACGACAAGGCCTTTGGCGAGATTGCCCAGGGGGGCACACGCCGCGGCGCCAACATGGCCGTGCTGCGGGTGGATCATCCCGACATTCGCGATTTCATCAGCTGCAAGGTCGATGAGAACCACATTACTAATTTCAATATCTCTGTGGGAGTTACCGACAAATTCATGCAGGCGGTCAAGGAGGATGGGCCGTTTGACCTGATCGCACCCCATTCGGGCGAGGTGGTCGAGACCGTCCAAGCGCGCGAGCTGTTCGACCTGATTGTGAGCTTTGCCCATCACAATGGCGAACCCGGCGTGCTGTTCCTGGACCGGGCCAATGCCGATAACCCGGTGCCTCATCTGTACGAGTTGGAAGCCACCAATCCATGCGGCGAGCAATGGCTGGGCCCGTACGAGAACTGCTGTCTGGGCTCGCTCAATTTGGCCGAACATTTTGGACCCCACGGCACGGTCGATTGGGACAAGCTGCGTGAGAGCGTTGCCATTTCGACCCGCTTCCTTGACAACGTAGTGACGGCCAATGCCTACGTGCCGGCGGTGCCCGAGTTAAAGAAGGCAGGGCTGCGCGCCCGGCGCATCGGCCTGGGCATCATGGGCCTGGCCGACCTGATGTACCACGTCGGCGTGCGCTACGGGTCGGCCGAGGGACAAGAGTTTGCCGCGCAAGTGATGGAGTTTGTCCGTTACCAGTCGATGCGCACCAGCATCCAGTTGGCGAATGAGCGCGGCCCATTCGAGGCGATCGAGGGCTCGCTTTACGACCCGGATGATCTGGGTTGGAAACCGCCCCAGCCGTTGACCTCCTACCAGCATGAGTATGCCCGCCCGGTGCTCGATTGGTCGGAGATCGTCGAGGGCATCCAGCGTCATGGTATTCGCAATGCCGCTCAAACCACGATTGCCCCGACCGGGACGATTGCCACCGTGGCCGGCTGTGAGGGTTACGGCTGCGAGCCGGTATTCGCATTGGCGTACACGCGTCACGTCAACGACGCCGGTGATGACCTGCAGTTGACCTACACCAGCCCACACTTTGAGCGGGCGCTCATCGGCGCTGGCCTGGATGAGCCCACCCGCCATCACATTATTGAGCAGGTGCTGGAGCATGGCACCTGCCAGGACGCCGACGAACTGCCTGACCACCTGCGCCATGTGTTTGTCGTATCGCAGGACATCACGGCCGATGAGCACGTCCGCATGCAGGCGGCCCTGCAGGCCTTTGTGGACAACAGCATCTCCAAGACCTGCAACTTCGCTGAAGATGCTGTCGAGCAGGATGTGGCCGAAGCCTACCTGAAGGCCTGGGAGCTTGCCTGCAAGGGGCTGACGGTTTATGTCACCGGCTCACGCCAGAAGGTTGTTCTCGAAACCAAGGCGACGGCCGACAAGAAGCTGGGGGGTGACGGCGACCAATTGATGATTTGGAACGAGAACAAAAAGCCGCGGCCGACCCGGCTCAATGGCGCCACCTATCAAGTCGACACGCCGTTGGGCAAAGCCTTTGTCACGGTCAACAACAACGGGGGCGGTCAGCCGTTTGAAGTCTTCATTACCACCGCCAAGGCCGGCTCGGAGACGGCGGCGGTGTCGGAGGCGATTGGCCGGATGGCGTCCTACGTGTTGCGGATCGCCTCGACGGTGCCGCCGCGCCAGCGCATGGCCGAGATGGTGCGCCAGCTGTCGGGCATTGGCGGCGGCCGGCCCCTCGGCTTTGGCCCCAATCGTGTTCTGTCGCTGCCCGATGGCGTGGCTCAGGCCATGGCTCAATATCTGGGTGACACGCCCGAGGCCTTCGTCGAACAGGTCGAGCAAGCGCCGCTGCCGATGGAAATCGGCGACCTGTGCCCCGAATGCGGCGTTGGTTCGGTGGTTAAGGAGGAAGGCTGCCAGAAGTGTTATTCGTGTGGCTATAGCGAGTGCTGACCCGAGTAATTGGCATCTAGCACCTAGCGGCTAGCTAAAGTATTATGCGGAACTGGTTTTGATAGATGCTAGTGGCTAGTAGCTAGTGGCTAGTAGCTAGTAGCTGCTCTTCTGGGAGGAGGACCCTTTCTATGGAACTGAAAGCCCGTTTAGAGCGAGTGATCAAGGACTGGAACCTGTTGGACCATCCCTTCTACCAGTCCTGGCGAGCTGGTGATCTGCCGATGGAGAACCTGGCCGCCTACGCGCGTGAATATGGATCCTGGATCCGCCTGCTGCCGGAGGGGTGGGCGGCGGTCGGTGATGAAGCAACGGCGGCTGAAGAGCGCGAGCATGCGATGCTGTGGGACTCGTTTGCTTCGTCCCTTGACACGGCGGTTGATGCGCCTGAGACCGGCCGGGTCGAGGCACTGCTTACGCGGGCCGAAGAGTGTTTCGCCAACGTGCCCAGCGCGCTGGGTGCACTCTATGCGTTCGAGTCACAGCAGCCCCACACTACGGCTTCCAAGCTGGAGGGGCTGCGCCTGCATTACGATCTGGGCGCGGCTGCCGAGACCTACTTCATCGTGCATGAGGGTGACGACCACGAGTCCGACGAGATCCTCGAGCGCATTGCCGCGCTGGATCCGGCCGAGCAGCAGCTGGCCGTTCAAGCCTGCGAGACGATGGCCATGCACTTGTGGGACGCCCTGACTGCGGTCACGCCGCGGTCCATGCAGGCGGCGGTATAGGGCAGTACAGGGGGCAGGGGGCTCTGGAAGACGATCGGACCCAATGTGGATCCAGCCGTGAGGCTGGATCCGCTGATTTCAGCCGACGGGCAGTGGCCAGCCCGGCGAGGTGGACGATTTGCGCAGGTACGCCCGAACACTCAGAAGTGCCCACAGAAGTCCGAAACTGAAACACAACTCCCGACTGCTCCTGGGGTTGTATTGGACGGGAGTAGGGTGACAGCGTCAACCCCAGGCGGTGGCCAACCCCAGCCAGGAGCGGCCGCTTGGGCAGCAGGATCCTTAGCATGAGACGAACGAGAGGGAGTGAGAACGATGAATTTAAGTGCACCCATGCAAATCACGTGGTGGATCGCGGTTATCGTCGGGTTGGCTGGTATTTTGGCGAACGCCGGGATGCTTCCATTCTTGGCCGCCTATGCTTTCTGGTTGGTGGTCATCGGCTTTGTTTTGCTGGTGCTGGCCACCATGGTGAAGAATCTGTAGTAGCTGCCTCGCCGGCTGCGCGCTCCTGAGGGCCGCTCCCCCTCAGGAGCAAGCGATCCACCTCACGCCGCGGTGGTAGTGGCAGCTGGATCTTTGCCGAGAACTGCTTTTGGGACAGATCACAAGCTCCGAAAGGGTGGGTCAATGCCCCGAGCACCGGCCGGGGGGGAGGCACCAGGCAGTCAGCCATCAGCTCTCAGCCGTCAGCTGTAGGCTCCTGATCCGGTCGCCGTTCACAGATGTTCCGTACGCGGTATCCCCCATCACTTCGTACCTTCTCTCCAAATCCCAAATCCCAAGTCTCCAATCCCCAATCCCTACCCCTCTCCCGCTTGCCTCCACCTAGCGCCTGTGCTATAGCTGGCGGAGTTCGGTCGGGTGGAGGAGAGAGTAGGTCGTATGCGATCCAAGTCGCTTATCGTCCCGGTCCTGCTGTCATGTCTGGCGTCCCTCGCCGCCTGCGGCACGATTGGGCCGCCGCAAGGGGTCCAGTTGGGGATGCCCCGAAACTTGGTGCTCAACGAGCTGGGAGGCGCCGACGAGGTGTCGGACTTCGTGATGCCGGAAGACGGCTTCTTCGGACCCCAGGAGGCGCTCAGTGGGTTGATCGAGCCGGGCGCCAGCGTCGAGCAGTGGGTCTACTACCAGGACGATGAGGTGACATACGCCTGGTTCAGCGGGCCACCCGGCTCTGACCGTGGCGGATGGACGCTGGTCGCCTGGACGACGGTGCCGCTGGATGCGGTCTATTAAGGGCGAGTAGCACGAGGAGTCGAAGAAAGGGAACGGACACAAACCAGACCATTGATGAATTCTGCCTGAGTCCCTTGTGGTTTTGTGTTTTCAGTTCTTGCTGGCCGCCGACAGCCGACCGCCGACCGCTGACCGCTGTCTGCGCTCCGTTTTCCCAAATCCCGAGTCCCCAATCCCCACCTTGTCCTCGTTCTCCTTCCCGGCCATAATCCCACCAATGCCGGTCGGCCGGCCGCGCCGAATGGGAGAAGGTCCGATGGACAAGCGGGTGTTTGTCTTCCTGCTGTTGTTGGCAATATCGGTGAGTGTCCTCGCATGCAGCGGCTCGGTTGATCTGGGGCAGGGATCAGCGATTGCGCCCAGCGATACCCCCCAACCCGGCCCGGCAACCGACACTCCGCAGCCGCCCGCCACGCTGCCTGTCCCCCCGCCTTCAGGGACCGCCCAACCAGGGCCGACCGCCGCGATCGTCATGCAGGTCGACAATGCGACCGTGCCCGCCAATGAGTGTTTCGACCTCGACGCCGCCGTTGTGATTGATTGCGCTGCCATCGAAGCCGACTTCAAGTTCGTCGTCGAGCAAACCGTCAGCACTGCTTCCTGGGCCATTCGGCCGACCTACGGATCCTATTTCCATGAGCTGGGCATCCAGTATCAGAGTGCCGAACCGCCTGATTGGAGCCTGTGCCAACCGGGCAGCTTTACGCAGAACGACCTCGACCTGCTGCCGATGGCCGAAAGCTTCTGGGATTGTTTCCGCACCGCCCAGCAGAATCATGGCTGGTTGATCCCCAACGAGTGGGTTCCCGGCACGCTGCAGTTCGACTACGCTATTTACAATTTGCCATAGACCAGGCTTGCTGGCGGACCTCGGTCAGGGTAACTGGTCACACCATCCCCCGAGGGTCACGAGCCGGGATCGAGACTGTAACTACGTCTCTCGCCGTCACCGCCTCGCCGTTGCCAAAGTCCAAGGAGTCTGCCATGAGCCTACAAACCGGTGCACCTGCGCCGGCGGTGGAAGTCGACGCCGCCAGCCAGCAGCTGGCGCGCGGCGTCAAAGGAGGGGCAAATTGGTACTTCTATATCGGCGCGCTATCGCTGATCAATTCGGTCCTGCTGCTGATCGGGGATGAGTCCACGTTCCTCGTCGGGCTGGGGATCACCCAGGTGGTTGATGTCCTCATCCAGCTGCTGCGCCCCGAGTTATCCCAGAGCCTGGGGATGGTGCTGGTGGCCCTTGGGTTCGTCATCAATCTGGTCCTTCTTGGTCGGGATGGCCCTATACTTGTTCGACGGCATCCTGGTGTTGGTCTTCGGAGATTTGCTGGCGGCCGGGTTCCATCTGTTTGCCCTGGTGATGCTGGGGCTGGGCTATCGAACCTTGCGGGCGCAGCAGGCTGCCGGCTAGCTTCTACCGCCCGTCTGCCGCGGCGTATGTGCTGATCCATGATGGTCCTCAAGCTCACCTGGGCTGCGATTGTGGTACTGGCCGCAGCTGCCTGCGCCGGGGGCAACCCACCAGAAACGGAACCAGTTGATACTGCTGGTCTGGCCACGCTGATGGAAGACCGCGCCTTCCACCAGACGCTTGGCACCGACGAATTCGTCATCCTACGCCAGTTTCCGTACCGGGTTGTGATCGAGACGCGGGACGGGCGTCAACGCATTTGGGACCTGGTGTACGTGGTGGATCACGGCTGGCGGCTTCGAGACGAAGCTGAGCTTTTTGAGCTGATCCTCGGGCGAGGCTATGCGCCCGTCGCCGGCCCGGCGGCCCCCGCGCCCTGAACGCCCGGTCGGCGGACCGCCAACGCCAACATCAGGCGTGAATAGCAAGAAGATACCGTGAATGAGAAAGGACATGAAGCGGAGGAGAGTTTGGTCATCTTCGTGACTTCATGTAATTAGTTCTTGCTGACCGCTGACCACTGACCGCCGACCGCTGACCGCTGACTGCGCTCCGTTCTCCCAAATCCCCAATCCCTACTCCCCAATCCCCAATCCCCAATCCTCCTCCGCTTGCTCCCCTGTGACCGAAAGACGATAATCAACTTGATATCGTTGACCGGGAGCCCCACCATGGCCAAGCGTCCATCTCCAGCGCAACGTCCGTCATTGCAGGAAGTCCTGGCCTTCCCTTTCCAGGGGGATGACTGGCAGGGCAAATTCGGCATAGGGATTGGCCTGCTT
>Ga0302046_10005027_pt1 | contig 11692 bp, 6 predicted proteins | sample RVTome_11_FD_200261 | JGI IMG/M metagenome (GOLD analysis project Ga0302046, IMG submission 200261) | Soil microbial communities from uranium-contaminated site in the Upper Colorado River Basin, Wyoming, United States - RVT147D111 (version 2) ... | reverse complement strand
AGCACAGCCGGATACTTCGTGCCAGGCTTGATATTGTGATACGGCGAGTAAGCGAGCAATACCTTGAATTCCTCCGGATCGTCCGAGGAACCGTAATCGTCGACCCAGAAACGTCCCGCCGTGAACTGCTGAAAGCGCAGCATGTCCATGACGCCAACCGCCGGTATGGCAGCGCCGAAAAGTTCCGGCTTCTGGTTTACCACGGCAGCGACCAGGAGCCCGCCGTTGCTGCCGCCGAAAATCGCGAGCTTTGCCGGCCGGGTATAATTTTCCCTGATCAGGAACTCCGCCGCGGCTATGAAATCATCGAATACATTCTGCTTTTGCAATTTGGTGCCGGCCTGGTGCCACGCCTCCCCGTATTCACCGCCGCCGCGGAGGTTGGCCACGGCATACACGCCGCCCATTTCCATCCAGGCGAGTTTCGTAATGCCGAACGTCGGCGTCTCCGAGATGTTGAATCCGCCGTAGCCGTACAACAGCGTCGGCCGATTGCCATCGGCGATGACATCGTTGCGATGCGCAATGAACATTGGCACTCGTTGGCCGTCCTTCGAGTTATAAAACACCTGTTCGACCGTGTAATCGTCGCTGTCGAAATCCATGACGGACTTCTTGAATACCTCCATCTTTCCCGTAGCCACGTCCAGGCGATTGATGGTCGGCGGCGTATCGAAGCTCTCGTACTGGAAGAAAGTCTCCGTATCGTCCACCTTGCCGCCGAAGCCCGAGGCGCTGCCGATGCCGGGCAGATCGACCGAGCCGACCAGCGCGCCTGTCAGGTCGTAAATGCGTACCAGTGACCAGGCGTCCTGCATGTACTGCGCAATAACGCGGTTTCCAATCAGGCTCGCCTTTGACAGCACGTCCTCGGCCTGTGGAATCACTTCGCGCCAGTTCTCGGGATCTTCCAGGTCGATGGCGATCAGCCGGCCGCGCGGCGCATCCTTGTTGCTGCGGAAATACAATTCGCTGCCGATGCTGCCGGCAAGGGTGTAATCGTAGTCGAACCCCTCGATCAGCATCACCGGCTCCGAGCCTTCGGTCTTCAAATCCTTGACGATGATCTGGTAGCGATCGTCGGTGCCCGTCGCAACCGTAATGACCAGCCACGCACCGTCCTCCGTTACCTGCGCACCGTACAGCCAGTCGGCGTGCTCCGGCCGCAGGTACACCAGGGTGTCCTTCTCCTGCGGATCGCCGACGCGGTGAAAATACACGGCATGGTTCTTGTTAAGCGACTGGAATTTGTCTTCGTCGACGGTTTCGGGAAAACGGCTGTAGTAGAAGCCGGAACTGTCGCCGGCCCACGAAAGGCCGGTGTACTTCAGCCATTCGACCTTGTCCTCCAGTACCGTCTCGGTGTCGAGACTCATGACCCGGGCCGTGCGCCAGTCCGATCCGGCATCCTGCACGAGGTAGGCGAAGTGGCGGCCGTCCGGGCTCGGGTGATAACTGGCGAGTGCCACGGTGCCGTCCGCCGACCAGGTGTTCGGATCGATCAGCAGGCGCGGCTCATCGTTCAGCGTCGCCTGCACGTGAATCACATACTGGTTTTGCAGCCCGTCGTTGTAACTGTAGAAATAGCGCCCGCCTTCCTTGACCGGCAAACCGAAGCGCTCGTAATTCCACAGGGCCTCGAGTCGCGCGCGAATCGCTTCGCGCTCCCCGATGCTGCCGAGATAGGCAAAGGTCGTTTCGTTCTGTTTGTCGACCCACTGTTTTACCGCTTCGCTCTCGCGGACGTCGTCCTCGAGCCAGCGGTAGGGATCGGCCACCGTGGTGCCGTGGTAGGTGTCGGTATGATCGCTTTTCACGGTCGCAGGATACTGGATAGTGGTGGAGCCAGTGTCTTTGTTGCCGCACGCCGCCAGGGTCAGTATGGCCAGAATCGCAATCGAATATTGCCGCATCGGGATTTCCTTCGTGTACACATCGGCGTGACGCCGCAGGATGCACCACGCGATCGGGAGTTCCGTAGCGGATTATAGCGATTCGGTTCCGCGAAGGGTTATGCGGAGCCGTGAACTGCCTCAATCGAACTGTTGCACGTAGCGATCGAGGCCCTCGCAGGCCAGTTTGACCAGCTCCGGGTGGACGCTGGCGGGCCGGAAGTCGATCCATTTGCCGAGCGATCGCGGGTTCAGCACCCAGACACCGGAGGTTTTCGGCACTTCGCTGTCGCGGATATGCCAGCCGGGAAACAGCAATATGGGCCGCACGCTGAAATTGCGCCCGGTATGCTCTTTCAGCAGTCGTTCGAGTTGCTCGGCCTGTGCCTGCACCGCGGTAACGGGCGCTTTATCCGGCGGCCCGTCATTAATCGAGATGCCGCTGCTATCGAACTCGACGATGCAGTCGCCTTCCGACGGCCTGCGCCGCAGGATCTTGCTGACGAGAAAAATGCCCTGCGTGCACACGATGACGTGGTCGAAGTTGCCGCTGTCACCTGGAATGTTGTCGTAAATGCGGTAACTCTTGATACGCAGCCAGTCGAGGTAGGCACTCAACGGTAGCTCGCTTTCCAAAGTTCTGCGCCGATGGCGAACGCGGCGCCGCCTCAGGTACTGGCGAAACTGGTGCAGCACGTTGTAGCTCGGCGTGGTTTTGGTATTCGGGATCAAGAGGCAGGCCTCATCTCACCGACAAGAAAGGGCAGCGTAATGAGACCTTTGACGCGATAACAGAACCTGCGTCACATCGACGGAAAGTCCTGAATTAAGTTCAATTGACACCGTCGGGACTGACCGGTAACGGTTGCGGCGGCGCGTCCCCTTCGATGACCTGGAACGATACGTCGCCCACCACCAGGGTCGAAAATCGTGGTTTGCGCAGAGTGATCTCACCGTTCCTGATTGCATCGACGAGTTCTGAACCCGTTGGCGGTCCGATGCGGTGCGCCAGTCGCACGCTCGACCAGTTTCTATTCTCCTGGTAATAAATACCAGCGTGATAAATATAACCGTCCTGTATCTGTATCAGTGCGTATTCGTACTCGCCGTCCGCATCCAGGTCCGTGCGGATCATGACTGGTTGCGCCGCATGATAAAGAGTGTACGACTCCATCGCGATTTTCTGCCGAACGCCCTCGGGCACCTCGAATCCGGCCGGCCGGTAACTCATGTTTTTCCACATTTCATCCGCGGACATCGCCGTTATCCCTGCCGCGATTGGCGCCGGGTTGGTGATCTTCTCGAGCAATTCCGCGTCGCTGTCGCCCAACTGCACTTTCATTGCCTCCAGTGCCAGGTAGCCAGGCCGCGCCAGCTCATTGTGCGCATACCAGAAGTCGAACTCCGCCAGCGTGATTTCACCGGACTCGACGCGCTGTAACTGGCTCGCAATGGAAATCTTGCGAAAATCGAGGAGCGGGCTGTTCACCAGCAACATCAGGGCGAGGATCACGAGGCCCATGCCGGTGTTCACGCGCGCCAGCTCTTCAGTCCATGCGTCGTGGCGACGCACGATACCGGTCACGTATCCCACAGCAAACAGCGACAGCACCAGCCAGACGACAAATGCCCAGCATCGCGCAACGGTCCAGCCGTACTCGTCCAGCCGCAGCCAGAGGCCGTAGAAACTGATCAGGGAAATCAGTGGAAGCGTGACCAGGCCGGCGTATATGCAGCGGTGCAGGAACAGCGAGTACGGTTTTTCGCCGCGCCCGTCCTGGTAAACGGCATTGGTAAAGAACAACAGGACCGCAAGCAGCCACAATAACAGCGCCGTGCCATGCCCGGTCGACCACAGTGCATCGAGTCCGACGATCGGCAGTGTCAGCAGGAACAGGACTGCAACGACTATGACCAGGGGCAGCAGCAGCCTGATCAAGCCGGCAAGGAGCCGTGTGATACTGTCGATGACCTGGATCAGGTTGCGAAAAATGCCGATCGCCACTCCGAGAGATACCGCAAGCACGGGAACGTGGAACCAGTCTTCCCGGAACAGTTCGTGAAAGAAGTCGACTTCGATTGCACGAAACAATTCGGCCCACAGCATCAGGATCAGCCAGAACACGACGACGAACAGCGCGGACAGCGCAAACGTCAGCGCGTTGCGCCACGAATAGCTGAACAGACCTTCATACGACATCGGCCGCTGCGTTGCGCGCTGCTGCAGGTACATCAGCGCTTTGAATGAGGCGAGTCCCGTGCTGGCGGCAAATACAAAGATCAGGGCATGGATCGGGAACTCACCCTGTGGTTCGGCCTGCCAGCCGGTGTAGATGGCGAGCACAGCCAGAACCGCGCCGAAAGCAGCGATGAGCAAGGACGTGCGCCGCCGTGTGGCATTCTCGAGCGACAGCAGGAACAGGATCGGTACGGTTACCGCAATCGTCCACAACGGAAAAGCCCACATCGGCGATTCGCTGGGCCAGGTGCCGTTCTCTACTGAACGGTATAGAAACAGGAGTGCCAGACCCTGTGCGAGCGCGACCAGGAGCATGGTTTTTCGTGGCAATCCCGTGGATTCGTTTATCATTGCGGCTCCAATAATCGGCCACTCGCGTGGCCCGGCGCCGATTTTGACACAACCGGCTGGATTGTGGTCTGACCCCGAATTTGTCCAGGAGGAAGCGCGATGTTGCAGCGGCTCGACGTCAAACTGGTGTTGGCAGCCGTGTCGGGTGCGCTGGTCGGATTGATTGCCATGCAGGATGGAGACGAAATTGGGTGGCTCGCCTCGTTTTTCTACTTCTACGGTGTGTCCGGGGCCCTGTTCGCGATTTCGATCCTGTGGCCCTACCTTCAGGGCGACGATCGTTTCCTGCCAAAAGCTTTTGCCCTGGTGGGCGCCAGCGTGCTGAGCTTCTGGCTCGCGTTGCACACTCCGGACCACATTCCCGGCATACCGGCTTTCAGTTCTTCGGGGGCGACGCAGTTCATCCTCGCCAGTATCATCGGCACCGGCGTTGTCTTCGCTGCTGCAAAATTCGTCGTTCCCTTCAACTGGTCCAAACGCTGTCTGGCAATCGGCCTGATTGCGGCGATCGTCGGCGGATGGGCATTCGATGCGTTGATGAATACGCCGGTACTCGATATAACGGCAAGCTTCATCGCCTGGCATTGCATCGTGTGCGCCGCCTTGCACTTCGGCACAGGTCGCGTGGGAGTACCGGTTCATGCGTAATGCGGTAATCGCGGCACTAGTCAGCGGCATCCTGCTGCTCTCCGCATCATCGGCTATGGCGGTGGACGCGGCGTCACCACCGCAATACGGTGTCGTCATCCGCGATGCCTCGCTTCCCATGCCCGATGGCGTGATGCTCGCGGCCGACCTGTACATGCCGACCGGCGGCACGGCCGACGAACGGTTTCCGGTGCTGCTGGAATACCTGCCCTATCGCAAGGACGAATCGCGCGGGCGAAACTTTGCGCATTTTTCCTACTTTGTCGAGCGTGGCTACGTGGTCGCACGGGTCGATATACGCGGCACCGGCAACAGCGAAGGTCGCGTAATTCCTTACGAATACTCGGCCATCGAACAGGAGGATGGCGAGGTCGTCATCGACTGGTTATCGAAGGCCGACTGGTCAAACGGCAATATCGGCATGTTCGGCATTTCCTGGGGAGGTTTCAACGCGATCCAGATGGCGGTGCGCAACCCCCCTGCACTGAAAGCGATCATCGCCGTGGATGCGACCGAGGACCTGTACCAGGACGACGTGCATTACATGGACGGCATCATGCACCTCGATTCCTGGGAAATGAGCATGGATCTCGAGAACGCACGGCCCGGTGCACCGGACTATGTGATCGACGACGACAACTTCCGCAATCGCTTCGACACCGAACCGTGGATGCTGACCTACAAAAAGCAGCAACGCGACGGCGCGTTCTGGGACCGAGCCTCGGCGCGCGACAAGTACGACAGGATTCGCATTCCGAGCTTACACATCGGCGGCTGGTACGACGGATACCGCGACAGCCTGCCGCGGATGCTCGCAAACGTGACAGCACCGGTCAAAGCGATGATCGGGCCGTGGTCGCATGCCTGGCCGAACGAGCCCTACCCGAATCCCGGCATGGAATGGCGCCACGAAGCGGTGCGCTGGTTCGACCAGTTCCTGAAAGGGAAGAACACCGGCATTCTCGATGAACCGCGTTTTGCCGTTTACGTCCGCGAGTGGCATCCGCCCGGCCCTTACCTCGAGTACGCGCCCGGCTACTGGCGCTGGGAAGACGGCTGGCCGATCGAGCGTATAAAAGATCAGCGCTTGTACCCGCAGGACAACCACACGCTGTCGGAAAAAACAGCAAGCAACACCGTGCACCAATTGAAGTACACGCCATCGATCGGCATCGAAGCCGGTGGACCGGTGATGTGGTGGGGCGATGTCGCGCACGATCAGCGGCCGACCGATGCGTACAGCCTGGTGTACGACTCCGATCCTTTGCAGAAAGACACCGAGATACTCGGCCTGCCGAAAGCCGTGCTGAAAGTGGCTGCGGACGCGAAGCGCGCCAACTGGTTCGTGCGTCTTTCCGATGTCGCGCCGGACGGCACAGTCACGCAGGTGGCCGGTGCCGGTTTCAACGGCACACACCGCAATTCCGCGCGCGTACCCGAGGATCTCGTGCCCGGCGAAACGTTCGATCTCGAGATCGAAATGCATTTCACCTCCTGGGTGTTTCCGCAAGGGCATCGCATCCGTTTCGCCATTGCAAATGCGCAATGGCCGATGCTCTGGCCGACGCCGTACCCGATGTCGAGCTCGCTGCAACTCGGCGGCAAGAATGGCTCGCATGTCGTGTTGCCGGTGGTGCCACCAGGAAAAAGGCCGGCGCCTGTGTTCCTGCCGCCGGTGGCAAGTCCCGACATGCCGGGTTACGAGTCGCTGGATTCGGGCACCAGTTCCGGCTACGGCGAAGTGTCCTCTGTCGATCGCAATCCGCAGACCGGTGAGGTTACTGTCACCGCTACCAACACGGGTGCAACCCGCTATCCCTGGGGCACGGAAACGTACCGTGAATCCATCGAGCACAAGACCTCCGATGCGCATCCGGAAGATACCTCGATGACCGGCAGGCACCGGCTCGAAGTGACACTGCCGGAGCGCGTGCTGCTGTGGGAAGCGGAACTCGCCTTTCGCAGTGATCTCGACAATTTCCATTATCACTATGTCCGACGCGTGAGCGAAAACGGCAAAGTCATTCGTGAGAAGAGCTGGGACGAAATCATTCCGCGTGACTATCAATAGTCCAAGGGCCGCGCCATGCCTGAGTTCAAGATTGCGAATATCGGCAAATACAAACTGACCGCCGTGGCGGACACGCCCGACTTCCGTGATTGGACCTACCAGCCGGCGCTGTTGAAGCTCGCGAAAAAGATCGACCGCCCTGCCCGCCTGAGGATCCTCGACCAGGGCGAGGAAGGCTCTTGCACCGGTTTCGCCCTGGCCGCCGTTATCAACCTGCTGCGCCAGCGCAGTGGACACGCGGGTTCGGTCAGCGCACGCATGCTCTACGAAATGGCCAAACGCCACGACGAGTGGCCGGGATTCAAGTACGAAGGCTCGAGTTGCCGCGGCGCGATCAAGGGCTGGTACAACATGGGCGTGTGCCTCGACGCGAAATGGCCCTATGTCGAGGGCGAACCCGGTTTCCTGACCGTACCCGCGGCCAAGGACGCCCGCAACAACACGCTCGGTGCTTACTACCGACTCGGAACGCGCATCTCGGACCTTCATGCGGCGCTGAACGAGACCGGCGTGATCTTTTGTTCCGCGGACATCCATGCAGGCTGGGAGAGACCGAAGCGCGGCATCATTCCTTTCGAGGGCAAGTCGCTTGGCGGTCACGCTTTTGCCGTCGTCGGTTACGACAAGCGGGGCTTCTGGGTACAGAACAGCTGGACTCGCGAGTGGGGACAGAACGGCATCGCACTCTGGTTGTACGAGGACTGGCAGCAGAATATTTCGGACGCCTGGGTGCTGCGGCTGGCCGTGCCGACGCCGCAGGTCTGGCATCTGCCCAAGGAAGGCGGATCGGACGCCGGGCGCGCCGAGGGCCTGTTCCGCAAGACGCCGACACGCGCCGAAATTGCCGGGCACTTCGTGCACATCGACGATGGCTACTACCACGATTACGGCCGTTACTGGAGCAACGCGGCCGATGTCCGGCAGACGGCCGAACTGGTCGCTGCCAGTGACAAGTACGACCACCTTCTTTTTTATGCGCACGGCGGGCTGAACAGCATCGAGGACTCCGCACGGCGTATCTCGGCGATGAAAGAAACGTTCAAGGCGAATCGCGTCTACCCGTTTCATTTCATGTACGACACCGGCCTCCTCGAGGAACTGAAGGACGTGCTGGCCGGGCGCCACAAGGATGTAAAGGAGCGCGCCGGCGGCCTTGCCGACTGGACCGATCGCCTGATCGAACGCAGCACGCAGAAAGCCGGCCGTGCGTTGTGGCGGCAGATGAAACTCGGCGCTGAGCGGCCGTTTCGCGAAGGCGGCGCCGGACTGTCCGTGCTGCAGGAGTTCGTGCAGGCGTTTGGCCGCAACAATCGACCCCTGTCCGTCCATGTCGTTGGCCACAGCACCGGGGCTATACTGCATGCGTACCTGCTTGAAGCCCTGGCGAAACTTTCACCGCAACAACGCGTGGCAAGCGCAAGCCTGCTGGCGCCTGCCGCAACGGTCGATTTGTTCCATAAATTCTACTGGCCATTGCTCAAGTCGAAGAAATCCGTTGCCGGCATCAACCGCATGGATATCTACAACCTGTCGGACAAGCTCGAGTACGATGACCATGTCATCGGCATCTATCGCAAGTCCCTGCTGTACCTGGTGAGCCGTTCGTTCGAAGAGGATCCGCGGCCAGCAGGGATTCTGGGTATGGAAACTTACAGCAAGTCGCTGGCCGCGAGGCGGGCAAATCTTACCGTGCACCTGAGTCACGGCCGCCTGGCGCGATCGAAGTCGTCGGCCAGTGAATCGCACGGCGGCTTCGATAACGACCCGCTGACGATGAACGCCGTGCTGGCGCGTGTGCTCGGCAGGAAACTGCGACAGCCCTTCGAACACGAATCCCTGCGGTACTGAATCCACCCCCGTTCTCGCAACGGGGAACGAAGAATCCTCATAAGCCGTTGATTCGCTTAGGACCGTCTATTGATGGCAGGGCCATTGGAGTAGTATCGACAGGGTTCCTCGAGCGCAAGAGCAAAAGGGCCAGTCGGCCAATGACTGACGACAACAACAGGCAGGGCGAGTCAACCGCGCATCAAGCTCCGGTCACTGAGAAGTCCGATTACCGGTCTTTCATCGAGGAATTGCGGCGCCGTCGCGTTATACGCGTCGGACTCGTGTACCTCATTGTCGCCTGGCTCATTATCCAGGTAGCCCAGACGACCTTCCCGGCGCTGCTGCTGCCGTCCTGGTCCGTCACGCTGGTCGTTACCATGCTGATTCTCGGCTTCCCGCTTGCGCTGGTCCTGTCCTGGGCATACCAGGTCGAGGCGCACGGTGCCGACCACAGCGCGACGACCATCCACTACATCGTCGACAGAAACCGCAAGATCGATTTCATTGTTATCGCTGCACTTGTCGCCATCATCGCGATCCTGACTTATCAACGATTTGCCGACGACGAAAAGACCGCTGCCGACGCTACCGATACGGCCATGCTCAACGACATCGAACCCGCTCGCCCGTCGATCGCGGTGCTGCCCTTTGTCAACATGAGTGACGATCCACAGAATGCCTATTTCAGCGACGGCCTTACCGATGAGATTCTCAATCTGCTGGTGCGCATGCGCGTGTTTGACGTTGCGGCCAGGACTTCCTCCTTCTATTTCAAGGGAAAGGACGTCGACATCAAGGCGGTTGCCGAACATCTCGGTGTCACAAACATACTCGAAGGCAGCGTGAGGCGTGAAGGCGACAGAATTCGCGTTACGGCGCAGCTCATCAACGCGGCCACCGGATTTCACCTGTGGTCGGATACTTATAACCGCGAAATGCAGGATATCTTCAATATTCAGGACGACATCGCACGACAGGTTGTCGACGTCCTGGAAGCCGTCCTGACCAGCGACTCCAGAGCGATACTCGACCGGGCACCGACTTCGAGCGTCGACGCCTACGAATACTATTTGCAGGGACGCAACTACCTGCGTGGCGAGCACAGCGAAACCCGTCTGCAAAGCGCGTTGTCACTTTTCGAGCGCGCCATCGACCTGGATCCCGAATTCGCCGAAGCGCATGCCGGTATGTGCGATACGTATCTCGCTTTCTACCGCCGCAGCCGCTCGACCGAATTCTTCGAGTATGCCGAGCGTGCCTGTCACCGCGGATTGACGCTGGATAACGATGCCGGGGATGTCTACGTCGCACTCGGCAACCTGTATCGGTATTCCGGCCAGTATCAGAAAGCTCTGACGCAGTACCGCAAGACAACGGACCTTAACGACAACGATATCGATGCCTACCTTGGCATTGCGGAATCCTACCGGGAACAGAACCTGCTCGAGGAGGCGGAAAGCAACTACCAGCGTGTCATCGACATCCAGCCCGGTTACTGGCGCGGCTATTCGGAGATGGGCAGTTTTCTTTACTATGCCGGCCGTCTGGACGAAGCCGTCCAGTTCTACAGGAAAGCAGTCAACCTGGCACCAGATAATGCAACCGGCTACCTGAATCTTGGCGCAAGCTATTACCTGATGGGGGACCTGGAGAATGCGGCGACGGCCTGGACCCGCTCACTGGAACTCGAACCGTCGCCCAGCGCATACATGAACGTGGGTTCCAGCTATTTTTTCCTGGGTCGTTTCGACGAGGCGGCCGAAATGTACACACAGGCAAGTGAACTGAGTCCGAATGATTTTGAAATCTGGGGTTCACTCGGTGACGCTCTGAGTCACGTGCAATCCGGCCACGCCGCCGCAAGCGAAGCCTATGCCAAAGCGGTCGAGCTTGGCGATGCGATGTTACGGATCAACGCTTCGGACGCCCAAACCATGGCCTTGCTGTCACAGTACCATGCAAAACTCGGCAATACGGAACGGGCGATGTTGCTCGTCGAACAGGCGGAGTCATTGCAACCGCAGAATATGTACGTGCACTATTTTGCGGCAATTACGCACGCGAGCGCCGGTAATATCGACGCCGCTTTGGCGGCCATCGCGGAAGCCGTGGAGCTGGGATACCCGGTAACACTGCTCGAAATGGATGCCGGGCTGTCGAACCTGGCCGGGGAACCACGCTTCAGGGACATTGTTTCCCAGAGCGTTGAGTAAATGAACTGCGCGTATCCAAAAACACTAACCGGGAGAGCGTAATGAGCGAAGAAAAACACCGAGCCTTTTCCTCAACGGGCTTGACGGTCCTGCTGTTGCTTGCAAGTGTCACGATCCTTTCGGCCTGCGCCATGGACGCGGCGACAATTGCCAAAGGCGACCGGGGTAAGCCGGTCATCCTCGCAGTGACCTGGAAAGCAGACGATACCTGCAAGGTTGACGATATCGTGCCTGACGCGAATCTCTGCGAGGAATCCCATCCCGAGTTCTGCATGCCCCGGAGCAAATGGGTACAATGGCAGAGCATGCCGCCCAAGAAGTACAGAGTATATTTTTCGCCGTTCAATACGGGATCGTTCAATGCGGGAAATGGCGGCAAGGCCAAGGGAAAGATCGACGATAACGCGCCGTACGCGCTTTACAAGTACTCGATCGTCGCCGACGGCTG
>Ga0302046_10005026_pt1 | contig 11693 bp, 16 predicted proteins | sample RVTome_11_FD_200261 | JGI IMG/M metagenome (GOLD analysis project Ga0302046, IMG submission 200261) | Soil microbial communities from uranium-contaminated site in the Upper Colorado River Basin, Wyoming, United States - RVT147D111 (version 2) ... | reverse complement strand
TAGCGGATGACGGCGCCGCCGCTCCGGTCATCGGGGACGAAGCGATCTCGTGCCGGCATCTCGAGATTGGTGACCATGGCCGAGTCGAGCACCGCGTCCTCGGCCACCAGGTCGTTGAAGTAGAGCACCGCTCCCACGACCGCGTACACCTCATGATCCGTCATGGTGCCCGGGACATCGAACGGCATCGCCTTGCGGACGTAGTCGAACAGGGTGGTGGCGTACGGCCAGTAGCTCCCCACCGTGGAGCGGGCGCTCGCATCGGTGGCGAACGGGAACGAGTCCCCGGGGATCCGGCCCGCGAGCTGGTCGTTCGGGCCGCCGGTTCCGTCGGCGCCGTGGCACGCGGCACACTTCGCCGCGTAGAGGGCGAGCCCTTCGCGCACCGACCCCCTCCCCGCGGGCAGCCCGGCTCCGTCCGGTCCCACGTCCCGGTCCCAGGCCGCGATCTGCTCCGCCGTCGGCGGACGGCCGAACCCGAACGGCTCCGGGGCCGCCGCCATCGCGCCGCCCGGGGTCGTCGTGGCCCGCACGGCAGCTCCTCCCACCGGGTCGTCGCCGGGCCCGCCGTCGGAGGCCTCCCCACACGCGACCCCGAGCATGAGCCCGGAAAGGGCGGCGGCGCCCACGAGCCTTCGGAGCCAGCTCATGCGGGCAGGAACTCCACCGTACCGTCCGACGCGACGCTCCAACCCCGGATGCCGTTGTAGTGGTACCGGGACCGGGGGCCACGCGCGGCGCGGAGCTGGGCGACCGTGGGTTGCACATAGCCCGTGTCGTCGACGGCCCGACTCAGCAAGTGTGCGGGCTCGCCGCGCCACTCCCACCCGTACCGGAAACGGGTCAGCGACTTGGGGAGGACGGGGTCCTGGAGCGCCGCCGCTCCCCAACTCGCCCCGCCGTCCACGCTCACATCGACCCGCGCGATCCGCCCGCGACCCGACCATGCGTATCCCGAGATCTCGAAGAACCCGCGGTCGGGCAGTCGCACCGGATAGGCAGGGTACGTGATGAGCGATTTCGCGTCCATCTCGAACGAGAACATCCGCGCCTTCCCGTCCGGGAGCGGGTCGGTGTACTTCGATGTCTCGTCCCGCATCATGAACGGTCGGTCGGCGAGCTCGAGCCGCCGAACCCATTTCACGTTCGCGTTCCCCTCCCACCCGGGGAGGAGCAGGCGGGCGGGATAACCCTGTTCCGGCCGGATCGCCTCCCCGTTCTGCGCGTAAGCGATCAGCGCATCATCCCAGGCCTTCTCGACCGGGATCGACCGGCTCATCATCGCTGCATCGGAGCCCTCGGCCAGAAACCAGCTCGCCCCGTCGTGGGCGCCCACCTCCGCGAAAAGGGTAGCGAGCGAAACGCCGGTCCATTCGCTGCCGCTGAGCAGCCCGTCGATCTGCTGCGGGGTCTGACGTGGAGGGGCCGGGTCCCCGTAGTAGGCGGACCCTCCGTTGCCGGAGCATTCGAGAAAACAGACTCGCGTCACGGCGGGAAAGCGCTTGAGCTCCTCGAGCGTGAACACGAGCGGCCGGTCGACCATCCCGTGGATGAGCAGCCGGTAGGTGGCCGGGTCGATCTGCGGAATCCCGTGATGGTGGCGCTCGAAGTGGAGATCGGAAGGCGTGAGCACGCCATGGAGATCCTGGAGCGGCGTTCGGGTGACCCCGCCGAGCGAGTTCGAGATCAGCTTCTCCGGCGACTCGTGGAGCGATCGCGAGCCCACCGCTCCGGGTCTCGCGCCCGGGGTCTTCGTGGGGTCGGCCTGCTGGACCCCGGCTGCCGGAGAAGCCTTGAGCACCGCAGCCGTGAGTGCGCTCCCGGCCATCGCCGCGGCGCCGGCCACCAGGGCGCGGCGGGTCACCGCCCGTAGTGCGCCGCCCTCTTCGGGCTGGGGCGTGCCCCCGTCCGTCGCCTCGCTCACCTCGTCATGCTCCGTCACCGGAGTCCTCCAGCCTTAACGGCTCCTCGCGCGCCACTCCGCGAGCACCTCGGCCTCCCGCTCGGCCGACAGCCCCGCGCTCAGCTGTGCCTGGCGCTCCGGGGGGCGTGAGAAGTGGAACTCGAGCGTGGCCGCCGTGGTGTCCGCGAGCGACCGGTACGTGAGCCCGTGCGCGACCTCGTTCGACAGATCGAACCGCGCGAACCCCTCGACGCCCTGGGTCGGCGGCCGCCACACGGGCATCTCGGCGTACGGACGTACGCGGCGCTCGAGCAGGAACTCCCTGTCGACCCAGGTGAACGTGGTCTCCGCCGTGGTGACCGCGCGGATGCCGTACAGGAGCTCGGCCATGGGCCGCGGGGTCGCGGGGCCGACCAGATTGAACTGGCCCGCGTGCCCCTCGGTCGCCGAGAGTGCCATGAAGTCGCCGAGATCGCGCACGTCGATGATCTGCACCGGATCGGTCCCATCGCCGGGCGCGAGCACCTCGCCGCCCCGCTGGATCCGCGCCGGCCAGTACGTGAATCGATCCGTCGGGTCGTCCGGTCCGATGATCAGGCCGGGGCGGAAGATCGCGTAACGGTCGCCGAACACGCGCATCAACTCGCGCTCGGACTCGGCCTTGGCGAGCCCGTAGGGAAGGTCGGTGATGTCGGCGGTGGCGCGGTCGACGCCGGCTGTCTCGAACGTGAACGTCGGCTCGGCCGCGGTCATCGGTACCGTCGAATAGCTGGCGTACGCCGACCGGGAGGAGACGTAGTAGTAGAGCTCCACCGAGTCCCTGAGGAGCTCCGCGCTCAGCGTGACCCAGTCCGGGCGCGAAGTCGAGTTGTCGATCACGACGTCCCAGGAGCGGCCTTCGAGCGAATCGAGATCGCCGTTCCGGTCCCCCTGCAGCCTCTCGACGCCCGGGAACATGTCGGGGTTGGTCTGGCCCCGGTTGAACATCGTCACCTCGTGACCCGCGGCGAGCGCCGAACGGATCTGGTAGGGGCCGATGAAGCCGGTTCCGCCGAGGACGAGGACTCTCTTCGCTCTCGAGGCCACGACACGGCTGCCGCCGATCGCGGCCGCGGGCCGCGGCTCGTCGGCGCGCAGCGTCGAGCGGGTGCCCAGCCCCAGCCCGAGCGCCGCTCCGGCCGCGCCGGACATTCGAAGGAATCCCCTGCGGTCCGTCGACATCGCGTTCGCCTCCGCGTCTTCGCGTCATACCCGCTGTCGGACCGGAAGAAGATCCGACAGCTTCCGACTCGCGTCCAGACCTGGGGTGCGGAACCGCGGACCGTGCCCCCGGGCGGCCGCTAGCTGACGGTCGATCGGCTCCGGGTCACCCCGATCCGCCGAGCAGCTCGAACAGACGGATCACGCCGATCGGTGCGACCCCGGGTCCGGTGATGCCGCCGAAGTGCTCGGCGTGAGCGGACATGTCGATCCGCGCGGCGGCGTCCTCGGCGGTCGCGCCCTCGGCGTGCAACGCCCGGGCCTGCGCGAGGAAATCACGGAAGTACTCCTGCAGGTACGTGATCCGCTCGCGGTCCTGGTACGGCAGACCGTGCCCCGGCAGGATCCAATCGAACTCGAGCGACTTGAGGTGCTCGAGCGTGTCGATCCACTCTTCGACGAACCCATCGCCCATGTACGGAACGCCGGCCGTGATCAGGTCACCCGTGATCAGCACGCGATCGTCTGGCAGGTGCACCACGATGTCGCCCTCCGTGTGCCCGCGTCCGAAGAACAGGAACCGGATCTCCCGGTCTCCCCGGTGGAGCGTGAGTCGCTCGGACAGCGTCGTGTTCGGTGGGGTCGGGACGACCTCACGGGTCTGCGCGTAGTAGGTCCTCGTCAACTCGAGGCTCTGCTCCAGCTCCGCCCTCGCCGCCGCATCGGTCACCGTGTCGAGCGTCGCCTCCAGGCGCTCGATGGTGGCCGGCAGCGTCCCCACGAACGACTCGTACGTGCGTCCCGAAACGGATCCTCCCGCGGCGATCACGGCCCTCGTGGCTTCGTGGGAGATGATCTCCACATCCGGCGGAAAGACCTGGTTTCCGTGCGCATGGTCGAAATGCCAGTGCGTGTTCACGACGTATCGAACCGGCTTGTCGGTGATCCGTCTCTGCTCCCCGAGGAGCTGCGTGGCCGCCGCCGGCGTGATGTGGGTGTCGACCAGCATCACCTCGGCGTCGTTGACGATCACGGCCGCGTTGGAGCCGACCGCCAGGCTCCCGACACCGCGCGCGTGGTACACGCCCGGCACGATCTCCGTGAATTCGAACTCGGCCTCACCGGATGCCGCCGGGGCGCCCGCCGTCCCACCCGCCGTCGGGTCGCCCGCCGCCGCGGCGGAGCCTTCGTTCGTCCCGCCCCCCGGAGCGCACGAAAAAAGGGCACACAACGCAACGAATGACACCAACGGAGCTGTGTAACCACGCAAACCAACACACCGCGTCATGAAGAGTGTCTCTCCCGTTCGGATCTTGCTGCACCGGTGGATCGCGCGAGATCTTCATCCCTGTCGTACGTCGGGTGGATACGACCCGTCAACAGAAGGTGCAGGGCGGCGGCGGCGGCGGCGCCTACCGCGGCACAGGGGTTGCGGCCCCCGTCACCATTACCTCGGCGACGACGACGCACGACGAGATCTACGTGACCGACGACGATGGGAAAGAGCATGCCCTGCGGCTCCAGAACTGGGATCTCTCGATCCGCGAAAGCCACAGGGTCACGGCCGTATGGCTGATCAGGAAGGGCAAGAAGTCCGGGGGCTACGTCGCCATCCACAACCATACGCTCGAGCAGACCGACTACGATGAGAAGGGCCTGGCGAAGCTGTACCGCAACCTGTGGATCGCGCTCGGCTCGGTAGCGTTCTTCCTCATTTTTCCGATCATCGGCTGGGGCCTGAAGTTCATTCTCATGGTCGCCGGGCTCGCGTTCTGGTGGTACCAGGGCATCAAGGGCCGGAAGGAGCTGATCGCGAGCGGCAAGTTGGTGTCTCTCGCAGGGGTTCACTGATCTCGTGATCCCCGACGTGGGCGGGGGGCGCCGGTCTCAGGCCTCGATCTCGTGCGCCTCGCCCGCCCCGCGGGGGATCCGGATGCTCTCGACGAGGGCGCCGATGTGCGGCGGTGGCCCGGGGGTGAATCGGGACACCGCGATGGCGACGGCGAAGTTGATCGCCATCCCGACGGCGCCGATCCCCTCCGGGGAAATCCCGAGCCACCAGTTGGCCGCGACGTTGGCGGCCGGGTTCACGAACTTGAAGTAGACGATGTAGGCGGCGGTGAACAGGATCCCCACCGTCATCCCGGCGATCGCGCCCTCGCGGTTCATCCGCTTCGAGAACACACCGAGGATGATTACCGGGAAGAACGACGACGCGGCGAGCCCGAACGCGAACGCCACCACCTCCGCCACGAACCCCGGGGGATTGATGCCGAGATAGCCGGCGATGAGGACCGCGACCGCGGCGCTGAGCCGCGCCGCGACGAGCTCGCCCTTCTCGGTGATCGCGGGTCTGATCCCGCGCTTGAGCAGATCGTGGCTGACCGAAGTCGAGACCACGAGCAGGAGTCCTGCGGCGGTGGAGAGCGCCGCCGCGAGCCCACCGGCCGCCACGAGCCCGATCACCCAGTTCGGAAGCCGCGCGATCTCGGGGCTCGCGAGCACCATGATGTCGCGGTCGATCGTGAGCTCGTTCTCGATCGGCGCGCCGGTGTCGTCGACCGCTCGCGCGCCGACGTATTGAACAATGCCGTCGCCGTTCCGGTCATCGAACGAGATCAGACCGGTCGTCTCCCAGTTCGTGAACCAGTCCGGCATCTCCGCGTAGGGGCGATTCGAGACCGTGTCGATCAGGTTGGTGCGGGCGAAGACCGCCACGGCCGGCGCGGCGGTGTACAGAAGCGCGATGAACACGAGCGCCCACCCCGCGCTCACGCGCGCGTCGCGGACCCTCGGCACCGTGTAGAACCGGATGATGACGTGGGGCAACCCGGCCGTCCCCACCATCAGCGCCGCGGTGATCGCGAGCACGTCGAGCTTCGACTTCAGACCCGACGTGTAGGGGGCGAACCCGAGCTCCGCGTGGAGCCCGTTCAGTCGGTCGAGGAGGAACCTACCGGTCTCCTGGTCGGCGCCGCCGAACCCGAGCTGCGGGATCGGAGTCCCGGCGAGGAGGAGCGACAGAGAGATCGCCGGGACCGTGTAAGCGAAGATGAGCACGCAGTACTGCGCCACCTGCGTGTACGTGATCCCCTTCATGCCGCCGAGCACGGCGTAGAAGAACACGATCCCCATCCCGATCAGCACTCCGAGCTCGATCGGCACTTCGAGGAAGCGGCTGAAGACGATCCCCACCCCGCGCATCTGGCCCGCGACGTAGGTGAACGACACGAAGATCGCGCATACGACTGCGACGCGGCGAGCCGCGCCGGAGTAGTAGCGGTCTCCGACGAAGTCCGGGACGGTGTAGGCCCCGAACTTTCTCAGATACGGGGCGAGGAGCAGGGCCAGAAGCACGTACCCGCCCGTCCAGCCCATGAGATACACGGAGCCGTCGTAGCCCAGGAACGAGATCAGACCCGCCATCGAAAGGAACGACGCGGCCGACATCCAGTCAGCGGCCGTGGCCATGCCGTTCGCGATGGGGTGGACGCCCTTGCCGGCGACGTAGAACTCGCTCGTCGAGGTGGCGCGGGACAGGATCGCGATCCCGATGTAGAGAGCGAACGAGAGCGCGACGAGGGTGAACGTCCACGCCGTGAGGGTCACTCGTCTTCCCCTTCATCGACGTCGAACTCGCGGTCGAGGCGGTTCATGAGGAAGACGTAGACGAATATCAGGACGACGAAGACGTAGATCGAGCCCTGCTGCGCGAACCAGAACCCGAGCGGGAACCCCGTTCCCGGGATCCGGATGGAATCCAGCCGCTCCGCGAACAGGATCCCCGCCCCATACGAGACGAGGAACCAGACCCCGAGGAGCCAGCCGAGGTAACGGAGGTTGCGGCGCCAGTACGCTTTCGCGTCTCCCGCTCCGCCGGCTTTCGTGCTCCCGGGAGGACCGCTCATGCGGGGCTCACGGCGGTGCGGGGATCGCCGCGAGCACCTCCGCCGGCTCGGGGCGGACGTGGTAGTCGGGATCGACCGCCGCGTATGCGATCGTCCCGTCGGTCGCAATGACGAACGTCGCGGGCATGGCGAGCTCCCACGACTCGTCCCCGTTGAACCGCGCCAGATCGATCTCGAACGGGTCCAGGTAGAGCACCCGCAGATAGTCCGGGAGACGGAAGGTCAGCCCGTAGGTCCGGGCGACGGCATTCCCGAGGTCGAGCAGGATGTCGAACTCGATCCCGTCCTCATCGGCCCACAGGCGAGCAAAATCGCCCAGCTGTGGTGTCAGGGCCAGCAGCGTGGCTCCTCGGCCGCGGACATCGTCGTGGGCCTGTTGCAGAGCAGCCTGCTCCGCGCGACAGTAGGGTCACCAGCGCCCACGGAAGAAGCTCAGAACGACGGGCCCCCGCGAGAGCAGCGGGCCGAGCCGCACGGTCTCGTTCGCGAGGTTCGGCCGCGCGAACCTCGGCGCCCGCTCGCCCACCTTCACGACTCGGTCGAGGACGCCGGAGGCGCGGAGCTCGTCGGTGGCGCGCGTCATGAGCGCGGTCGCTTCGGGTGGGCGCTTGGCCTCCCGTTCGGCGCGCATCTCGGCCAGGGTGCGGCTCAGCGGTCCCATCGGTCTCTCCTGCTCGGTTTGAGCGTGGTCCGGCGCTCCCGGGGAGGCGGGCGATGATAGTGCGGGACACGCGCGCGGCTCGCCACCACCGGTCACCCGGCCGTCTTCCACCGATACCGATCGAGCGAGATCCGTCCGTCGGCGTCGGGCCTGATGCCCTCCGCGAGCAGGCGCTCACGCTGGAGGTCCTCGTAGAACGGATCGGAGCGCCCGCTGATCTCGCCGCGGACGTTGATGACCCGGTGCCACGGGAGGTCGTCGTCATCGCAGGCGCTGAGCGCGTATCCGACCATTCTCGCGTGCCGCCCGAGCCCCGCGAGGGCGGCCACCTGCCCGTAGGTGGCCACCCGGCCCGGGGGGATACGCCGGACCACGCGGTACACGATCTCGTATGCTCCCCGGCCCGTGCCCGCGCCGCGCGGCGCGCCGGCCGTCACGACCCGATCAACGGACGGCAATCTCCACCAACCGCGCCTCCGGGCCCGTCTCGTTGATCAGGGAATGACTCGACCCGGCCTCGATCCAGACCCAGGTGCCCGGGTCGAGCAGCAGGGTCTCGCGTCCGCCGACCACCCGGTTGACGGCGGCTCCAGCCGCGAGGACGACCAGCGTGGGGACGTCATGTCGGTGTGCGGCGTCCTCCGCAGCCAACCCCAACATCACCGTTCGCAGATCGAACCAGTCGCCCGTCTCGGGATCACGAAGGCTCTGAACGCCGATGATCCGGAACCCGTCCAGTCCGACGTTCGCGACGCGGTGCGCCTCCGGCCGGGCCGCGTACGTCGTCGTCACCCCACCCGTCCCGACGGCGCACGGCTCGCCGGCCGGGGTCCACCCGGCGCCCCTGACCTGCGTCTTCAATGCCGATCCGGAGATGCACGCATACGCCATGGGTCGGGAGTGGACATGAACGAGCGTCGTGTCCCCGCCGAGGATTCGGATATCCAGCACCTGCGCGAACGCCGTCTCGGAGACCATGCGGTGGTGGGGCTCCTCCTGCACCGGGACCGCCGCCGGAGCCGGCGGGGAGCAGGCGGTGGCCGCTAGCGCCGCGAGCCCGACGGCGAGCCTTCTCACCCGACGCTGCCCGCCGTCTCATTCGGGTGCACGCGGGTTTTCCAGTTCCACCACTTCACGAGCTCCGGATCGGGCGAGCTCGTCTCGGCGTAATACACCGAGGACCGAAACACGTACAGGACGCAGCGGTCGATGTGGGCGCCCCGCAGGTCGCAAAGCGCCTCGTAGAGCTCGGCCGGATCCCGGCCCCGCAGATCATCGACGACCCGCACCCCGAGGTCCTCGAAGTCGGTGGCGATGCTGCGACCGACGAAGGGAATCTCCATCAACGGGCTCTTGCTCACGGTGGCGCTCCTGGTGCGTGTCCCTCGAGCCGCGTGGCCCACGTCGGAGCGACACGGAGATTGCCTCGCGCCGGGTGCTTTCGGGGCTTCCGACCGGCGCGTAGGCTCCACGGGCTCCAACGACCCAACCTAACGCGAGGGACCGGCGGCGGGGATGTCTCGAACGCGAGTCCGAAGCGACGGCCACCGGCGAGCGGGTATCACGAGACGATGAGTCGCCAGCCCAACCAAAGGAGCGGAATCGCCGCGGTGAGCGTGAGGAGCGCGCTCACGACTCCGGATTCACCGCGGGCCCGGGCGCGTCGCCAGCGCATGAGCCCGGCACCCGTGATCGGGAGGCTGAGAAGGACCGGGACCAGGAGCAGGGGGGCGGCACCCCACGCGCCCCACCCGTCGAATCGGGCGACGTACGCGAGCAGGCCCACGAAGCTCATTCCCGGGAGCATCGCGAGAACGATGAACGAATCGAAGCGCTTCTTCGGCATCGGAGTCATGGTAGCATCCCTGCTCGGGCCGGTCATATCAGCGGGCTGCGGTCCGGCGGCCACGCCCGATTCGGGGGCCCGCGCCCCGGATTCCGGCTCGGAGGTCTTCGAGCTCGTCCCGGTGACGGACGGCGTGTACGCGACGGTCGTCCGGGAGGGTGTATCGCCGTCACGGTACGCGGCGTCGCTGATCGTCCTCGGGACGGATCACGTGCTCGTCGTCGACAGCCGCGAGGACGCGGCATCGGCGTCCGACTTCTCGGACTTCGAGGCGCATGTCACCCGCCGCCTGACCGCGTCCACAGCGGCCGAGCGAGCGGACCGCTTCGCCGAGTGGATCACCGAGACCCTGACGCGTGCGTACGCCGAGGCCGCGGGGGAGCTGGATCCGGGGTCGTGACCGATCGAGACACCGAGAGGGCGGCGGAGATCGTCGCGGGGATGGGCGACGCCGGTCCGCTGAGAAGCGTCGCGGCGATCGTCGTGGGGTTCATCGTGCTGACCTTCGGCTCGGTGATCGCCAGCCGGATCCTGCTCGGCGTCACCGGACCCGCGTCCGGGGCGAGCCCCTCGAACGCGTTTCTGGCCTGGAGCATCGGGTCGCGTCTGTTGGCGGCCGTCGCCGCCGGCTACCTGACCGCCCGCGCCGCTCCGAAAGCGCCCTTTCTGCACGCCGGGATCCTGGCCGCCGTGATCACGTTCATGGCGCTGGCCGCGTTGGGCGGCCTGACCGCCGCCGGCGCGATCGAGGACCCCGCGTGGTATCCCACCGCGATGGTCTTCGTCGGCCCCGCCGGTGTTCTGGCCGGCGGGTGGCTGAGGGCCGGTCGATCGAAGTAGCCGGGGAGCCGAGTCCGCCTCGTCGCGCTACTCGGTGCGGCTGGTGACCTCGATGAGGTGGTAGCCGAACTGGGTCTTCACGGGACCGTGTGTCTTCCCGACCTCGGCCGAGAACACGACCTGGTCGAACTCGGGCACCATCTGGCCGCGGCCGAACTCGCCGAGATCACCGCCCGAGCGGTTCGACGGGCACGACGAGTGCTCCCTGGCCACGGCCGCGAAGTCCGCGCCTCCCTCGATGTCTTCCTTGAGGCTCTCGGCGACTTCCATCGAGTCCACCAGGATGTGTCGGGCCTTTGCGCGCACGTTGTGTCCTTTCGTCGGTCGACAGGCCACCGGACCTCGTGCCCGGGGCTCGAGCGCGGGCAATGTGGCGGCTCGCCATGCCGAACACCAACGCCCCGATCAGGGTTCCGTCGCCAGACCCGCGACCCAGCGCGTGAACCGCTCCTCCCCGGCCGGCGCGAGTCCGCGCTCCCGACCGGCGTGGAGCAACGCGTCGGCGAACGTCTGCCCGTACCCGCGCGCCAGCGCGATGAGGACGCCGTCGCGGCCGGCGGTGACGATCTGGCACGGCGTCTGGAGCACCGGACCCTGCGTCAGAAACGGTGGTCGCCGCCCCGGAGCGAACAGATCGAGGCTGGTGACGCGCTCCGTGACCGCGGAGGCGGCCGCGCCGATGATCGCAAGCCAGCAGTGGGAGTCGGTCGTCTCGGTGAACGCGACCGCGTTGGTTTCGTTATCGGGAAGCGCCGGCGCCGGTCCGGGTCCCACATGCCAGATCGCGACCTGCGTTCGGTTCATACGGTTGATCATGAGGCCGCGGGCCACTCCGACCTCGCCGGGTCTCGCGGGCACCTCGAGCCCCGCCGGTCGGTGCTCCGACACGCGCCGGTCCTGATAGTCCCACCGGGCGCGGTGGCTCAGATCGACGAGCCAGGGACCATCCCCCTCGTCATCGAACGAGCGGACGACATCCCACCCGTCCCGCTCCTCGACCCGGGCGGGCATCGCGGCGAAGCGCACCGGGGAACGCCTGGTCGGCCTCATGCCCGCAGCCGCTCTCCGCGCGGGTCGTAGAAATGGGGTGGGACGACCGTGGCCCTGAAACGCCGGGAGCGGCCCCCGACCGTCTCGCGCAGCTCGAGCCGCGTTCCCTCGCCCCTCAGATCGTCACGGACCAGCGCGAGCCCGAACCGCCACCCGAGCGTCTCGCTGTACCGCGTCGTGCACACGTGGCCGGCGATCTCCGCCCCGTGTACGATGAGCGCGCCGTCCCGCGGCGTCCCGCCCGGCGGCCCGCTATCGGCCGGCCCGCTATCGACCGGCCCGGCA
>Ga0302046_10005025_pt1 | contig 11693 bp, 8 predicted proteins | sample RVTome_11_FD_200261 | JGI IMG/M metagenome (GOLD analysis project Ga0302046, IMG submission 200261) | Soil microbial communities from uranium-contaminated site in the Upper Colorado River Basin, Wyoming, United States - RVT147D111 (version 2) ... | reverse complement strand
CAGTTCGCTTCGCGGTTCGGATGAAGCATGCAGCGACGCACGCCGGCGTCGTCAATGACGAGTTCGTCTTCGCGCTTGAACGACTCACAGCCCACGCAGTACCAGCCCTCGTAGCGGCCGCGATAGAATGCGTCCGCTGCCTGGATCCGTTCGATCAGCGCAATCGCGCCCCGGATGTGGCGGTCCTCGGTCGTGCGGATGAAATCGTCATTGCTGATGAGCAGGCGCTTCCACATCGCCGCGAATTCCGACGCAATGCCATCCACCCACTGTTGCGGCGTGACGCCCGCGCTTTCCGCGCTCTGCAGCACTTTCAGCCCGTGCTCGTCCATGCCCATGACGAAGTGGACTGATTCGCCCTTGAGCCGGCGGTAGCGGGCCATGGCATCGGCGCCGATCTTCTCGAAGGCGTGCCCCATGTGGGGCGCGCCATTGGCGTAGTCGATGGCGGTCGTGATGTAGGTGGAGGCGGGTGCGGATGCGCTCACACGTCTCCCTGGTTGCCGCCGTGCTGCGGATCGTCATCACGGCCTCGCCGGGCCGGGCGATAGGGGTAATTCCCGCCCGCCCGATCGTCCGGTCGCTGCGGCGGCGCCGGCGATTCGGCGGGCGCATTTTCATCGGCTTCCGCGACTTCCGATTTGAGCGCCTCCAGCTCGACCGTACGCCGGTTGCCCTCCTCATCCTTCAGCATCACGCGCTCGCGCCAGATGTCGATGCTCACCACCTTCTCGCGTCCCGCCGACGTGCGCAGCGTCTTGCCTTCACGCGGGAACCGCTTGCGCGCCGCCACGTACGCCTCGTGCTCGTACGTCAGACAGCACATGAGCCGGCCGCAGCAGCCCGAGATCTGGGCCGGATTGAGCGAAAGCCGCTGATCCTTCGCCAGCTGCAGACTCACCGGCTTCAGCTCACGCAGCCAGGTGGAACAGCAGAGTTCGCGGCCGCAGCGGCCGACCCCGCCGAGCAGTGCCGCCTCATCACGCACACCGATCTGCTTCAGCTCGATGCGCGTGCGGAACGTACGCGCGAGGTCACGCACCAGCTCGCGGAAGTCGACGCGCCGTTCGGCTGTGAAATAGATGGTGAGCTTGTTGCGGTCGAGCTGCCACTCCGCATCGCTCACCTTCATCTTGAGACCGTGCTGGATGACCTTCTCGCGCGCGACCCGGCGCACGCGCGGCTCATCCGCGCGCAGCGACACGGCCCGGTCGACCTCCGCCGACTCTGCACGACGCAGCAGCCGCATTTCCGGCACGGGCGCTGCACAGCCCGTCGAACACCCCGCGCACTTCCGCTCCGCCACTGCGCCGGCCGCCGTCACCCGCCCCAGATCCTCACCCCGGTCCGCCTCGACGATGACGTAATCGCTGATATCGACGTCGGCCAGCTCGCTGGCGTAATAGGCGCGACGGTTTCCCTTGAAGGCGACTTCCATTACGTGAGACATGGGTCCTCGATCCTGCATGGATGGAGTACTGCACAGCCCGGGAACAGCTGCTGCCTGACAACGCCCGGCCTGCACGACAGGAGACACCCAGCCGCCGAGCGGTCACTCACCGCCACGCTCCCATCCGTTCATACTTCGCGAACCGGGCCGCACGCAGCGCGTCGACGCTGAGAGCAGACAGCTCGCAGACGTGACGGATGAGTGCGTCGCGCAGGGCCGTGGCCATGGCGTCCCAGTCTTCGTGGCCGCCCGCGGCCGGTTCGGGCAGGACCTCGTCGATCACGCTCAGCTCGGCGAGGTCGGAGGCGGTCAGACGAAGCGCTTCGGCGGCACGATCCTTCGCACTCGCGGTCTTCCAGAGGATCGCGGCGCAGCCTTCAGGCGAAATGACGCTGTAGATCGAGTTCTCGAACATCAGCACACGATCGGCGACACCGAGCGCGAGTGCGCCGCCGCTGCCGCCCTCGCCGATCACGGCTGCGACGACGGGCACGCGCAGCCTTGCCATCTCGCGCAGGTTGCGCGCAATCGCCTCCGCCTGGCCGCGCTCCTCCGCACCGATACCCGGGTAGGCGCCCGGTGTGTCGATCAGCGTGATCACCGGATGCCCGAACTTCTCCGCCTGCTGCATCAGACGCAACGCCTTGCGATAGCCTTCGGGATGCGGCATGCCGAAATTGCGCCGCAGGTTCTGTTTCATGTCGCGGCCCTTCTGATGGCCGACGACCATGACGGCGCGACCGTCCAGGCGAGCCCAGCCGCCCACAATCGCTTCATCATCGCGGTACGTTCGATCGCCGTGCAGTTCGATGAAGTCCGCGAATGCACGGTCGATGTAGTCGAGTGTGTAGGGCCGGCGCTGGTGGCGCGCGAGCTGGACGCGTTCGACGGCGGTCCGTTCGCGGTAGCGCGATTCCCTGAGTGTGGCCAGCTTGTCCTCGAGCGTGTGCAGCTCGCTCTCGACATCCAGGCCGCGTTGTGTGGCGAGCACCTGCAGCCGCTCGATCTGGCGCTCGATTTCGCTGACATCCGAGTCGAACGCGTGGTTGCGATCGCCGGCGTCGTTCACGGGCGGACCAGCCGGATGCGTTCCGGACCGAACAGTTCGCGCAGCCCGGCCACCAGCGATTCGGTCGGCGTCACCTGAATGCTCTTCGAGCGCAGCTTCGCCGTGCGCGCATCGCCTGCGTCGCGCACAGTGCCGGTCTCGGGACCGGTTTCACCGTTGGATCCGTTGTCACTGCCAGCGGGCACGGGCCAGCACACGAACACGGGCGAGGAACCCGGGTGTTCGCGGAACAGCGGCAGTGCCGCCTGGATCGTGGCCTCATCGTGGCCTGGCGACAACGTCAGCTCCAGCGCGAATGCGCCACTGGCGCGCAGCGATGCGAGCGGCACGACGTCGTCCAGGAAGATGGGCGGCGATTCCTCGTCGCGCTCGCGACCGGACACGGTGCCGCGGATCAGCAACGGTGCGTCGCGCGCCAGCAGCTCATGATGCATGTCCCACACTTCGCCGAACGCCAGCACGGTGGCCGTGCCGGCGAAATCCTCGATCGTGATGCGCGCCCATTCGGCGCCGTTGCGGCGCGAGATCTGGCGTGCAATGCCCGTCACGACACATGGCAGCTCGACTTTCTGGTCGCGGAACTGCTTCAGGTTGCCGGTGCTGACGGCAGCGAACACGCGCAGCTCGTCCTGGTAGCGGGCCAGCGGATGACCCGTGATGAAGAAGCCGACGACTTCCTTCTCACGGGTCAGTCGCTCGCTGTCCGTCCAGCGCGGCACGTCCGGCAGCTGCGGCTCGGGCGGCGGCACGGCTTCGCCGGGCGCGTCGAAGTCGAACAGCGATGCCTGGCCGCTGGCCCGCTCTTCGCCGCGCAACAGCGCTTCCCGCACCACCGTGTCCAGCGCAGCCATCAGCTGGGCGCGGTGGCCGAACGAATCGCAGGCGCCCGACAGGATCAACGCTTCCAGTGACCGCTTGCCGACGACGCGCAGGTCGGCGCGCTCGGCCAGGTCGAACAGTGAACGGAACGGTCCGCCCGCAGCGCGCGTTTCGAGCAGCGACGTCACAGCGGCCTCGCCGAGTCCGCGCAATGCGCCCAGGCCGAAGCGGATCTCCTCGTCGGAAACGGGCGTGAAGCGGAACGCGGATTCGTTCACGTCCGGCGGCAGGACCTGAATGCCACGCGGCCGGTCCGCCAGCAGCCGCCCCAGCTCGCGGCATTCCGAGATATAGTGGACGACGTCGTCGGTTTTGTCCACTACGGCTGAAAGCAGGGCGGCCATGAACTCGGCCGGGTAGTGCAGCTTGAGCCACGCCGTCTGGTAGCTGAGCAGCGCATACGCCACACTGTGCGAACGATTGAAGCCGTAGCGGCCGAACGTGACGACCTGCTCGGCGATCTCGCCCGCGGTACGCCGGTCGACACCTTTCTCGACGGCCCGCTCGACCAGCTTCTTCAGCTCGCTCTCGACCAGCTCCTGGTCCTTCTTGCCAACGGCTTTGCGCAGGACATCCGCTTCCGCAAGGCTGAAACCGGCCAGCTCCTGCGCCATGCGCATCACCTGCTCCTGGTAGGTGATGACACCGTATGTCGACGCCAGCACAGCTTCCAGTGATGGGTGCGGATAACGAACGTGTTCGCGGCCCAGCTTGCGACGGATGTAGACATCCGTCATGCCACTGTCCAGCGTGCCCGGCCGGATCAACGCATTGGTTGCGATCAGGTCCTCGAAACGGTCGCAGCGCATGGCCCGCAACTTGTCCGTCGCCAGCTGCGATTCGAACTGGAACACGCCCACCGTGCCGCCACGCGCGAGCATTTCGTAGACCGCCGGATCGTCCAGCGGAATGGCGTCGGCACGCTCGTACGTTTCGCCCGTGGCCGGGTAGCGGAGCGCACCGTGGCGGCGGCGTATCCACACAGTCGCGTCCTGAATGACGGTCAGCGTCTTCAGGCCGAGGAAATCCATCTTCAGCATGCCGGCCTGCTCGAGCGCATTCATGTCCCACTGCGTGACGATGACGGCATCATCGCCGTTCGCCGCTGCGCCGGCGCCGCGCGTCGATTGCGTACACACGGGCACGTAATCCTGCAACGGACCGGGTGCGATCACGACACCCGCCGCGTGCACGCTGGCGTGGCGGGCGAGACCTTCGAGCACCTTCGCGTAATCGATCAGCTGACGGATGCGCTCGTCCGATTCGTACAGCGTACGCAGCTCGGAAACCTTCTCCGCAGCTTCTGCGACGGTCAGCGAATTGTTGGGCGCATTGGGCACGAGCTTGGCCAGCCGGTCCGTCTCGGCCGGCTCGAAGCCGAGCACGCGGCCGACATCGCGGATGACCGCGCGCGATTTCATGGTACCGAACGTGATGATCTGGCCGACCGAGTCGCTGCCGTACTTGGCGCGTACGTATTCGATCACCTCGCCGCGCCGCTCGTAGCAGAAGTCGACGTCGATGTCGGGCATCGAGATGCGATCCGGATTCAGGAAACGCTCGAACAACAGGTCGAAGCGGAGCGGGTCGACATCCGTGATGCGCAGACAGTAGGCGACGAGTGAGCCGGCAGCCGAGCCGCGCCCGGGGCCGACTGGAATGCCCTGGTCCTTTGCCCAGTTGATGAAGTCCTGGACGATCAGGAAGTAGCCGGCGTAACCCGTGTTCAGGACGACGCCCAGCTCGTAGTCGAGCCGCTCGCGCACGGCGATGGGCAACGTTTCACCGTAACGCCTGTGGGCACCGCGTTCCGTCAGTTCACGCAGCAGCTGGTTCTCGTCCGCAGTCCCGGCCGGCAGTGGGAACGAGGGCAGGAAGTACTGCTTGCGGAACGGCAGATCGACGCTGTCCGCGATGCGGAGAGTATTCTCGAGCACGTCCGACCGGCCGGGGAAACGCTCCGCGATTTCGGGCGAGGATTTGAGATACAGGCCGCGGTCGTAGCGCATGCGGTCCGCGTCACGGCGATCCTTGCCCAGACCGATGCAGAGCAGCACGTCGTGTGCGTCGTGGTCCTGGGCGCGCAGAAAATGTGCGTCATTGGTGGCGACGACGTCGATTCCAAGCTCGTCAGCGAGCGCGAACACCTTCGCATTGAGATCGTTCTGTCCCGGCGAGTCGTGCGCCTGGACTTCGAGGTAGTAACGGTCCGGGAAGAGGTTGGCGTACCAGGTTGCTGCTTCCTTCGCGGCTTCGTGACGATCGGCCAGCAGGTGACGCGCGACTTCGCCCGCCATGCACGCGGACGTGACGATGAGTCCCGCACTGTGTCGTGCGAGAACTTCACGGTCGATGCGGGGCCGGTGATAGAAGCCTTCCAGATAACCGATCGAGCTGAGACGTACGAGGTTGCGGTAGCCTTCGGCGTCACGCGCGAGCAGCACCAGATGATAGTAACGCTCGTCACCTAGATAGCCGCCGGGCTGCGCACGCGCTGCATCCTGCAGGGCCTGCGGCGATGCGGCTCGCGGCGTGCGGTCGCGACGGTCGCCCGGCGCAACGTACGCCTCCATGCCGATGATGGGCTTCAGGCCGGCGCGCTTCGCGTGGTCCTGGAACCACCATGCGCCGAACAGACACCCATGGTCCGTGAGCGCGAGCGCCGGCATCTCGAATTCGAGCGCGCGACGGATCAGATCGTCGAGTCGATTGGCCCCGTCGAGAAGCGAGTACTCGCTGTGCGTGTGCAGGTGGACGAACGACATTCCCCCGTTTCCGTGCTCAGGCCGACCGGGCGCCGCGACAACCGAACGAGTCGAGGATGGTCTCGAACTGGAGCATGTACTCGTACTTCCTGCGCCCGGGGCCGTAAAGCCACGCCTCGAGGAAATACGTGCGATCCCGGGTCGGGCAGATGATGACGCGGTCGATCAAGGGGCCGCCCTGTGGTGCGCCGTCGCGCATGCGCCACGCGGCACGGACTTCCAGCGATCCGTCGCCGTACGCCGGCAGCGGACGTTGTGCTACGCGCCCGCTCTCCGTCACCTGCCTGTCGCCCCAGACCTGCGCTGCGATCGCGTCGCGCCACGTCAGGACGTCACCGGCGCCGGCAGGCACGTGTGTGCCGTCGCGCCACCCGACGATGATCGTGCGGTCCAGGTCGCCGCCGATCGTCGTACGCGTGTGGAAAGCGACCAGCCGCGCCGCGATCTGCTCCCGTTCGTAGACCGCCGGCAAGGTCAGCGTAAACGCCATCGTGCGCTCCAGTGAATCGCGCAACGCGTCGTTCGCCCCGCTCATGAACATGCGTTGCCGGACCCACGCCCGGAACCGGTCATCCAGCCGCTCGGCGAGGTACGGCAGCACGGACACGAACGCGGTCGCCGCACCCGACTGCGGCAGCACGACGACCTCGACCGACTGATCCCGTGCCCACACGTTCCGTCGTTCGGCGAGGTGCGGATCAGCCACCGCACCGCGCGCATCCCTGCCGATGAGTTCCGCGACCCAGGGGTCTGCCGGCGTGCCCACCACGATCAGCTGACGGAACATGCGCAGCCGCTCGATCCCGGGTGCACCGGGCGCGACCTGCGTCACGTCGAAAGCCGGATCGTCGTACCCGGCGAAGGTCCGCGGCGCCAGCGCGGCGCGCGCGGCGGCCTCCGTTGCGGCCCAGAGCGCGTCGTCGGCAATGACGATCCGACTCGTCATTTCACCGAGCGGCGGCCGCTCCGCGGCAATGACGCGGCAGCCCAGCAGTGCAACTGCGATGAGCGTCGTACAGTACGCGGATTTATTTGTCATTCAATCATTTGCGTCATCGGGTCGACAACGGCTGCTGGCAAGGTAGCCGCGCCCGCCACGCCCTGCAACCGACGCCGGGCATGGCCGCCCGGGATCAGGCGGACTGCCCCATCGACAGGCCGCCGCGGGCCGTGGACGGTGCGCGCGACGCCCCCTAAACTGGTGGCCATGAAGGATGCTCGAACCCGCCAGCAGCAGGATCACACGAGCGACCGTGGACGCCGGGCGGGTCATGCACGCGGCGATCACGACCACGGCCGCGATGAGCCCGGCCATGACGGAGCGACGCACGCGCATCATCGCGATGCGGGCCGCCGACGGCTCATCTTCGTGCTCGTCATCACGGGCGCCTTCATGCTGCTGGAGGCGGCCGGCGGCTGGCTCGCCAATTCGCTGGCACTGCTGGCCGATGCCGGGCACATGCTGAGCGATGTGGCGGCGCTCGGTCTCTCCGTGTTCGCGCTCACCGTCGCTCGCCGGCCGCCGACGCCAGACAAGAGCTACGGCTACCTGCGCATCGAAATCCTGGCCGCACTCGCCAACGGTGTCACGCTGGTCGTCATCTCCCTGCTCATCTTCTGGCAGGCATGGCATCGTCTGCGTGCGCCCGAGCCCGTCGAAGGCGGACTCATGCTCGTTGTCGCCGCCGCCGGGCTCGCCGTCAACATCTTCGCTGCGTTCCTGCTGCACGGCGCGTCAGCACACAGCCTGAACGTGCGCGGTGCCTACCTTCACGTGCTGGGCGACATGCTCGGTTCGGTCGGCGCACTCGCCGCCGCCGCCATCATCCTCACCACCGGCTGGGTCATGGCGGACCCGATCGTCTCCTGCATGGTCGCCGTACTCATTCTGGTGGGCAGCTGGAGACTCGTCCGCGAGTCGGTCGACATTCTGCTGGAAGGAACGCCGCGCGGCATTGATCTGAACGCCGTGAGGATGGCGATCGCGGAGATCGCCGGCATCGAGGGCGTGGACGACCTGCACGTCTGGACCCTCACCAGCGGAGTCCTCGCCATGAGCGGTCACGCCCAGATCAGTGACCTCGGAGAGTACAAACGGATCCTCGAAGCCATTCACCGCTGCATGCACGACCGGTTCGGTATACGTCACGTCACCGTGCAGCTCGACCATCGGACCATCTATACGATCACGGGCTCACAGTGATTCCGGGAGGCTCAGCGCAAGAATCAGATCAACTCTCATCGTACCGGCATCATCGCCACATCGCCGCCGTTCATCTCCACATCGCCGACAACGTGCAGCCAGCCACGAACACTCCCCGGCAACACCGGAATCAGTGTTCCGGCATCCGTGCCGAGCCGATGGCCAGCGGATTCAATCTGCCCGCAGCGCTTTCACCGGATCCACACCGAGCGCACGGCGCAGCGGCCCGAGCAGTGCCACCAGGCTGGCCGCCAGCAGCAAGCCGATCGCCAGCAGGTACGCGGCTGGATCGAGCGGTGACAACCCGAAGAGCTGGCTGCGCAGATACCGTGAGACGATCAGGGCGCCGAACAGGCCGAGCAGGGAACCGGCGATGCTCATCGCCATGCCGGAGCCGACCACGTCGGGGATCACGTTCTGCCAGCGGGCGCCGAGCGCCATGCGCACGCCCAGCTCGCGCGTGCGCTGCGAGATGGTGAACGCTATCAGACTGTACACGCCGATTCCCGCGAGCAGGAGTGCGACAGCGGCGAACACCAGCATGATCACCAGCAGGAATCGTGGTTGTGCGATTGTCTCGCCCAGTGCGGCATTGCCGGTTTCGATCGTGCGGATCGGCTGGGCGGGATCGAGATCCCGTACGGTCCGACGTACGGCAGCGGCGAGCGCGGCCGGGTTGCCGTTCGTACGCAGCGTGATCGTGCCACGCACGCGTGCCGACGGATAGAACATGAAGAGGCGGCCGAGCGGATCGTGCGGGCCATCCAGTTTCACACTTCCGGTCATGCCCACCACGGTCACCCACGGATGGTCGTTGACACGGAAGCGCCGGCCCACTGCGCTCGCGCCGGGCCAAAGTGCGGCCGCCAGCTCATGACCCATCACGACCGCCTCGCTCGCCGTTCGTACGTCCGAGGCGTTGAACGGACGACCTTCGAGCATGGGAATGCCCATCACCCGGAAGTACGCAGTGTCCACCGTGGCCATCACCAGGTATTCGCTGGAGGCCGGCGTCAGCGTGGTGCCATCCTCGCGTTCGAGCGTGTAACCGACGTAGAAGCCCTGGCCACTGCTGCGCGTGTACCCGGTCACGCCCGGCAGTGTCGACAGTCGCTCTTCCAGGCTCGCGTGAAAGGCCGTCGTCGCAGCGGTGTCCGCGCGGACCCGTCGTGCCAGCTCGATGTGCAGCAGTCGCTCCGGTTCATAGCCGGGATCCACTGAAGTCAGGTTGAGAAAGCTGCGACCCAGAAGGCCTGCGCCGGCCAGCAGCATTACCGCCATGGCGAGCTGCAGCACCTGAACGGCCGATCGGAGCCGTACCTGCGACCGTGATGCCGTCGCACCACGACCGGCGCGTGCGGCCGAGCCGCGCGATGCCCGCCACGCCGGCGCCAGCCCGAAGATCAGACCGGTCAGCAACGTCAACGCGAACGCGAACACCAGTACGCGCGTCTCGATGCCGATCGGCGTGTAGTTGAAGCGAACGAGAACGGACGGCGCGAGCGCCAGAAGACCGCGCACACCCCACCATGCGAGCCCGATCCCGGCGATCCCTGCGAGCAGCGCGAGCAGCAGGCTTTCCGCGAAGACCTGACGGAACAGCACGCCGCGCGAGCCGCCGAGCGCCGCGCGCAGCGCGAACTCCGGTTGCCTCGCCACCCCCTGCACGAAGAGCAGACCCGCTGCGTTCGTGCACGCGATCAGCAGCAGGAAGAACACCGCGCCGCCCAGCACCCAGAGTGCGTTGCGCGCGCCTCCGGGCAGACCCCGGGCCAGCGGAATCACGTGCACTTGCCACTCATCCGGACGTGGTCGCTCGCGCTGCAGCACCGCGCGCGTCGCCTCGAGCCGGGCCACGGCAGACTCAACGGTCAGCCCGGGCCGCAGGCGCGCCACCATCGGCAGCTGCGGATACGGTGACGGATCCGACATCGGCACGACCAGCCCGACGATGCCGAGCGGGAGTCGCCGCATGGTGGCCGGCAGCACGCCGATGATCGTGTACGGCAACGTATCGAGCTGGACGACCCGTCCGATCACCGCCCGGTCCCGGCCGAACGAAGCGCGCCACACCTCATCACTCAGCAGAACGACGCGGTCGTTCCCCGGCGTCGACTCATCTGCCGTGAAGTCACGACCCAGCACGGGCGTGATCCCGAGCATCGACAGAAAACCCGGCTCCACCATCCAGGTCGCCGCCTCGGTCGGCTCGATGCCACCCGAAAGCGTGCCCGTGCGCGACGGTGCATACGCATGCGCCTGCGCGAACACACCGCTCTGCGACCTCCATACGGCCATCGATTCCTGATCCAGAAGCAGCCCGCCCGACGCTCCACTCACCGTCACCAGCTGCTGCGCATCACGGAACGGAAGCGGACGCAGCATCAGGCCGTCCAGCACCGTGAAAATCGCCACCGCGGATCCCATCCCCAACGCAAGCGTGAAGACGACCGAGACCGACAAACCCGGACGCCGACGGATCGAGCGCGTCGCATCGCGCAACAATCTCCCGCCGTCGCCCCCGTTGCCGTGCAACCGCCGCAATGAACGCACATCGGCCAGTGCGCCCAGTGCGCGCATCAGCAGGCGCGCACGCGCTCGCAGGCTCGGCCGAACATCGTCCGTCACCTCGCTCCACGCGTGCATCAGCTCGCTCGACCACTCCGCTTCCCACTCGGCCCGCCGATGCGCCGGTACGCGCCGCGCGAAAACACGCACCGCAAACTGCGCAGCCCGCATCGTCAGTCCCGCTCGCCCGCTGCCCGGGCCGAACCCCTGCTCTCCGACGCCTGCGCCTCTCATTTCGCCCGACCCCCGAACCGGCCCGCTCATGTCGCCGCCATCCCTTCGTCCGCCGCTGCCCCGAAAAGCCGCTCCACTCCCGGATACCGCTCCTGCGTCTCGCGCAGCATCGCCTCGCCCGCTGCCGTCAGACGGTAGTTGCGACGCGGCGGCCGACCCGCCGCCCGCGCCCGCGCGACACGTTCCCAACTCGACCGCACCAGCGATTCATCCTCCAGCCGCCGCAGAATCGGATACACGGTCCCCGCCCGCAGCCCGGTCACGTCGATGATGTCGAAACCGTGCCGGTGCCCGTTCCCGAGTGCCGTCAGCACGATTGCGGTCGGGTAGGTGATCCTCATTTTCCGCGCCTTTGCCCAATGTACCTTGTCGGACTATATCGACAAAGGATGTAGCTCGGCCCGGACGCCCGTCAAGGGATTCGCCACGACGGTCGAGACTTCCTCCCGGCGAAACCGCACGGAACAGGTCAGGAATCGCACAGGATCGGGACTGGGATCGGGACTGGGATCGGGACTGGAATCG